>BNJU01001000.1_pt1 | contig 158147 bp, 200 predicted proteins | sample 8539281 | NCBI WGS metagenome assembly BNJU01 (sample SAMD00202456, study PRJDB9452) | human saliva metagenome | isolation source: human saliva | place: Japan
ATCCCTTTTCCGTTAAATTAAATTACCTTTTAGGTAATTTAATTGTATCAGATTAGCAACAAAAAGACCAGTTAAAACTTTCATTAACTGGTACTTATTTTATCAAAGACTGATATCCTACCCCTTAAACTCTTGGACAAATTTCTTGAGTTCGGCATCGGCTTCTGGTGTCGTTCCATGAAGCTGGCTGAGCATGTCTAGAAGAGAAGCTGTCTGAGTTTCAATCGTCGCATTGGTTTGGTTGATCTTAGCCACGATCTCTGTCAGTGGCTCCACCTCTTCTTCCTCAAAGGTGTCCACATAGCGTGGGATATTGAGGTTGTAGTCATTCTCGACAATCTCCTCAAAGCTAGCCAGATGGGCAAACTTATCAATCTCCTCACGTGACTTGTAAGCTTCCAGGATCTTCTCGATATGGGTATCCGTCATGATATTCTGGTTCTTACCCTTGTCAAATTCCTTAGAAGCATCGATAAAGTAAACGTCCCGATTGGTCCGGTTCTTCTTGAGAATGATGACCGTCGTTGGGATGCTGGTATTGAAGAAGATATTAGCAGGAAGACCGATCACAGTATCAATAGCCCCTTCTTCCAGCAAGGCCTTACGAATGGTTCCTTCAGCATTGCCACGGAAAAGGACCCCGTGAGGAAGGACGATAGCCATGACTCCCTTGTCCTGCTTGAGGTGGTAATAACCGTGCAAGAGAAAGGCGAAGTCTGCCTTGGATTGAGGCGCGAGCTTGCCAAATGGGGAGAAGCGAGGATCTTGAAGGAAGCCGGAGCTTGCAGACCACTTAGCTGAGTAGGGTGGGTTCATAAGGACCCCATCAAAGTTGGTCGGCTCTTGGGTCGGCCAGTCTTCGTCCAGTGTATCGGCATTGTGCAAGAACTGGTTTTCCACCGGAACCCCGTGTAGGATCATGTTCATCCGAGCTAGGTTGTAGGTAGAGGTATTGAGCTCCTGACCAAAGTACTGGACCATTTGAGGCTGGTGAGAATACTTCTTGGCATTGAGCAAGAGGGAGCCCGATCCCATGGTGGCATCGTAGAGGGTAAAGCCCTGCTCGTCTTCACGCCCTAAAAAGGCAATCTGGGTCATGAGCTTGGCTACAGGCTGGGGCGTATAGAACTCTCCGCTTTCTTACGCAGGTCGGTCGCAAACTGACCAATCAAGTACTCATAAGCATCCCCAAGCATGTCTCCTGCATGACCTGCCACATCCAGCACTGACAATTCTTTCATAACGGCAGCTACTAGCTGGTTTTGCTTTTGAGGAGTGGCCCCTAGCTTCTTGGAATAGAGATCAATGTCCTCAAAGAGATTTTCATAGAGGTCGTCACTCTGCTCGATATCACGAAAACCTTGAGCTAGATCTTCCAGCTGAAAAGTCCCTTCATTGACCCGGTCCACCAAGGCCGTAAAGGTCAAGTCTGGCTTGATAACATAGTTGAGCTCATCTGTGATGACGGAGATCAGATCTCTTGAGAGTCTGGATCCTCATAGTAGGAACGGTAAAGCACCAAGGCTTCATCCAGACTCTCTGTCCCCTCTTCCATGGTCTCCGCCACGAAGAAGAGCAATTTATCTGAGAGGTACTTGTAAAAGATCATCCCCAATAGATAGGACTTATAGTCATTGGCATCCATCTTAGAGCGGAGCACATCCGCTGAGTTCCACAGGGCTTGGTAGAGCGACTGGGAAGTTTGTGTTGTTTCCATAGTAATTCTTCCTGATTTCTTTTAGACCTTTTCTTGTTCCAGTGGGACGATGGCGAGGGTCTTGCCCAGACTGGCTAAGACTTTCAAGACTTTGTCCAATTGAGGACTAGTCTTTCCTGTCTCCATCCGAGCGATGACAGGTTGACTAACCCCACTGAGTTCTTCTAGTTTCTTTTGGCTAATGCCCTTTTCATGCCGAGCTTCGATCAGCTCTGTCATAATCGCGACCCGTAGATCACTTTCCAGGATTTCTTCCTTGGTGAAGAGCTCTACTCTCACATCTTTCCAATTGCCGCCGATGGCACTATTCTTCATCTCTTAGCCCTCTTTCCTTCAAATCTTGCAACTCCCGCTTGGCTTTCTCAATCTCTTGTCTGATTACCGTGTTTTTAGATACATTAAAACTAATTAATCTAAAATGAATGGGGTCAAATTCTAAATATCCATATTTTGAAAAAAATATAGTTTATTTTAATTATATGCTTGTTAACTCTTTTTTATAGAATCTAATTCCAAATCTGTCAAGGTATCTTTTTGATGTATAGAGTAACTTCTAGAATCTTCTATGATTTTATTACAAATTTCATAGTACGTTCTGGAATAATTTTCAAAATAAGGCTGAAAAGCATTGTTTAAAGACTCATCATAAATTTCGATTAATCGTTCTAAAGGAAAGTGTGCAAAATTTAAGTTCATACCTTATCATTTTTCTCTGAAGAAACTCCCATACCTCGAGTATCTTTTTGAAAGCATATCAATAAAAAGGTAGATGCTTCAAATAATAATAATCTATTTCAATTTTTGATTTCTCAATTCTTTTTAACATAATTTGAAATTCTTTTTCAACAGATTTTTTTAAAACTCATCCCTATCCCAGAAAACAAATGCCATAACTCCAAAAACTACTGTAGCAATAAACCCTAGTCCAGCATAGTAAGAATTTGTTAGATTGTTAATAGTTTCCATAACTTCAATATTAGTCAATATATCTCTCCTATATAAACATATCTTGCAAGAGTTTCTTTTTAGTGTTTCTAGCTGAGAAATTTTTTTCTTGATGAGAGTTGATAAGATTATCGAGGTTTGAGAAATAAGAGCCGATGGCTTGTTGTTCAGGAAGAGATGGAAATTTTGAAACAACTTTTTTTCAATTGTTTTTTTGATAGACTTGGAACACCAGTAGATTCATCAAACTTTTTCCAACGAACTTTTTGAAAAAAACTAAGAAAAGATAATTTAAATCATAGCCCACTTTACATGTCACATAAAATAAAGTATCTACTGTCCAAAAAGGTCCTGATAATAAATATGGTTTATCTATAGTTCCTTTTCTTCCAATACCTATTGCATCCTCATCAGATAATTTTTCATTTACAGAAAGCATGTAACCACCAGTGCCGTATACAGGAATGTCCCCATCCTTTAAATGTTTATAGTCCCTACCAGAATTAATAGTACAAACCTCTGATAAACTCTTCCTTTCCCACTCACCATCAAATCCTTCTAGACGAATCTCAGGAACCGTCTGTCCAGCTTTTGGAAACATCTTGGAGAGCATGGTCGCCTTGAGAGATTGGTAGTTAGCAAGATTGTCCTTGTAGCTAGCCAGAAGGTCATCGAGGGTGCGGAAGAGAGAGCCGATGGCGGATTGTTCGTTGAAAAGATGGAAAATAATTTTGAATATTATTGATTGTTAACTTAGATAATGAAGGTACACCAGTAGACTCATCAAACCTCTCCCATTGAGTTCGTTCAAAAATCGCATTAATAAAATATAAATTGTATTTATTTTTGGGAATACAAAAATAGGGTATCTACTGTCCAATACGGTGCTTTTTAAAATATACTGGTTTATTTATTGTTCCTTTTTCTACCAATACCCACTCCATCTTTATCTGTAATTGCTTCTGAAACTGAAAGCATATATCCTCCAGTTCCATATACAGGAATATCTCCTTTATCTAAATGTTTATAATCTTTACCACTATTTACTTCAATTACGTCTTCATACTTCAGTCTTTCCCATGACTCTAGAAACTTATTAAAGCGGAACTTTGGAATTTTTGCAATATTTTTCTTTCAATTATTCTCCAATCTTTTACAAAGTAATTAGGTTATATTTATTTCATTACAAAATAAATTTGCTACAAAAGTAACTTTATAATTTTTACAACACTTTTTTTCTAGTAAATAACCATTCAAACTATATTTTATTCTCTAAATCTTCTATGATTACGTATACTATGCGAATATTTTATAAAAATATGACCCTATTTTTAATCTTTTACAACTTTAAACTTAAGTTCGGAAGAACCATAACTTTGTTTTAAAATTTTTCTCAGCCATTTTTCTCAGGGGGACAAGTCTAAATGCGCTATCCATAATATATTTAGTTATATACGTTTTTGAGGTTGTCACATTTTTCAATTAATTTTGTTTCTCTACTAAAATTTTCAACTATATCAGCAAACTCATTAAAAGTCTTGGCCTTTAAAAATCTATTATAATATTTTGAAAACTTTTTCGACCTCTATTACAACTTCATGCTTTAATTCTGATAATTTCACATCATCTTGAATTACTAATGTAAGTAACAAGTCATCCCTTAAATCAATAAATTCGTAGTATTTTGGAGTTATTTCTGTATAACAAAGTTTAAAAATATCTTCTGAAATTTATCTTCATTATCTGATCCTATCAAAGGGAAGCTTTTCATCTCTAAAAAAAGTTGCGACTTTTTCAATTGGTTTAATATTCTATAGGAGCTCTCCGCCCTCTCAATTGTATACTGTAAGAAAATACGTTCTCTTTCATTTCTCTTCTTGTTTTTCAAAAAAATTCTCGTTGTAACTTATGTTCATCTTGTAGCTGTTTAAGTTCTTTCGCTTATTTTTGGAGCTTTGCTACATAAAGTGCTACACCAGCACCTAGTAAAGCCCTATCATTGAACTAATAAACTGAGAATTAAGAAATGTAATTATAAAATTCATCTATTGTCATTCCCTTAAGTATCAAGTATTAATAATATTATTGTAAGTTACATACTATTCAAAGATTATTTAATTCAAAAGAACTTCTCTCATCCCATCAACATCATCGCTTTTTAATAAACACAACATTTTTATTTCCGGTTAATTCAACAAGTTTATCTTTTTCCTAGAATGATAGCTAAATTCTTAACGATAGAGCGTTTAGCAGACTCGTTGTAATAGGTAAAAATAAATCGATAATTATATCTTTTTAAATCAGCTATTTCAAAAACATTTTTTTCAAATATCTCTTTATCAAGTGGATCAACCGAGTGCCCAAATACAATAATATTTTTTGGAACTGCTCCACCCCACTCTGATAATTTTGTAGAAATAAAATATTTTTCATATAAATTCCCAGTCTCTTTTAACAACACGTTGATAGTATTTTTGGTAAGGTACTAAATCAGAATTGACATCATTCCCTTTATCTTCTATACCAAAAACCATTGTATTTATTTCTGATTTACTTCTGTTTGAATCAATTTCACCATGTATAAAATGGGTCTTTTCTAAAAGAAATATTATATAGTTTATTTGGTGTATGTGTATAATTGAAACTAATTACACTAGACTCTGAAATATTATCGATAGCATTCAATGCTGTTTCTACTGGAGATATTTTTATTAATCTCAAAATCTACATAATCTCTATACGAAAGATAAATTTCTAATAGCGCTGTTAATAATTCTAAATGATAAATAAATTTCTCATTTAATTCTGATAAAAGCTACCCTTCTTTCTAATTTGTTCACTCAGAAACTATAAAAAAATTCATTAAATATTTCAGCAATAAAAAAACTTTTCGATGTAAAAATTTTCCCTGACATATCAAAAATTCATGAAATTGCTTTACTGTAAATTGCCTTCAAATAATCTTTTTCCTTTGGAGTATAAAATATCTGGATTTTTTCTTAAAATATTCAATCGCTCTCAGCAAGTTGTGAAATCATGATTTCTAAATTTACACCAATTTTCTCCAAGGGTAGAATCTATTCTCATTTATAAATCTAAGATAATAATTATCTTTATATTCCTCAATGTTAATATTATTTTTCATCAAAGGAATTCCTTTTAACTGATTATCTGTAATCAGGAAATAAGTTATTAGCAAATTCTACGAAATGCTCATAACTTGTTTTTCGTTCTCATAGCTAAATCAAAACCATTTCCTAAAATTAATATTGTATCTGCCATTTTTCCTCCAAAGTTTTTCCTACCTCCCAACTCTCAGTGGTTCAATCACCTCTTCGATCAGTTGGGTATAGGCTTCTTTGATTTGTTTTTGTAGCTGAGTGGGTTGAGGCATCTGCTACTTCTGCCTTGTAGTCTTTGTAGCGTTGGCTCTTGGTCAGCTGGCTTTCGCCGGCTTGTTTTTTTAGCGCCTTTGCGGTAGTGTTGGATATAGTAGCGGAGTTCGTCGGCTCCGATATACCAGCGTTTGGCAAAAGCTTACGATATGGCTATCGATGACGGATTCGATCATCTGGTCTAAGACTCCGGTGATGGATTGTCCTCGGTAGCGTTCAGGCTCTTCTTGGACTTGGGTCCAAAGGTTTTGGATGATCTCCGCTAGACTTGGGTTGGTCCGGTTCAAGCTTTCGATATAGCTATCCACGGTTGCGATATCCCTTGTCACTCAGGGCTCTGCTCGTCATTTCTCCTCCTGCTGGATCATACTTTGGATCAGCATGAGGATATAGGCATAGTTGATCTCATCGACTTGGACGGACTCCAGTTCGTAGTGAATGTCTAGTTCATCTTGGCTGTCCACTTCTGGATCCCTGCTCTTGATCTCTGCCAGGATATTTTGATAGAGGCCCAGATAGGCTTCAAACTGGCTGTCGCTGAGACCCGTTTCTCGATAGATCTCTTCCTTATCGTACTCTGAGTAGACACGGATTGAGGCTTGGTACTTGTCAAAGACCTGATAGGCTTTGGCGACCTTACGGAGCTGGGATGTTGGAGCCTGCTCGAGGGCGACTTCTTCTTCTTCGAAGTCTGTGACTTGGCCTTTAAACTCTGCCCAGGCTTTTAAGAAGTTGCGCTTCTCTTCTTCCCAGCTTGGTGCCAGGACCTCATTTTCTCCCCCATTGGAGTAGAGCTTGAGGGCATTGTCGACGGCTTCCTTAAAGGCTTGAGGACGCTGGAAGGTGATGATATGGCCAAAGTGCTTCTTATCATCAAAGATCCGATTGGTCCGGCTAAAGGCCTGGATCAAGTCCTGTGGGCGCATAGGCTTGCGATCGATAAAGAGCGTAGAAAGACAAGGTGCATCAAAGCCCGTCAAGAGACGATCGACCACGATGACCAGGTCCAACTGCTCATTGCGGTAGAGGTACTTGTCCTGCTTTCTGGCCAGGCGATTGTTGACATCTGTGTTAAAGCCCCGCAGATCCGCTAGGCTAAAATGGGTACCAAACTCTTGGTTGTAGTCCTCCATGACCTGCTTCATGTGGTCTTGGTAGCCGATGGACTCTTCCTCATTTTCAGATACTGAGTAGGTGATGGTAAACTTTGGAAAATCTGGCAAATGGCGCTTGACTCGCTCAGAAACCTTGACCCGCTCCTTGCCAGCGAGTATGCTCTTAAGCAGATTGTAATAGGCCTGTGCTCGTGGGATGGACTTGACTGTCAAGATCGCCTCATAGCTCTTTCCGACCCCTTTAGGGATATTGAGCTGTTGCTGGCTCTTATTAAGGATGGCATCGAGGACCTCTAGCATGTGCTCCTTGTCCTCATAGGCCTGGTCTGGGATCTCTTCTTCTAGGAGATCTGAGATGATGGTATTGCGGTAATCTACCTTAAAGCCTAGAACCGCTCCATCATGGATAGCTTCCTTGACCGTGTATTCATGTAGGCGATCACCATACTGTTGGTGGGTGGTCTGAGCCAGGTCTCCCACTTGTTTGCGTTTGTTTTCCTTAAAGATCGGAGTTCCTGTAAAGCCGTACCAGAGGGAGTTTTTGAAGTAGGCCTTGATCTCCTTTTGCGTCTGTGGCGTGACTGCCCTGATGGCACTCATCCACGACAAAGGCCACTGCAGGTCCTGATCTTCCCAGCATCCCGCTGGTACTCCTTCTTCAAACTTGCGCATCATGGTCGTGATTTTTCTGGATGGTCGTGACTACCACGCGCTTGTCATTGCCCCCAAGGCGCTTGACCAGCTCATGGGTATTGTCCGTCTCGTCGATGTCGATGACATCATTGGCTGCATAAGAGAGAAAGGACGAGGTCGTCTGCTGGTCCAGGTCTCTGCGGTCGACGACAAAGATGGCCTTTTGGATGGCTGGGATCTGCAAGAGATTGCGCGCTACCTTGTAAGATGTCAGGGTCTTGCCCTGATCCAGTCGTATGCCAGATATAGCCCGACTCTTGACGGCGGGAGGCTTCCTGCACAGCCTCGATGGCATGGATCTGGTAGGGACGCAGTAGGATGAGGGCTTTCTTGCTATCGTCGATGACCGAGTACTGCATGACCATCTGGTGGGCCCGGGGGATGGAGAGGACCTCATGAGCAAAGCTATTGAGATCGATCATGGGTTGGTTGTCTTTATCCACCCACTTGGTCAGGAATTGCTTGTTTAACTTGCTTTCACGGGGCTGCAGACGATATGGCGTGTCGACTTTTATTGGTCACGACAAACATCTGTAAGCTCGAGTAAATGCCCCGGAACTTGCCTTCACGGTCGTACTTTTTGATCTGGTGAAAGGCATCTAGAAAGGCCACTCGTGGACTCTTAAGTTCGATATGGATGAGGGGGAGGCCATTGATCAGAAGGGTCGTATCGAGCCGTCGATCCTGGTCTAGCGGATAGGCCTTGTCGCGTTCGACTTGGTTGACCACTTCATAGCTCGACTTACCAGCTGCGATATTGTCTCGCCAGATGACCGCCAGACGGATGGTTCCTAGACTGGCATCTTCTCGTTGGACTTCTACCTTGGCGATCCCATTTTCACCTGCTAGCCACTTGGCCGCTTCATAATAGCTGACAAAGTTGAGCTGGTTCTTTATCTGACGTTTTTCTTGATCTGTCAAGGGATGGTCCGCCAGCAGAGCGACATTGTTTTGCGCTAGCTTATCAAAGAAATTGTCCCATAACTGGTCTTCATTCTTGAGGTCCTCGCGATAGGTCCACTGACTCTCTCCTGAAATCAACTGCTGGATCAACTGTCTTTCAATCTCAAGTTCTGGAGTTGCTACTGCCTTCATCCGTCTATCCTTTTCCTGTGCATAATCTCCTATTATTATAGCATGTTTGGGAAAAGAAAATTAACGCTTTTCAAAGCATTTTGTTGGTCTATTTCAAAGCGCAAAAACAGGCCTAAGCCTGCTCTGTTTCTTATCCTGTTTCTACCAAATTTTATTGCTTATAAATAAGCAGATAAAATACAAAGGGTAACTAAAAGGGATTAAATCGATGAGTTCAGTAAGCAAGTAAATTGCACCTGTCATAGGTGCTTTTTATTTTAATAATACTGCACTTCAATTCCATCCATAATATTTATTAAAGTATTATCGCCAATTTTTAAAGAAATCAGTTCATTTAATGATGATACCTGATATTCCTTATCTCCAATAACCACTACAAATATCATGAACAGAATTAGGAAAAATCCCACAAGCTTGACCATTATAATCAAAAGAGGCGTCCCAGCCGTTATCATATAACGACTTGTAAATCATCTAATATCGCCATAAAAAATCCTTTCCCATAGTGATTTTGATAGGTGAAAGCACCTAGATTGTTCTAAGCGCTACTAGATTGCTTTAATTGAGATAATTTCACTCTCAAAGAGAGAAATCTCAGTTGGTTCATCAGGGCTAGGATTGTCAATGAGGATAGTTGCTCATCATTGTCCATTTCGTCAATAAAATCTGTGACAAAGCCTTTTATAACTTTACCGTCACTAGTTACCACCTGAACTTTTGATCGTAGGTAGTCCCAAAGTTGTTTACTCATTTACGGTCTCCTTTCCCAAAGTGTTTTTTGCAGGTGAAAACGCCTAGAATGTACTAAGCGCTATGTTTTACTAACTGTTTTGCTTTGTTGTAGTATGGTTCAAGAAATTTCCTACACAATTCTCTATTTTCTGTATCTTCTTCAACATAGAAAAAATACATTGGTTCGTCATTGATAAGGTCAAAAAGGGGCTCATTCTCTGCTATCAATCCATCAGCAAAAGCCTCATCTTCGCCTAATTTGGCAGTGAGTTCAAGAAAAAAGTCATAGTAATCATCAACATCACCATCTACTCCTCTTTTTAGCATATTTAAGACTTGTTGACCGTATTTCATAACACTAGACCTCTTTTCTTGAGTTCAGCCATGATATCCTCTTCATCTTCTTTTGAGAACGTAGTAAACCTCAAATGTGATAGCTCTTCATCTGTCATCTCAGATAGGTTAAACTTTGGAGAACTCAACCCCATTGAGTCAATTTGAGAAAAAGCCTCTGATAAATTCATGTTAAACCTCTGTGATACTAAGAATTTCATCCTCAAAATATTCATAAAGAGTACCGTTAACATCTACAAGCAACGAGTCCATCTCTTCTGCATTGTCTAAGGCGTCACAATAGTCCTCTACAAACCCTCTAACTATCACACCATTTTTTAGAGTAATAACTACATCTGTACGGTTAAATTCCCAGAGCTTCATTTAAATATCCCTTTCAATATTGGCTAATTGCTTTGCTCGTTCGCAGTAAGGTGTTAGGAAATTGATAAATCCTTGCTTATCTCTTGGGTCATGTTCCTCTAAGAACATCATCAGCTCAAAGTCATTGAGAGCGTCAAACATTTCAGGGTTTTCATTATACCAAGCCTCAGCAAACTCCTCATTTTCTCCCAAAAGAGCGTTAAACTTAGAGGAAAAAGTCCCAAAAATTATCAATCTGGCCAGTGACTGCTTGCTGTAGCATGTCTAATACTTGTTGACTGCATCTCATCTCCCCACCCTCCCTAATAAAAAGCATTATAGCATACCTAACTTACTAAAGTACAATATACCTAACAAGTGCTTCATTTTTAAAGAAACAAAAATGAAGCGTAGGACTATTCTATGCTAACAAAGCGCCCTCTCTATAGTTTTTAGCAAAATACAGCGGCATCTCAGCTTTTAGATAACTATTAGCAATTTATAAAAAATCAGTCATAGGTAACTAAAAAGGTAGTAAAAAGAATAAAGCACTCTAGGATAGAGTCCTAAAGTGCTTAGTTTCAAAGCTTCATAGCCTGTTACAGTTAAAAAAAATTACAACATTTTGTTGGTTTTTCGCGCAAAAAAAGAACCTGGTCTGGTTCGTTTTTCTTAATCTAAATGGATCCCTTTTTCTGCTAGGTTGTCTAGGCATTCTTGGAGGTAAGTAGCCTGGTGCTCGGGATAGATGGGGGTACTCAAAGATTCCTCTTCTAGTTCTGGATAGGCTGGGCAGGTCTTGCCACGGTAGGTCGACTCCCACCACTCTGGGCTGACCTTGTAGCCACGAGCGGTCATCTCCTCCATGATCAGGCGGTGATAGGCATAGAGACGATAGGGCGAGCAGTCAAAGACATAGTTGACCGTCGCGTGCTTCTTGCCCCAGCCATTGCCTCGAAGGGCGCAGCATTCCCGGTGTTGGCCCAGGAGCTGGGGACGAGGGAGTTTGGGAATCAAGTCTTGGTGCCAGAGTCTCATCTATTGACCTCCCTAGTAGCGTCGAGTCTTGTAAGTAGCGATTCGGGTAGCGCTCAAGGAGGGTTTGGATCCCCTTGATCAGATCCTCTTGGCTAGCTTGGCCATGCTGGTACTTCTCAAGTAGCAACATAAAGTCCGCCTTTTCCTCAGGAGTCGCCTGCTTTTTGAAATAGCCCCAGATATGCTGAAAGGCATTGGAGACCTGGCCACGATTTTCCGGCAGGGCTAGCGCTTGCTGGATCAAGCCTTCGACGTGGCTGACCTCTACCTGGTCTTGCTTGAGGTATTCCCAGATTTCCTTGTAGAGATTACTGGAACGACTGAGCACCAGGTATTTATTTTTCGCCCATAGGACTTGACAGTGATGTTTTTGATCCACTCTTGTCTCCTTTTGATCTTCTCTATAAATAGTCCTCCCATTATACCATGGAAATGAGTTAAGTCATAAAAAGAGAGTGGGACAGAAATCGATAATTCGTTAGAATTCGATTTCGTCGTCCCACCTCCGCACAGTTGAGTAGGGCTGTAAAAGCTGATGAAATCAGCGTAGTAGAGCCCACTCAACCACTGCGTCTTGCTCGATAATCCGAAGACAATTGAGAGGCTAGGACTTTTGTCCTAGCCTCTTTCTCTCCTCTCTATCTATCAAAGGGAGGCTTTTAACTGTTCTATCTGCTCTTCACTTAAATAGGTATACTGTTGGACATCCTCAGTGCTAAAAGCCATTGGCCAAGAGCTCTTGGGCGATACGAAGGGTAGCTTCTTCCCGTCCTTGTTCTAACCCCTGCATTCTTCCTTGTTCTAAACCTTGTTCTAATGCAATCTTGCCAGCTTCTTCCTTGGTTTCTTTGAGCAAGGTTTCCATACACATATTCCAGTTTTCTCTGAGGCGGATGCGTTCATCTATCATGTCTTTTTTTCCTCCTTGGTCCAATTGGATGGGATTAAGAGTGACTCTGCTTGTTCGATCACCTGATCAGGTTGATGGCTAAAAGGATGATTCCCGAAGAATTCTAGCCACTGTTGCAATGGATCACTCACTTGCGTCCCTCTACTTTCATTATACTTGTCCAATTCTAAAAAGGCAAGTCGCAATAGATTATGACGCTGATTCCCCTTGCTATTGGACAGTAAGGGACCACCATGGATGGCATGACGCACTTCATAAACATTTACAGGAGAAGCCTCATCAGGGAAAATACTTTTCTCCAAAATCGCAATCCCATAGACTGGAACCAGATCCTCGTACATCTGATGAGTTTTGCCTTTCTTCCGTTTCTTTCGGACATTTTCAATCAACTGGTTGGCCAGATAATAATAAAAACGATTGACAAAAATACTCCTGCTTCATGACTTGAATCTCAATAATGACTTCTAGGCCTGTATCCAATTTGGCCCGCACATCTACAGAAGTTTCAAATGGGAAATCTCCTAGGAAACCTTGTTCATGGATTTGATTGCCTTCTAAGATTTCTACCGAGCGGATGGATAAGTCCAGGACCTCTTGGATAAATTTTGCAGTGACATCTGGAAGACTAAAAATTTTCTTCGCAATCAGATCCAGAGTAGGTGAAATATGGGGATGGCGTTTGCGCATCTTTTTCCTCCTTTTACATTCTTAATAAGGGAGAACCAACTCCTCCCTCACTTATATCATTCGTAAAAAGATTCGCTCCCACGAAAAAAAGCCTGAGCCAACGCTCAGACTTTTTTTGTTAATCAATTTCTAGGCCACCGGTGTAGAGGCGGTAATAAGTCCCGCGTTCTGCCATCAAGGAAGCGTGGTTGCCTCGCTCGATGATGCGTCCCTTGTCCATGACCATGATCACATCCGAGTTGACGATGGTTGAGAGACGGTGGGCGATGACAAAGACAGTCCGTCCTGCCATCAGGCGATCCATCCCCTCTTGGACCATCTTCTCTGTCCGTGAGTCAATCGAGGAGGTCGCTTCATCAAGGATCAAGACCGGCGCATTGGCCAAGGCAGCACGCGCAATGGCGATCAGCTGACGTTGACCGTTGGAGAGACCAGCTCCATCATCGTTCAAGACGGTATCGTAGCCTTGGTCCAGATGTTTGACGAAGGAATCCACATTGGCAATGCGGGCTGCTTCCAGGATTTCCTCCCGGGTCGCATCTGATCGACCATAGGCGATATTTTCTGCGATGGTTCCAGTAAAGAGGTGGGTATCCTGCAAGACGATCCCTAGCGAACGACGGAGCGAAGCCTTCTCGATCAGCTTCACATCGATACCATCATAGGTGATAGATCCTGATTGGATATCGTAGAAACGATTGATCAAGTTGGTAATGGTAGTCTTTCCCTGCTCCTGTCGCGCCGACAAAGGCCACTTTTTGCCCCTTGTCTGCGTAGAGGTTAATATCGTAAAGGATTTGGTTCTTCTCATTGTAGGAGAAGTCTACATTTGGTAAAGACGACATTTCCGACCAGTTTGACCAGTTCGTAGTCGCCATTTTCCCTGAGGGTGTTTTCAAGCCCAGAGGTTGGTCTTCTTATCAGTGATGACCATGCGACCATCGACCTCTTCATAGTTGACCAAGGTGACTCTTCCCTTCATCCACTTCGACTTCTTCATCCAAGAGATCAAAGATCCGATCTCCCCAGCAAGTGCCATGAGGACAAAGTTCAACTGTTGCGATACTTGGGTGATAGGACCCGTTGAAGGAACGGTTGAGCTGGAGGAAGGCCATAAGACCACCAATGGTGAGGCCACTGATACCATTCAAGGCAAAGATCCCACCGACCAGTGAGGTCAAGACGAAGGAGACATTTCCCAGGTTTCCCCAAGATAGGCATCAAGACATTGGCATAGCGGTTGGCTTGATAAGATGATTCAAAGAGTTGGTCATTGATCCGCTCAAAGGCTTCAATGCTTTCTCTTTCATGCACGAAAGGCTTTGACCACCTTTTGACCAGACATCATCTCTTCGATAAAGCCGTTTTCAATCCCTAGGTTCTTTTGTTGATCAGCGAAATAGCGACCAGATTTGCCAGAGATATCCTTTGATGACATAGGCCATGACTCCGACCATCGAAAAGAACGAGAAGGAAAAGGAGAGGGCTAATCATGATCATGCTGACAGCTACCCCTGATGATGGTAATGGCTGACTGCAAGAGTCGCGGGATAGACTGCTCGATCGCTTGGCGAAGAGCATCGATGTCATTTGTGTAGATCGACATGATATCCCCGTGCTGGTGGGTATCAAAGTACTTGACAGGGAGCTTCTGCATGCGGGCAAAGAGCTGGTTCCGCAGCGAGCGCAGGGTATCCTGAGACACTGTCGACATAATGAGGGAGAAGCCATAGTTGGCCAAAACTCCCACAAATACCGACTCACTGCCAGCATCGATCAAGAAGTTGAGAGAGGACCAAAAGTCCCTTGCTCACTGATCCAACATGGGTTGGATGTATTGGTCCACCAAGGCCCGGATAGAGGAGGTGATATAGACCGTAGAGAGGAGGCTGACACGATGAGGACAGTCGCTAAAAGAAGGACAAACTTATACTGTTTCCACATGTAGGCCAGTAAGCGCGCGAGAGAGCCCCAGCCAGCTTTTTTCTTATTCTTCATCTGCTTGTCCTCCTTTCCCTTGGGTTTGCATGTCATAGACTTCACGGTAGATGGCATTAGTCTCAATCAGCTCTTGGTGAGTACCGATGGCATCAATCTTCCCATCATTCATGACCACAATCCGGTCTGCATCTTGGATAGAAGAGATCCGTTGGCCAATGATAATCTTGGTCGTATCCTTGAGACTAGACGCCAGTCCTTGACGGATCAGACTATCTGTCTTGGTATCGACAGCTGAGGTCGAATCATCCAAGATCAGGATCTTTTGGATTCATCAAGAGAGCGCGGGCGATACAGAGACGTTGGCGCTGACCACCTGAGACATTGGCTCCACCACGTTCGATCATGGTATCATAGCCATCCTTAAAGTTCTGGATAAATTCATCCGCTTGAGCAATCTTACAAGCTTCCACGATTTCTTCGTCCGTCGCGTCCTTATTTCCCCAGCGCATGATTTTCCTTGATGGTACCAGAGAAGAGGACATTGGTCTGAAGCACCATGGCAACTTGCTTGCGCAAATGGTCTAGATCATAGTTTCGCACATCTTGACCAGCTACCTTGACGCTACCAGACTCTACATCATAGAGACGAGGGATGAGCTGGACCAGACTAGACTTACCAGAACCAGTCCCCCCAAGGATTCCGATCACTTCACCCGAGCGAATGCTGAGGTTGATATCGGACAAGACATGGGCCTTGTCGCCATTTTCGTCTGTGTAGGCGAAGTTCACATGGTCGAAGGTAATGGATCCATCTGCTACTTCTGTCAGACCATTCTCAGGAGAGACGATGGTTGACTCTGTCCCAAGGACTTCATTGATCCGCTCTACAGATGCCATAGAGATCGAGAGCATGACGAAGATCATCATAAACATCATGAGAGACATGAGGATGGTCATAACGTAGGCAAACATAGACGTCAGCTCACCTGTCGTAAAAGCTTCCAGCCCACGATGAGTTGGGCCCCGATCCAAGAGATCAAGATAAAGGAAGCATACAAGGACAGCATCATGGCTGGACTACTCAAGATCACGATGCGAATGGCCTTCATGAACATGTTGTAGATCAAGCGAGAAGCCTTTCTTAAACTTAACAGTCTCTTCTTCTTCCTTTGACATAGGACTTGACCACGCGCATGTTGGTGATATTTTTCCTGGATGCTATTGTTCAAGTTATCATAGGCCTCAAAGACCTTGGTAAAGAGTGGATAGACAATCTTAGTGATTACACCCAAGACCAGCCCCCAAGAAAAGAGTAATTCCGACAAAGATGCTAGCCATCTGCGGATTGATCAGATAGCTAGCAACAATAGCAAAAGATCAGATTGAGCGGTGCACGCACACAGATCCGGATCACCATCTGATAGGAGTTCTGCACATTGGTCACATCCGTCATCATCCGGGTTACCAGACCACCTGAGGAGAAAGCTATCGATGTTTTTCAAAGGAGAAGGTTTGGATCTTTCTTGAAAGATCGCCTTCCGTAGATTCTTAGCAAATCCGGCTGATGCAAAAAAGCCCCGTAGCGAGCCGACTGCATCCCACAGAAAAAGAGAGAAAGGCGAAGACCAACATGAGGAGACCATAGGTCAGAACAGTGGTCATATCCCCTTCTGAACCCCCTTGTCCAGAAGCGTCGCCATGATGAATGGAATAGAAATCTCAAACATGACCTCAAACACCATATAGAGTGAGGCTAGAACTGAGGGTTTCTTGTATTCCTTTGATTTCAGCAATCAATGACTGAAGCATAGATACCTCCTAAAAATACTAGTTAGTACAGTTTTTCGTTTAGCAAGACGTCCATTTCCCAAACAAAGAAAACAGTCACTCGGTTTTGAAAGGGATTGCATCCCTACATTCGAAAGCTATGGAAAAGAAAGCGCCCTGACAGCGTTACTGTAGGGACGACTTTCATTATTCATAATATTTATTATAGGCAACAATGGATAAAAATCAAACATTTTAGTCAATCCTCTACCAGAATATTGACTGACCATTCTTGAGCCCTGGATACAAGTTCTACTACTCTATTCACTGGTACTGAGAGATACCAAGCTCAAGAAGCGATCAAAAAGTAGGTCTTGTTCTTCTTCAAGTTTTTCTTCAGTCTTTGCGCCTCTGCTACTTCATCCGTGATGATTCCCATCTACCGGCCGTTGAAGGTAGGCCGTTAACTTTTCTTCGTCATTGATGGTCCAGACATAGAGCTCTTTTTTTCATCTCATGGGCCTGGGTTACCAAATCCTCCTGATAAGAAAAAGTCTTCAATCGCAAAAGAAGTCGACCGAGGTGTTTCTCAAACTGTCCAAACTGAATCGGGGAATGACATAGCCAGTCTTAATCTCCGGAGCTTTCTTCTCCACCTTTTCCATCACCGATCCAGATCCAAGGACATGGCTGGATAGTCCTTTATCAACTCCCAACTCCTTCATCTTTTGGACGAAAGAGATCTACGTAATTCTCTGGTTCTGCACCGTGAGGCTTTGAGCTCGACCAAAGAGGCATCTTCAGCTCCTTGGCCCGTGTGACAAACTCCTCAAAGGATGGGGATATGACTGGTATGACCATCCTGTTGGATCTTCAATCCCTGCACCTCAGCTAGGGTCATATCTTTGACATCCTTGTCCACTCCTGCCAAGCGTTTGAGATTGTAATCATGCATGACGACGAAATTGATGGTCCTTGGTCAAGAGGATATCCATCTCGACATAGGAAGCCTTCTCCTGGCGACTGCCTCGAGTGCTTCGAGGGAATTTCTCTACCCCCTTGGCCACATAGCCACGATGGGCTACGATTTTTACCTGGTCATTGACCTCTAAGGTCGCTAAGTCAAATGCTGCCATCCCTGACTGAGCCAAGAGGAAAAGAAAGGTTAGGACAAAGAGCCCCTTCATCTTGCGAGAGCCTCGAGTCTTGATGACCGAGCGACTTGGAGCCTCCCAGCCATTGTCCAGGATGATTCCCAAGGTTCCCAGTTTAGACATGACAGAAAAGAGGAAAATGTAGAGGCGGATCAAGACCAAAAAGATGGTCTGCACCCAGATATGCTGGCCCGTTTTGTCCAGCTGACTAGATGCAAAGACCAGGCCAAGGATCAAGAGAATACCCTGTAACAGAAAGGATAAACTCAAAGGAGAAGATCCGCAAGATAAGTCGAACCCCACCTTTTTTAGTCATCTCCCAACTCTTGCGCATGGCAGCGCCCAAAAGGCAACTCTTCAATCACGATATTGGGTACCGTATAGATGAGACGAAGATTGAGATAAATCAGAAGTAATTGAACTATGAAGAGGCCGATGGACCCCAGCTAGTCGTCTTGCTAAACTCCCCTGTGATAAAGTTCGGAATATAGAGACCGTCCGTCAGAGTGGAACCAATGAAGAGACCCGCTACAGGCAGAGTCAGAACCATATAAAAGAGAAAATGCAACAGATTCCAACCGCTAAAATCCTTTAAGCGACCAAAAGACTGGCGAAAGACCTTTTTAAAAGACAGGTGCTGATCCGTACGAGACAGATAGATCAGGGCGATCATGGTCCGCATCTCCAGCATAAAGAGAAAGGCAAAGACAATAGCAAAGAGGACCAAAGCTACCAGACTCAAAGGATTGGTCAAGGTAGATAGGATATTGTTCTTGTCAATGTTGGACTCACCCGATAAGAGGAGGGCGAGTTGAAAGACCCAACTCAAGGCTGCAGCCCCTATACCAACCACAAACTGCAAAAGGATCCCCACAGAGATAAAGGACCATTTATTACGCCAGATTAAGTAAAAGGCCCCTTTCAGGTCCTGCCAATAACTCCGTTTCATGCTCATTCCCTTTCCTTTCTTTTATTCCCCTAGATTAGCGGAAAAGCCTCTCTCTGTCAATCATTTATCACAAACAAAAAAGGCTGGGAGAGCCAACCTTTTCTATTTATTCAGCTAAGAGCACTTCTTTAATCGTTTGTTTTTGGAGTTTTCTGTTGGATAGATAAAAGAGGCTTTCGTAAACCACAGCAAAACCTATCAAGGTCCAAAAGCACACATTCCCATCAAAGTGATGCTCAATCTTTTCAGGAACCGTATCTTTGATCACACCAATCAAGATTTCCATGATGCCATATTGATAAGCTGTCCCAAGAACAAATCCTAAATAAGCCCAAAAACGATAAGGAGCGAGAATATGACTTTGGCATTCACGATCGGTGTAGCCAAAAGCCTTCATAAGAGCCAAGGTTTCGCGACTTTCTGAGACCACAATCCCCAATGACAAAAAGAGTATCGAGAAAGAAAGGATCAAAGCCAATCATGATCATCATGGTTTGGATGATATCATCTGTGTAGTCCCTAAGGCCAAAAGACAATTGAACCATGGCCGCAAAACACATGGAGCCAAAGATCACAAAAAACAAGATCGATTTTCTCCCCCAAATCAGCGACGAGGACAGCTCTTTTAGGAAGGATTTCTCTTTCTTGGGAGCCCTCTTTCTCCTTTTGACCTTGATCGGACTTGGGGACTTTTTCAATAAGCGAAGTGCCGGCGTTTGTAGTTGTCTTCTAGCATAGCCAATCGCGAGAAGCATAAAGAAGCTCGTTGGCAGGATCACCAAGGCAAGCAAGAGCTGCCAATGAAAATGAATGGTGATTTCTGGCAGGATCCCCTTCTCATTACGAAAGTCATAAAAATGTCCCATCATTAGAAAAGAAGCGAAATAGCCAAGAAGCGCTCCAACTCCAAAACTGAGTCCAAAAGCCCAAAATCGTTTCGCCAACTGGCCATTGCTGTATCCCAAAGCCTTTAAAATTCCTAATTGTTCCTTGTGGTCATCGACAAATTGTTTGATATAAAAACACATGAGAAGGACCGACGTCAAGGACAAGACGACCCCACTGACCATGGCCACCATCCAAGAAAGCGAAACCTGGGCATCATAGTAGGTCTGAATCATGGGATTGGTTTTAGAAATCTCCAACTGCTCGATATCCAGGTAAAAATTCAAGAAGAGATTGGCCACAAAGACCGCACAAGCCCCAATGATACTGACGACAACTAATTTTCGAATATCTTTTACTGAAAACATGGCTTACCATCCAATCTCATAAGCAGTCTGAGGCTGATCATTGGTCACAACTTCGGTAATCTTGCCACTATTGACGCGAATGATGGTTCTGGCCATATCCGCAATATTTTGGTTGTGCGTCACCATGATGAGGGTAAAGCCCAGCTTTTCCTTCAGTTTCCAGATATAGTCGAGAATCTTGCGCCCTGTTTCTTCATCGAGAGCTCCCGTCGGCTCATCTAAGAAAAGAATCTCTGGCTTTTTGGCCAAGGCCCGAGCAATGGAGACTCTCTGCTGTTCCCCACCAGACAATTCACTCGGATACTTGTCCAGCTTATCGCCAAGCCCCAAATCCTCGATGATCTGCAAAAAATCATGATTGTTTGCCAGGTCAGCTCCCATCTTTACATTTTGTCTGACCGTCAGATTCGGCAATAGATAATACTGCTGGAAAAATAAAAGGCAATCTTCTCACGTCTAAAGGCTGTCAATTGAGCATCCGTGAGTTGTGATAAATCTTGTCCCTTGAATGAGGATATGCCCCTCGTCTACCTTTTTCTAAGCCTGATAACACATTTAAGAGAGTTGATTTTCCCCGATCCAGAAGGACCGAGGATAACCACATCATCCTGGTCTTGAATCTGCAAATCAATCCCCTTTTAAAACCTTTGGTTTGGCCGTAACTTTTGTGAACATTTTTCTAGTTGAATCATTTCTTTCCTACCATTTCTTTGATGAGAGATTGACAAACCTCTGTCAGTAATCCAATCACTTCTTCCATGCTGAACTGATAAATACCAGAAGCAACCATAGAGGCCATCCCGTGTGAGTAGATAAATAGATGCTGGTACAAGCGACTAGCCTCCTCTACAGTCAAAGGATAGTCTGCGACAATCGAATCCAGAACCAATTGGTAACTATGATCCTTCATGGGAAGAAAATCTTGAAAGCGACGAATCGGATCTTTGCTAGGATTTTGGAAAAGCAATTGAAAGAGTTGGGGCTCTTTTGAGGCGAAAAGGATATAAGCAACCCCGACAGATCGAAAAGGCTTTTCATCTTCTAAGGCCTTGCGAATATACTCCACCACGACCATCTCCGCAGCAACAATAACCTCTGCTTGTAACTCAGCCATATTAGCAAATTGCCCAAAAAAATGACTCTCGGTGTGGCTCCCAGTTTCTCCGCTAATGCTCGAGCCGTCAAACTAGCCATCCCCTCTTCTCTCACCAATTGTAAAGCTGTCCCAATGATAGCCTCTTTACTAAATTTAACCTTTGGGTGGCATAAGACTCCTTTCGCGCAACATTCGTTGCGCAACACTTGTTGCATAAAGAATACCATAAAAAAGAAAGACTTGTCAAGAAAAATCTGAAAAGTACAAAAACAAAAAAACCAGACCCACTGATAAGAGTGGAAGTCTGGTTTACTAACAAGATTCTAAGGCAAATCATTTCCCGCCGCCAAGTAGATTTGATACCATTCCTTGCGAGTTAGGGTGACTGTTGCTGCTTTTCCTGCTTCAAGGACATGCTGGGGCTTGGTCGTTCCGATGACGGCCTGCATCTTACCCGGATAGCGGAGGACCCAGGCAAGGGCGATAGCTGTCGGAGTGACCTGGTATTTTTTCGCCAAGTCATTGAGGACGTGATTGAGGGCTGCAAACTCTTCCTTGCCGACAAAATTCCCCTTGAAATAGCCATGCTGGAGGACAGACCAGGCCTGAATCACCGTATCAGTTAAGCGACAATACTCAAAGACACTGCCATCTCGCACGGCTGCTTTTGGCCCTTCCATGTTGACATGAAAACCAGCTTCAAAGCTCGGTGTAAAGGCGGCACTCAACTGCAACTGGTTGACCTTGAGTGGTTGTTTGACAGCCGTTTTAAGCAATTCCATCATCATGGGATTTTGATTGGACACCCCAAAATGACGGACCTTGCCCGCTTGCTCCAAGTGATCAAAAGCTTCCGCCACTTCTTCCGGCTCCATGAGGGCATCCGGTCGGTGAAGGAGGAGACTATCTAAGCGCTCGATCTGCAGACGCTCGAGGATGCCATCGACGGAATCCAAAATATAGTCCTTGGAAAAATCAAAATAGGTAAAGCCATCTTTGCGAATCCCACACTTGGACTGGATCCACATCTGGTCCCGAAGATCCGGACGACGCTTGAGAACCTTCCCCAGCAGGACCTCACACTGGCCATCGCCATAGATATCCGCCAGGTCAAAAGTGTTGATCCCAATCGACAAGGCTGCCGCCACCAAGGCCTCCACCTCATCTTCACTCATCTGACTGATCCGCATCATCCCAAGGACAATCGTGGACAGACGCTCATTTTCAGCAAACTCAATATAGTTCATGTCCGCCTCCTTTTCTGTAGTTCTATTGTAGTGAAAAGGCTTGCAAAAGTCAATTTGCAATCAAAAAGCCCTCAGCTGTAACTGAGAGCTTGTTTGATTAGCGATAGCTAAGAGCACGTTTGATGGTCTTCCATGGTCCGAGGTCATCGGTCTGAAGGATCAGGCTCGCATAGATACGGGCGATGAGCACTGTTCCCACGATGGTAAAGAGAACCGCAATTCCCAATGAAGCCCAAGATTCAAGACCAGTCGCATAGCCATTAATGGTACGGAAAGGCATGAAGAAGGTTGAAATGAATGGAATGTAGGAACCGATCTTCAATAAGAAGACATCACCGGCACTTCCCAAGGTGGTTACCCCAAAAGAAGCTAAAGAGGACTAACATCATTAGTGGCGAAATCGCTTTTTCCTGAATCTTCAGGTCGTGCTACTGTGGAGCCTAAGAAGGCAGAGAGCACCACATACATAAAGACCCCAAGGATAATGAAGAAGACGGTATTGAGCGAGATCGCTTCTGCTAGGTGTTGGGTAATTGGAGAGTTTGGAGCGAGAAAATCCTTGACAACAGGGATATCTGCTCTAAAGATCCAAACAGCTACTAGCCCAACGACATAGACAAAAATATGGGTAAAAATCACTCCGAAGAGTCCGAGCATGCGTGCGAAGAAATAGTCGGTTGCTTTTGATACTAGAGAAGACCACTTCCATGATCTTGGTTCCCTTTTTCACTGGCCACTTCTTGGGCTGTGATACTAGAGTAGAACATCAAAAATCATATAAAAGCAACATTCCCAAACCACCTGCAACCATGGTTTGCACCATTTTCAAGCCTTCTTTTTTCTCATCAATTTTTTCTTTGAGAGAAACCTGTTGAGACAAGGCTGTCAGTTGCTCTTTGCTTAGATTGGCACGCGCTAGATTGATTCCTTGTTGGACTTGGCTTAATTTCGCAGCGACAAGCGATTTCAAATCTGTTTTCATGGCTTGGTCGCCCACATAAGTGGCTTCTAGCTGGCCATCTTTTTCATCGACCGTTAGGTAAGCAGCTGCTTTCTCATCCTTGATGGCTTTTTTAGCTGCAGCTTCATCTTTGTAGTCCAAGGTCAAGCCATCGGTTCCTTTGAGGCTTTCTTTGACAGCTGGCACTTCTGTCACCAAGGCCACCTGGTTTTTGGCATCTGTAGAAGAATCCTGTCAGATAACCGATTCCAATGCTCAACCCTAAAAAGAGGAAGGGACCGAAGACCATGAAGAGGAAACTCCATGATTTCACTTGTCTGATATAGGTTTCTTTCATTACGACAAACATCTGTTTCATACTTCTACTCCTGATTCAAGTTTAAAGATCTCATCAATAGTTGGGGCTTGGTGGTCAAAGGTTGCTAGGTAGTGGCCCTTGGTCAAGCGGTCAAATAATTCTGGACCAGCTGACGCATCATCCAAGATCAGCTTCCAAGTCCCTTGCTTGGTCATGCTGACCTTGGTCACGTGTGGCAGAGCTTCTAGCTCTTCTTTGCTAAAGTCGTTTGAGACAAAGAGGCGAGTCTTGCCATAGCTATTCCGGACCTCTTGGACAGGCCCTGAAAGGACAACCGAACCATCACGGATCATTAGGATATCATCACACAACTCTTCGACGTTGGTCATGACGTGGTCAGAAAAGATAATGGTTGCCCCACGCTCTTTTTCTTCAAAGATGACCTGCTTGAGCACTTCTGTATTGACCGGATCCAAGCCACTAAAGGGTTCATCTAAAATGATCAATTTAGGCTCATGGATCAAGGTGATGATCAGTTGAACCTTCTGTTGGTTCCCTTTTGAGAGACTCTTGATTTTATCGGTCAATTTCCCTTTTACTTGGAGTTTTTCCATCCAGATCGGTAATTTTTCCTTGACCTCAGCAGTGCTCATTCCTTTTAAGGCAGCCAAATAGCGGACCTGCTCAAAAATCGTGAGTTTTGGCATGAGACTACGTTCTTCTGGCAAATAGCCAATTTCCTTGTAGGTTTCTTGTGTAATCGCTTTGCCACCTAGACGAATCTCACCGCTGTAGTCCAAAAAGCGCAAGATACTGTGGAAAATAGTTGTTTTTCCCGGCACCATTTTTTTCCCAACTAAGCCAAGGATATGCCCTTGTTGAGCTGTCAGATCTACTCCGAAGAGAACCTGCTTATTCCCAAAGCTTTTTTCTAAATTTCTAATTTCTAACATGGATGACTCCTCTAATCTTTATAATAACGTTTGGTAATCTTGTATTGTGAAATAAGGATATAAATATAGATGATGGATACAATAATTAAAGCTAAAATAATATCCGTCTTAAAAGCGATCCCAATAAGTAAGAGAGCAATGATCAGGCTCGGCAAGATATAATTACTTAACTTAACCACCACTTCAAAATTTTCCTCGTAGCTAATCTGCTTTTCTGCTTCATCCATCATACTCATCATAAATTCACGCACTTCCTTGGCATTAGCATTGCGGGGAATCGGTTTTCCATAAATCAGATGGAAGGTCTTGCGAAAGAAGATATCCGATAGGAAAAATAGGGCAATCAAGACAAGAAAGAGATAGAGCATGGTAAAGTCTCCAAAGATAAAAAGCCATGTCCCTCAGCGCCAGGTCTATCTAAGTAAACCAATTGACTATAAAAAATGACGACTATAAAAAGTAGGGCAAGATCATGATGCCTTTAAAAATGGTCGCTAAGCCATATAGTTTTTTCTTTTGAATGTCATAGTGATAGGCTTCATCATCGTCTTCTATTTGGAGCATTTTTTGATGGACTTTCTCGCGCACATCAGTAAGGTTATCGTGAGTATAAATGCGACTAAGAATAAAACTGCTGAGCCCAAAAGGAGTACTTCTTTACTAAAGAAGGATTGGATTTCTAGGGGCTTTTCGTATCCAAACATTTCTGTCAAAAATCCGATAACTCCTCCGATCAAGCCGGAAACTGTAATGATACCTACATTTCTCCAAAAACGGTAACGAGGGGTTCGTTCTTGTTGTTGCTTTTTCATTGTTATTCCTCTTCCTCCACTAGACTAAAGACATTTTCCACAGGTTCCTTGAAAATCTGGGCGATGGTGATGGCAATGATAACCGAAGGGGTGTATTCACCCCGCTCCAAGAGACTGATAGACTGGCGCGAGACTCCAGCTAGCTTGGCTAGCTCAGATTGGTTGAGACCATCACGCGCCCTCAGCTCTTTCAGTCGATTTTTTAAGATCATGGCTTTCGCCCCCTTATAGTTGAATATCCTGAATATCTTCGATACGGACTAATTTAGTTTCTCTTTGTTGTTTATTGGTCTCACGACTCAATTTGACCCAATCTTCATCAAATATCAACAATTTCCCTACGTAGTTCCAAATCCATTTACTGTCACCTTGACCGTTTGGCCTTTTAATTCTTCTAAAAGTCTAGACATTTCTTGATTTCCTTTCACTTGTTTTTCTAATCTTTTAATACGTTTGTTCAACTTTTTTATCTTCTTTTCTGAGCTTGCATAAATGATAAGCAGAAAAGGGATAAATAGAATCCATATAGCTCCCATAAGAATACCTCCTCTTCTTTCAACTAAAAATCATTGTAACACTTCTTTTTCTTTTTGACAAGTATATTTTTCAAAAAAATAAAAATATTTGTCAAAAATAGAAGGATGGTTGACATGGATATTTTGAGGTAAGAAATAAAAGGCCCGCATTTGCGCACCTTTTAAAGATTCTTTTCTCCCTGCTATGAATCTGAAAAGACTTCCATAGTAAGAAATATAACTTTGGTCGCTACAAGATAATCTTACACGTGTTTAATATCGATGAAGTCTAAACTAGTAGGACTAGGCTAGCTCTGATCATTTTCATCATCCTTGTTCCCTGCATCTTCCACAAGCCACAGCAAAGTAATGATCAACTCATCAGCTTAAAAAACTTATCTACCACTCATATCTAGGAGGTTACCATGTCAACTATTCTTATTACCGTCCTTATTTTTTTAGCTGGACAAGGTCTTCGCTCCTACCTCAAGGTAAAAAGGTTCTTGTGGCGATTGTAAGTGTTCCTGCCCCTATCAAAGACGAAATGCACCAATCGCATCGCCACCAGTAAAGAATGGTGTGTACCAGAAATCAGAAAACGTAAAAACCATTGGTCAATTGAACCAATGGTTTTTCTATCCTCCTATTTAATTCTCTACGATATTAAAATCTTGGGGAGCTTTGACTTCTTTTATCTGGTTAATATCTCGATAAGTAAATTCAAAATGGTCTTCATTGTTCACCGTTCGCCCTTTATCATTTTTCAATTTGGTATCTAGTTGAATCCTAGCCTCGCTAGGAACTAATTTTTTTCTTCTTTATTTGAGGAGTCTTTCTTCATAGACAAATAAATGTGCAACTTAACGGACTGAATCTCATTTTTCGCTTTGGTGTAAAGCTCACTATCTAACAAAGTACTTTGAAATTCTCCAATTTGATCAATATCTTTCTTAACATCACCCTTAAATTCCAGATAGATATACTGACCATCGATAGTTTTTTTAAATCGATCCGCATACTTTCTCATAAAGTTTTCAAAAATGAGTTCATGACGCCCCACTTCTGGATCTTTTTCTATTTTTGATATTTCAGATCTGGATCTGTAACTTCATCCACTCTATTCCCAAGTCCAACTATCGTCTCCCTTCTTTATTTTTTTATACAGAACCCCTTTTTTTCAGGAGAATATAGTCTCAAAATGTTTTCTCCCCATAACCTGTAGAACCTATTTTTATTGGCAAGACTTCGAAAATGGTCTGAATCACTGTCTATCGTAGATCCATTTCCTCCATCTTTCGTATAAAATTCATTATATACTTGAGGGTCAAACTGAATTTTCCCATGTCGTAAGGTTGTTTCATACATTAGTGATTGTGAACCTTTTACCTCAAGTAGATTCTTTCGATAAATTTTACTGACATATTCCATGTTTTTTTGCATCTCTCATGGCTTGGATATACGTTTTCACATCTTTACTCCCACTATCTTGTGTCGTATCCTTTGAAGGGGTTTTAGCCGATTGACAAGCTGAAAGGAATAGACAAGCAAGAAGAGATAAGAAAAACACTAATAATTTTCTTTTATGTTTCATATCTTCACTCCTTTTGAACTAAATACCACCTAATTTTTCAACAGCCTCTGGTACTTCTACTTGGACACCAGTATTTTTGTTTTTGAATAGGTAATTTTACACGTTAATTTTTTTCTTTCGCAAAAGATGAATTAGAAGTACAAGTATAAGTAACACCTAAAAGGTGTCAAGTTCTCCTTAGAAACGATGAGGTCTATCTGGTAGCTCCCTTCTGAATTTTCAAAATAACTAACTCCTATGGGAACAGGGCCTTGCAACACGGCGTTATTTGGTTCTAGTAAATGATTGACATCCTTACTCTTATAGGTTAAGACATACTGGTCCTTTTTTTCTTGGTCACTTCAAACTTGTCTTTCTGTGTCTGAAAGAAGCGTATGGCTTCTTGATTTACCCCCCACAGGTTGTTTATTCTCTTGAGAATAAGAAAACATTTCCCACTCTGATGAGTCTTTTGGTCTAGAATACTCGTGAAAGGCATCGTAATACTCTTCTTGACTCGTACCGTTGTTCGTATATAGTCCACGTACCCTCACTGGTTTTAATTCAAAAGGATCCTTCAAAAGTCAGAGTATATACTGCGTGTGTATCTCCCATCACTTGTTGGTTCACTAAACTTTCTCTCAATCTTACTCTCCAGTTTGATTTTCCCCATCTTTGAGGTGTTCAAAAGCCTGGAGCCCCTTGTCGATAATTTGTTCTTGACTTAGTTCCTTTGAATTTCCCTTCTTGCCCTCAGCCTGTTGACATCCAACTAGACTAGCTACTGCCAACAAAACCAACAAGTGACAGGATAGGTTTTTCTCATATTTAACATCCCCATTCTCCTTCCTTTTTTTCAGTAAATCTACTAATGTTTATTCTTCTATTATAAACGATCCTATGATATTTGTAAATTCTTTCACAAACTTGTAAGAAGATTGTAATTTTTTTAAATACAAACAAAAAAACAGCTAAGAGCATGTCTCAACTGTTTTTCATCTAAATTTTTAACGCACTTCTGCGTCTAACTTTTTTTCTTCAAGAGAAGCTTGGATTTTTTTCCATGTAGCGAGCGACTTCTTCATCCGTCAAAGCTATCTTCTGGATTTTTGGAAGGTCAAGCTGTAGGCCATAGACTTCATGCCAAGTACCCTAGTTTTTTTCACCTGAGAAGACGTCAAAGAGTTTGATGTCTGTCAAAGCGTTTCACGCCAGCGGCTTGAATCGCATCAACCACTTCTTGGTGGGTCACTTCTGCTTTGAGGAGAAGGGCGATATCACGGCTCACGGCTGGGAATTTAGTGATTTCCACAAAGGCTGCGGCTGGTTGAAGAGCTGCTTCAATAGCAGATAAGTTCAATTCTGCCACATAGGTTTCTGGGATATCATAAGCCTTAGCTGTTACAGGGTGGACTTGTCCCAAGACCCCAATCACTTGGTCACCAAGTGAGATCAAGGCTGTCCGACCTGGGTGGAGACTCTTGATTTCTTGTGTTGCTGTATAAGTCACTTCAAGACCCAAGCGAGCAAAGAGGGCTTCAAGGATTCCTTTGGCATAGAAGAAGTCAACTGGAACAGCTGCAGTTTGGAAGTCTTTTTCAGCGACTAAGCCAGTTAAAGCAAAGGCAAAGCTGTTGATTTCGTTTGGCAAGTCTTCTTTTGGATTGCCTGTCTGTTCAAAGACTTTTCCGATCTCATAGAGGGCCAAATCTTTGTTCTTACGAGCGACGTTGTAAGCTACGGTATCTAAGATCCCTGAGATCATATTTTGACGGAGGACTGAACGATCCACAGTCATTGGCCACATGAGCTCTGTTAAGTTGCTTGGGTGCAGTCGTAAACTCGACGGCTTTTTCAGGAGTTGTAAGAGCGTAAGTAATGATTTCAGTCAAGCCTGCTCCTTCAGCAATGGTCCGAACTTGACGACGGAGATTTTTGAGTCGCTGTCAATTCACCTGCTGTCCCGTCATCTTTTGGAAGAGTTAGCTGGTAATTTGTCATAACCATAAATCCGAGCGATTTCTTCAAAGAGGTCCGCTTCGATGGTGATGTCCCAACGGCGACGTGGAACGCTGACAGTAAAGGCTTTCTGCATTTCCAGAAAGACCAAATCCAAGACGACGGAAGACATCTTCGACATCTGCGTAGGAAAGCTCTGTCCCAAGGACACGGTTAACGTCTGCAAGTGTAGAAGAAACTTCCACATCAGAAGTATCGAGCTGGCCTGCTGAAACGATGCCCTTACGCACGGTTGCACCTGCAAGCTCTGCAATCATGCTCGCTGCCGCATCAAGGGCTTCATTGACAGTTGCCACATTGATGCCTTTTTCAAAGCGAGAAGATGATTCAGAACGAAGGTTGAGGCGACCGCTGGTCTTACGGATCGATTTGCCATTGAAGACAGCTGCTTCAAGGACAACACGAGTAGATTTTTCAGAGATTTCTGTAGCCTCTCCACCCATGACACCTGCGAGGGCCACTGGTTTGTCAGCAACCGTAATCACGAGCTCACTCGTTTCCAACTCACGTTCTTCCCCATCCAAGGTTACTAATTTTTCACCTGCACGCGCTTCACGCACACGGATATCAGTTCCTTCAAAGGTATCCAAGTCAAAGGCATGCATGGGTTGACCAAAGTAAAGCAGGATATAGTTGGTTACATCGACCACGTTATTGATCGGACGGATACCTTCGTTCATGAGGAGGTTTTGCAACCATTGTGGACTTGGTGCGATGGTCACATTGTCCAAGATACGAGCTGCATAATAAGGAGCCTTGTCTGTGTCAATGCTGACAGAAAGAGCATCTGCTGCAGCTTGGTCTGTTTCTGTTAAGCTAAATTCTTTAAAGTTGACCGCCTTGTCATAGATCGCTGCTACTTCGTGCGCTACCCCACGCATAGAAAGAGCGTCTGCACGGTTTGGAGTGATGGAAAGTTCAATGATTTCATCATCCAAGTCGAGGTAAGAGAAGACTTCTTCTCCTGGAACAGCATCTTCTGGCAAGATTTGGATGCCATCTGCGAATTCTTTTCGGGTACAACAGAGTCAGAAATCCCTAATTCACCCAAAGAACAGATCATCCCAAGGGATTCTAAACCACGGATTTTCCCTTTTTTAATCTTGTAGTTGTCCGCGATGCGAGCACCTGGAAGAGCCACCATGACCTTGATGCCTGCACGCACATTTGGTGCTCCACAGACGATTTGACGGGCTTCTTCTTCACCCACATTGACTTGGCAGACATGAAGGTGTGTTTCTGGCACATCTTCGCAAGACAAGACTTCTCCGACGACAATTTTTGAGAGACCAGCAGCAGGCGATTCCACACCTTCTACTTCGATCCCTGTAGTTGACATTTTTTCAGCCAACTCTTCTGATGGCACATCCACGTCCACCAATTCTTTTAACCATTTATAACTAACTAACATATGTAAGATACCAAGGGAAATGCTGAAATCTAGATATCTTTCCTAGATCTCCATCCACCCTCGTTTTGATCCTTTCATTTTGTGTTTTCCAGCTCGAGGCTGGCTTAGGAAGGTCTAGTAACCTCCCTTTCTCTAGAATAGAAGTTTCTTGTTCCATTCTAGATCAATTTCTTTCTCAACAACCAGTCTATATCAACCGTATCACCGGTAGGATACTCGTGTTCACTAAATCGTTCAAATCCAAAGCGATAGTAAAAATCTTGCGCCTTAAAGTTGCGTTCCCAGACGCCTAGCCAAGCCCACTCAAATCCTCGGCTCTTGGCTTGATCCAACGCAAAGGTAAACATTTCCTTGCCAAAACCAGCCCCATGAAATTCCTTTTTGACATAGATCCGTTGGATCTCAAAGGCCTTGTCCATCTCTACTGGCTCGGTCTGTGCTTGGCCCCAGTTGATCTTGAGAAAACCACATATTTCTTGTTCTTCATTGAGGACAAAATAGGTTTCGGACTCCGGATCTAACAGATCCTTCTCGATTTGCTCCAAAGAGAGCACAGTGGAGAAGTAATCTTCCAAATCTTTCTCAACAATATAGGGACCAAAGGTATCCCGATAGGTTTCCACCTCTAGATCACGTAAGGTCTGTGCCTGGTCGATTTTTACTCTAACTAACATGATTATTTAAACTGTTCTGAGAAGCGAACATCTCCTTGATAGAAGCCACGGATATCATTGATTCCGTAACGAAGCATAGCCACACGCTCTTGACCAAGTCCAAAGGCAAATCCTGAATAGACTGTTGGGTCAATACCACTCATCTCAAGGACGCGTGGGTGAACCATGCCGGCTCCCATGATTTCGATCCAACCGGTCTTCTTACATACATTACATCCCGCTCCCCCACATTTGAAGCAAGAGACATCGACTTCAACAGATGGCTCAGTAAATGGGAAATAAGAAGGACGCAGACGAATTTGGCGTTCTGCACCAAACATCTTTTGCACGATCAACTGAAGCGTTCCTTGAAGGTCTGCCATAGAAATGTTCTTCCCAACAACCAAACCTTCGATCTGATGGAACTGGTGGCTGTGGGTCGCATCATCAGTATCCCGACGGAAAACACGCCCTGGAGAGATCATCTTCAAAGGTCCCTTGCTAAAGTCATGCGCATCCATCGCCCGCGCCTGAACTGGCGAAGTATGGGTCCGAAGCAAGATTTCTTCTGTGATGTAGAAGGTGTCCTGCATATCCCGCGCTGGGTGATCTTTTGGAAGGTTCATGCGTTCAAAGTTGTAGTAGTCTTTTTCGACTTCAAAGCCATCGACGACTTGGTAGCCCATCCCGATAAAGATATCTTCGATTTCTTCACTGGTTTGGGTCAAGACATGACGGTGACCACTTGCGACTGGACGTCCCAGGAAGGGTCACGTCGATACTTTCACTAGCTAATTTAGCTTGGACTTTCTTTTCTTCCAAGAGTTTGGCTGTTTCTTCAAAGGCAGCCGTCAAGACATCACGGGCTTCATTGACGTGTTTCCCGATAACCGGACGCATCTCAGCAGAGACATCTTTCATCCCTTTGAGGATTTCAGTTAGAGAACCTTTTTTCCCAAGGACAGAGACGCGTAGCTCTTGCATCTCTTTTTTATTTTCAGCAGAGATCTGCTTCAAGGCTGCCAGCGTTTCTTCTCGAAGCGCTTTTAATTGTTCTTCAATCGTTGACATATTTCCTCCATCATGGTCCTCACTCAGACATAGAAAAAACCACGTGCCACACCCATATTCGGAGCGTTGACACGCGGTACCATCCGTCTTTTATCTGAAACTCAGACCTTAATTTCTAAATCCTTGCGCAAGTGAATTCACTCAGCTTTCATGCAAAGAGCTTTCAGTCACGGCTCTTCTCCCTGTTGCACTTCCCTTGAGGTACTAGTCTTGCAGATTTCTATTCAATTACTATCTAGTTTAGCAGATTTTTTGTTAAAAAACAAGTTAGATGAGACTAATTTCAATAGACAAAGGAACAAGACGCAGTGCATTATCTATTTGCCTTGTCTGTTTCATCTGCTTGCCTTTTCAATAGAAGAGTTGCTGCTTGGTTAAAACCATCACACCAGTTATACCATTTTGCTTCATACTCATCTTGAGGTAAGATACGATGTTTTAAATCCAAAACAGAGGTTATCTTTCTTTCCTCGCAAGCTTGCGCATAGAGAGCATACAACTCATCGCCACCATCTCTATCAAACTCAGCAGAAATCGTATCCCGACCTGCCAATAAAGCCTGATAAGCCCTATGATGCCCGTCTGTAATCAAGAAGCGATCTCCAAATGCAAGAACACTAATTGGATCCACATTGATGATGTCTGCCGACTGATCCAGCATCTGGATAGCTTGTAACTTCTTTTCTGATAAATATAGTTGGGTCGGATGAAGATCTGTTATCTTGACTTCCATTTCTTTCTCCTCTACCAAGAGTATAAAAGTTGGTTCTGGGCACTGGTAGACATTTTCAAAGGTCACGATTTAAAGACCTGCCAAAGCCAAATTCCCCCGCCATTCTTGTGATTCGTTTTCTTTTTATTTAATGACTTGTCCAGCATCTTTCAAGACAGATTCTGGAATAGTAATGCCCAATTCATCTGCGACTTTTTTATTGATGACAGATTTTCCTTGGCTAAAGATTTCAACTGGTGTATCCGCAGGTTTTTGACCTTTCAAGATCTTCGCAGCCATTTTACCAGTTGCTACTCCAAGATCATGTTGGTCGACAACGACTGAACCAAGACCACCAGCTTCGACCATAGCTGTCGCACTTGGGAAGATTGGTTTTTTAGCTGTTTTGTTGGCTTCGACAACTGTTGAGAAGGCTGAAGCGATGGTATTGTCGATTGGAACCCAGATGGCATCGACTTTACCAGTCATGACAGAAACTGTTGAAGCAACTTCGTTTGTTGAAGGTACAGAGTAAGGAATCACCTTTAAGCCTGCTTTTTCAGCTAATTTTGTAAATTCTTCTACTTGAGATTTAGAATTATCCTCACTGGTTGAGTACAGGGCACCGATTGTTTTCACGTTCGGAGTCAACTCTTTGATCAATTTCAACTGTTGCTCAGTTGGATTGTGGTCAGATACCCCAGTGATATTGCCACCTGGTTTTTTCAAATCTTTGACCAAGTTTGCGCCGACCGGATCAGTGATAGCTCCCATGACGATTGGTTTGTCTTTGGTTGCACTAGCCAAACCTTGAGCAGATGGGGTTGCAATCCCAATCAAGACTTGGTTATCCTTGTCTACCAATTGCTTACTCATGGTTGCAACTTTGTTTTGGTCGCCTTCTGCATTGAGGAAATCAATGTCCACTTTGTCTTTGTCATAACCTTCTTCAGCTAAACCATCTTGAATCCCTTTGTAGATCAAATCAAGCGAAGGGTGGCTGACCAACTGCAAGACCCCAACTTTAGCCTTTTTTTGGTTCCATCTGCTTTTATTGCATCATTTTTATTGCTTTAGCATTGAATAGATCAGCTGTCCCAAAATGACTAGCTGAGCAATCAAACCAATCATTCCCAATAAACGTTTGTTTTTTTCATTTTTTAATACCTCTTCTATTTTTTTCATTTTTTTCGTTTTTTTCCATCTATCTAAAGACTGAGACGCCATCGTTTCTTCATCTTCTTTTCTCCCTTCTCATCTGAAAACAAAAACACGCCCACACATAGCAAATAGCTATGTGAGGACGTGTCATCGCAGTGCCACCTCACTTATGGGAAAATGGATAGTCTCCCCATATCTCTGTCTTGTCTAGCAACAAGTTGCACGATAAGGTGTGCCAACCGAATTTTTTTATTGTTTCAAATTCATCTCATCATTAGTCCAATTTCATAAACTGTCCACTACTCACTTTCAGCAACCGTGAGCTCTCTTGAAACTTTTCATTTACTACTTTTTCTAATTTCATACATTTTAAAATGTTTCTTTCAAAACATGTCAATACTTTTTTTATGTATTTTTTTGAAAACGTTCGTCATTTTCTATTGATTTTCAACGGTCCCTTTTACAGGATTGCTTCTTTCTAGGGATTTTCCTGCTACTTTTTTTGATATAATTTACTAGAATAAACGTCTAGAATGATGAGGAATCCCATGTCTTTTGATGGATTTTTTTACACCATATGGTGCATGAATTGAAGGCCGAACTCTTGAGTGGTCGCATTCAAAAATTAACCAACCCTTTGAGCAAGAGTTGGTGCTCCAAATCCGAGGCAATCGGAAAGAATCAAAAACTCTTGCTCTCTGCCCACTCTGTCTTTTGGACGGATCCAACGGACCCAGACCAACTTTGAAAATCCTGCCTTTCCCAATACCTTTATCATGGTCATGCGCAAAGTATCTTCAAGGGCGCAGTCATTGAGCAGGATCAGCAAACTGGAGAACGACCGGATTTCTCGAAATCGCTGTCTCCAATAAAAATGAAATTGGAGATGATATTTCTGTCACCCTCATGATTGAAATCATGGGTAAGCACAGTAATATCATTCTCCTGGACAAAACGCGACTAGAAAAAAAATCATCGAAGCAATCAAACATGTCGGGCTTCTCTCAAAATAGCTACCGGACCATCTCTGCCCTGGGATCGACCTATGTAGCTCCTCCGAAAAACCGAAGCGGTCAATCCCCTTTTACCATTAAAGACGAAGCCTTATTCGCCCTTTCTTCACCGAGAAGAGTTGACACCTAAAAAAACCTTCAAAACCCATTTCCAGGGTCTTGGTCGAGATACTGCTCAAGAATTGGCTAGTCGATTAGAAAGTGGAGAAAAATTAAAAACCTTCCGGGCTTTCTTTGAAGCTCCAACAGATCCCCGTCTAACGAAAAAATCCTTCGCTGCTCTCGCTTTTGCTGATAGCCAGGAGGAGACCTTTGAGACCTTATCGGATCTACTGGACCACTATTACTTTGGACAAGGCTGAGCGCGACCGGGTCCAACAACAAGCTAGGGGAACTCATCCGCAAGGTTGACAATGATCTAGAAAAAGAACCGGAAAAAATTGGCCAAACAGGAAGCTGAACTGGCAGCGACAGAAAATGCCGAAGAGTTCCGCCAAAAAGGGGAACTGCTCACCACCTTCCTCCATCAGGTCCCAAATGATCAAGACCAGGTCACCTTGGACAACTACTATACCAATCAACCTATAACCATTGCCTTGGATAAGGCCTTGACCCCCAGTCAAAATGCTCAACGCTACTTCAAGCGTTACCAGAAGCTAAAAGAAGCTGTCAAACATTTGACCTCTCTCATCCAGGAAACCAAGGAAACCATCTCCTACCTGGAAACAGTTGAAACCGCTCTGGTCCCAAGCCAGCCTTTCTGAAGTCGCCGAGATTCGCGAAGAGCTGATCCAAACAGGCTTTATCAAACGACGCAACCGAGAAAAGATCCACAAACGGAAAAAACCAGAGAAGTACTTAGCCTCAGACGGCAAGACCATTATCCTGGTCGGCCGGAACAATCTTCAAAACGAAGAATTAACCTTCAAAGATGGCTAAGAAAAGGACGAACTCTGGTTCCACGCTAAGGATATTCCAGGTAGTCACGTGGTCATTACAGGTAACCTCAACCCTTCAGATGAAGTCAAAACGGATGCGCTGAGCTGGCGCCTATTTCTCTAAGGGACGCCTCTCAATCTGGTCCAAGTCGACATGATTGAAACCAAGAAAACTCAATAAACCGACCGGAGGAAAACCTGGCTTTGTAACCCTATACTGGTCAGAAAACCCTACGGGTCACCCCTGAAGAAGAAAAAAATTAAAGCCATGCGTATCAATGAGTAATAAAAAGGAGAGTGGGACAGAAATCGGTAATTCGTTAGAATTCGATTTCGTCGTCCCACCTCCGCACAGTTGAGTAGGGCTGTAAAAACTGATGAAATCAGCGTAGTAGAGCCCACTCAACCACTGCGTCTTGCTCGATAATCCAAAGACAATTGAGAGGCTAGGACTTTTGTCCCAGCCTCTCTTTGTTTTATTCTGATTTGTCAATATCCTCTTTGACCTGGTCAACATTGAACTTGGCAAAAGAGATACTGGCGATCCTGGACGGGGAAAGCGTTGATCCAATTGATCAATGGCTCCCAACTTCAACGATGCCCTTCTTTGATGACAAAAATCCATGACATGTCCCCCAAAGGTATGGTCATCTGAGATAAAGTGAAGGTGATAACCAGCCACGCTAACCCCATGAAACATCTCTGGAGTCCAAAAACCCACAATGGTTCCTGTAATATCTTCCCTGGTAAATTCTGGTTGGCGAGTTGCTACATCTGCAAACTTAGTCTCCGAAGTTGATTTTGGGAATCATGCGCACATGCATCTTGGAGAAATCACCGTGAATCTTGATGGAACGAAACAGATTTTCGCCATCATAATAAGATTCAATGCGAGCCTCTAATTCCTCATCCGTCATTTCAAAGCGCTGACGAAAAATAACTTCTGCCTGATGAGGAACAATGGCCGCATAAGGGACTGTCGCATCTGGAGCAACTTCTACAATCTCTGGTTCCTCTCCTGACCCCTTAGCTTGATAAGCCTTGCCATCTAAGACAATCAGTTCGCCATCAATCGAGTCCAGGGTTCCCAATTCCCTAAATCTCCATGCTCTAGTAATTCTTTAATGGTAAAGGATCCTCCGTAGAGACCAGCCATCAAAGCCCCCAAGGTATTGTATTGAAACAATTTCACCGGTTCCATTATCTTCTCCCTCATTCATCTTGTCTTCTTTTTAGCCCTTCCAGTATACCATATTCTCAAGGACAATAACAGAAAGACTGATTAAAAAAAGAGCGGGTCAGAACAATGACGCATACTTGTTCGAATTCCCGCCCTTCAAGGGTTAAATAGTTAATCTTCTAACAGACTCTCATAGAAAGCATGCATTTGCCCATCATCTGGTACTAGCTGCAAATAGCCTTCTGTCACTTCCCGAGCTCTTTCGATATTACCCTGACTCTCTCAAGAGATAGCTATAGCTTTCAAGAACTCTGGATTGTTTTTTTCAAATCTGGGTAGAGCTCTTCATAGATTGGATCTGCTTTTTTTCAACCTCTTCGAGTGCTACCAAGGCACGAGCGATATTCCAGCGGGTGACCACATTCTCCACTTCCACATCTTGCCATTCAAGGACATCTTCATAGCGTTCCTGCTCCAAATAGAGGGTCGTTAGACGAAGAGCGATGTCTTCTAAATCTTCTGCCACTTCTTTAGCTTCTAACAAATACTTCTCTGCCTTTTCTGGTTGGTGCAATTCATAAGCCAACTGGGAAGCTAAAAGGAGAAGATAGGCATCAAAAAGGATTCTTCTGGATCCCTTGCTCTGCTATTACTAGCGCTGTCTCTCGGTCATTCTCAGCTTGTAGGGCCAGGCATAGCCGTATTCATACCCTTCAAAGTCTGGTGACAGCGTATCGATCTGCTTGAAGTAGATCAGAGCACGCTGATACTCTTCTCGGTCATAGAGAAGAGTTGCCAATTCATAGGCAATCTGGTCATCAAACTCAATTTCTAAGGCCTTTTCTAAAAACTCAATGGCAGACTCAAACCGACCCAGATTCGCATAAGCATAGCCAATCCGCTGGTAGGTGGAAATCCCTGTTTCTTCTAAAATGAGACGGTTGTCTAACTGAGCATACTCTTGGATGGCTTCTTGATAATTTTCCAGTTCTAGATCAATCTCTGCCAAGCCTAGTTGAATAATAGGGATCATCTGAAAGGCTTGCTGCTTCCATCAGCTTTTCCCGAGCCACATCTGCCAAGCCCTCACTTTGATAGAGATCCGCCTTGACTAAGAGACTGGCTAGATACCATTCCGAACTTTCAGGAATTTCTTCTAAATAAGCAAAAGCTTCTTCCATTAGGCCATCTTCCGCTACGATGGTCGCTAGACTCAGATAAACTTCTGGAAAATCATCTCTTTAGATGCAAGTAAGTTTGTTTTGCTTCAGGGGAAAAAACCGATACTTTCAAAATACTGGCCTAATTCTAACAAGGTTGCTGGATCATCTTCGTGCAAGGCCGCTTCTAAATAGCCTGGTAGACGATCTAGCTCTTGTTTCTCAATTGCTTCTAGAATTTTTTGACTATTCTTCACTTTGAATTTCCTCGACTTCGTCCTTTTCGTATAAACCACTGACCACTTTGTACCAGTCAAATATCGCACCAATCACAACCTTAGCGGAGGCATAGACAGGAATTCCTAAGAAGACGCCCCAGATCCCAAACATGGAGCCAGACGTCAACAAGACAAATAAAATCGTGATTGGATGAATATTGAGCTGACTACCCAAGACAAGTGGCGAAACGAAGCGCCCTTCAATCGTTTGCTCAATAATAAAGACAATGACTACTTTAACAAACATCTCTGGTCCTGCCACCAAGCCTAAAACTAAGGCTGGGAGCATGGCTAAGAAGCTACCCAAGTATGGAATCAAGTTCAGAAAACCAGCGGTCACACCGAGGGTCACTGCGTAACGAAGCCCAATGATTTTAAACAAAAGAATGAACATCAAGGCAACTACAATGGCAACCGTAATCTGACCTCTGACATAATTCGCTAATTGTGTATTTACATCAGAAAGTACTTTGCCTGCTGATTCACGCACTTTAGTGGGTAAGAAACGAATGATTTGTCCCTTTAAATTTTTTCCATCTCTCAAGAGATAGAAAACTATGAAGGGCATAATAATTAAAGCCACAATAACTTGAGAGGCAACACTAATCAGATTGCTGACCCAGTTGACTGCACGGGCTGAAAATGAGCTAGCCCAGCTGGTGATGTTTTGTGACAATTGGCTGGTCCATTCATCTAGTTGGGGCTTGATTTCAGGAGCCACTTTGTTATCTAAGATATCATCAATGGTCATGTTGGCCTTTTCCAAGTAGTCTGGTAGATTATGCATGAAGCTAAGAACCTGACGCTGGATAGCTGGAATAGCGACGGCCAACCCCCATAATATGAGAATCGCAATCAAGAAAAAGACGATGGAAATCGCAATAATCCGTTTGACCCGGTGCCTTTCTAAAAAGTCGACGATTGGATTTCAACAAATAATAGAGGAGACCCTGAAATAATGACTGGTAGCATAACAGTCGCTCCAAACTCTAACAGGGGTGTAAAAATAAAAGCTAATCTTACTGAGGACTAGAATATTCAAGCCCATTAGCAAAGCTACTAGGAAAACAGTAATGGCCTTATTATCTAAAAACCATTTAAAAAACCAGGATAAACTAAAATCTTTTTCTTTTTGTTCCACGGGAATCTCCTTCGTTTTCAATCTGTTTTTATTTTTAGCATTTTTTTACTCCATAATTTCACGATAAAGCTGAACGTGAACTGGTTTTTTTGTTCCTAACCTACTCAATCCTTCATCTTATCGTTTTCCATCCCCTTCTTTTCTGATATAATGGAGCTATCAACAAAGTCGAGGTGCATGTGATGCAAGATATTTATTTCGGAACCTATACCAAACGAGAGTCAAAAGGAATTTATAAAGCTTCTTTCGATGAATCGACTGGTCAACTTAGTGACTTGCAACTAGTTGCTCAAGAACCAAACCCAACCTACCTCGCTTTTTTTCGAAAAGCTGGATTTTTTTATACAGTGTTGGGTGCAGACCAAGGCCTGGGGTGGAATCGCTAGCTTTTAGTCCTGACCACCAATTAATCAATCACGTGGTTGAGGAAGGGCGCCCCTCTGCTATGTATCTGTTGATGAGGCGCGTGGTTTAGTCTATGGAGCCAACTACCACAAGGGACAAGTGCTTTCTTATCGCATCCATGATGATGGCCATTTAACCTTCGTCGATCAAGCCACTCATCACGGTTCTGGGCCTCACGAAAATCAGACCAGCCCCCATGTTCACTATGCAGATCTAACTCCCGATAAGCTGCTCATCACTTGTGATTTAGGTACCGATCAAGTAGTGGTCTATCAGGTCGATGAACTTGGGAAACTGACTCAAGCTCAAACCTACCAAACAAGTCCTGGTGCTGGTCCGCGTCATATCATTTTCCATTCTCATTACAAAGACAGCCTACCTCATTAACGAATTAAATGCCACCATCGATGTCCTTTTTTATGATGGACTGGGCTACTTGGAGCATTTCCAAACGATCTCAACCCTACCTGAAGAGTATGAGGGTCAAAAATGGGCTGCTGCTATTCGCCTGTCAGAGGACGGGAAATTCCTCTATGCCTCTAATCGTGCCCATAATTCTATTGCAGTCTATGAAATCTTGGCAGACGGTAGCCTAGTGCTTCTTGAAATCGTCCCAACCAATGGTCTCAATCCTCGTGATTTCATTCTTAGCCCAGACCAAAAATATCTCATTGCGGTCCATCAAGATTCAGACAATGCCACTGTTTTTAAACGCGACAAAGAAACTGGTCGATTGACTGAATTGAGCCATGATTTCTACGTACCAGAGGCGGTTTGTGTCCTCTTCAACTAACAATCAAAACACTTGCTAGTTTGGTTGAAAAAAATGATTAAATAGTGATAAAATAAATAGTTTATAGGAGAAACCTCATGAACCCAATGGATTTGTTTAACCAAGTCAAAGAAATGATCGAAAAGAAAGATTTCGATGCTGCTAAAAAATTTATCGATGACAACAAGGATAACCTTGGTGACTACTTAGAAAAAGCGAAAGCTCTTGTTGCTGGAAACGATTTAGTCAGTGGTGCTGTAGATAAAATCAAAGGTTTATTCTAATAACTAAACGATTCTCAACTACTTGGTTGAGGAGTTTTTGTTATCCTCAACCAAAAAAAGATCCTTGAGAAAACTCAAGGATCTTTTTAGTCTAGTCAACTAGATTATTTTTTCAAGTTGTAGAATGATTTCAATCCACGGTATTCAGCTACTTCACCAAGTTGATCTTCGATGCGAAGCAATTGGTTGTATTTAGCGATACGGTCTGTACGTGAAAGTGAACCAGTCTTGATTTGTCCTGCGTTTGTTGCAACTGCGATGTCAGCGATTGTTGAATCTTCAGTTTCACCTGAACGGTGTGATACAACAGCAGTGTAACCAGCTTCTTTAGCCATTTCGATAGCTTCGAAAGTTTCAGTAAGAGTACCGATTTGGTTAACTTTGATAAGGATTGAGTTAGCAGCACCTTCTTGGATACCACGTGCAAGGTAGTCAGTGTTTGTTACGAAGAAGTCGTCACCAACCAATTGAACTTTCTTACCAAGACGTTCAGTAAGAGCTTTCCAACCTTCCCAGTCGTTTTCATCCATACCATCTTCGATAGTGATGATTGGGTATTTGTTAACCAATTCTTCAAGGTAGTCGATTTGTTCTGCAGATGTACGAACAGCAGCTCCTTCACCTTCGAATTTAGTATAGTCGTAAACTTTACGTTCTTTATCGTAGAATTCTGATGATGCACAGTCAAATCCGATGAATACGTCTTTACCTGGTACATATCCTGCAGCTTCGATCGCAGCAAGGATAGTTTCAACACCATCTTCAGTTCCTTCGAAACGAGGAGCGAATCCACCTTCGTCACCTACGGCAGTTTCCAAACCACGAGATTTAAGGATTTTCTTAAGAGCGTGGAAGATTTCAGCACCGTAGCGAAGAGCTTCTTTAAATGTAGGTGCACCAACTGGCAAGATCATGAATTCTTGGAAAGCGATTGGAGCATCTGAGTGAGATCCACCATTGATGATGTTCATCATTGGAGTTGGAAGAACTTTAGTGTTGAATCCACCAAGGTAGCTGTAAAGTGGGATTTCAAGGTAGTCAGCAGCAGCACGAGCTACAGCGATAGACACACCAAGGATTGCGTTTGCACCCAATTTACCTTTATTAGGAGTTCCGTCAAGAGCGATCATTGCACGGTCAATAGCTTGTTGATCACGTACATCGTAACCGATGATTGCTTCAGCAATAATGTTGTTCACATTGTCAACCGCTTTTTGAGTTCCAAGACCACCGTAACGAGACTTGTCGCCATCACGAAGTTCAACTGCTTCGTGTTCACCAGTAGAAGCTCCAGATGGAACCATACCACGTCCAAAAGCACCTGATTCAGTATAAACTTCTACTTCAAGTGTTGGGTTACCGCGTGAGTCTAGGACTTCGCGAGCGTAAACATCAGTAATAATTGACATTTTCTACTCTCCTTATTGAGTTAAATTTTTTTACACCTCTATCATATCGTAATTACCCTATTTTTTTCAAGAAAAAAACAGGGTTTGCCGGAAGAAAACGATTCCATTTTCACTTTTTTTGTGAGAAAACTCTCAAATTTGCTCCTATCTTCCTTAGAGGAAATATGATATACTTCTATTATGGAAGATATTAATAAACTAATCACACAAAAAGCATCTGGTGCTAATCGTCTCAAACCAGATGAACAAAAAAAAATTTTTTTAGAGACTTACCAAGAACGGGTTGTCGCTTACTCAAGTATTGCAGATGCCCATTCACGGGAACTTGAAAAAGAAATGGGGAGCATTTTTGACCTCTTTATTAGAGGAATACCAACCGCTTTTTTTCTCAAAAATTTCTCCTAATATTGACGAAGGAAAACAGGTCTTCTATCTAAAAGGTTGCTCAAACGAATGGTATCGTGGCGACGATTGTTTCAGAAGAATGCAGTGGTTCTCCCTATGGTCTCATCCTCCACACAGATCATGCCCTTGAAATAGAAGCAAAAAAAATCTTGTCAGCATGATTCCAGAAGCACCCTCTACATCCAGAAAGGTTGAGAAAAAGGTTCCTTATGGTCTCGTATTTTTTTAAATAAATTCGGCCCTTTGAAAAAGCTTGAGATTTTTTTGTCTCAAGCTTTTTTTACATTATTTATTAGCTATAAGTTTAAATTAAGAAGCCTAGCTATATTTTTTTGAACTTTCAACAAGTTGCTCGAAAGATGTTTGTTGGAGCTCCTGCCAGCTCATCAATCTTTGGAGGGCTGAAAAGGTTGCTACAATTCCGTAGGAGGTCAGATCAGGGAGGTCTCCTCCTAAACTTCCACAAATAGCAACTACTGGTACCCCCTTTGACCCTTCTAGCGACTCCTATTGGGGCTTTTCCAGCGAGAGATTGGGCATCCATTTTCCCCTCTCCTACAATGACCAGGCTTGCATCTTTTACTCGCCGATCAAAGTCGATGAGATCGAGACAGGTATCAATTCCTGAAGCAATTTCTCCTTTTGCAAAGGCGACCAAAGCAGCTCCTAATCCGCCTCCTGCTCCTCCTCCTTCCAAATGAACTAACTCAGGATTCACGAGTTGGTAAAAGGACTGCATGGCCTGGTCCACTTCTTCTAGTTTACTCAAATCGAGTCCCTTTTGAGGAGCAAAAATTTTAGTCGCTCCTTGAGGACCACACAAGGGATTAGTCACATCAGTTAAAATATGCACCCTCGTTTGATCAAAAGAAACACCATTTTTTTCTTTTACAAAAGAAGTTACTTTTCCTAAATCTTTCCCCATTGGATTTTCAAGTAACTTTTCATGATGATAGAAAGAATAGCCTAGAGCTGTAGCCATGCCAATGCCTCCATCATTGCAAGCTGTACCACCTACACCAATATAAATATCCTTCATTCCAATCCCCAACAAATGAGCAAGGACTTGCCCAAGGCCCTTAGTCGAAATCAGGAGGGGATTCCGTTTTTCTTGAGGAACCAAAGATAGACCAACCAGATCAGCTGTTTCTATCAAGGCACTAGTCCCCTTCACCAAATAAGGGTAGGAAATAGCCTCACCGAAGGGGCCCTCCACATCAACAGTTGCCCATGTTCCTTTAATAGATTCCTGAATAGCTATCATGGTTCCCTCGCCTCCATCCCCAATAGGCATGATCTCATAGAAAGCTTGAGGAAGGATGCTTTCAAAACCTTTTTTGATAGCTCTAGCGACTTGGCTTGCTGCTAGGGTTTCTTTATAGGAATCTGGTGCTATGACAATCTTCATTATTTTTTTCTTTGCAGGGGACATTTCTTTCATCTCCAATTCATTTGCTAGTTTAATTTTATTTCATCCTATAAAAAAACATCCAGGACTCTCCTGGATGTTTTGATTTAGAATCGAATAGATTCTCGTGTTTTTTCATAGGATGTAACGAAACGTTCTGTCACTCCTGGTTCAATTAGTTCAAGCGCGTCAGAGATGACTTTGAATGAAGCTGGGTAATCGTATTCTCTTTCAAAGATATACAAGGCCTCATCGAAAGCTGCTTGCACATGGTCATCAAATGAACGGTAGCGATTTGAGTACTGGAGCAATTGCTCAGTCAAGGTCGCATATTTGTACCAATCGATAGGTTTCTCTTCAAGCTCAGTCATATCGTTTGTCAAAATGTCCAGGAGACGATTAGCATTTTCGATATTGACACGATCACTTCCAATTCAGATAATAGAGCTTCTGTATTATCACTTGCTGTAAAGAAAATAGTTAGGAAGGATTGAGGAATTCCTGGTAGATTCCGTTTATCCATATAGCGTTTAATCCCATGTAAAGCGATTGGCATAGATATTTACCTTTTTGACGAGCATTAGCATCGTCTTTCTCAATCTTTAGAGAAGGTTTCGCTCAGTGCTACTTTGGTCATCTTCAATTTCTTTCAGACGTTCTTCAATCGCTTCTAATTCTTCTTGAAGAATAGAATAGGCTTTTTGAGTTTCTGATGTATCCTTCAATGCATCTTCTACAACCAGCTCTTGAGCTGTTAATTCAGCTTCTAATTCTTTCAAATGGTGGTCGTTCAGGTCTTTGCTAACAAAGGTCTTACTCAAACGTTCTACCTCAGTCGCTAAGTTGGCATTGTTCTCTTTGGCATGGGCAAGATAACCTGGCAAGGCTTTTGACCAATTTTATCAACCACTTTGCGTGATTCAATTTCTCGTGTGAAAATATCATACAAAGCATTGATTTCTTCTTGGATTTGCTCATTTTCATAAATGGCATTATCCAATTCGAGAGATGCTACATTTTGAAAGGTTATCTCTAAAGAAGCATGTAATTGCTGGAAAGCGTGCTTCCAAATCTGTCTCTGTAAAATGATATCCCAGATTCTAAGAGCTTTGCGGTGACCAGATTCCAAATCGTCTAATTGATCCGGAAGAGTTTTTCTGAACGGCTGTTACAATTGCAGGCACCTTTTTTTCAACGATATGAGTCAAGGCCACGATATGATTTTTCAGCGGTATCGAGAAATTTCAGCAGCTTCCACTGGATCTCCAGAAGAGTTCAACGTTACGAAATTTGAGAAAATTCTACTTGAATATTTTTCAGATTGTTTTTCAATCTCTGGGAGAGCAGGTCCGTATGCATCGGACGTCAGAAGCTACTTGCTTTTTGCAAAGTTTTCAAACATGTCCAAGGCATGGACCACACGTCCACTATTCTTTTCTTCTTGTTCTTTTAGTCTGCCAAAAGCTTGACGGATAGCTTTGATATCTTCGTCAATCAACTCAATTTGACTCTCAATACTTTCTGATGGCTTGCTTTGCTTTTTAAAAAAATCGGAATGAATTATTGTAGCCTTCTGCTTCAAAGAGATTGTTCTCAATATCTGCAAAATGAGTTGAGGGAAAGATCAACCCATTTTTTTGATTCCATTCACGAAATGCTACTTGACTTTGTCCAATCAAAGTGCATATTCTTAACAGCTTCAACTTCATCATTTAACTGGAAGATTATACAGTTGTTCTTTTCTTTCCTCCAGTGATGCCAGTAAGGCTTCGTTGCGCTTTCTCAATAACACTGCCACACAGTATCCTACAAACCAGTAGGAAACCTATGACAAATGATGAGAATAATTAGTCCACTAGACATATAAAAACTCCTTCATTGTATTACTTGAAAGTAATCGTAGTTATTATATCATAAAATATTCGAATAATAGGCAAATATGGCTGAATTTTATACATCCAGTGTACTATATTCGGCATTTTCTTCGATAAATTCTCGACGAGGTTCAACTTTGTCCCCCATCAGCATGTCAAAGATCTTTATCTGCTTCTGTCTGCATCATCGACTGACACTCGGGCCATCAGGCGATGCTCTGGGATTCATAGTGGTTTCCCACAGCTGATGATCATCCATCTCACCCAAACCCTTTGTAACGCTGAATGGTTGGTTTTGGACCGACCTTCAGAATAGCGCTCCAAGGCTTCAGCCAATTCCACTTCCTGGTTGGCACCTGGTTGAATATACTCTTTGATTTCACTACCGACCTTTCACACCATAAATTGGTGGTTGAGCGATGTAGACATAACCAGCCTCCAAGACTGGTTTCATATAGCGATAGATCAAGGTCAAGAGGAGGGTTCGAATATGGGCTCCATCGACATCGGCATCCGTCATCAAGACCAATTTTTTTGATAACGAGCTTTTTGATACGTCGAAATTCTGCACCAAAAGCCTGTTCCCATAGCTGTGAAAGAGGCTACGAATCTCTTCATTGGCCAAAAATCTTATCCATGCTAGCTTTTTTTCCACATTGAGGATTTTTCCCTCGAATCAGGGCAGAAATCGCTTGAAACTCCCGGTTTCCGTCCTGATTTAGCAGATCCTCCGGCAGAGTCTCCTTCGACGATGAAGAGTTCTGTCTCAGCTGGATTATTAGATGAACAGTCTGCTAATTTACCCTGGAAGGTTTGAAATTTCTAAATCCAGACTTTCTTTACGGGTCACTTCACGGGCTCTTTTAGCGACGACACGCGCTTTGGCGACCAAAATTCCCTTTTCAACAATTTTTCTTAGCAATCTGCGGATTTTTCCAACAAGAAATCAGAAAAAGGCATCACTGAACAAGCGGTTGGTAATCTTTCACCACTTCAGAGTTTCCCAAGTTTGGTCTTGGTTTGATCCTTCAAACTGAGGATTTGGATGCTTTGACAGAAATCACTGCTGTCAACCCTTCCCGCACATCTTCCCCTGTGAGATTTTTCTTCATTGTCTTTGAGAAGTTTATTCTTACGAGCATAGTCGTTGATGACACGGGTTAGAGCTGTACGGAATCCTTGTTCATGAGTCCCCCTTCATGGGTGTGGATGTTATTAGCAAAAGCTCATGACTGTTTCGTGATAACCAGTCGTGTACTGCATGGCAACTTCAACCGTGATATCTTCCATTCTCCCATCTGTATAAATAGGAGTTTCAAAGATGACATCCTTGTTTTCGTTGATGTATTCGACATAACTAGCAATCCCACCCTTCATAGTGGTAGTCCTTGGTTTGTTCCTGACCCTTCACGTTTATCCGTAATCGAGATCCGTAAGCCACGATTCAGGAAGGCTAATTCTTGAATCCGTTTGTTCAACTTGTCAAAGTCAAATTCAGTGGTTTCTGTGAAAATCTCTGGGATCCGGAGTAAAAGTGAACAGTTGTACCCAGTTCGGTCTGTTTCACCGATCACTTCAAGATCTGCAACGACTTGCCCCACGTTTGTATTCTTGGTAATGAATTTGGCCCATTCTTATGCACGTCGCACGTCTAACTGAGTCGAGAGGCATTTACGACGGATGATCCCAACTCCGTGGAGTCCTCCAGATACCTTGTATCCCACCACCGCCAAATTTTTCCTCCCAGCGTGGAGAATGGTAAAGACAGTCTCTACCGCCGGACGTCCAGTTTTTTTCTTGAATATCCACGGGATTCCACGTCCATCATCAACGACTGTAATCGAGTTATCCGCTTCGATAAAGACTTCGATATGACTAGCAAAACCAGCAAGGGCTTCATCAATCGAATTATCGACGATTTCCCACACCAAATGGTGAAGTCCTTCTTTAGAAGTGGATCCAATATACATCCCCTGGACGCATCCGGACTGCTTCTAAACCTTCTAAAACCTGAATCTGACTAGCATCATATTCTTGACCAGTCGTTTCTTGCTTCAATTCTTCTGTCATTCTTTCCCTTTTCTAATTAAAAAAATATAGGCATTGTCAATTGATCCATTGAGTCGAAACAAATAGGTCGCCATGCCAGCTCTCTGGCCAGCTTCGATATCAATCGGGACGATCTCCAATCACTAAGCCAGACTCAATCGCATACTTGTCTTTTTAGATACAACATGGAGGTTGGATCTGGTTTACGAGGAAAAGCCATCATCAGCTGTCACAACTTCCGTAAAAGTAATGACTGATTCCCTGTTTTGTTCTAAGATGATCTCTACATGATGGTCACGGTGAGAAACCAAAAATGACGGGCTCCTGACTGCTGTCAGACGATGCAATAACTCCTCAGTCCCCTTCGAAATAAGCAGGGATTTCAAGAGCTTCTTTTCTCCCTTTTCTTATACTCCAGCAAAAAGTCTGGAAGATCTGAGGCAAACTGTTGAACAGCATAATCAGTAGAAACCTTTTAAAAGTCGCATAAACGGAATCATGATCAGCCTGCCCTTTTGGAAAATACTGTAAGGTCGCTACAAAAGCTTTTGTAGAAGTCTCATAATTGTCCAATAAAGTCCCACCAAGATCCCATATAAAATCATGATAATCCATAGCTTTCAATTATACCATAATTTTTCGAAAAATAGCTTGTAAAGTCAATGTTTTTCACGGTTTTTCCTACACTCTATCTGACTACTGTCCTTGTTTCATTCAAAAAAAGCATTTATATCTCATAGACAAATTAGACGTATAAAAAAAAAGAAGGTAGAGTTCTTTCTACCTTCTTATTTTTACTATCTTTACCCCATTAAGGAGCTCGATGTTCCGAAAAGACATCTTGATAGAGCATACCCTTCTCTGAGTGTTGCTAGCATCTCCACCAAAACTGGTTGACCAGAGCATAGGCAAAAAGGCAAGAGCTGTTGCAGGACCCTCTACTGGTCAAGATCCGACCATCCTGAACCACTGCTTTCTTTCAGATAGTGTCTCATTCCCAATCTCCTTTTTCAAAGCCATCATAACAGGTGATAGCGTTTTTTTCCCATCAAGCAGACCTGCTCGATCGAATACAATCGGCGCTGCACAGATAGTCGCCAAGATCTTTTCCTTGTTCATGGGCTTCTTTCAAAGACTTGAATGAGGCCATCATGGTCACGTAGATTTGGTCGCTCCCTGGCATCCCTCCTGGAAGGACAATGCCATCAAAATGATCCAACGAGCCTGACCAGACCTGATCTAGACTTCACAGTGATTCCCATGAGAACCTATCACTTCTGTTCAAAGCCAATCATCAGACAGTCAATCTCCGCTCTACGCAAGACATCCACTACGGTCAAGGCTTCGATTTCTTCGATCCATCTGCTAACAATCACAGCTACTTTTGACCATATCATATCATTCCTTTCTCGTGTAGTCGACTCAATTGCTTTTTTTGACGTCAAGAGTCGCCCTCTTTTTTTCCGTTCTTCAGCTCACTCGATTTCTGGTGGCTCATGGATAACAACAAGCCAATCCCAATTAGGTTACTGATAATAGCGGATCCACCTTGAGAGATAAAAGGGCAGTGGAATTCCAGTGAGAGGCAGAGATACCAGTTACAGCTCCCAATATTTTCAAAATATATGGAAAGACCAACATCATAATAAAACCAGTAGAGATATAGGTATAAAATTGATTATTGGATTTCAAGGTAATCCGCAACATCTTTGTAAACTAGAAAACATATAAAAGCACGAGAGTACAGTTGAACCGATAAAACCAAAAATCTTCTCCGATGACTGTGAAAAATCATATCACTCTCTCTAACAGGAATTAAGAGATTAGATACATTGAAAATCCTTGTCCCAATAGATCCCACCGCTTGCAACAGCTAATTGACCTTGAGCCTGTTGGAAGGTCATGGTCTGAGCATAATCAAAAAGGATTTCAACCAGGCTAAAGATGCGATTCATCTGATAGGTCGGGCATCCCCTAGAGTGTTGATGGAGAAAGGCTCGACCCACCATCGGATAGAAAGACCGCCAAAAAGAGAGCGATTGCACCTGCCAGAGATAGAAAGACTGGCAGGATGATTTTTTCCAAGAAACGCCCTGAGATGAGGATCTACTCCAGAGAAGATAGCCATAAAGACCAAAGGAAGTTCCAAAAGTCATGTTGAAAAGGTCAGAAAGACTCAGGATTGGTAAGGTATAAGCAAAGACTTTGGAGAATGAGATAGCAATCACTTTTTTTAGCGTTCGATCTTTCTTCTCTATTGTTTTCCGTAAAAAAAGTGGACAATCGAACGAGAAACCATCAAGATATAGGATATTTTCATAAATTCTGATGGTTGGAAGAGACTGATTCCCTTATAAGCCACCCAGTTTTTTTAGAACCTGTAGAAGCTACCAAATTTGGGATTATAAAAAAATAAAGTGGGCAAGACCATTAAAATCAGGCCTAAAGACATATAAATAAGGAGTTGCTTTTCCATAAAAACTCTGTGTTAAAGAGCATGACGACAAAAGCTGATCATACATCCTAAAAACAATCCAGGCAATCTGTTGGCCCTAAAATAGACCAGACCAAGTCAGGATAATCATGGTGAGACAGCACTATAGACTGCCAGCACTCCAAATCACCAATAGTAAAAAAACACTGTGATAATCAGGAGAATATCTCCTCTAAGTTTGAAAGACTGACGTCTCTTCATTTCCATCCCCCTTTGTTGATATCATTTAGATTCCTAAAAAGTATTGAATCAGCAAGCTCGACACTGATACACAGCCCCAAGCAACTACTCCAATGAGGAGAGGGCCACCCCTTGTTTACGAAAGGCATCTACTGAAACTTGACTTCCAATGCCCCACCAAAGCCATGGCCATCAAAAACTGTGACAAACAAACTTGCAGATGGGAAGAAGAAAGCTGGAAACCCACCCCAATGAAGCGAGTAAAGAAGCCAGCATGAAAATAAAGGATAAACCAAGGTACTACTTTTGGCTAAAGATTTCACTTTGTTTTCCCTGTCTTTTATCTTCTTTTGAGTGTCTTTAAAAGCTTTTCAAACCCATCATACCCAAAACAGATAGGAATAATCATCAAAGCTCTGGGTCAAGTTTCACTACTGTTGCACTTCTCCTGCTGCTTTTGCTATACGAAAAACGTCACTGCAACTACTGATGAAGTATCATTGATTGCAGTACCTGCCCAAAACTCCAAACTGATTATCAGTCATTGATAATGAGGTGCCCAAAGAAAGGGAAGATAAAGACCGCTAGGATATTGAAAGAAAAAAATTGTCGAAAGTGACAGAGCGATATCCTCTTCATCAGCTTCTAGAAATTGGAGAAGTCATGCAATATGCAGAACCTCCACAGATGGCTGTCCCCATTCCTACCAAGGCAGTCAGAATCTTTCGGAGCTTTTTAAGAGATAGCCCATCGCAAAAAGCAGCAGAGAAAGCAATACTGATGGTTGGTAAACTGATCAGTAAGGAAGACAGACCTAACTGTGTAACCTTTTTGAAAAGGACAGAGTAAAGCCCCATCAAAATAATGGAATACTGTAAGAGATTCTTTTCCCTGAATAAGACTAGCCCGGCCTGCTACTTTTGAGGTAATCGTTGACTAGCATTTAAAACGATGCCACATAAAGATAGCAAACAAACTGGATCCAAGGATAGGAAAGGCTTTTCCCTAATAAAAATAGAGACTCCTGCACCAGATTGCTAGCAAGACACCCTTTGAACTAAACTTAGTTCATCTGTTGTTTTTGACTCATTCTTCCTCCTAAACTGATTCAACGTCTCCATCACTTCGTCCCTGTCTCACAATCGTTAAAAGGAGCTATTTTTTTCTAGACTCGTCTGAATTTGAGAGCCATATTGTCGGTTTAGCAATCGTTGATCTAATAAAGATCACTATTGACTCTTGTTCGTCAAACCGATTGGAGCGCCCCAGAGCTTGTTTCAGTCGTAAAGATTGCCAGAGGCAGACTGTAATCATAGAAAATGGATTTTTTTACCTTCTAAGCGTATTCTTTGGTTAATCTTTTGTACTAGAAAAATCACTGGGATTGTCGAAAAGGGATCCGAGGAATGACTTGGATGAGCTGGCATTGCTGGGCAAAAATCTACCCCTTCCCAAAAACTACCTGATCCCAATATAACACTCGTTTCTCCTCTATCAAAATCGGCGTTTGATATTGGTTGCATCTCCATTTCTTTATATTGAGCTAGATGAGGAACTAGTCATCTGCTGAGAGGTCTCTAAAATAATTCCTTAGAAGTGAACAAGATAAAGACAGGCAAATCAAAAGAGGCCAGATTCATCTATATATGAGGCTAATTCACTAGCTAATTCCTCTTGACTGAGATTCGTCAGATCAGGAAAATCCTCGATCGATGAAAATCGTTTTGACCTTGATGAAAGGATTGATTTCTGTCCCTAAAGAAATTGATAATTTGTCACGCCTAAAATGGAGGCTAGGTTGACCTTGTGACTAATTGCTAAGGTAGCTGAGACCATCAAGACTCGAGTACTCTCAGGTATAAAATCTTGATGGAAACCAAGGTGTCCTCTGCCAGAATGGAGTCGAAATACTTGGTGACTTCTTCTTGAATTCGATCCAGCCAGAAAACCTGATAGCGAGAATCAAAGAGCTCTTTTAATGATGACAGTTTAGGAACATCTAATTCGAGATAAATCCTGTCGAATCTTTTTGCACTTGTTCTCCATCTAATTCTAACTTTCTTCCACCATCATCAAGATGTCTTGACCAGAGCATTTAGTTCAAACTGAAGACTTTCTAAAGATACGACGCTTTCAGTAATGATTTTTTTCTGTCTCAATCTCACGCTGGAGCTCAACCATAAAATCCGATCATGGATAGAGAAGCTCTCGAAAATTGTTCTAAAGAAAAAAATACAGTTTTTGTGCTTCATCCACAACCAAGACTCGATTTTCTACTAGAGACGGATCATCCTCTAATCGAGTCAATAGATAGGCATGGTTGGTGAGCAAAGACTCGACTCGATTTTGCATTTTTCTTGACTGTACTCCAAAAAGTCCTCTCTGTAAAAATAAAGGACTTTTTAGATAGCTTCCCATCATGACGAGATGCGATGAACAAAATTCGCATATCGATGGAGTTGTCCCACTTCATTCAGAGTCACCCTGTCCTTTTCGTTTGGGTCAACCAGACCAAAAGTTGCATCTTTGAAACGATTGCAGCAAACGATTTTCCTCTAGTTCATGCAAGAGTCTGATAAAGAAAGTCATCTAGTTTTAAATAATTTTGAGGACTTTTTTCAGACTATGAAAAAGAAAGTCTGAAAAAGCGTCTTTCAATCAGTCTTAGCTTCTTTTTCCATAATCTGGTCTTGTAAGACCTTGGTTGGAACACTGACGACAATCTGTCCCTGAGTCTGTGCTAAACAAGGGAGCAAGTAACCAAATGTTTTTCCCAATGCCTGTAGGTCCCTCGATAAAAGGTTGTCTACTTCTCTAGAAGACTGAAGACTCTCTTCAATTGACTGGGCAAACTCTAACTGATGAGGGACGAGGGTTCCATCTCCATCACTGGATATTAATAGCAAACTGATCAGAAAAGATTCTTGGCATCTCTTTTCTGACTCAGTGCTTTGACGAAGAAAATATTCCCATGAGTGAGATGTCAAGTCCTCTTTATGAATAAAGCTCCCAGCATCCTCAAATGCATCCTCGATCAAGAGTCTCGACTCGTAAATCAGATTATCCGATAAATGACAGCAAGGGTTTCTACCAATTCAGTTGGTAAGGAAGCAATCGTTTCCCGAAGCTTAAGAAATAGTTGAGCGGTTGCTTGCGCATCTGAGATAGCTAGAATGAGCATGATCTAGAGGAATCGCCAATTCTTCACACAGGCTACTTAAATTATATCTTTCTAGGGTTGGGAAAAAGACTTGAGCCAATTCAACCGTATCGATCCGGGGGTTATGAGCTCAAAGCCTTCCCAAAACAATGATTCTGCCAAGAGATTGGCATCAAATTTGACATTATGAGCCACAAAGACAGCATCTTCAATCAGTTCGTAAACTTGTCTGGCTACCTGTGAAAGTCAGGGGCCTTCTTTAGTTGCTGATTGGTAATCCCAGTCAGTTGGCGAATATGTTCGTCTAGTTCCTCATGGGGGTTGACATAAGTCTCATAGGTCTCTACAATCTGCCCATCTTGAATGATGACAATCCCGATTTGAATAATTTTTGCATTGCTGCTTGCACTGGTCGCTTCCAGGTCCACGACAGCATATTTTCTTTTAACATTCGTTGTCATAGCACTTAAAATTATATCATTTTCCGACTCGCTTTGCTTGGTATTTTATGACATTGAAAGGGCCAAATCCAGCCAAGGGACGATTCTTCGGTTTCTAGAGGCGTTTTAGTCAGCTATTTTACAATATTTTTGATAGACTAATAGAGAAAGGAGCTCTTATGAAAATCCATCGCATTGTCAATCCCATCGCTTATGAAAACACCTACTTGCTTGAAAACGAGGACCATCTTCTGGTCGTTGATCCCGGGAGTGCTTGGGAACAAATTCGCATCCGCATCGATCAACTCGCAAAACCAATTGCTGCTATTCTCCTCACCCATACCCACTATGACCATATCATGAGTTTAGAGAAGGTGCGGGAAACTTATGGCCATCCACCTGTTTATGTAGATGCTCATGAAGCAGCTTGGCTTCAAAGTCCTGTGGACAATCTTTCTGGTTTAGACCGCCATTCTGATTTAATGGATGTGGTCTGTCAGCCAGCCGAAGAGCTTTTTGACTATCGAACAGATTATCGTTTGAAGAACTTCCATTTTTATGTCCTTCACACACCAGGACATTCCATCGGAGGGGTCTCCTTGGTCTTTCCTGATGACCACCTTGTCTTGACAGGAGATGCCCTTTTCCGAGAAACTATTGGACGGACCGATTTGCCGACAGGAAGTGGTCCCCAACTCCTTGAAAGTATTGAGACACAGTTGCTCACTCTTCCATCCTCTTATGCAGTATACCCAGGACATGGGAATGATACCACTATCGGTCATGAAAAAATGTTTAATCCCTTCTTTCGAAATCGATAAAAAAGGAAGTTCTTTTGAACTTCCTTTTTGAATATAAATAAACTGTTATTTTAAACAAAATAGCTAGATGATTTTCAAAAAACAACTTATAATATTTTAGTCAATTAAGAAGTTTAAAAACTTTCCGCTGTGAGAAAAGTGCCTGAAAAATTCGATTTCAGGCACTCGGGAGTTTTGAAACCTTAGGTTCAAAACTAAGTTATGGAACTTCGGAGAAGTTCGCTAACGTCCGTGCTCACCTAAGGAAAGTTTTTCAGAGGACTGTATTTTAAAATCGAAAGGAAGTTCATCTGAACTTCCTTTTTTGTATATTCTTAAATCTTCAAGAAACGTCTCATTGAAATAGATGAGCCAATCGCTCCAATTAAAATACCGAGACCAAACAGTCCTCCGACCATAATCGGAACAAGAAGGTTTGGACTATATAAGAACAATTTCTGATCTTGTAGGGTATTGTACATAGACTTGTAGACAATATTATAGACATAATAAAGCAAGAGAGCTGGTGGAATTGCACCAATCAAGCCAATCCAGGCACCTTCCAGAAGGAATGGCGCACGAATATAGCCACTCTTAGCACCTACAAGACGCATAATCTTGATTTCTCGACTTCGTGAAATAATGGTAATCCGAATCGTATTAGAAATCAAGAAGACTGCGATAAAGATTAGTAAAGCGGCACCAATCAAGCCCCAAATACGGATGAAGTTCCCGAGAGCAAAGAGACGTTGAGTATCAACTCCCCCATCTTTTACTTCAGATACCCCTTCGATTTTCTTAGCGGCCTTGGAAACTTCTTTTACATACTTAGGAGCCGTTGTCTCTACAAAATAGGCGTCATAGAGTGGATTGGCATCCCCGTCAAAAATTTTCCAGTTGTTACCGGCAGTCTTGATCAAGTTTTCATATTGTTCTTCCTTGCTGGAGAACTCAACTTTATCAACATTCTTCATGGATGTCAACGCATTATAGACTTTCTTGTAAGCCTCATTATCAACCATCTGGCCTTCTTTTTCGATCTGCTGGCTTTGATCTTGGATATCCTTGCGCATATAGACAACAATCCGTACACTATTTTGAATATCATCTGATAGCTTGATCGTATTCGCAATAACTGAGGCAAAAATCGCTACAAGTCCAAGTGTAATCATCACCGAACTAACCGCAGCAATGGTCATCCAGCCATTCCGTTTTAAACTTTTAAATGATTCAATGAGATGGCGGAAAAATCTTCTAATCATCGTATCCGTACTCTCCTTCCGCTTCATCCCGTACAACACGGCCATTTTCAATGGCGATAACACGGTGACGAAGTGTATTTACAATTTGGCTATTATGAGTCGCCATCAAAACAGTGGTACCTTGCAAATTAATTCGCTCTAAGAGGTTCATAATTTCCCAAGAGTTATCTGGGTCCAAGTTCCCTGTTGGTTCGTCCGCAATCAATACTTTAGGATTGTTGACGATGGCACGCGCGATAGCGATCCGTTGTTGCTCACCACCTGAAAGCTCATTTGGGAATGAACGAACCTTGTGTTTCAAACCAACAAGGTCTAAAACTTCCATTACGCGTTTTTTAATGTTGCGACGACGCTCTCCGATTACTTCCATTGCGTAGGCAATATTTTCATAAACGGTCTTTTTAGGAAGCAATTTGTAGTCTTGGAAAACTACCCCAACGTTCCGACGCAACATCGGAATATCGCGTTTTTTGATTTTATCTAAATCAAAACCAGCAACTTTCAAGCTACCTTTATCATGCTTCACCTCACGGTAAAGCAAGCGAATAAAGGTTGATTTACCTGCACCAGAAGGTCCTACAATATAGGCAAATTCTCCTGGTTCAATATGAACGGTCACTCCTCGAAGAGCTGTCGTTCCGTTGTCATACTTTTTGACAACATCTTTCATTTCAATCATTGACATGTATTGAAAATTCCTTTCCACATTTTATATAGAAGGAGGACTTTAATTGAGACGCCATTTTAAATAGGCATCAATAAAGCCATCAATATCTCCGTCCATTACTTTATCAACTTGGGCTACTTCATAGCTTGTACGGTGATCCTTCACCATAGTATATGGTGTAAAGACGTAGGAGCGAATCTGACTTCCCCAGGTGATTTCTTTTTTATCACCCTTTAAGGAGTCCACTTCAGCTGCCTTCTTTTCTTGCTCCAATTGATAAAGTTTCGCCTGCAACATTTTCATTGCACGGTCACGGTTTCCGTACTGAGTCCGGTCAACAGTCGAAGCAACTACAATCCCTGTTGGGATGTGAGTCAAACGAACACCTGTAGAAACCTTGTTGACATTTTGTCCACCAGCTCCACCCGAACGGAAGGTATCCATCTTGATATCATCATCTCGGACTTCCACTTCAATGGTATCATCCAATTCTGGCATGACTTCAACTGATGTGAAGGATGTATGGCGACGTTTAGCTGAGTCGAATGGCGAGATCCGTACCAAACGGTGAACGCCCATTTCAGATTTCAACAAGCCATAGGCATGCGGTCCTTCGAAAGACAAGGTAACGGATTTAATCCCAGCCTCGTCTCCTGCCTGGTAGTCCAAGACTTCCACCTTGAAACCATGAGAATTTCCGAAGCGGGTATACATCCGAAGAAGCATATCTCCCCAGTCCTGAGCCTCAGTACCACCAGATCCCGGATGGATTTCCAAGATTGCATTATTATTATCATAGGGTTCTGATAAGAGAAGCGTCATCTCATAACTGGTCATCATCTTATCCAACTCTATCAACTTCTCTTCTAGCTCTTCGTGAACGGATTCATCTTCTGAGAGAAACTCAAGAAGGATTTCAGATTCATCAAACAAGTCTGTCATTTGATGGAAATTCTCATAGGTTTGTTTCAACTCATTTAATTCCTGGGACGTTTTTTGCGCCGCAATATTATCATCCCAAAAATCAGGTTCTGTCATTTTGTTTTCCAAAATGGCAATTTCTTCTTCCAGACCCTCTAAGTCAAAGAGACCCCCTGAAAGAAGCTAATTTTTCACGATTCGCGTCAATTTTCTGACGGATTTCTGAAATATCCATAAGTACCTCTTTCTAAGTATCAGTCTATTATACCACAAACCCCGTCATTTGCACATAGTAAGAGATAGTAAGAATGGTTTACCCTACAAAAATCGCATAAAACCAGGTCGTTGTCACCTCCCTTGTTACATAATTGTTAGATTTGTTACAAGTTGGTTACCTTTCACTTTCTCATCAACTTATGATACACTAGTGATATGACACGTATTGGTTTTATGAGTGACCTGCACCTGGATTCCAATCAGTGGGCGAGGCCGAACGCATGCAACTCCTGCAGGTCCTACAAGAAGAACAAATTGATCACCTTCATCTAGCTGGAGACATCTCTAATGACTTTAAACAGATAAGCCTTCCCTTCATTCAGGACCTCCAAAGACAGCTTCCTGTCTCCTTTAACCTGGGCAATCACGATATGCTATTTCTTTCAGAAGAAGAAATCAAACAGTACGATTTTCAGGTCCAGACCTTTGGGGATAACCATTTAGTATCTCTTGCTGGATGGTACGATTATAGCTTTGTTCCTGAAAAGAGCAAGGAGGCACATCTACGTACCAAGAATACTTTCTGGTTTGATCGAAGATTGGAACGTCCTTTAGATGATCCAACCATCACCCAAGAAGTTCTCTTCCGATTGGATCAGGTCCTCGCTTCTTTAGATGGTAGAATCATCGTCGCTCTTCACTTTGTCCCCCACAAGGACTTCCTCGTTAGTCACCCCTACTTTCAGAAATTCAACGCCTTCTTAGGTAGTCAAGCTTTTCACGATCTCTTTGTAAAGCACGAGGTAGCGGATGTCGTCTTCGGACACTTGCATCATCGCCATCCTTCCAGAGCCATCGATAATGTCCATTATCACATGCGGCCTCTTGGCTATATTCGAGAGTGGCAACTAACAGAAGACTTTTTCAAGGCCTATCCACAGTACAAGATCCCTCACATGTATCGTCTTCATAAACGCTACAACGCTGTGAAAGACTTACCTGAATTTCATCAATACAAAAGACAGCAGTTAGCAAGCGAATTTCGTCAGGCTTTAACCATCCTTGACTGCTAAAAAAAGAAAAAGATTTCGACCCCATAGGGAATCGAAATCTTTTTTTCGTTAAAATAGCTTAAGCTTCAGTTTCAAGGAGATTCTTTGCAACAAGCGCTGCCAAGACTCCACCAACGATTGGAGCAAGGATAAAGATCCAAATTTGTTGGAGGGCTGCACCACCTACAAAGAGTGCAGGAGCCAAGCTACGAGCTGGGTTAACAGAAAGACCTGTAATGTTCAAACCCACAAGAATGATTAAGGTCAAGCTCAAACCGATGACAAGACCAGCAATCTCCCGTTTCCTTTAGAAGCTGATGTCACTGTCATGATGACCAAGATAAAGATAAAGGATGCAATCACTTCAAACAAGAAACCGCCAAATGGAGTTACTCCTTTAGCCAAGGCATTTTCACCAAGACTAGCGGTTGACATACCGGAATTGGACAAAAGGAAGAAGACAGAAGCAGTTGCAAGGAAAGCTCCCACTACTTGCGCTACAATGTAGTTGACCAAGTCTTTTGAAGACAAGCGTTTGTTGACAAACATAGCAATCGAAACAGCAGGATTCAAGTGAGCACCAGAAACAGTCCCGATAGAGTATGCAGCTGCAACAATTGACAGACCAAATGCCAAGGCAATTCCTACGTGCCCAAGACCTTCAGACCCATTTCCAAAAACAACAGCGCCAGTCCCGATAAAGACAAGCATAAATGTGCCGATTACTTCAGCAAAAAACTTTTTCATAATATAAGTTTCCTTTCTTCAAACTGTTGTCTAGTGTATCAAAAATCCAGTCTGGGCTCAAGAAATATGCCCAGACATCTCTGTACACAAAAAAGCCATCCGAAGATGACTTTTGATATGCGATTAAATCGCGTTTTTATCCTTACCAAGTGCACGCTGAACGGCTTTAACGATTTCAACAAGGACAACAATCAAGAGGGAACCAATCAAAACAGCCAACCATTGCGTCAAACTCAAATGAGACACGTGGAAGAGTTTATTGAATCCAGGTATCATAATCGTCGCCATTAAAAGAATGAAGGCTACTGGGATAGACCAGTTAAAGGTCTTGTTTTTGAAGAGTCCCACTTTAAAGATGGATTGGTAAACCGATTTGACGTTAAAGGCATGGAGCAATTGGATCAAGCCAAGAGTCGCAAAGGCCATGGTTAAAGCATCTGCATGGATTTCTGCCCGGGTAGAGTGTTCAGGAGAAATCAACCCCCAACCATAGACACCAAGAACGAGCATGGTTTGGAAGATTCCTTGATAAAGGATCGCTCCGAAGACCCCACCGTCAAAGAAGTTAGACTTGCGTCCGCGAGGTTTGTGGGTCATCACACCTGGCTCTGCTGGTTCCACACCAAGAGCGATGGCTGGAAGAGTATCTGTTACCAAGTTGATCCAGAGAAGATGTACTGGTTGCAGTACATCCCAACCAAAGAGAGTTGCAAAGAAAATGGTGAATACCTCAGCCATATTGGCAGACAAGAGGTATTGAATGGATTTTTGGATATTTGAGAAGACCTTACGTCCTTCTTCTACCGCTACGATAATGGTTGCAAAGTTGTCATCAGCAAGGACCATATCAGAAGCACCCTTAGAAACCTCTGTACCTGTAATCCCCATACCGATACCGATATCAGCTGTCTTAAGTGATGGCGCATCGTTGACTCCGTCACCTGTCATGGCAACAACTTTACCTTCTTTTTGCCATGCTTTCACGATACGAACCTTGTGTTCAGGTGATACACGAGCGTAGACAGAGTATTGCTTGAAGACTTTTTGGAATTCTTCGTCAGAGAGTTCATTCAACTCAGCCCCTGTGAAGACATGGTCTTCTGTATCATTTGGATCGATGATCCCAAGACGTTTGGCAATAGCTTCTGCTGTATCTTGGTGGTCACCCGTGATCATGATTGGACGGATACCCGCTTCCTTAGCGACACGAACAGCTTCTGCAGCTTCTGGACGCTCAGGGTCAATCATGCCGACCAAACCAGAGAAGATGAGGTCAGACTCAACAATTTCAGATTCCAAGGTTGGGATTTCCTTGCTTGTCTTATAAGCCATCATCAAGACACGAAGGGCTTGTTTGGCCAAGTCTTTGTTGGTTGCAAGAATAGCTTTCTTGTCTTCTTCTGTGATGGGGCGAACTTCCCCATTGACTTCAATACGTGTCACACGTTTGAGCAATTGGTCAGGCGCCCCCTTTACAGCGATAAAGTAAGAACCGTCTGCTTCCTTATGGATAGTAGACATGAGCTTACGGTCTGAGTCAAATGGCAATTCAGCCACACGTGGCTCATCCTTCAAGGCTTCACGAACATCAAAGTTGTGGTCCAAGCCAAACTGTACCAAAGCAGTCTCAGTTGGGTCCCCAATCAACTTGCCAGATGGGTCCACTTTAGTGTCATTGGCAAAGTTCATGATACGAAGGGTATTGTTGCTAGCAGCAATTTCAGCTGCTGAGCTTTGCAATTGACCGTTGGTATAAACCTTCTCAACCGTCATTTGGTTCATGGTCAAAGTACCTGTTTTATCAGATGCGATGATTTCTGTTGAACCAAGAGTTTCAACTGCTGGTAATTTACGAACGATTGAATTACGTTTAGCAAGGGTTGTCGTTCCCAAAGAGAGAACAATGGTTACAATGGCAGGAAGTCCTTCTGGAATCGCCGCAACCGCAAGGGCTACCGCAACCATCAAACCTTCTAATGGATGTTCTCCACGAACGAAGACACCAACCAAGAAAGTGATAACAGCAATCACAACGATTAAGTAAGTCAAGGCTTTAGATAATTGTTCCAAGCTTTGCTTCAATGGTGTTTCTGTCTCATCGGCATTAGCCAACATATCCGCAATCTTACCAACTTCTGTATACATACCAGTGTTAGTCACGACACCAATACCACGACCGTAAGTTACGTTTGAGTTTTGGTAACCCATATTAACGCGGTCCCCAATACCAGCATCTGCTTCAACAAGTCCTGTCACATCTTTTTCAACTGGGACAGATTCCCCTGTAAGAGCTGCTTCTTCGATTTTAAGGGAAGCTGCTTCAAACAAGCGCATATCAGCAGGTACAACATCCCCTGCTTCTAGCAAGACGATGTCCCCAGGTACCAATTCTTTTGAGTCAATCTCAATGACATGACCGTCACGACGAACACGAGCCATCGGGCTAGACATATTTCAACGCTTCAATAGCTGCTTCAGCTTGACCTTCTTGGTAAACCCCAAAGGCTGCATTCAGGACAACTACGGCCAAGATGATAATGGCATCTGTTAAGCCGTCCATTCCTTCTGTAATGACAGAAAGTGCCGCAGCCGCAAGCAAGATAATAATCATCAAATCCTTAAATTGATCAAGGAATTTAGCTAGTAGGCTACGTTTTTCGCCCTCTTCCAACTCATTTCGACCATAAGTCGCTAAGCGTTCTTGAGCTTGAGCAGTTGACAAACCTTCGATAGATGAGTCCAAATTCTTTAGGACTTCTTCTGAGGTCTGTGTATAAAACAAGTCTTTATTTTGTTCTTTTGACAAAATAGTCTCCTCCTTTTCGGCCTCTTTTTACAAAAAAAGAGACCTGTTTTTTAAAAAAACAAGTCTCGCTGTTTAATATAGTGCCGGAAATAATTCGGAATGACGACACTATCGCGGGAAATCCGCCAGCTACTCCCTTGAGTGGTTTCATTATACCACAACTCGTAAAAAAATCAAGAAAAACTACTGATAAACTAGTCTTCCCATGTCAATTCTAAACGATAGGTCGCAAACTGTTGACTTCCGTCTGCCGTTAACAACTGATAAGACAAACCAAGCCTATTTTGCTCCAATCTATATTCCTGAGTATCAATCACAAACTGCTGCATGCCTAGGGGAGTTGGAATGAGCGCATGACCTTTCTCTGAAACTATAAATTTCATGATGGATTTTGGCGTTGAAAAGCGAGTCATGGTCAATTCTTGATCATGAAATTTCAAAGCGACTTTTTCTCCTTCTTCGTTTACGTAAAGCAGATAGTGATAGCCGCCTTTTTCCTTCCATTCCCCTTCGTAATATTGGTCCATCACTTCCAGTTGATCATCAAATTGAATCTGATTTTGTATTCTAATCTTCAAAAGTTCCCATCCTTTCCCTCTTTCCTTTATTTTACCAAAAACTTCTTTCTTTTTGCTATTGCAACCATCTCTTGATACCAATTTAGGCCGTTTTCTGCTATAATAGAGGCATGAATGAAAAAGTATTTCGGGATCCTGTGCACAACTATATTCACGTGGATCACCCAGTTATTTACAAGCTCATTAATACAAAAGAATTTCAACGACTACGTCGCATCAAACAGTTAGGAACCTCTGGGTTTACCTTTCATGGGGGCGAGCATAGTCGTTTTTCGCACTGTCTAGGAGCCTATGAAATTGCTCGGCGCATCCTATCAATCTTTGATGAGAAATACACCGACCAATGGGACTCAAGCGAATCCCTTCTCACCATGGTTGCCGCCTTGCTCCATGATATCGGACACGGCGCTTATTCGCATACCTTTGAAGGGCTATTTGATACTGATCATGAAAAAATGACCCAGGAAATTATTACCTGTCCTGAAACAGAAATCTACCAGATATTAATTCAAGTAGCACCTGATTTTCCTCAAAAGGTAGCTAGTGTTATCGACCACACCTACCCTAATAAACAAGTGGTGCAGTTAATCTCTAGTCAGATTGATGTCGATCGCATGGATTACCTTCTAAGAGACGCCTACTTCACTGGGGCTTCTTACGGAATTTTGATTTAACTCGTATATTGCGTGTCATTCGCCCAGTAGAAAACGGAATTGCTTTTCAGGTCAATGGGATGCATGCGGTTGAAGATTATGTTGTTTCTCGCTACCAAATGTATATGCAGGTCTACTTTCATCCAGCCACCAGAGCAATGGAAGTCCTATTGCAGAACCTGCTCAAGCGGGCACGTCATCTCTATCTTGAGCACAAAGAGTTCTTTCAAGCGACTTCTCCTCGACTGATTCCATTTTTTGAACACCAAGTTAGACTGGCCGATTACTTGGCTTTGGACGACGGCGTTATGAATACCTACTTTCAATCTTGGATGGAGAGTCCGGACTCCGTACTCTCTGATTTAGCCCAGCGTTTTATCAATCGCAAGGTTTTCAAATCCATTCTCTTTCAAGATAAGGATGAAGAACAATTAGCTGCTCTCAAACAACTGATTCAAGAGGTCGGTTTTGATCCAACCTATTATACGGCTATTCATCGAAACTTTGACCTTCCTTACGACGTTTACCGACCAGATTCAGAAAAACCTCGTACTCAAATTGAGATCATCCAGAAGGATGGAAATTTAGCTGAGCTATCCCTTCTTTCTCCTATCGTTGCTTCCTTAGCCGGTAGCAGGCAAGGGGATAACCGCTTCTATTTCCCAAAAGAAATGCTGCTTGAAAACAGCTTGTTTACACCACAGCTGCACTTATTCCAGTCCTATATTGTTAACGATACCTTCACAGGAGAAAAAGATGAACATTAAACTTGTTGCACTTGATATCGATGGGACCCTTTTAACATCTGACGGCCAAGTAACCCCCGAAGTTTTCCAAGCCATCCAAGATGCCAAAGCTCAAAGGGGTCCATGTTGTCTTAGCAACTGGTCGTCCTCGTTCGGGTGTCCTTCGATTGTTAGAAGAACTTCATTTGAATCAACCAGGTGACCTGGTCATCACCTTCAATGGAGGACTAATTCAAGACGTCCATACTGGCGAAACGCTCTATGAGGAACACCTCTCCTACAATGACTATTTAGACATTGAAGCGCTAGCTCGCAAATTAGCGGTTCCTATGCACGCTAGTACCAAGTCTGGCATTTATACAGCTAATCGTAACATTGGTACCTACACTGTCCATGAAGCCAAACTGGTCCACTCGGATCTTTTTCTACCGGACTCCTAGAAGAAATGGAGCATCATACAGTGCTCAAATGTATGTATGTCGATGAACCGGAAGTCTTAGAAAGAATCATCTCCTCTATTCCAGATAGTTTTTTTACGACCGTTTTACGATTGTTCGTTCTGCACCTTTTTACCTTGAGATTTTGCCTAAAACAGTTGATAAGGGTCAGGCCCTCTTACACTTAGCGTCCAAGTTAAACCTAAGTCCAGACCAGGTGATGGCGGTCGGCGATCAAGAAAACGATCAGGCCATGCTAGAGGTTGCTGGTCTCCCAGTCGCGATGGACAATGCTAGTCCTGAATTAAAAAAGATTGCGAAAGTTGTTACGCGATCCAACGATGAGTCGGGTGTTGCTTACGCCCTTAGAAAGTGGGTACTCCATTAATGTATAGTTACAAAATCGGCATTACTGCCGAAGAACATGATGAATTCGTTAAAACTAGCCCCCAAACCAATTTGCTTCAGAGCGCCGATTGGGCAAAAATCAAGGACAACTGGGGCAATGAGCGCCTTGGCGTTTACCAAGATCACAAACTAGTCGCTGTCGCAAGTATTTTAATCCAGCCACTTCCACTTGGTTTTACCATGCTCTATATCCCACGTGGACCTATTATGGATTATCAAAACAGCGAATTAGTAGCCTTCATGCTCCAATCCATCAAAACATATGCTAAAAGCAAGCGTGCTGTCTTCGCCAAGTTTGATCCCTCTCTTTTCCTAAGAAAAGGATTAATCGGCCAAGAAGTAAAAGATCAAGAGGCTACTTTGGCGATTATTCAATCCTTAAAAGAATGTGGAGTGGAATGGGTTGGACGGACAGAAGACATGGGAGAAACCATTCAACCACGTTTCCAGGCCAATATCTATAAGGAATACTTCACTGAGGACCAACTGTCCAAATCCACCAAGCAAGCCATTCGGACTGCTCGAAATAAAGGAGTTGAAGTCATCTTTGGAGGCACTGAACTCTTAGACGAATTTGCAGCTCTGATGAAAAAGACAGAAGCACGAAAAGTCATCCATCTTCGTGGAAGAGACTATTATGAGAAACTGCTAACAACCTATGCAGGACAATCTTATATCACTCTATCAAGAATTAACTTGGCTCAACGTCTTTCTTCACTCAAAGAACAGCTTGAAAAAAATCAAGCCGAAGCTAGTCGTTTTAACGAAAAAACAAAACCAGGCAAGATCGATAATAACCGTCAAGAAAAAGAACGTTTGGAAGAAGAAATCCAATTTCTCCTTCAAGAGCTAAAAGCAGGCCAGGAGATTGTTTCTCTTTCTGGAACCTTAACTCTTGAATTTGGAGGCACTTCAGAGAATGTCTATGCAGGAATGGATGAGAACTTCCGCCGCTATCAACCAGCTATTTTGACTTGGTATGAAACAGCCCAGCATGCCTTTGACCGTGGAGCTACTTGGCAAAATATGGGAGGAGTTGAGAACCAGTTAGATGGAGGACTCTACCACTTCAAGTCAAAATTTAATCCAATGATCGAAGAATTTGTTGGCGAATTCAACCTCCCAACTAGCATACTTTATCCCCTTGTTAACAAGGCCTATCAGTTACGAAAAAAACTAAGAAATAAACAGTAAGGTGACCTATGACATTCAAGATTATTAGTAGGGAAGAATTTTACCAACACTCTCTTACTACTTCCAATCACTCTTTTTTACAGAGTATTGAAATGGCTGATTTGCTTCAAAAAAGAGGCGCAACTATTCATTATATTGGATGGGACGAGCAAGGAACATTAGCTATCTCTGCCATTTTATACAGCCTACCTATGACGGGAGGCCTGCATTACGAAATCAATAGCGGGCCAATCGTTACGGATACTCGTTACCTACCAGATTTTTACAAAGCAGTACAGGCTTATGTAAAAGAAAATGGTGGTATCGAATTCATTTTAAAACCCTATGACCACTATCAAGTTTTCGATAGCAATGGCAATCCGACTGGAGAAGAGCAAAAACAGCTTCTCCAATCATTACTGGATCTTGGCTATCAATTTGATGGCTTACAAGTGGGCTATCCTGGAGGAGAGCCTGTTTGGCATTATCTGAAGGACCTCACCGATTTTGATGCAAAATCTCTCCTAAAATCCTTCAACAAGAACTGTAGCCGGAATATTACGACTGCTCTCAACTATGATATTTCCATTCGAAATATTAAGAGAGAGGAAATCCCTCAGTTTAAACAAATTATTGAGGAAACTGGAAAACGTCAAGGCTTTGAAGACAAGAGCCTGGACTACTACTACGATCTCTATGATACCTTTGGAGACAAGGCAGAATTTCTCATTGCTGAAATCAATACAGCTGATGCACTCGCTTATTTAGACCAGAAGATTTCCTTGCTCAATCCTTCATCCAAACAATATGAGCAACAATTGCAAAAATTAGAGAAACAAAAGACAATTGTCCGGGAGACCTTGGCTGACGAAACAGCTGAAACAGTGCCCTTGGCCTGTGCCCTGATCATCTATAATCCATCAGAAGTGACCTATTTGTTTGGCGGTTCGTATACCAAATATCAGAAATTCTCTGCAGCCTTCTTGATTCAATACCATGCCATGAAGCGTGCATTAGAAAAAGGAATCACCTTATACAATTTCCTTGGTATTCAAGGGGTCTTCGACGGCTCAGACGGCGTTCTTCGTTTCAAACAGAACTTCAATGGCTACATCGTCCGTAAGATGGGAACCTTCCGTTATTACCCAAATCCTCTGAAATTTAAAGCCTTGTCCTTGATCAAACGAATCTTAGGACGCTCATAAAAAAACAAAAGCCAGCTTACTAGCTGGTTTTTTTAAGATAAAAAAAGACGAGAAATCTCTCGTCTTATATATTTTCGATTAGTTTACGAAGTTCAACAATGCCAAGAAGCTTTCTGGATCAAGTGATGCACCACCAACAAGAGCTCCATCAACGTCTGGACAAGCCATGTATTCAGCAACGTTTTCAGGTTTCACTGAACCACCGTATTGAACACGTACTTTGTCAGCTACTTCTTGACCGAAGTCAGCAGCTACAACGTCACGAACAACTTTACACATTTTTTGTGCGTCGTCTTGTGAAGCTGATTTACCAGTACCGATCGCCCAGATTGGCTCGTAAGCGATAACTGATGCAGCAACTTGATCAGAAGTCAAACCAGCCAAAGCAGCAGATACTTGAGCACCTACGAATTCAGCCGCTTTACCAGCTTCGTAAGTTTCAAGACTTTCACCACAACAGATGATTGGAAGCAAACCATTAGCAAAGATAGCTTTTGCTTTTTGTTGATGTCTTCGTCTGTTTCGTGGAAGTAGTCACGACGTTCTGAGTGACCGATTACCACGTAGTCCGTACCGATTTCTTTCAAAACTTGTGGGCTAGTTTCACCAGTGAAGGCACCAGCGTTTTCAAAGTAGCAGTTTTGAGCAGCAACTTTAAGGTTTGAACCTTTAGCAGCAGCAAGAACAGTCGTCAAGTCAAGAGCAGGTGCAGCAATCCCAGCTTCAACAAGATCAGATGAAGGAAGTTTTGATGCTACTGCTTCAACGAATGCTTTAGCTTCTTCTGGGTTTTTGTTCATTTTCCAGTTACCAGCAATAAATGGTTTACGTGACATTTCACATACCTCGTTTTTCTAATTTTATACTAACTATTTTACCATAATTTTCGTGATAATGAAAGGTTGCACAAACTCTTTTACTTTTTAAAACAATAAAAACCCCGTCTTCACGGGGTTTTCTGTCTGTCTATATAATTGTTAATCTGGGAACTAGATCGAATTAAGCTTCGATTTCAGTAACCATACCTGAACCAACAGTACGTCCACCTTCACGGATTGAGAATGTAGTACCTTGTTCAACGGCGATTGGGTGGATCAACTCAACGTCGATAGTCACGTTATCACCAGGCATTACCATTTCAGTTCCTGCTGGAAGTTCGATAGATCCAGTTACGTCAGTTGTACGGAAGTAGAACTGTGGACGGTAGTTGTTGAAGAATGGAGTATGACGTCCACCTTCTTCTTTAGTAAGGATGTAAACTTCACCTTTGAATTTAGTGTGTGGGTTGATTGAACCTGGTTTAGCGATAACTTGTCCACGTTCGATTTCATCACGTTGGATACCACGAAGAAGCACACCAACGTTGTCCCCTGCAAGACCTTCGTCAAGTTGTTTACGGAACATTTCAACACCAGTAACAACCGCTTTTTGGATTTCTTCTTTAATACCAACGATTTCGATTTCGTCGTTGACTTTAACAACACCACGGTCGATACGTCCTGATGCTACAGTACCACGTCCAGTGATTGAGAATACGTCTTCGACTGGAAGAAGCAATGGTTTGTCAGTATCGCGTTCTGGTTCTGGAATGTACTCATCAACAGTGTTCATCAAGTCCATGATGATGTCTTCGTATTTAGAATCACCTTCAAGAGCTTTAAGAGCTGAACCTTGGATAACTGGAAGGTCATCACCTGGGAAATCGTATTCTGAAAGAAGGTCACGGATTTCCATTTCAACCAATTCAAGCAATTCTTCATCGTCAACCAAGTCAACTTTGTTCATGAAGACGATCAAGTGTTTAACACCAACCTGACGTGAAAGAAGGATGTGCTCACGAGTTTGTGGCATTGGTCCGTCAGTTGAAGCTACTACAAGGATAGCTCCGTCCATTTGAGCGGCACCAGTGATCATGTTTTTAACGTAGTCCGCGTGTCCTGGAGCGTCGATGTGAGCGTAGTGACGTTTTTCAGTTTCGTACTCAACGTGCGCAGTGTTGATAGTGATACCGCGTTCGCGTTCTTCTGGAGCAGCATCGATAGACGCATAGTCTTTAGGTTGGTTAACTGATGAAGGCAAGCGACGTGCCAAAACAGTTGTGATAGCTGCAGTTAGGGTAGTTTTACCGTGGTCAACGTGTCCGATAGTACCAATGTTAACGTGTGGTTTACTACGATCGTATTTTTTTCTTTTTGCCATTTGAGTAAAAGCCTCCAATAAAAATATATTTTATAGATAGACAGTAGGCAATACAGTCTAACTTTCCTTACTATTTTATCAAATTTCGTCTAAATTGCAAGTGTTTTACTAGCTTTTTTTCTTATTTCTTTTTTCTTAAAGGAATTTATCCCAAATGAAAGTTTGTGAAATCTCCTTTCCACTTCTTTTTTGAAATAAACAGCTAGATATTTCATTCTTTGTGACCAATTTTCGTGTTTTTTCACAATCATTTTCACTTTATTCCAGTAAAAAACCAATCCCTTTAATCGGGATTGGTTTTAAGGGTTCACGATTAACCAGAATTACGCAATCCTGTCGCGACACCATTGATCGTGATATGAATCAACTTGTCCTGATCAGTAGGCAATTCGCCACGTCTCTGGCGTTTAATTAATTCTAATTGAATATAGTTCAGAACATTAAAGTATGGCATACGATAATCTAAACTATCTTTTAGATAAGGGTTCTCAGCTAAGAGTTCATCATGACCTTCAATCTGTAAAATAACATCCTTAGTCAATTGCCACTCGTCCAGGATAATATTGAAGATGTCACGAACCTCCTCTTCCTCACAAAGCTTGGCGTATTCAAAAGCAATGTTCATATTGGCTTTTGAGAGCACCATGTCTACGTTTGAAAGAAGAGACTTGAAGAATGGCCATTTTTGGTACATATAACGCAAGGTTTCAATGTTTTCAGGGATCTGCATCAATAAATTCTTTAAAACTAGACCCTACACCGTACCAGCCAGGGAACATCACCCGGCTCTGTGACCATGAGAAGACCCAAGGAATGGCACGCAAGCCACCGATTTCTTTGATAGTCTTACGGGCTGCTGGACGAGAACCAATATTGAAACTAGAAATAGCCTTAATCGGACTGGATTCGAAGAAGTAATCATAGAAATGCTCATTGCCAAACACCAGTTCACGATAAATATCGTAGCTACGATTGACAATCTGGTCCATAATCTCATTGTACTGATCGGACATGCTCTTTTCACTCTTCTGCTTAGCAATCATCCGGTTAATCGTTGCAGATACCAACATTTCCAAGTTGTAATAAGCTGCATCCTTGTTCCCATATTTATTGCCAATGACCTCACCTTGCTCCGTCAAACGAATGCGGTCATTAATGGATCTCAATGGTTGTGAGGTGATGGCTTCATAGGTTGGACCACCCCCACGACCAACCGTTCCCCCACGGCCATGGAAGAAGGTAATTTTGACACCAAACTCGTCGCCAATCGCTGTTAATTGTTGCTGGGCCTTATAAAGAGTCCAACAAGAAGATAGATAACCACCATCTTTGTTACTATCTGAATAACCAAGCATAATTTCTTGGTAGTTATTCTTAGAAGCAATCCAGCGTTTAGCAATTGGAAGTGATAGATACTTTCTCATTGTATCTTCAGATTGATCCAAGTCTTCGATCGTCTCAAAGAGGGGAACAATTTGCACACGTGCGCTTTCCTTGTCAATCAGTCCCACTTCTTTCAACATGATAGCCAACTCAAGCATATCCGATACACTGGTTGCGTGAGAAATAATGGTTTGGCGAATGACATCTTCTCCTAAGCGGTCTTTTAATTCACGCGCTGTTTGGAAAATAGCTAATTCTTTTTCAAGCAATTCTGATTTTTCTGCATGGGTAGCAGATAAAATCCGAGGATCTTCTAACAACTCTTGTAAAAGCAACTCGCACTTTTCGTCTTCTGACAAATCACTGTAATGGTCATTGATTCCAGCTTCTTTGAGAAGTTCCGCAACACAAGCTTCATGGACACTCGAATCTTGACGCATATCGATCGAAGCCAAGAAGAATCCAAAGACTTCTACTGCTTCTAATAACTCAGCAAACTCCCCTGAGATTAAAGCTTCTGCCTTATTTTCAATCAATGACTCTTGAATAAGGGTCAAATCCTGTTTAAATTCTTCAACTGTTTCGTAATAAGGAGGACGGCCTTCTGCCAACTCTTGGATCGCACCACTGATACGGGTACCGATATAATCAGAAACCACTCCTTGTTGATGGGTGTGAGCACCGAGAAGACGCTCAACCGGATGACGGTCATCTACTGTTGAGCCAACGACAGACCATTCCTTGATATTCAACAAGGTTTGGACCAACTTGGATTGAATATAATGGAAGGCCCGACGGTAAGGCTCCTTCTCTCTAAAGACAGATGTATCACTGGAACGGACTGCCATCTCTTCAACCGCTTGACTGGTTTTTGAAAGATTGGTAGAGAGGGAGAAGTTCCGATAAAGACTAGAGATTTTTCTGAATATAATAGTTCAGAATGACTTCACTTTGAATCGTAGCTGATCGCTTCAAGGTCTCTGCGGTTACAAAAGGATTCCCATCCCGGTCTCCACCGATCCACATTCCCATCGTAATCGGTTTGGGTTGTTGCAACTCAATCCCTTGCTCCTTGGCAAGACGTTTGTATTCCAACATTAAGTTAGGAACAGCCTGAAGGAAGGAACTATTATAGTATTCCATGACGTTGGTAATCTCATTGGTTACCTTGAGTTTCTTTTCACGGATCATATCGGTTTGCATCATAATTTCGATATTACGCCGCAAATTATTGTACCATTTGGTCTCGTTCATCAAGCCAGCTTTTACATCTCGGTGTTGGCGCAAAAGACTGTGAATGTGAGTGGTTAAATCCAACATGGTTTTCCGTTGTACTTGGGTCGGATGAGCGGTTAATACCGGTACCACATTGAGGTGTTCCAAGATTTCCTGAGCATTTTCAGTCTCAGCCACCTGGCGAATGGTGGACGACAGCTTTCCAAGATAGTCCTGTCCCACATTATTTTGATGATTGATTTCAAAAGCCAGATCGACGTCTTCAGAGATATTAATCAACAAGGGAAGAATGGCAAAGTAGCGAGAAATCACAGTCATCTCTTCATTTGATAGCTCTTTGACAATTTGATCCAATTTTAAATAATCTTTTGAAACAGATAGTTTTTTCAATTCAAGAATCTTATCAAAGGTTTCTGGACTCACCAAATTTTTAGCAATATCTTCTAAAATAGTGGTTAAAATCTCAGCTTCTTCTTTGATAATCTCTTTGTTGGTGTAGCTCTCTAGTTTTTGTAAAGTCATGATAACTCCTTTCTTTACTCACTCTGATTTAGTAATAGCTCTGAATTTTCTGAGGCTTCTCGTAAGAAGGGTCCTCTTGAGTAGCTAGGGCGCGCTTTTCACTCGCATCAATATTCAAGACAAGGGCAATCGCAATGGATAAGACCCACAAACTATTTCCTCCTTGTGAAAGGAAGGGGGGAAGGTCACCCCTGTCGAAGGAATCAGCCCAGAAATCCCACCAATGTTGATGAAGGTTTGGGTCAGGAGCATCCCTCCTATACCAATCGCCATCATTGAATTAAATGGATCTCTTGCCCGAATCCCGACAAGAATAATGCGTAAAATTAAGAAGAACAACAAGGCTAGGATGAGACTAGCTCCCACAAAACCAAGTTCTTCAATAACGATTGAAAAGACAAAGTCTGTATGAGCTTCTGGCAAGTACCCTTGCTTTTCAATCGAATTTCCAAGTCCAAGGCCAAACCAGCCCCCATTACTCATGGCGTAATAAGAATTGGCTAGTTGGTGTCCCGAATCTGATAAATCATTAAAGGGGTTGTAAAAAGCACTGAATCGTTTCGCTACATATCCAAAGACAGGGATTTTAGAGAAACGCTCTACCCCGATAAGCTGAATAGAATAAAGAAGAACGGTTGAACCTCCTACTAGGATAGCTAATAGGCTTGAAAACCAGCGGTAAGCTATACCACTTGCACTAATCATAATTAAGGTTGTCAGTGCAAGAATGGTCGCATTTCCTAAGTCTGGCATGATGACCACAATAGCAATCAGGAAGAGCACCATCCAACGCCAATCCGACAAATCTCGAGGAAGCCATTGATTGTGGGTTAACGCTTGGTAATCATATCGTTGAATTTCTTCTTGCTTTTTAGAGAAGACCAAGGCCAAGTACCAGACGATGATAATCTTCAAATACTCAGCTGGCTGAATAGAGAAACCTCCAAAACTCAACCATCCATGCGCACCATTCACCGTATCTGTGATGAAACGCGATAGCAAAAGAAGGATCGTCTCAGCTATAATAAAAATTCCGATGAAGCCCTTTTTTTCTTAAGGACATTTAATTTCACCTTATAGGTAATCAGAATAGTGATCAAACTTAGAACAAAAAAGATCCCCTGGCTTCTGATCATCCCGAAAGGACTAAGCCCTTTTTGGATGGCTAAGGCACTCGTTGTCGAGTAGACTACTATCAATCCCAATACTGACAAAAGGAGGTAAGGGATCAGGATCGAATAGTTTAAAAAAATGACGTTTTTTTCTAATTTCATGTAACACCCATACTTCTAATTTTCAAATTTCATTATATCACCTTTCAATAGTAAAAAAAAGGAAAGACCAAATAAGATTCGGTTTTCACTTTCAAAAGATGATCAAACAAACCAGTCTGACTCTTATTTCTACTCCAACTATTGTGAGGAAGCAAAGAAATCGATCCTCTGATTCACTATCATATCATCTTGTTTTTCCTGTTTTCAGGCCCTTTGTTTTGCCTTTTTCCGTCTTTTACGGTAAAATGATTCTGTATGAGAAAAAGGATTAAACCAATTGTCCTCTTTGTCTTTTTCGCAAGTATCTTTTCCTTTTTGGTAATTTCTAAAACAGTGGCAGATATCCAAAGAAATCAACTTGCTAAAAACAAGACCCTACAAGAGGCAAAGAACACCAATCAAACAAAAATCCCATCTTCCTCTTCTTCTGACTCAGTTGAAGAATTAGATCAAGAATTTTTGAATCGACCAATTATCGATATCTCTGGTTGGCAATTGCCAAGCGAGATTGATTATGATCTCTTAGCACAAAATGTTTCCGGAGTCATTGTTCGAGTTCATAGTGGAGCTCAAGCTAAAAAAGAAAATGCCGCGACTTATTTAAATGGAATAGACAAATCATACGAAACTCATATTAAAGAGTTTCAAAAACGAAATATTCCAGTTGCGGTATATGCTTACGTAGCTGCCAAGGACAAAAAAGAAATGGAAAAGGAAGCAGAAGAGTTCTATCAGGCATCCAAAAAATACAAACCAACCTATTATTGGCTGGATGTAGAAGAAAAAACGATGGGTGATATGAACGCTGGCGTGGAGGCCTTCCGTGCCAAACTAGAATCATTGGGAGCCAAAAATATCGGAATCTATATCGGGACCTATTTCATGGAAGAACATAGTATCTCCACTGATAAATTTACCGCCCTCTGGATTCCAACTTATGGTCATGATGACGGCTACTACAATGCAGCACCATCTACTGATGACGAGTATGATCTTCATCAGTACACCTCTCAGGGACAATTGAATGGTTTCACCCACTACTTGGACTTGAACCAGATTGCTCCTACACAGAATCGAGAAAAAATCTACCGGAAACTATTTACTGTAGATAAGAATTAAAAGAGGCAACTGCCTCTTTTTCTCTTGAACGGAAACTCAAATAGTATGATATAATGTTAGGAAATTAAGAGAAAGAGAAGAGTGAGATGGCAAAAAAACAAAAAGTAAAAAAAAACATTGGTTGAACAAATACTGCAGAAAGCAAAAATCGACCATACAGGATTGCAAATCAATGCTCTTGAGGGAATCATCCCAGAAGGAATTACGACTGATCAAATCTATAAGACACTGGCTCTAACAGGTGATAAAACTGGTCCCGTCATTGGGATTGTTCCCATCTCTGCCCACTTGTCAGAAAAAAAATTGGCTAAACTATCTGGCAATAAAAAAGTTAGTATGATTCTGCAAAAAGACTTAGGAAAAGACGACGGGCTATGTCCACGGAGCCAATAATCCTGTTGGCATTCGACAAAAACACAACTACCCTATTTTTATTGACCAGTCTGCCCTGGAACTCGATCAGATGATTGTCTCTGCAGGTGAAGTTGGTCATAGCATTCAAATCAAGGCGCAAGATTTAGCTGATTTTGTCAAGGCTAACTTCGAAGACTTAGTCGAGTAAAGGATAAAACCAATATGAAATTATATTTTGTCCGTCACGGACGTACTGAGTGGAATGAAGAGGGACGTATCCAAGGAGCAAATGGTGACTCTCCGCTTTTAGAATCTTCCATCCAACAGTTAAAAGCCTTGGGCCAGCATTTATCTCAAACATACTTTGATGCAGCTTATTCAAGTGACTTGCCTAGAGCTGTCCATACTGCTCAAATCATTCTCGAGCAAAATCAACATCCTATCTCCCTCCAAGAGACTCCTGCTCTACGGGAATGGCGGCTTGGTAGGTTAGAAGGTAGAAAAATTGTGGAGTTGAAGGCTCTCTATCCGGAGGAAATGAAGGCCTTTCGTCATAATTTAGCTGAGTTTCACCACGATATTTCGGAGCAGAATCCGTTGAAGAAACCACCCAACGGACCGAAAATTTTATCAAAAGTTTAAAAGACCAGTCTGGCGAGGCCATTCTAATCGTTGGCCATGGGGCTAATTTAACCGCTTCTATTCGGAGCCTACTTGGCTATAATCCAGAGGAACTCCGTAAAAACGGTGGCCTCAACAATGCTAGTGTGACCATTTTGACAACAGATGATTTTAAGCACTTTTACTTAGAAACTTGGAATGATACCTCTTATTTGGAGACTAAAAAACACTGATCTTGTGATCAGTGTTTTCTTTTAGCTTATTTCATAGTTGGGAAGAGCAATACGTCACGGATAGTAGTCGTATCAGTAAGGAGCATGCAGAGACGGTCAATACCGATTCCCAATCCTCCTGTTGGTGGCATACCATATTCAAGAGCTTCTACATAATCGTAGTCAATTCCAGTTGCTTCGTCGTCTCCCAATTCTTTTGCGCGTGCCTGCGCTTCGAAACGTTCCAATTGGTCGATTGGATCGTTCAATTCTGTAAAGGCATTAGCATATTCCTTTGTCATGATGAAGAGCTCGAAACGATCTGTGAAACGAGGATCTTCGTCATTCTTCTTAGCCAATGGTGATACAGCTACAGGGTGTCCATAGACAAAGGTTGGTTGTGTCAAGGTTTCTTCCACATATTCTTCGAAGAAGGCATTGATGATATGCCCCACTTCAGTGTAGTGTTTTTCAACTGGCACATGTTTTTCTTTAGCAAGGGCTACTGCTTCTTCAAAGCTCATTTCCTGCCAGAAGTCAACACCAGCAATTTCCTTGATCGCATCCACCATGTGGACACGCTTGAATGGTTCATTGATTTTAATTTCAGTTCCTTGATAATCAACTGGACCATCCCCATGAATGGCTTTCGCAGCGTGTTGGATAATCCCTTCCGTCAAGTCCATAATATCTTGGTAGTCAGCATAGGCTTGGTAGACTTCGATGGAAGTAAATTCTGGGTTGTGGGTTGCATCCATTCCTTCGTTACGGAAGATACGTCCAATCTCATAGACGCGTTCCATCCCACCAACAATCAGGCGTTTCAAGTGAAGTTCGGTAGCGATACGAAGGACCATGTCAATGTTTTGGGCATTATGGTGAGTGATAAACGGACGCGCAGATGCTCCACCAGCTTCATTGTGAAGAACAGGGGTTTCTACTTCAAGGAAGCCTTGACCATCCAAATAACGACGGATTTCTGAAATGATTTTCGAACGGGTTACAAAGCGATTAAAGCTTTCACGATTCGAAATCAAATCCAAGTAGCGTTTGCGGTAGATGGTTTCCACATCTGAAAGTCCGTGGAATTTTTCAGGCAAGGGACGAAGGGCTTTAGACAAGTGTGTGATGTGAGTAGCTTTGATGGAAAGCTCACCCATGTCTGTCCGCATCACTTCTCCTTCTACCCCAAGGAAATCTCCAAGGTCAGCCTTTTTGAAAATTTCATAATTTTCTTCACCGACCGCATCTTTCCGAACGTAAATTTGGATTTGACCTTCACGGTCTTGAAGGTGGGCAAAAGCCAACCTTCCCTTTTCCCACGTTTGGTTACAAGACGACCCGCAATAATGGCCGTTTCGTTCAAGTCATGAAGTTGTTCTTTATCTAATTCTGAATATTTTTCTTTCAATTGACCAGAATCTGCAGTTCGTTCGAATCGCTTTCCAAATGGGTCGATTCCTTGTTCACGAAGGGCCGCCATCTTTTCGCGACGGACAATCTGCTGGTCATTTAATTCTTCCATATGTTCAGTAGTCATTTGGAACCTCCTAAGTTATTCTCCCCTATTTTATCATATTTGACGGGGAAATACACTATTCTTGAGCAGGAAAAATGAAAAAAGGAATGGAAGGAAAGGGTTCCTTCTCCCTTTTCCATCACATTCCATTCATTCATAATCAAATTCTACTTCATCCGAGTCAAGCATGTAGGGCATTCATCCTTATTCATAGCGAAGAGCTTCAATCGGATCGAGTTTTGATGCCTTGCTTGCTGGTAAGATACCAAAGACAATTCCGACACAAGCTGAAAAGATGATACTTCCGATAGCCACTGACATGGAGACGACTGGTGGTCCTTCTAGAGCACCTGCGGCAGCTGTGGCGATGAGGGCATTGACACCATAAGCCAATCCCAGACCGAGAATTCCTCCCATCATGGTCAAGACCATGGATTCGATGAGGAATTGAATCAAGATTTTTCCACGAGTAGCCCCAAGAGCTTTTCTCAGACCGATTTCACGTGTCCGCTCGGTCACAGAAACCAACATGATATTCATGACCCCAATCCCACCAACGAGAAGGGAGATTCCTGCAATCGCACCAATGACTGTTGTCATAATACTGAGCATTTGATTGGTCTGCTCCAAGATACTATCCATGTTAAAGATTTGGAACTCTCCTTGGCGAACTCCCGACAACTCGGTTAACTTTTTCGCCGCTTCGATCCCAGTTGGTTTAATCTGTTTGACATCCGGGATATGCACCACAATAGTAGAAATTTCTTCTGTTCCAAATTCTGAAGCTACTTGGGTATTGGCCATCAAGGCACTTCCTCCAGAAGAAACCCCGTATAATGCAGATCCAGCATTTGGATCCTTGAAGATCCCTACCACCCGATAGTTGTTGTCTCCGACAGCAACCACTTGGTTGAGGGCACTTTCCGTTCCAAACAAGGTCGAAGCTAAGCCTTCATCCAACATGATGACCCGTGAGAAACTCTGATAATCTGAAGGATTTAGTTTTCTTCCTGAAACTAATTCAAATTTTCTTACTGAGAAATAAGTATCATTGACTCCCATGATATTGACCCCTTCAGATTTTTTCTTCTGATAGGAGATAGTGGCATTGGTCGTATTACCAACATAGTAGCCATCAATACCAGGAATCTTGGTCAATTCCTTGACCCATTCTTCTTGAACGACGGGTGGTGTTTCAAGGATTGGGTTGTCAACGTCCTCGCTACTTTCCTCTCCATAGCCAGCTGGCGGTGACATTCCTTGGTCTTCTTCACTGGCAACACCGCCTTCGCCACCACCTTCTGCGCCTCCTTCTTCTGAGACAGGTTCTGGTCCAAGATTAAAACCAGTCATGTAGCCACTCTTTCGGGCGGAATAGGAAATCTGAACATATTGTTGATCCTTGGTAAAGGTCTTAGTCACTCCCGCTTTCATCCCATCTCCGAGAGCCATGATGACAACGACTGAGGCAACCCCGATGATAATCCCTACCATGGTTAAGAACGATCTCATTTATGTCCCATAATGGAACTAATAGCGAATTTCCAGTTCTGCATCAGGCCCTCCTTTCGTTGCGGCTATCCGAAGAAATCACTCCATCTCGAATGACAATCTGACGTTTGGCATAGGCAGCAATCTCCGTTTCATGGGTCACCATGATAATGGTTTTGCCTTCTTGATTGAGGGCTGTCAAAAGCTCCATAATCTGATCGCCGGTCTTGGAGTCAAGAGCTCCTGTTGGTTCATCCGCTAAGATAATAGAAGGATGATTGACCAAAGCACGCGCGATGGCCACCCGTTGTTTTTGCCCTCCAGACAGTTCCGAAGGAAGGTGGTGCATCCGCGTATCTAGCTCAACTTTCTTTAAAAATTGTTCAGCTAATTCCTTTCGTTTAGAAGGATTCACTCCTGCATAAATCAAGGGAAGCTCGACATTTTGAAAAGCATTGAGTTTCGATAGAAGAAAAAATTGTTGGAAGACAAAGCCTATTTGCTCATTGCGAACCTGGGCTAATTTCTTCTCACTAAGATTTCCTACTTCTTCCCCCTCTAGCCTATACTCACCGCTGGTCGGTCGATCCAGAAGACCAATGATGTTCATTAGGGTAGATTTCCCAGACCCGGAAGGTCCCATGATAGCTAGAAATTCCCCTTCTTCCACATCTAAATGGATATCCTTTAATACCTGTAGGGTTTGATCGCCATTTTGATAACTTTTATTGATGTTTTTCAGCTCAATCAATTTTGTCATATTTTCCGACCTCTTTCCCATCTTCCAAATCGCCAGAAGGGTTGGTGATGACTTGAGCATCCTTGTTCAAACCAGATAAGATTTCTTGATTTTCTGCATCTGCATTTCCTAAGGTAACATTGACTTTTTTAGCCTTGCCAGCTTCAATCGTCCAAACATAGCTTTGATCGCCGTCTGATAAGACACTTGTCACAGGAACCAAAGGATGGATGGTTGAACTTTTTACTTCAATATTGACAGAGAAACCTTGTTTCAAATCACCAATCTCACTGGTAATATCTACCGTAAACGGATATTTAGCTCCCCCTGTTCCTTGTCCAGAACCTGCGGCATTTGCACCAGCCTGACCAGCTTCTGTCGGATAATTGGCAACGTAGCTAATCTTTCCAGTCCATTTTTTCCCAGGATAGACCTTAGAGGTTAAGGTCACTTCCTGACCAACTGAAATGTTGGCTAGATTGTACTCAGACAACTCACCTTTTACTTGAAGGTTACCGTTGCTGACAATATGAACAAGGGTTTGGTTGGTTCCGGTTGTTGATTTGGAGACATCTTTATTGACTTCTACAACCGTTCCATCTGTACTACTTTTTACGGTTGTAGCATCCAACAAAGCTTTAGCTTTTTCCATATTGGCTACAGCATCCGCACGGGCATCGCGCAAATCACCCACTTGTGTGTCCAAAGAGCGTTGGGCTTGAGAGGCTGATTTGCTATCTGCTTCCTCATCCCCTGTTGTATCAATGGTCACTCCATTGGTCATGAGATCGTTCAATTGACGATCTGCCTTATTGACCGCACGTACCGCCGCGTCATAGGCAGATTGCGCTTCTGTACTACTATATTGAACAATAGCTTGGCCAGCGGTTACTTGATCCCCGACATTCACTAGGATGGATTGCAAATCTCCTTTGGTTCCGTCAAAATAAATATATTGTTCTTGATTGGCTGTGACCTTACCTGTCAATAAAACAGAGGAAGCAATCGAACCTTCTTTCACGGTTTGTACCATAGGTGTCATATCGACCATTTCTTCAGGGCCACTACCTGATTTTCCAAAAGCAAGCCAGCTCCCCATTCCTACAACTGCTATAGCAGCACCAGTCGCTGTAATAATTTGCCATTTTTTAAATTTCTTCATTTCTTTCCTCCAATATTCGAAAGCGTTTCAAATTATAAGTTTAGTATATCATATTTCCTCATTTTTCAATTCAGAATCATCTGTTTTGCACGTTTTTTTTTGCTATCTTGTTTTCTCCTCCTATTCAACGATGGCAATTTCTTGATTTTTGTAACCTTTGTTGTTACAATGAAAGTGTAAATCAACAAAGGAGTACTAACCATGAAAGAATTTGATATTATCTCCATAGGTGGAGGTAGCGGAGGGATTGCTACCATGAACCGAGCGGGAGAACATGGAGCCCGAGCTGCTGTTATTGAAGAAAAGCAACTAGGTGGGACCTGTGTCAACAAAGGATGTGTCCCTAAAAAAAATTATGTGGTATGGCGCCCAAATTGCTGAAGCCATTCGTGATTACGGTCCAGATTATGGGTTTACTTCTGAACAGACCAATTTTGATTTTGCGACCTTAAGAAAAAAATCGCGAAGCTTATATTGATCGGGCTCGTTCTTCTTATGATGGCAGTTTTTAAACGAAATGGTGTGGAGTATATCCAAGGTCGCGCTCGCTTTGTCGACGCCCATACAGTCGAAGTCAACGGGGAAACCATCAAGGCTAAACACATTGTGATCGCTACAGGAGCTCATGCTTACATCCCAGATCTAGCTGGAGCAGACCTAGGAGAAACCTCTGACGATGTCTTTGCTTGGGAAGAACTACCAAAATCAGTTGCCATTATTGGCGCTGGCTACATTGCGGTAGAACTAGCCGGTGTGCTACATGCCCTTGGTGTTAAGACAGACCTCTTCGTTCGAGGTGATCGTCCTTTAAGAAAGTTTGATTCTTACATTGTCGATGGCTTAATGGAGGAGATGGATAAACAAGGATTGCCTCTCCATCCTCACAAGGTTCCTGTCCGACTCACAAAGGAAGAAAATGGTCAAATCCGAGTGTATTTCGAAGATCAAACATCTTTTGTCGCTGATCATGTCATCTGGGCGACCGGCCGAAAACCAAACGTCCAAGACCTCCATCTAGAAGCTGCAGGCGTCACCTTAAATGAAAAAGGATTCATTGCAGTGGATGAATACCAGAATACGGTTGTTCCTGGCATCTATGCTCTTGGAGATGTCACAGGCGAAAAAGAATTAACTCCTGTCGCTATCAAGGCAGGGCGTACCCTATCCGAACGTCTCTTTAATGGAAAAACCGATGCTAAAATGGACTACGCAACCATTCCGACCGTTATCTTTCCCATCCTGCTATTGGTACAGTCGGTCTCACTCAAGAAGAAGCCGAAAAACAATATGGAAAAGAAGCTATCAAGGTCTATACTTCAAGTTTCGCCTCTATGTATTCAGCTGTGACCCAGCATCGTCAGTTGGCTAAATTTAAACTCATCACTGCAGGACCGGAAGAAACCGTTGTCGGTCTCCATGGACTTGGGTATGGGGTGGATGAAATGATCCAAGGATTTGCCGTTGCTATCAAGATGGGAGCCACAAAAGCTGATTTCGATGCAACCGTCGCTATTCATCCAACTGGATCCGAAGAATTCGTTACCATGCGCTAATATCAGAAAAGGTTTGTCTGACAAGCCTTTTTCTTCTGTTTTTATTTTAATGGATCATCATTGGAGCTACCATAGTCTAATCTTTCATTTTAACTTTCTTTCCTTACATTTTTGTAAGATAACTAGGTTTGATAAGATAACCATCAGATTCACTAATAGATTTCAACATCCATATAAAAGAGCCTGAAGATACGCTTCAGGCTCTGTTTTTTTAAGGCAAGATAGCAATGGCACGAACAGGTGAACCAGTTGCCTTGTCCCAGTGAGGGAAGGCAATTGAAATCAAGGCACCTACTGCTGGCACTTGATCCAAGTGGTTCAAGACTTCTACTTGGTAGATATTTTGTTCCAAAAGGTAGTATTCATTGACCAAGCCATGCTCTGCTGCTGGAATACCAGCATCTGTGTCAAAGGTTTCATGACCCACAGCCTTGACATGGCGTTCATGAATCAAGAATTCCAAAGCTTCACGGCTCCATCCTGGACTTTGTTGAACCCCATTTTCATCGAGGTTACGCATAGCATCTTGATCTGGCCAACGTTTTGACCAATCACTACGGAAGGCAACAAAAGCACCCTCAGCAATTTGTCCATGCTCTGCCTCAAAGTCTAAGATATCTTGTTTGCTCAAGATAAAGTTTGGATTGGCGGCTACTTCTTTAGACTTGTCGATAACATAGAGTGGCAAGAGGAGATCTTTGAGGTCAATCTCATCCAACCAACGACCACCTTCTACAAAGTGAATCGGTGCATCGATATGCGTTCCGTATTGACCAACCACTGTAAATTTTTGAACATGGAAACCATCTTTTAATGTGAAAAGATCTTCTTGTTGCAAAGCAGGAAGGGCTGGAAAGTGTGGACTTTCCGCATTGATTTGGTGACTCAAGTCCACCCATTTTTTAGCTTGCAATTCTTTATAAATATTTAGTAAATCTGACATATGGATTCCTTTCCTATAAGTGCTACATGAGATAAATGAATAAGGTTATTATAACAGTCCATCCCATCATCCACAATGATTTGCGTTAATCTTGTTTTCTTGAATGGTATATAGTTTCAAACTATAATTATAGAAAGCATCAAAAAAGAGGCTGGGACAAAAGTCCTAGCCTCTCAATTGTATTTGGATTATCGAGCAAGACGCAGTGGTTGAGTGGGCTCTACCACGCTTATTTCATCAGCTTTTACAGCCCTACTCAACTATGCGGAGGTGGGACGACGAAATCGAATTCTAATGAATTGCTGATTTCTGTCCCACTCTCTTCTTACTCAGCCTATTACTGTTTAAATGCATCTAGCAGAACTTGGAATTCTTCATTGGTGAGCGTGATCCCCTTGCCCATCTTCGTATGGTCTGGGCTCCAAGTTCGGATATCATACTTGGCAGGTGCTCCATTAAAAGCTAACCCGGTTTAATTCCTTGGTCCATCCTTTTTTCATTTTTCAGATAAGACCAAGAGTTGTTCTTCAATTTCAAAACTAAAATCTGACATTTCATACTCCTTTTCAATGTCTTTCACCTTAATAATTCGTAAAAAAATTTTTACAAAATGAATGAAATTTTCTATAATATATTGTATCAACTTATGGAGAATTATGCTATGAAAAGATTTCTTGAGCTTCTCAAGGACCGAGCCAATGAATTTTTTTCAACGATAAAACCTCTCAACCAGCTCCTTTAGAGGATGGTAAAACGATTCAAATTATTGAACTGGCCCTTCGAAAAAAACAAAGGAGTCCATGTCATCTTCCAAAAAAAGAGTTTTTACAGGCGATATCGTGAAATATGATCAGGAACGAAAACAACTCATTGTCAAGAATTTTAAAAAGAGTATGTCAACTATCATTCGAATTTCAGACATTCAAAAGATTAGTCTCGTTCCACATACGATTCGAATCGCACAACAAAAAACACCGTAAACTTCCAAGCTTGGGAAGCATGCGGTGTTTTTTTACGTTTTAGGCACGAACTGTTTGGCTAGTTCCATCTTCTTTATAGAGGTTGATCAAGCCCTCTTTGAGTGCACGGATCATATCACCTGGTTCAACTGGTGTTGGCATATGAATGGTCAATAACTCCATCGGATTTGGAGCCCGATCAATTTTATTGCCCTTGGCATCATGCAAATCTTCAATGACTGTTTCAAAATGACGGAACCCAGGTCCGTAAAATTCTACTTGGTCTCCTTCATTGATGACATTCCGTTGTCGAATGGTCGCAATTTGCTTGTCCGCATCATAGGCTACCACTTCTCCGACAAACTTGTACTCTGGAATCTTCCGACGAGCCCCAAACAGTTGCTCATTTTCAGATGGTGTTCCGTAATAGAATCCTGTAGCCAACTCACGTTGGGCTACCTTCCACATTTCATCTACTAGATCTTGCTTAATCGCTTCAAACTTCTCAGGACTTTCCAAATAAGCATCAACAGCTGCCTTGTAGCAGTTCGTTACGGTAGAGACATAGTGAATGGACTTCATCCGACCTTCAATCTTGAGACTGTCCACTCCATTTTCAATCATATCAGGGATATGGTCAATCATCGACATATCCACAGCTGACATCGAGAATTCTTCAGGGATTTCCCCTTTGAGACTCTTACGTTCTTGGCCAAATGGCATATCATAGAGATCATACTTCCAACGACAAGATTGAGAACAACCTCCACGGTTGGCATCCCGCATACTCATATGATTGGATAAGGTACAACGGCCAGAGTAGGAAATACACATTGCTCCGTGAACAAAGGCTTCAATTTCAACGTCCGTCCGCTTACGAATTTCCGCTAGTTCTTCCATTGAAACTTCCCGAGCCAAAACGACCCGTGTCAAGCCCAAGTCTTTCCAAAACTCCAGGGTTTCATAGTTGGTGGCACTAGCTTGGGTAGAGAGGTGAATTTCCAAGCCAGGAGCCTCTGTCGCTGCGATGGTAATCAAGGCAGGGTCTGAAACAATGACCGCTGCGATTCCGATATCCCGTAAGCGACGGAACCATTCACCAGCTCCAACTTCATTTCCTTCATGCATGACCATATTGGCTGCAACATAGACCTTGGCACCATACTTGGCCGCAAATTGGACACCTTCTTCCATTTGCTCAAAGGTGAAGTTTCCTGCACGGCTACGAAGACCATAGGCCTGACCACCAATGAAGACGGCATCCGCACCATAGCGCACAGCAACCTTTAGTTTTTCAAGTGTTCCCGCAGGTGATAGAACCTCAGGACATTTCAATTGTTTTGTCATCATATCTCCTAGTATATTACAAGTATATTAGTTAGATTATCAATCTTGTCTATTTTATAGCAAATCCAGTCGAAAGGCAATGGTTTGGAAATTGTTTTGACAATTCTCATTCTTTACCATCACCAAAAAGGAAGGCCCGCACTCCTGGCAGGCTTTTCTCCTTTATTTAACCATGTCTGGATCGTAATCATAAAATCCAGTGTCAAGGAAACGATTCTTAGGATGCAATTGGTGAATCTGCTCATCCAATAAGAAGGCTTGATCAGATGTGAAGGTCCCAGCTTCTAGAAGCTCACGTGCTTTCACAAAACACTTGGCAATTTCCACAAAGTTTTGACCAGGTGTATAAATCCCCTCTAACTTCCAGTGGGTGAAACCATGCTCGACTAACTCAGAGAGTTTGGTCATCAAATCCAAGTCATTATTGGCAAAAATATGAGTTCCATGCTTGTCCTCAAAGATAGAATAGTGGCTTTCTGGATCTCCTGGTTCTGCCAAAAAGAGATCGCGCTCTCTCGTCTTTTCGTCATCGATGTGCGTAAAATTGTAGTAATTCTGCAAAAGAGGGCGTTTGGAATGATGAATCACACTGGCCCCATAAACCAATACTTCAGCAGGAATCTCTAAGATTTCTGGCATCTTGAAGAGCTCTGCAGATGGGATTTCTCGAGCAAGAACAGCTTCTGAAGCACCAGCCTTTTGTCCCCAGAAATTGATCTGACGGCTACTTGTCACCATGGTAGAAGCATCATAAATGGTTTTAAAGCTGTAGCCATCCCGCTTCAATACATAAAAGACGCCTGCATCTCCCTACCGTGATATAATCGACGTTAATCGAAGCAAGGAAATCTAAAAATGGTTTGATACGATCCATCATGTCTTGGTGCATCAAGGCATTGACTGCCACTGTCAATTCCTTACCTGCCGCATGGACCAGATCAGAAATTCGACTTAATTCGTCATACGAGAAAGTGTGAGGAAGTCGTAATCCAAATTCCTTTTCTCCGACATAAATACGGTCCACACCTACTTCTAGAAGGGCTTGAACCTGTTCAATACTTTCAGCTGTAGCTGTAATAATTATCTTTTTCATGAAAACTATTATACCAAAAAAAGTCATTTTTGCTCTCTAAATTTCTTAATTTTGTAAAAAAATTGTAACAGTTTTGTAACATTTCTATGCTTGAAAACGTGTTAAAATAATAGAGTACTGTTAGGAGAGAGAAATATGCCCGCAAGAAAACTTAGAGTTGTTGAAGAATACGACTATGTCGAAGTCCCTCTTCAACAAGAGAATACAACAACTAATTATGATTTTAACCTTGATACTGAACCAGCTCCGCAATTAAGTGAGCTACTATTTTTCCTTAATATTGCTGTGTTTTGTGTCTTAACTGTTTTATTTAGTTTCGTCTTTTTATCAATGAAGATAAATACCTTCTTTGCTTTTGCCTCAGCAATTGCTTGTAGTTTGGGAAGTATCCAAGCTTTCCGCATTTTCCAGTTAAAACGGAAACAGGACTAAGATTACATTTTTAGCCTCCTTCGGGAGGCTTTTTGGCATTTCCCATCCTCGTTTGTCATTTCATAAAAGAAATCCCTCACCATTGGTGAGGGATTATTTTATTCTTCTTCTACAGCTGTTTCTTTGATCTCTTCTTCCACTTCTGGAAGAGCTGTTTCTTCTTCTAATTCAAGGACAATCTCTTCACTTTCTTTTTCCTGTTTAGGCTGGAAAGGACTTGCTTGATTGCCGGTCTTTTGCTGGATTTTTTCCTTAATCGTTTGGATAGCATCTTGTGAAAATTCTACCACATCCTGCGTCTTATCTTTCACTGTCTCGATAACAGTGTCTTTGTTGATCTCGCCACTTTCAACTTTTTCTTTGGTTTGCTGAATAGCGTCTGATGCTTGCTTGGATAGTTCCATTGCAGATTGTTTCACCGAATCATGAACTTCTTGTGGATTTTCTTGGTATTCTTTTACAAAACCTTTCACTTTCCCAGTCAACTCTTTCCCTTTTTTGGTTGTCAGGAAGTAGGCTGCGGATGCGCCAGTGATCGTTCCAATTAATAATGATGATAAACGTCCCATAAGGTACCTCTTTTCTTATTTAAATAATTTCATAGCCATGCGAGCTGCTTTTAATCCGACGGATGTTTTAACAGTCTTTCCACCAACAACGACAGCTTTTTTGCTAATCTGACGTGCTTGATCATTCAGATCCGACACAGATACAGATAAATCTGCCACTGCTGTGAAGAGTGGATCAATGGTTGCAACTTTTTGATTCAAATCTTCTGTCAAAACATTCACTTTTGCTAACAACTCATTGGTTTGGTGTAAGGTTACATTTACATCTGATGTCAAGGTCTTAATCGTTACTTGAGTCTCATCTACAACTTTTCCAATCTTTGAAAACAAGATAATCAAGTAGATGACCAAAACTACTAAAGCTAACCCTAAAAGCCCATAGGCAATTTCAATAAACATTTCTTTTCTCCTTAATCTATTTCCGTTCTATAAAATGGTGCATTCTTTTTTCGTTGATAGATCATGATGCTGATTCCAAGCAGGATGAGGACCAGGGAAAGCCATTGTGAAACTCGAATTCCCAAAAACATCAAGCTATCTGTCCGCATTCCTTCAATAATCATTCGACCAAAGCCATACCAGATTAGATAGAAAGCAGTAATTTCGCCCTTTCTCAACAGTTTCGGACGACGACGCAAGTAAAGAATCAGCACAAAACCAAGCAAGTTCCAACAAGATTCATATAAGAAGGTCGGTTGACGGTAATGTCCATCAATAAACATCTGATTCCGAATGAAAGAAGGTAAATAATCTAAATTCTTAACAATGGCTCCGTAGGCTTCTTGGTTAACAAAATTGCCCCAACGGCCAATACTTTGAGCAATCATGACACTCGGTGCAGCGATATCTAAAAAATCAACTGGGTCAATCAAACGACTGCGTGAAAATAGGTAGAGGACTAGAGCCCCTGCCAGGAGTCCACCATAGATAGCAATCCCACCGTTCCATACGGCAAAAATCTCTCCTGGGTGTTCCCTGTAATAAGACCATTGAAAAATAACATAGTAAAGACGGGCCCCTATGATCGCTACTGGAAAAGCAATCAGAATGAAATCAATAATATCGTCTGACTCTATCCCTTTACGAGGGGCTTCTTTCATAGACAGGATAACCGCCAAAAGGAGACCGAGGACGATACAAATCGCATACCAGCGAATGCTAAAGGGACCAAGTTGAATGGCTACTGGATTCATACTTTCACCTCATTCTGATCAATCAACTGGGTCAATCGATCTTCAAAGGTTTTAGTAGCATCATATCCCATTTCTTTGGCGCGGTAGTTCATCGCAGCTGCTTCAATGACAACGGAAATATTGCGACCTGTCTTAACAGGGATGCGAATTCTTGGAATAGTCACTCCACAGAACTCAATTTCTTCTGCATTATTGCCAAGACGATCGTAGGTTTGTTCCTTGGTGTAGTTTTCCAAATAGACAGCGATTTGAACCTGTGAAGAATCTTTCACAGCACTGGCACCATAGAGACTCATGACATCAATGATCCCTACTCCCCGAATCTCTAGCATATGGCGTAGAATTTCAGCAGGCTCACCCCACAAGGTCATCTCATCACGGGCGAAGACATCTACCCGGTCATCTGCTACCAAACGATGCCCTCGTTTGACGAGCTCTAAACCAGTCTCACTCTTCCCGATTCCACTATCTCCTTGGATCAGAACCCCCATGCCATAGATATCCATCAAGACACCATGGACACTAGTTCTTTCCGCAAGGAGAGAATCTAGGTAGCTTGATAGTTCACCAGATAGGCGACTAGTTGGAACGCGACTGCTTAAAATCGCGATTTGCTTTTCCTCTGCAGCACGGAGCATTTCTTCAGGAACCTCTAGATCCCGCGCGATGATGAGTACCGGTGTTTCCGGCTGGAACATCTTTCTCAAAACTTGGTGACGATTGTGGGAGGTCATCTTGATGAGGTAAGACCACTCTTTCATCCCAACCAATTGAATTCGTTCTGGAGTATAGTAATCAAAATATCCTGTCATTTCAAGTCCAGGACGTGAAATATCTGCCGTTGTGATTTCTTTTTCAAATAGGCTTTCATTGCCGTACACAACCTTCAAACGAAGCTTATCAATTAAATCTCGGACTGTTATTGCCATAGGCTTCTCCCTTTTTGTTTTCTCTTACTATTATAGCAAATTATCCCAGGTAAGACTTGCTCAAGCATCTTTTTTTAGTATCAAAACTGATGCTATTATTCTCACACTCATTCCAGTACTCTTTGATGTTTCTCTTTATCCTTGTTATCCCATATTTCTATCGTTTCTTCATTTGAAAAAAAAGATGAGAGTGGGACAGAAATCGGTAATTCGTTAGAATTCGATTTCGTCGTCCCACCTCCGCACAGTTGAGTAGGGCTGTAAAAGCTGATGAAATCAGCGTAGTAGAGCTCACTCAACCACTGCGTCTTGCTCGATAATCCAAAGACAATTGAGAGGCTAGGACTTTTGTCCCAGCCTCACATTCTTATTCGATTCATGAAAATTCTTTAAAAGAATGGATCATCGTCTTTGATTACTTGTGCATCCTTCCGTTTACGAGGTCCGAGGCCATACTTTTCTCTTTCAAGGTCTTCTTTATACGGCAAGGAGAAGGCACACAGGCAATAAATAGCCAAGCCTACAAGCCCATAAGCATGAAAGATACTAAAGAGCACAAAGAGAAAACGCAATAGGTTTGCATCGAGCCCAAATCGATCCGCTAGTCCAGCAAATACTCCGAAAACGATTCTGCCTCGACGTAATTTATAAAAAGTTGGATTCAAGGGCCTACCTCCTATTATTTTAGAACAGTATATCCCGAAATCAAGTCACTGTCATCCGACTCAAGGCCGATTTCCTGGATCAATTGTCCCTTGATACTTAAGTAGTCCTCGACACCGCCCACAGCGGTACTTTGCAGATCAATCTGCCGCTTTCTCCTGAATTCTTGCCCACAGCTCGTACAAATATAAATCTTATAGTTTCCCTTATCAACTGAAGGGGCATACCGCAAGCCGTCTACCTTTTTGAGCAAGGCCTTGAAATCTTGATCCTGATGGCGATAGCCCTTTTTCATATAGTAGAGATGGTAGTGACACAACTCATGGCGGACAATCTTTCGAAAAATTTCCCAGCCAAATCTTTCTAGGATTCTGGGATTGAAATCCAGATGGCCATCTTTTGGAAAAAACCGACCGCCAGTCGAACGCAAGCGAGGATTCCAGATGGCTTGGTGAAGAAATGGGCGACCAAAATCTTCCAGCGACACTTCTTGAACGTATTTAGTCAGATTCATGTGGTGCCAAGAGGGAAAGATTCACTTTTTCCCGTTCTAAATCAATCTTGTAGACCCAAACGGTCACTAGGTCGCCAACTGAAACAACTTGACTTGGATGCTTGATAAATTGCTGACTCATCTGTGAAATATGGATCAAACCATCTTCATGAATCCCAATATCGACAAAGGCTCCAAAGTCAACAACATTGCGGACAACTCCTTCTAGTTTTTGACCAATCTTCAAGTCTTTCAAATCAAGAACATCCTGGCGAAGGACGGGAGCATCAAAAGAATCACGTAAATCGCGACCTGGTTTGAGAAGATCTGCGACAATATCTTTCAAGGTTTCAGGGCCAATTTCAAGTTCCTGGGCCATAGAAACCGTGTCAATTTGTTTCAATTTAGCTTGGGCTTCTTCATCCATTTCCCGAATCCCTAGTAAGGTAAAGAGCTTCTTCACTGCAGGGTAACTTTCTGGATGGACCCCTGTCCGATCGAGGAAATTCTCACTTTCTGGAATCCGTAAGAAACCAGCTGCTTGTTCAAAAGCCTTGGCTCCCAGACGAGGAACCTTTTTAATCTGTGCCCGGAGAAGTGATCAACCCTTCTTCTTCCCGGTACTTCACGATGTTCTCAGAAATGGTTTTATTGAGACCAGCCACGTGAGACAAGAGGGCTGGACTAGCAGTGTTAATATTAACTCCGACTTGGTTTACCACGGTATCGACTACGAATCAAGGCTTTCAGATAATTTCTTCTGGCTGACATCATGCTGGTACTGGCCGACTCCGATAGATTTTGGATCAATCTTGACCAACTCAGCCAGTGGATCCTGCAAACGACGGGCAATGGAGATGGCTGAGCGCTTTTCAACCGTCAATTCTGGGAACTCATGGCGAGCCAATTCACTAGCTGAATAGACGGATGCCCCGCTCTCGTTCACAATGACATAGCTGACATCTGGAACTTCCTTGAGAACTTCCGCAACAAAGGCTTCGCTCTCTCGACTAGCCGTCCCGTTCCCGATCGCAATGATTTCCACGCCGTATTGACGAATCAGCCGTTTCAGTTCTTCTTTGGCCGCTTCAATTTGTGCTGGTTTAGCCGGCGCAACAGGGTAAATCACCTGGGTGGTCAACATCTTTCCTGTCTGATCGACAACAGCTAATTTAGCTCCTGTCCGAAAAGCTGGGTCAAATCCCAAGACCACGCGACCCTTGAGGGGAGCAATCAGCAAGAGGTGTCGAAGATTTTCAGAGAAAAGCTGAATGGCTCCATCTTCTGCCACTTCTGTCAGTTCTGTCCGAATTCGACGCTCCATAGCTGGTAGCATTTTCTTTTTCAGAGCCTGGTTAATGACTTCTTCAATGTAGCTATTCTTCGATTTAAATCGGGCTTCAAAGTGACGAATCAAACGGTCTACAGGATGCTCAAATCCAACCTTTAATACCCCCAATTTCTCTCCACGGTTTAAGGCAAGGGTTCGGTAGCCCTGCATATTTGCAATCTTCTCAGAAAAATCATAATAGATTTGGAAGACTTGCTTCTCGTCTTTGCTCTCATCCTTCAAGCTAGAGGTGATCAAAGAGTGTTTGCGAATCTCCTGGTAGGTAAGGTTGCGCAATTGTGGATCTTCTGCAATAGCTTCGACCAAGATATCGATAGCACCAGAGATTGCATACTTTACAGTTGGAAATCCTTCAGATAGGAATTCTTCTGCTGCTGTTTCCAAGTCCTTTTGATCTTGCAGAATCATCCGAGCAAGTGAAAAAGTCCTGCCTCACGCGCAATGGTTGCCTTGGTCCGGCGTTTTTCCTTATAGGGAAGATACAATTCTTCCACATCCGCCAATTTTTCAGCTTGCTCAATCGCTTCTTTTAAGGCTGGAGTCAGTTTCCCAAGCTCTTCAATCTTAGCGAGAATAGTTTCTTTCCGATCGGCTAAGGCTGTTAAAGACTTGTCCATGTCGATAATAGCTTTGATGGCTACTTCATCTAAATTACCCGTAGCATCTTTCCGATACCGAGCGATAAAGGGGATGGTGGATCCCTCTGCTGTCAAGGTCAAAACAGTATCAATTTGTTTGAGACTGACGCCCAATTCTTGGGCTATTTTTTCATATTTTTCCATAGCTTCTATTATACCATAGAAGGCTTTCTATACTGCTTTTTCATCTTACTTTTAAACTTGATTTTCCCCTCTTTTTTGAGAATTTGATATAATGAGAAAAAAAGAAAAGGAGACCTATCATGGCGATTAAATTTTCAAAAACAGACGATTTAGACAAACTCTTTGAGGAATTTGCTGTCTTCCCAGATCCCCCTCAAGTCACTTTGCCAGATGACAAGAAGAATGAAACAGCAGGGGAAAAAGTGCAGAAGGATTCTAACAAATGAGTTTCTTCCAACAGTTGCCAACCAGTGTCCTTCAGGCTGGAGCGATTTTTCTTTCGATTATGATTGAAGCCCTTCCCTTTGTTCTAATTGGAAGTATCATTTCAGGGGCGATTGATGTCTACATCACCCCTGAAAAAGTTTACCGATCCCTTCCCAAAAATAAATGGGGGAGAATTCTATTTGGGACCTTGATTGGCTTTATTTTCCCTTCCTGTGAGTGTGGTATCGTCCCCATCATCAATCGCTTTTTAGAGAAGAAGGTGCCTAGCTATACAGCTGTGCCCTTCCTAGTGACAGCCCCGGTTATTAACCCCATTGTCCTCTTTGCCACTTATTCTGCCTTTGGCAATTCTATTCAAATGGCTCTCTTACGGGCGATCGGCTCTATCCTGGTGGCGACTGTTCTGGGAATTTTCCTAGGTTTTTTCCAAACAGCTTCTATTCAACGGGCCAACCGCAAGGAAGTCCATCTTCATGACTTTTCAAAACTATCTGCCGGTCAACGCTTCTTCCAAGTGTTTGTGCAGGCCATTGATGAGTTTTTCGACACTGGACGCTATCTGGTCTTCGGTTGTTTATTTGCCAGTGTGGTTCAGGTTTATGTGCCAACTCGCGTGCTGACTTCTATTTCAGCGACGCCACTCCTAGCCATTCTCCTCCTTATGCTTCTCTCCTTCCTCCTCTCCTTGTGTAGTGAGGCGGACGCCTTTATCGGTTCTTCCCTTCTCTCGAGTTTTGGCTTAGCTCCCGTTTTAGCCTTTCTGGTTATCGGACCTATGTTAGATGTCAAGAACCTCTTGATGATGAAGAATTATCTGACCAATCGCTTTATTGTCCAATTCATTAGCATCGTCAGTCTCGTTGTCTTGGTTTATGCTTGGTTTGTGGGGGTGGTCCTATGATTCGATTTCTCATTTTAGCAGGCTATTTCGAAATTACGATGTATTTGCAGCTTTCTGGTAAGCTCAACCAATACATCAATATGCACTATTCTTATTTAGCCTATATCTCTATGATTCTTTCCTTCCTCTTGGCTGTCGTCCAGCTCTATATTTGGATGAAGAATCTGCCCGTTCATAGTCACCTCACCAGTAAAAAAGCCAAAGTCATGAGTATTCTTCTGCTCCTGATTCCCTTGATTGTAGGGATTGGCTTCCCGACAGTGACCTTGGATTCCCAAACGGTTTCAGCCAAGGGCTATCATTTTCCCATCGCGGCTGGCTCTTCCAAAGATATTCAAAATGATGAGGGGACAACCAACCAATACCTCAAGCCAGATACCAGCAGTTATTTTACCAAGTCTGCTTATGAATCTGAGATGAGGGCTGCAGCCAAGAAGTACCTCAAGCAAGATCATATCCAGATCACGACAGAAAACTATATGGAAGTCATGGAAGTGATCTACGACTATCCAGATGAATTTGCTGGAAAAACCTTTACCCTAACCGGCTTCATTTATAAGGATCCCCAGGATCCGGGCAGTCAGTTCCTTTTCCGTTTTGGAATTATCCACTGTATCGCCGACTCAGGAGTCTATGGTTTGTTAACCAAAGGAGCCTCCCAAACCTATGACGATAATACCTGGGTCCAGGCTACTGGAACTCTCAAGATCCAATACCATAAACAACTTGGCCAAACCCTTCCTATCCTAGAAATAAAAGAAGCCCACTCAGTAGAAAAACCTACGAATCCTTATGTCTATCGGGTCTTTTAAAGGCTGTTAAACATCTCTCGGTTGTGACCTTTCGGTCCAACCTTTTTTTATAGCGTCATACATTTAACCTGCAAAATGAAAGTCCGAATACTTTTACTTTCAAAGGGAAATTATCTGAATTTTATGGTAAAATATGGTTTATCAAGTTAGAAAATAGGTATGATCATGTCATCTAAAGTTATTGTTACAATTTTCGGTGCTAGTGGAGATTTGGCTAAACGCAAGCTCTACCCTTCACTCTTTAGACTTTATAAATCAGGTAATCTATCTGATCATTTTGCTGTTATTGGAACTGCTCGTAGACCATGGAGTAAAGAATACTTTGAATCCGTTGTCGTTGAATCCATTTCGGATTTAGCAGACAGTCCTGAACAGGCGCAAGAATTTGCCAGCCATTTTTACTACCAAAGCCACGATGTCAATGATACGGAGCACTACATCAAGCTTCGTGAACTTCAAAATCAGCTCAACGATACCTACCAAGCTGAACATAATAAACTCTTCTTCCTATCCATGGCACCTCAATTCTTTGGTACGATTGCCAAACATTTGAAATCTGAAGGCATTGTGGATGGAAAAGGATTTGAGCGTTTGATCGTTGAAAAACCATTTGGAACGGATTTAGAAACAGCTAGTCAGCTCAACAAAGAACTGGAAGAAACCTTTGAGGAAGAGCAAATTTCCGGATTGACCATTATCTTGGTAAAGAAATGATCCAGTCCATCTTTGCCCTCCGCTTTGCCAACCTAATCTTTGAAAACATCTGGAACCGTGACTATATCGACAATGTTCAAATCACTTTTGCAGAACGACTAGGAGTCGAAGAACGTGGTGGCTACTATGATGAATCTGGTGCCCTCCGCGACATGGTCCAAAACCATACCCTTCAACTGCTTTCTCTCTTAGCTATGGACAAACCAGCTTCCTTCACCAAGGAAGACATCCGTAAAGAGAAGGTGAAAGTCTTTGAACAATTGGTCAACCCATCTGATGAAGAATTAAAGAAACTATTTATCAGAGGTCAATACCGTTCTGGAAAAATTCAAGGGAAAAAGGACATCTCTTACCGTAGTGAACCAAATGTCAACCCTGAATCCATGACCGAGACTTTTGCCTCTGGAGCCTTCTTTGTGGATAGCGATCGCTTCCGTGGAGTACCTTTCTTCTTCCGTACAGGAAAACGTCTGACCAAAAAGGGTACCCATGTGAATGTCGTCTTCAAACAAATGGACTCTATTTTTGGTCAGGAAATTGCACCAAATGTGCTCACCATCTACATTCAACCAAATGAAGGTTTCTCTCTCAGTGTCAACGGAAAAGAAGTTGGCGAGCAGTTCCAGATTGCTCCCATTTCCTTCGACTATGTAACAGAAGCTACCGCAACCGGTGCATCTCCAGAGCCTTACGAAAAGTTGATCTATGATGTCTTGAACAATGACTCAACCAACTTTAGTCATTGGAACGAAGTTAGAGCCTCTTGGAACTTAATTGACCGAATCGAACACATGTGGGCTGAAAATCAAGTCCCTCTTCATGAATATAAATCTGGAACCATGGGACCTCAAGCTTCCTTTGACCTCTTGAAGGATTACAATGCGGAATGGGTCTGGCAACCAGCAATTGAAGAATAAATTGTCCGACTGACTAAAAGTGCAACTTAAAAACTCATCTCTTTCTAGAGATGAGTTTTTTGCTTATATCAAGCCTTCTAACAAGCCACGCATAAAGTTTTCAGAATTAAATTCACCGATATCATCGATTTTTTCACCAAAACCAATTAATTTCACTGGAATATCCAATTCTTCTCGAATCGCAAGAACCACTCCTCCTCGAGCTGTTCCATCAATCTTAGTAAGGACGATTCCAGTAATCGGCGTGATCTTAGAGAATTCCTTGGCTTGAACCAGGGCATTTTGTCCTGTAGACGCATCCAAGGCCAAGAAGGTTTCATGAGGGGCTGTAGGATCCACGCGCTTGATAATGCGACCGATTTTTTCTAATTCAGCCATCAGATTGTCTTTATTCTGAAGGCGACCAGCCGTATCAATCATCAAAACATCGACTTGTTCTGCCACTGCTCGTTCCATCCCATCAAAGACCACACTTGCAGGATCTGATTTTTCAGGACCTGTGACAACGGGCACATCCACACGGCGTCCCCATTCAGCCAATTGAGCAACAGCTCCTGCCCGGAAGGTATCTGCTGCGACTAGCATCACTTTTTTCCCTTCCTTCTTGTACTTATGAGCTAGTTTTCCGATAGAAGTGGTTTTCCCAACGCCATTCACTCCGACGAAGAGCATGACGGTCAAGCCGTCCTTGAAGTTGATTTGCTCATTATATTGGCCATCTTTTTCGTAGAGATCCACCAATTTTTCAATGATCACGCGACGCAAGGCATCCGGCTTTTTGGCATTTTCCAAGCGTGCTTCATAGCGGAGCTCTTCTGTCAGATTCGAAGCGACTTGGACTCCGACGTCACTCATGATCAAGAGTTCTTCTAAGTCTTCAAAGAATTCTTCATCGACAGAACGGAAGTTAGCAAAGAATGCATTTAGGGCAGCACCAAAGCCAGTCCGAGTTTTCTTCAAGCTTCGATTGTATTTTTCTTGAGCCGTTTCTGTTGGTTGAGCAAGCTCTGGCTCACTTGTCGTTTCTTCTACTAAAGACTCTTCTTCAACTTCTTCTGAAACTTCAGGTTCACTAGTAGGTTCCTCTACTGGGAATTCTGCTTCAAGCTCTTCTGTATCTTCAGGTTCGCTAGTTGTTTCTTCTACTGGAGTGTCTTCTTCAAACTCTCCTGTTTCTTCTTCTGAACTTTCAGTAGTTGCTTCTTCAATTACTTCCTCGGGTTCTTTGGAAAGATTTGAAGTCTCATCTTCTGTTTCATTCTTTGCAAGAACTTCCTCTACAAGGGCATCTTGAGCTAGATCTGATGAAGAATTCAGAGGCTCTTCTTCAAGATTCTCTTCTTGTAACGTTTCTACTTCTATAGTCTGTTCTTCAGGAACAGGAGCAGGTTCGGTTACTTCCTCAGGAGAGGTATCCTGCTCTAGTTGGGAAGAGCCCTCTTCCTCGATAGCTGTTTCCTGATTTACAGGCTCTTCTGAAGAAACTTCTTCTTCAAAAGATGCTGTCGACTCTTGCGATGATCGTGCTGATTCGGCAGCCATTCGCTCTTTTTAATTCTGCATAGTAGGCTTCCATTGCCGAAATCTTAGCTTCATCACTTTGTGAAGCCTTTTGTGATACCGGTGCAGCTGGGGAACTTACTTTCTCAGGGCTTTCCACAAGCTCTTCTGTAAGATCCTGAACTTGTGGTTTTGTTTCTTCTTTTCTTCCAAATAGTCGGTCAAATAATCCCATTATTGACCCTCCTTCAATACATATTCTTCAATCGCTCTTCCGACTGCATCTTCATCATTGGTATAGTCTGAGACTAGAGTGGCAATCTCCTTCACCTCATCCACCGCATTGGCCATGGCGATTCCTAGTCCTGCCCATTTTAACATGCTGGCATCGTTGGCTTCATCTCCAAACGCCATGACTTGGCTAGAATCGATTCCTAAATACTCCACCAAAGCTTCCAAGCCTCGATCCTTTTGCACTCCTTTGGGGCACCATTCCAAGAGCATGTCTCTGGATTTAAAAATCTCAAAACGCTCCCTTAATTCAGGAGAAATCTTTGGAATAGCGCCATCCAAATAGTCCTGTTGAAAGGCCGTTACACACTTATTGTAGGAAATCTGACTGGACAAATCTTCAATAGAAACGGGAATAAAGTTCAAGTAAGGATTATAGAGAGGGTAAAGAGATTCTTGATCAGATACAAGTGTATAAACAACCCCTTCGCTGATGGCATCTAGGGGCAAACCAAGGGCCTCTGTCTCCTCATAAATGCGGACGACATCATCACGAGAGAAAACTGTCTTCGCAATAATCTCCCCTGTATTCTTTTGTACCAAGCCACCATTAAACGTAATGGTGTATTCATCTGACAAGCCGGCAGTCCCAATCTCTTGAAGCAGAAAATCCATAGCCTTGAGGGGACGACCCGTCGTCAAAACTACCTTGACCCCTTTTTCTTGAGCTGCACGAATGGCAGCTAAGTTCCGAGGGGAGATTTTCTTCTCTGAATTTAAGAGAGTACCGTCCAAGTCTAGTGCGATAACCTTAATCTGACTCATAATTCTTCCTCCATGAAGCGAAGGACAGATCCTGTTGAATGGTGAGCTAATACTTTTTCAGCCAATTCCAAAATCTCTGGACGGGCATTTTCTGGCGCAATTGGATGGCCAACAACCTGCATCATATGAAGATCATTGAGGTTATCCCCAAAAGCTAGGACTTGATCTCGACTAATGCCTAGCTGATCCATTAGTGCTTGGATGGCGACTCCCTTGTCCACATAATCCAAGACAATATCAATGCACTCATAACCAGTGGTCATAGCCTTAACACCCTCAACATTTTGGGTAACCCAGGCTTCCCCTTCCGCTAATACTTCTTGGTCAAAATTGGTGGTCATCTTAAAGACAAGATCATCAATTTCTGAAAAATCAGACACCATTTGAATATTTTCATTGTAGTTTTGCGAAGCAGCTAGATAGTTTGGATCAACGGTCTTTAAAACATAACTCCCGCGTTTTCCAGTTAACAAGCACTTATTTTTATCAAAATAAGGACATTCCTGCAACTTGGCAAACATGGCTTGGTAAAATTCAGGACTCATGGTCGCTTCATAGACATCTTCACCATGAAACTCAACAACACTGCCGTTTTCAGCTATAAAAATAATCTGATCCTGAACCTCTTTAAAGATTGTCTTCAAAGAGAGGAGAGGCCGACCACTTGCTGCTGCAAAGTAGATCCCTTTTTCTTGAAACTTCTTTAATACCTTTAGGAATAAAGCTTGATCAAATTGATGATTTTCATCCAAAAAGGTCCCATCCATGTCTGTTGCGACTAATTTAATTTCCATTATCCATTCCTTCTATATCTTTCAGCTTCACAGATACAATCTTAGAGACTCCAGATTCTTGCATGGTTACTCCATAGATGGAATCTGCTGCAGCCATGGTTCCCTTACGGTGAGTAACCACAATAAACTGACTTCCTTATCAAAACGATTGAGGTAATCCCCAAAACGTTTAACATTGGCCTCGTCTAGAGCCGCTTCTACCTCATCCAAGATGACAAATGGAATAGTCTTGACACGAATGATTGAAAAGAGCAACGCCAATGCTGACAATGCTTTCTCCCCACCACTCATCAAATTCAAGGATTGAATTTTCTTACCAGGTGGTTGAACAGAAATCTCGACCCCAGCTGACAAGAGATCCCCATCCGTCAAGATGAGATCAGCGGATCCTCCCCCAAACATCTGTTTAAAGGTTACTCGGAAAGATTCACGAATCGCTTCAAACGTAGACTTGAATCGTTCTTTCACCTCATCATTCATGTCATTAATAGTTTCAAGAAGAAGATTCTTCGCTGCCAAGACATCTTCTCGTTGACCGGAAAGGAAATCAAACCGAGTCTTAACCTCATCGTATTGTTCGATAGCATCAATATTGACAGGTCCTAAGGCTTTAATCGCTTTCTCCAAGTCTTTTAAGACTTGCTCAGATTGGGCTAGATTTTCTAGTTCGTTGGCCTGATTAGATGCCTCTTCAAAACTCATCTTGAATTCATCGGTCAGAGCTAACATCAGTTTATTTAGCTTATCTGCCAAGCGATCACGATTGGATTCTGCTTTGGCCTGTAGGCGAATCCACTCCTCATTTTGACGACGGGCTTGTTCCATATGACCCGCTACATCTTCAGACTGGCCTTCCAAATCCTCTAACTCAAATTGCTTACGAATCACAGCTTGCTCCAGAGCGGTTTTCTCTTGAAGGGTTGCTTGCAGTTGTTTTTCAAGGACAGAAACATCGATTTGCTCATGTCGATCTTCTCCTTGCTCAATCGCATATTGGAGAGCTTGGATTTCCCGTTCAGTAGAAGCCAACTCTTGCTGCAAGCGTTCGGCATCTGTCTGGTCATAGGTCAATCGACTCTTCAACTCTGTTTTCTGTAATTGGAGCTTGGCAATGGCTGCTCGTAAATTTTCAATTTTCTCAACAACGACATCTTTATTGAGCTTGACTTCTTCAATCTCAGCAGTGACTTGCTCTTTTTCCGCCTCAATTTCTTTCAGTCGCGCTTGCAAATGATCCCGTTTTTGGAGGAGCTCTTGGTCGCTACCTTCATCCAGCTCTGTACGGATAAGTTCTAACAGTTCTTGGGCATCCAAGAGTTGCTGGTGAGCTTGCTCAAAAAGCCAATTGAAGGCGTTGCTCTTCTAGTCGCGCCCCTTCTCCTTGGCTTTTCAAAGATTCTAGTGTTTCTTGTGATTGGGTCACTTGGTCCTGTTGCTCTTGAACCTGCCCTTCTACTTCTCGCAAGTTCTTCTGAAGAGAGGCCAATTCTTGGTGCAAGCGATCCAGTTCTGGCTTGATGAAAATCGAATTATTGCTTCGATTTGCACCCCCTGCATAGGAACCACCCGTGCGCAGTTCGGTTCCGTCCAGCGTCACGATACGAACTTGGTAGGCAACCTTGCGAGCAGCCGCCTTGGCGTGCTCAATCGTATCAAAAATAGCTGTGACACCTAAAAGGTTTTGGAAAATCGACTCGAGAGAAGGATCATAGTCCACCAAACTGCTAGCTATCCCTAGGAATCCTGGACAGGCTTCAATCAGTTCTTGATTCTTTCCTGTAAGGTAGCGTGGTTTAATGGTTGTCAATGGAAGGAAGGTTGCCCGACCCGAGCGATTCTTCTTCAGATGCTCGATTGCCCGTGTTGCTGCTCCTTCGTCTTCTACGATAATATGCTGACTGCTGGCTCCTAGAGCAATCTCTAAGGCAGTCTGATACTCTGGTGAGAAGGAAAGTTTTTCACTGACAGCTCCCACGATTCCACCTAAGCGAGTCGCTTCTTGTAAGACACTCTTCACGCCCGCATAAAAATTACTATGATTTTTTTGAATCGCCTCTAAACTGTTAATGCGAGCCTGTTTTTCCTTGCTTTGATCCAGTAAATCAAACATCTTGGCTTGCGCTTCTTGATAAGCCTGGCGAGCTTCCTCAAACCGTTTTGCCTCTGACTGATAGGTCTCCAACAGTTGTTTCAGACGAGCTTGCGCTGCTTGATAATCCTTTGTAGCCTGATGCTCTTTTTCTTGCAATTCTCTTTCGATTTGAACTTGCTTTTGAAAGTCTTCTTTCTTGCTCTGAGATAATTGAGCTGAGGCTTCCAATTGATTTTCAATGGTTGTTAATTCGTTTGACCGCTCCGCTTCATCCTGCATCAAGGCCACGTATTTTTCACGTAAATAATCGATCACCTGATCTGGATCTTCTGAGAAGCTGGCCAACTCTTTCTCCAGACCTTCCAGAGCTACTTGGCTCTTTTCCAGTTCTTCTTGAAGACTCTTTGTATTGGCTTGTTTTTCTTCCAACTGGTTCCGAAGAACTTGTAGGCGCTCTTCCAGACTATTGACCCGCTCTTGATTTTCCTGACGACTTCGAGCGACCTGTTGGGACTCTAAGCGTGCCAATTCGATTTGTTTCTCCAAATCACTTAAGAGACGAGTCAATTCCAAGAGGCTAGCTTGATCATCTGACAATTGGTGTTGAAGAGTCTGACGACTCTGTTTCAATCGGAGACTTTCCGCCTCATACTCTTCTCTTTTCTGGTAATAAGCCTTTAATTGCTCTTGGATGGAGGCTTCTTCTTGGACGGCTTGATCATAGTCTTTTTTATTGACTTCAATTTGTGCAATCAAAACATCCAAATAAAGAACCTGGCGTTGTTGATCCAATTCTAAGAAACGTTTGGCCACAAGGGCTTGCTTTTCAAGAGGTTTGATTTGCCCCTCTAACTCAAAAATAATGTCTTCCAGACGGTCCAAATTATCCTGGGTCTGAACCAACTTAGATTCTGTTTCCTTGCGACGTGTCTTAAATTTAAGAACCCCAGCGGCTTCCTCAAAAATAGCCCGTCTCTCTTCTGGTTTGGAGTTAAAGATTTCTTCAACCTTCCCTTGGGAAATAATAGAGAAAGAATCTCTCCCCAGTCCAGTATCCATAAAGAGATCATGGACATCTCTCAAACGGACTTTCTTACCATCAATCTTGTATTCACTATCACCCGATCGATAAATATGACGCTCCACGCGGATTTCTTTAGCAGCCTGTTTGATAAAGCCATCCCGGTTATCCAGTACTACCGTTACGCAGGCGTAGTTTAAGGGTTTCCGAGTTTCAGTCCCTGCAAAAATCACATCCGGCATCTTGCCACCACGAAGGCTCTTGACACTCGATTCCCCTAAGGCCCAGCGCAGACTTTCCGTAATGTTCGATTTTCCAGATCCATTAGGGCCAACCACTGCGGTTACCCCTTGGTCAAAGATGACCCGAGTCTTATCTGCGAAAGACTTAAATCCTTGAATCTCAATTTCCTTTAAATACATGAGGGATCCACCTTATTCTCCACTGCTCTTTTTGCTGCTTCTTGTTCTGCAGCCTTTTTAGACCGGCCACGTCCTTGACCGATGATTTTCCCATTGACAGACACTTGCACTTCAAACTCCTTGGCATGAGCCGGTCCTGATTCACTGGTCACCTCATAGGTAATCAAGACATCCCCATGGATTTGAAGGATTTCTTGCAAGCGCGTCTTATAGTCAATCACTTGCTCAAATTGGCCTGCCTCGACTTTAGGAATCATGACTTGCTGAATGAAGTTCCGCACCATGTCCACTCCCTTATCCAAGAGTAAAGCGCCTAAAAAAGCTTCAAACAAATCTCCTAAGATGGTATCTCGGTTACGTCCACCAGATTTTTCCTCTCCCTTGCCAAGTTTGATAAATTGATCGAAACCACAATCACGGGAAAAACCTGCCAGGCTTTCCTCACGAACAATCATAGAACGCATTTTTGACAAATCTCCCTCTGGCTTACTTGGATAGAGGGCAAATAAATATTCGGAAATCACTAACTGGAGAACAGCGTCTCCTAAAAATTCCAAACGTTCATTATGTGAAATTTTTAAGAGGCGATGCTCATTCGCATATGAGGTATGTGTAAAAGCTGTTTCCAACAATTCTGTATCGTCAAAAGTCAGCCGAAATTTCTCAACAAGAAGGTTATATAAGGCTTGCATCACGTTACTACTTTCTTTCTTCATTTATGCATCTGGATTGAATCCTGTGACCTATTCCGTCCAAAAGATACACCCCTCTATTATACCAAAAAAGAGTGCGTCTCGCACTCCTTTCCCTTGTTTTCACGATAGGATTTAGGACCTATTCTGTCCTTATATCATTCTTCTTTATCCGAAATCACTTTGAACAAATAATAACTGATAAAAATAGTTAATCCCAGTAGACCTAATTTCACAAACCTGAGTGGTGCCAGGTAAATGGAAATCCCCATCAAAAGATAAATTTGTAGAATAATTCTTTTTTTCCGCTTTTTGGAGATCGACTTTGTTTCCCGATAATCCGCTACATAAATTTGGTACAACTTGGTCCCATGCAACCATTTTTCAAAGCGTTGAGAACTCTTGGCAAAACAAGCCATAGCTAATAAAAGAAACGGGGTCGTTGGTAAAATAGGTAATGGAATCCCAATAATCCCTAATCCTAAGGAAATAAACCCTACTGTTATATACACGTATTTCAAACTAACTGCTCCTATCCTTCTACTCATTTTAAGCCTACACTACTGACCTAAAAAGGAGATGAGCTCATCTCCTCTTTTAATCATTTAGATATCTACTAATGGAGTCGCTGTATCTGGAGATGTATCCAAGACGTCAAAATCATGCCCCACTGCTAGATCTGCTCGAGCCAGTTGATTAACCATGGTCATATGGGCCAGTTCCTTGATATTGTTTTCCTTCGATAAGTGGCCCAGATAAATCTTTTTGGTCTTATTGCCTAGGGTACGAATCATAGCATCTGCGCCATCTTCATTAGAGAGGTGGCCCAAATCGGATAAGATCCGTTGCTTTAATCGCCAAGCATAAGAGCCAGCCCGTAGGATTTCTACATCGTGGTTGGACTCGATCAAATAGCCATCTGCATTTTCAACAATCCCTGCCATTCTATCACTGACATAACCTGTATCCGTCAGCATGACAAGCTCTTCCCATCCTTCATGAAACGATAGAACTGGGGAGCCGCAGCATCATGGCTGACACCAAAACTTTCTACATCCAAATCCCCGAAGGTTAAGGTCTTGCCCATTTCAAATAAATGTTTCTGAGAGTCATCGACCTTCCCAAGGTACTTGCTTCCCTCCATGGCCTTCCAGGTAGCTTCATTGGCGTATAGATCCATCCCGTATTTACGAGCTAGCACACCAACACCATGAATGTGATCAGAATGTTCATGTGTGATTAAAATAGCATCAAGATCTTCGGGTTTGCGATCAATCTCTGCAAGCAAACCTGTAATTTTCTTCCCGGACAAGCCTGCATCTACTAGAATTTTCTTCTTAGGAGTCTCTAAGTAAAAAGAATTACCACTCGATCCTGAAGCTAAAATACTATACTTAAACCCTTTTTCATCCATTAGTTTTCTTATTCATCCTCATTATCCCATCCATCATCCAGGATAGCATCTTTATCATATGGTAGGACAATCGTGAAAGTAGAACCATTTCCATATTCACTCTTGGCCCAGATAAATCCTTTATGTTGCTTGATAATTTCCTTGGCAATGGCCAGTCCTAAACCAGTCCCACCTTGGGCGCGACTACGTGCCTTATCCACGCGATAAAAGCGATCAAAAATTCGTGGGAGGTCCTTTTTAGGAATCCCTAAGCCCTCATCCGAAATCGAGATAATCAACTGGGCATCTGTCGTTTTCATCCCCACACGAATTTCCCCACCATCTGGGGAATATTTGATAGCATTATTTAAGATATTGTCTAAGACCTGTGTCATCTTGTCTGTATCAATTTCAACCCAGACAGGAGAAATAGGATAATCGCGAACAATATTATATTTCTTCTCGCCAGCCTGGTTCTTCATCTTATCAAAGCGGTTCAAAATGAAGGTGATGAAGGCTGTAAAATTGGTCAATTCAACATCCAATTGACTGGTTTCATTATCGATCCGTGAAAGACTTAATAGATCCGTCACCATCCGCATCATCCGGTTGGTCTCTGTCAAAGATACTTTGACAAATTCCGGTGCAACTGGCTCCGTAATGGCTCCATCATCCAAGGCTTCCAAGTAAGATTTAACACTGGTCAGTGGTGTTCGGAGTTCATGACTAACGTTGGATACGAATAAACGACGTTCCCGCTCTTCCTTGTCCTGTTCGGTTGTGTCATGCAAGACGGCAACCAGACCAGAAATAAAACCAGACTCTCTCCGAATCAAAGCGAAGCGAACCCGTAAAGAGATATACTCCCCATTTCATCCTGCGAATCGATAGTCAATTCTGGAACATTGGTAATCAAGTCACGCAGTTCATACTCTTCACTAATGCCAAGCAGATCTAGAATACTGATGTTCATAACCTCTTCGACAACGACATTAAGCTGTTTGGCCGCCATTTCATTGACCAAGATAATCTGTCCCCGACGATTGGTCGCTAAGACCCCATCTGTCATATAGGAAAGAATACTGGTCAAGCGCTTGGTTTCTTGTTCCAGATTTTCATGCGTCAAACGAATCACTTCAGATAAATCATTGATACTGTTGGAAATCTCTGTTAATTCAGGACCCCCTTGTAAATCAATGATATCGGAATATTCTCCAGCAATCAAACTCTTAATTTTATCATTCAACAAGCGTAGCTTCATGTTGTCTCGCCGATTTTCTAGGATCAACAAGGCGACAACAATAATAAATCCAAGAGTAATTAGAACAAAGACAAAATTATAAGAGGTTATGACTTCTTTGATGTAATTAATCATTGTTTCTCATATAGTAACCGACACCGCGGCGCGTTAAAATATACTCCGGACGACCTGGGATATCCTCTATTTTTTCGCGCAATCGACGAATCGTTACGTCCACTGTCCGAACATCACCAAAATAATCGTAGCCCCAGACTGTTTCCAGTAAATGCTCACGAGTCATGACTTGGCCTACATGGGTTGCCAAGTGATAGAGCAACTCAAATTCGCGATGGGTCAACTCAAGCTCTTTGCCTTTTTTCTGAGCAAGAAAAGCATCCGGAATGATTTTCAAGTCCCCAATCACAATCTCTGAATCTGATGTAGACTCTGTCTGTGATTCTACCGTTAGTTCTGTCCGACGCAACAAAGCTTTTACGCGAGCTTGAAGCTCACGATTTGAGAATGGCTTGGTCACATAGTCATCCGCCCCAATTTCAAGACCGATGACCTTATCAAATTCGGTATCCTTAGCAGATAAGACAATAATCGGCACATTACTAGTCTTCCGAATGGTACGCGCCACTTCCAAGCCGTCAATTTCAGGAAGCATGAGGTCCAAGATCAAAATATCTGGGTTCTCAGCTTCGAAAACAGCCAGTGCTTCTTTCCCATCGAAGGCAGTCAAGACTTCATAGCCTTCTTTGGCCATATTGAATTTTATAATATCCGAAATCGGCTTTTCATCATCTACAACAAGAATTTTCTTCATACATGTACCTACTTCTATTTTTTCTTTGCTTCTTCAAATCTCTGTCCTTTCATTATAGCAAATTTCTTTGAAAAATGGGAGTTATACTTTGATTTGTAAAGAAAGAGAAAGAAAAAGGTTATGCAATGGAAAAAATAATAATCACAACATAGAGGTCACTAAAACAGCGCTTGAATAATTATTTTCAATCCACAAAAAAAGCTAGGTTTTTTAAAGCCTAGCTTTTCTATCTGTTATTTTCTCAACACGGGATTTGTTGGCGATGTCAGCTAGGATTGCTACAACACACTCATCATGTTTAAACATTAATACGGTATCTTCTTTCAGAGGAGATACCGTTCTTCCTTCTTTGAATAAGGAATCTAAAATTTCTGACTTTCTCTATCTGTTCAACTGATAGATTTCTTCAGAAAAAGGCTGTAAAATTTTTGATATAATGTTAAGGATGGATTGATGGATATTTAAAAGATAATGTTCAAAAGAATTACAAATGAGAATTAAAAATATGTCAAATTGGACAGAAGTTTCTCTACCATCATCCATTCAGAAACAAGATTATATGAAATAAAAGGAGTAACCAATGACCAGGAACTATTCAACACGTGAATTCCGCGAGAAATTATACGATGACCTTCATGTTCGATTGAGAGATACAGCGATTTTGATGTGTGCAATTTTTATTGCCTCTATCGGTCTAAATATGAATTCAACAGCTGTTATTATTGGAGCCATGTTAATTTCACCTCTCATGACACCGATTGTTGGACTGGGATTCGGTTTAGCTATTTTTGATACGCGTTTAATCAAGCAATCTCTAGAGGTTTTATTGACTCAAGTGTTGGTCAGTTTGCTTGTCTCGACTCTGTATTTCTGGATTTCTCCCTTGTCTTATGCAAGTAGCGAGTTGATCGCACGAACCTCTCCAACCATTTGGGATGTTCTCATTGCTATTGCTGGTGGGATTGCTGGTGTGATCGGTTCAAGGAAAAAAGAAGCAAACAATATCGTGCCAGGAGTAGCCATTGCTACAGCTTTGATGCCGCCTATCTGTACTGCTGGCTATGGTTTAGCTAATGGGAATGTACGATTTTTTTATTGGGGGCTCTCTATCTTTTCTTGATCAACTGTGTCTTTATCATGCTAGCCAACATTGTTGGAACAAGAATTTTGATGAGAAAAATCTCCTTTAACTTCATTTAAAGAGCTGAGCATTAAAATGAGAAATTGGCTTGATTTCTTTGATTGTATTGTTGATTCTTCCAGCTAGCTATTCGGCAGTTACTCTGACAATAGAACAAGCGCGCAAAGAAGGGATCAAACAGTTTGTAGGAAAAGAGTTCGCCAATTATACGGTTATTAATCAAGTCTACAAGTCAAGTAACAATGAATTGGTCTTGACGGTTGTTGGAGATCCGATTTCAGAAGAAGAATTAGAAACACTCCACCAAAAACAAGCCTCTTACGGTATTCAATCTGTTCAATTGAAAGTGAATCAAGTTCAGAACTCGCCAACATTAGATAGTGAAGCGACCAAGGAATTTTATGAAAACATTGACAAGTATATTGATCAAAAACTCTCTGAAAAAGATTCACAAAACGATCTCGTAAAAGAAAATGAGGCAGACAAGGATTGAGGATAATCAACTCATCTAACTCATGGAAGCAAATCTTGGGAGGATATCCTATATCCAAAAGTTAATGGATAGAAAGGATTATTGATGAGGATACTATTTGTGGTGGTTTGACCAATCACTACTAGCTCAGGTTAAACAAAATATAAAAATGCGGTGGGACAGAAATCGATAGACAAAGTCTCGATTTCGTAGTCCCAGCCCCGCGAGGATGATTAGGAGCTTTTTGGAGTCTAAAAGACGAACAAAAAGTTCAATCAGCTACCCTCGTCAAACTTTTGATTGTTAATAAAAAGTGAGGTCGGGATCTTTTGTCCCAACCTCTTTTTTTAGGTAGCTGGAATTTTTTTATCCCAGGTTTTTATCGTTTTATTTCTCAACACGAGATTTGTTGGCGATATCAGCTAGGATAGTTGCTACAAACTCATCTACTGACACAGTGTTTGTTTCTTTTTGTCCATAGCGACGAACGTTGACAGTTCCATCTTCCATTTCCTTGTCACCAACGATCAATTGGTAAGGAATCTTGCTAGTTTGTGATGCACGGATCTTGAATTGCATTTTTTCATTACGTTCATCCACATCAGCACGGACACCACGGTCACGGAGCTTTCTTCGCTACTTCCCAAGCGTAGTCCACGTGTTTTTTCGTTAGATACTGGGATGAGAGTTACTTGATGTGGTGCAAGCCATGTTGGGAAGGCACCCTTGTAGTTTTCAATCAAAGATCGCTGTGAAGCGTTCCATTGTTGAGATAACTCCCACGGTGGATCATAACTGAGCGATGTTCTTCACCATCAGCTCCGATGTATTTAAGGTCGAAAGCGTTCTGGAAGCAAGAAGTCAAGCTGGATCGTAGAGAGGGTTTCTTCTTTTTCCAAGGGCAGTCTTCACCTGGATATCCAATTTTGGTCCGTAGAAGGCAGCTTCACCTTCAGCTTCAAAGTAGTCAACGCCCATTTCATCAAGAGCAGACGAAGCATGGTTTGGGCATTTTTCCCACATTTCATCGTTATCAAAGTACTTGTGAGTATCTTGAGGGTCACGAAGAGAGAGGCGGAAACGGTATTCATTCAGGTTGAAGTCTTCATAAACATCGATAATCAACTGAAGAGCACGTTGGAATTCTTCTTGAATTTGTTCTGGAGTCACAAAGAGGTGACCGTCGTTGAGAGACATTTCACGCACCCTGTTGAAGACCAGTCAAAGCACCTGATTTCTCATAGCGGTGCATCATTCCGATTTCAGCGATACGGATTGGCAATTCACGGTATGAGTGAACATGGTGTTTGAAGACTTGAATGTGGTGTGGACAGTTCATTGGACGAAGGACGAATTCTTCCCCGTCACCCATGTCCATAGTTGGGAACATGTCTTCTTGGTAATGATCCCAGTGACCAGAAGTCTTGTAAAGCTCTACAGAAGCAAGTGGTGGAGTGTAAACGTGTTGATAGCCAGAAGCTAACTCCTTGTCGACAATATAGCGTTCCAATTCACGACGGATTGTCGCACCATTTGGCAACCAGAATGGTAGACCTTGACCAACTTCTTGAGAAATCATGAACAAATCAAGCTCTTTACCAAGTTTACGGTGGTCACGTTCCTTAGCTTCTTCACGCATTTGAAGGTAGTTTTTCAAGTCTTTCTTGTCAAACCAAGCTGTACCATAAATCCGTTGCATCATAGCATTGTCGCTATTTCCACGCCAGTAGGCACCAGCTACATGGAGAAGGTGGAAGATTTGGATGCGACCTGTTGATGGGACGTGAGGTCCACGGCAGAGGTCCACGTATTCACCTTGACGGTAGATAGTCAAGCCACCCTCGTCTTCTGAGTGCTCCTCGATCAATTCCAACTTGTAAGGGTCGTTTTTGAAGATTTCACGGGCTTCATCTTTTGTCACTTCTTCACGAATAGATGGGAAGTTTTCTTTAACGATTTTTTGCATTTCTTCTTCGATACGAGGAAGGTCTTCGTTAGAGATTTGACCAGCTTGGTTATCAGTATCGTAGTAGAAACCATCTTCGATAGCTGGACCAACACCCAAGTGAATGTCTGGGAAGAGACGACGAGCTGCTTGTGCAAACAAGTGTGCAGCTGAGTGACGCAAGATGTGAAGAGCGTCTTCGTGATCAGGTGTCACGATTTCAATGCTTCCATCTTCAGTGATCGCACTGAGTAGTGTCGATGAGTTTGCCGTTGAATTTACCAGCTAAGGCTTTTTTAGCTAGGGAATTGCTGATGGATTGGGCAATTTCAAAAGTTGTAACGCCAGATTCGAATTCACGAACAGCGCCATCTGGGAAAGTAATGTTAATCATAATATTCTCCTTTTTTATATTTTCATAGTTTCTATGCATTGACTTTTTTTATTAGCAGACTACTTCCCTAGTCTGAATGTTCAACTGCTTTTTCTTTATCAGAGAGGAAGTTTTCCATTTCCGTCAGGATGTCTATATCCAAACGTTGAGAAAGTTCTACTAGCCACCAGATATTTTCTGAAAGTTTATGTTCCAGTGTGTAAGGTGTTTCATCATAGTAGCGTCCTTGCTTGGTCATCACTAATCGTTGGAAATTTCCAATATCATTTGATAAAGCCAAGAGGTCTTCTTCTACCGTCCACTTGGAATCATGATGCTTAACTTCCAGATCGTGATAAGCTGTCGGATTGCCCAACTGCGCTCCACTAATTCTTGCAACTCCATAGTTAGTCTCCTCATAAAAAAATTGCGACATCCAAAAAGGACGTCGCAACGTGGTTCCACCTTCATTTATGTTCCTCAAAAAAGAGGGACACCTCTGATTGGCTCTAACGTGGCCACCGTTTTATGTTTGCATAAAAAGTTCACCGAGTAGTCCCAAACCTATCCTCTACGCGATTTCCAGCTCCACGCGCTCTCTATCAGATTTCCTAGATTTGATATGTCTCTGACTAGTATTATAGCACGATTGAAAATTTTTGCAAGAGAAAAAAACTCCCATCTAATCCAACAACTTGGTGATGTTGCGAATCTTTTTCACCTGTTTAAAGGAGCCCTTCATGATTCTCACAGACCCATTCACAGGCATAGCGATAACCTTTTGCGGAATTTTCACAATGGACTTGGTCACCCGTTTGGTACGGCTTTCCTCAGGATGACGTTCATTGTAAAAATCTTTCGAAATAATAGCGTCTAGATAGAACTCATAGACCCTGCGACCCCAAAGTTTGTCGAAGAAATTTCATACAGCTTCTCCTCCCACTTAGCCTCATCCTTTTCTGGTGTGGCTAAGGTCGCTTCTAAAATAGCTGCTGCCAAATCTTCTTCCTGGTCATACAAGATTCCGAACATCCGATCATTGATCACATTATCTAAGTAAGGATTACTCTGAGCAATTAGGGGTGTCCCACTAGCGATACTCTCCAAATAGGTCAAGCCTTGCGTCTCACTAGTCGAAGCTGAAATGAAAGAAATCTGTCGCTTTTATAGTACAGAGCTGTTTCATTTTGGTGGAATCATCCCTGTGAAGACCACCGCATCTGATACACCAAGCTTGGCACGCTTGTTTTTTAAATCATCCAGATAAGGCCCATCTCCAGCCACAATCAATTTTAATATGCGTATTTTCTTCTAGCACTTTAGGCAAAGGCCGCAATAACAGCTTGGATATTTTTTCTCATAAGAAACCCTGTGACAAGCTCAAGAGCATGATTTCACCCTCTTGAATTCCTAATTTTTCACGAAGGGCTTGCGTCTCCACTTGCGTGATTTCAGGTCGTTCAAATTTTGCCAACTCAATTCCTGTTGGAATAATCCGTTTTTCAGCCTTGACCTTGTATTTTAGCAAGAGATCATAGACAATCTCACTCGGGACAGATGACCCCATCCAAGTCATTCATATAACCACGAACAATGTATTTGACCATACTTGGACGGATAACCATCCCCTTAGCAATATAACGCACATAATCTTCATACTGGGTATGATAGGTATGAATTACTGGAATCCGAAGCTCCTTAGCAATCCAAACCCCGAGTAGTCCTAAAGAAAACTCTGTCTGTGTATGGATCATATCCAGTTTGTATTGTTTGGCAATGGCCAAAGCCTTGGTAAAGCCGCGATAAGCAATCCGCCGATCCTTAAAAGCAAAGAAAGGGATACTTGGAATACGGATAATTTGCCAGTCTTCATAGCGGTTGACATCCTTATCCGTCGTCGTAAAGATAAAAACAGTATGTCCCAACTTCTCCAATTCTGTTTTAAGGGTTCGAATACTGGTCGCAACCCCCGATACCTGTGGAAAATAAGTATCTGTAAATAATCCAATACGCATATTACATCTCCAATACTTGCTGATAGGCTTTCACTAGTTGATCGGCTACCAAATCAATTGAGCGACTTTGAGCGACTCGATCCCCTGCATCGCGCTTGTCCACTTGACCAGACAAGACTTTTTCAAGAGAGTCCACAAACTCATCCACTGAATGACACAATTCTGCTGACTCTTGGTCCACCCAACCATGATAAACTGGAATATCCCGGAGGACAACATGCTGGTGACCCGCTAAGGCCTCTAGGACAACAATCCCTTCCGTTTCCTCGTAAGACGGGAAGAAGAAGGCATCCGCACCTGTCATGGCCCCTTGGAATACAGCTCCCTTAAAATAGCCAGGGAATTCAACATTGCTCGGATGGTCTTTCTCGACCAGACGACGAATAGCCCGGAGGAATCAACCATTTATTAATCGATCCCAACCAAATAAAGCGGACATCTGGCATCCGCCGAGCCACTTCTACAAAGTCTTCAATCCCTTTTCGTCTAAAGTAGAGACCCGCACATAGAACGACCTTCTCTCCTTCTTGAATATTAAAGTGCTTCCGAAAAACCTCTTCTTTTTTGGGATCTTTTTTATATTTAGACAAATCAATCCCATTGGAAACAGCGACAATTGGAGTCTTGACCCCGTAGGACTGAATCAGTTGTTTAGAATACTCTGAAGGGGTAATAATAAAATCGGCTTTTTTATACATGTGAGCCAAGTATTTGCCAAATAAGGGAGCAAACAAATTGGACCCGATAAATGAATTTTGGAAATCTTCCCGTGTGGAATGCCCATGCATAATGACCTTTTTCCCCCGACGTTTGGCAGCATGTAATAGCAACAAACTCCGAGGACCATAGGTATTAATATGGACCACATCATAATTCCCTAAAATATCTGTCGTATAGGGAATCCCTGCCAAATCCAAGGCATGCATTTGGTGTTGGAGGGCACGACCGATTCCCGATTTTTGCAAAACGGATTTTCCTTCTAGATACAGTAATACTTTCATACCCTCTATTATACCTAATTTAGTAGACCCCTTCAAGTTTTACCGGAGATTCATACAGAGACAAGAAAAAGAGAGTGGGACAGAAATCGGTAATTCGTTAGAATTCGATTTCGTCGTCCCACCTCCGCACAGTTGAGTAGGGCTGTAAAAGCTGATGAAATCAGCGTAGTAGAGTCCACTCAACCACTGCGTCTTGCTCGACAATCCAAAGACAATTAAGAGGCTAGGACTTTTGTCCCAGCCTCTTGGTTTTTACTTCTTAGTAGTCCCACGATGATTGATGGTATGGGCAAGAAGAACTTCTCTTTCTTCCAATTCTTCTTTATGCATAATTTTTGTCAACATCCGCATACTGATAGCTCCCAAGTCATATAGTGGTTGCCCAACAGTTGAAAGGTTTGGACGAGTGTAGCGTGTAATTTGTGAATCATCACTGGTAATCAACTCAAAATCTTCCGGTACTTTCACACCTTGATCAGCTAGACCATTGAGCAAACCTGCTGCCAATTCATCCCCAGTCACAAAGGCTGCTGTCGCTTTGGACGCAATGATGCGTTCAGCTAAGTTATAGCCTTCTTCATAGCGGTATTTAGACTCAAAGACCAATCCTTCACTATAAGACAATTTTTTTGCTTTCAAAGCATCTTTGTAGCCAGCCAAGCGAATCTTTCCGTTGATATCATCCACTAATGGTCCACTTACAAAAGCAATCTTTTTATTTCGTTTAGCCAATAGTGTAACCGCATCTACAGTCGCTTGCTTGTAATCGATATTGACACTTGGCAATTGATGTTCGACATCGACTGTCCCAGCAAGGACCACCGGCGTCCGAGAACGAGAGAATTCAGAACGAATCTTTTCTGTCAAGTGGTAGCCCATGAATACAATCCCATCGACCTGTTTTGAGAAAAGAGTATTGACAACAGAAACTTCTTTATCATCATCTTCATCACTATTAGCAAGGACGATATTGTACTTATACATTTCTGCGATATCATCAATTCCTTTAGCTAAAGTAGAGAAGTAACTATTGGTAATATTCGGAATTACAACACCTACCGTTGTGGTTTTCTTACTCGCAAGTCCACGAGCTACTGCATTCGGACGATAGTCCAAACGTTCAATGACTTCCAATACTTTTTTACGAGTATTTTCCTTAACGTTCTTATTTCCGTTCACGACACGGCTAACAGTTGCCATTGAGACACCCGCTTCACGGGCAACGTCGTAAATGGTTACAGTATCGTCTGTATTCATAATACTTCCTTTCTTTATTGAAAATTTCGTTTTCAGTCTTCTATAACAACCATTTTATCACTTCTTGTAAACACTTTCAAGCATTTTAACATCTTTTTGCAAACTCTTGCTTTTTTAGGAAAAATTTGACAAAATATTATCAATAGAAAGAAGGTAGCTTATGTCTAAATTAGATCAAATTGTAGCATTTCTTGAAACCGAAAAACGGATATTGCAGTTGTTTCTGACCCTGTCACTATCAACTATTTAACTGGATTCTATAGCGATCCTCACGAACGTCAACTCTTCCTGTTTGTCTATCCAGACCATGAACCGCTTCTTTTTGTCCCTGCTCTTGAGGTAGAACGGGCGACAGCAGTTGTGGATTTCCAAGTGGTTGGCTATGTGGATTCTGAAAACCCTTGGGAAAAATCAAAGGGCTAGCGCTAATCCCAGAAGCCAAAAAGGTCGCTTTGGAATTTGATAATTTGATTTTTGACCAAGTACCATGGGCTTCGTTCAGTCTTTGAACAAGCAACATTTACCAATCTCAGCCCTCGGATCAACCGCATGCGCTTGATCAAATCTGCTAGATGAAATTCAAAAAATGTTGATTGCCGGTCAATATGCGGATAAAGCTGTCAATATGGGATTTGACGCCATCTCTTTGGATAAAACCGAAACCGATATCGTTGCAGAAATCGACTTTGGAATTAAACGCTTGGGCTACGAAAATGAGCTTTGAAACTATGGTCTTGACTGGGAAACAATGCAGCCAATCCTCACGGCATCCCTGGAAGCAACAAAATTGAAAAGGATGCACTTCTTCTCTTCGACTTGGGATGTATGGTAAACGGCTATGCTTCAGATATGACTCGTACCGTTGCGGTTGGAAAACCAGATGACTTCAAAAAAGAAATCTACCACTTAACCTTAGAAGCTCAACAGGCTGCTTTAGATATGATTAAGCCAGGTGTAACAGCGCATGAAGTAGACCGTGCTGCCCGTAGCGTCATCGAAAAAGCTGGTTACGGTGAGTACTTCAACCACCGCCTCGGACACGGCATTGGAATGGATGTGCATGAATTCCCTTCTATCATGGAAGGAAATGACATGGTCATCGAAGAAGGAATGTGCTTCTCAGTCGAACCGGGGATCTACATCCCTGGAAAAGTCGGGGTTCGGATCGAAGACTGTGGCTATGTGACAAAAGATGGCTTTGGTCTCTTTACCGAAACTAGCAAAGACTTGCTGTATTTTGATTAAGATAGAAAATAAGGAGATTGTTTTATGATTGTTTGGCGCGGTAAAGGCCTGCTCGTTCCCCTTGCTTTTATACTTGGTGGGACCCTAACCAATATTATTTTTATGGCTCTTCATCTTAATGTGACCAATAGAACAGATAGTATCATCTTGGATGTATGATGGGGATCTTTTCAGCTGGTATCAATTATTTACTGACAAAGAAATTTGTTTCCGATCAAGTTCGGTATATGATTGATGAGGAAACCGGGCAACGCATAGCTTTTCGCGATCGATCTTCCTTCATGTTCATTCCTAATCATTACTGGACATGGATTTTTGCAGTAACCTGTATTCTAGTCAGCTTTGTAGCCTTAGTGAAGTAAAACTAGAAAGATTGTTGATATTTTACTCCATGAATACAAAAAGAGGCTGGGACAAAAGTCCTAGCCTCTTAATTATTTTTGGATTGTCGAGCAAGACGCAGTGGTTGAGTGGGCTCTACTACGCTGATTTCATCAGCTTTTGCAGCCCTACTCAACTGTGCGGAGGTGGGACGACGAAATCGAATTCTAACGAATTACCGATTTCTGTCCCACTCTCTTTTTTACATCGAGTTTCTCACAGACTCAAATCAAGAAACGGTTGCTAGCTCCATCTGCTTCTTGGTTTGCTCCACCACTTCTTTAAGGCTGGTCCGAGCCATTTCCTTTTCCATGGCCAATTGAATCTCTTCCAGCTTCCCGTCTAGAACGCCATGGATGCTATTTCCAATCGGACAAGCTGGATTTGGATGTTCGTGGAAGCCAAATAATTGACCAGTCTTCCCAAGGCATTCAACAGCCTGATAGATATCTAACATACTAATGGCTTCCAATTCTTTGGCAATCTCGGCTCCACCTGTTCCACGCGCTACATGGATCAAGCCTGCCTTTTTAATTGGGACAAGGTTTTCCGAATAATGACAGGGTTCACCCCGACGCTACCAGCAATCATATCACTGGTCACTTTGGTACAGTCTCCTTTTAAAGCGATCATGACTAATACATGGGTTCCAATAGTAAAACGACTTGAAATTTGCATGGATACTCCTCTCTTCCATCTAGATAGGGATGTCTTAAACTGGGTCTAAAGCCATCAGTAACTAGGTACATTTACTCTTCCGACGTTAAAGTTCTTTCTTTTAGTCTATTATACCCTTATTTGTTGTAATGTCAACTGTTACACTAGTTAAAAAAGTCCCTCAACCATGCATCTACTTCTACATCATGTCCCTCTCGCTGGGCTATTTCATGCAGAAGCTCATGATTGTGGGTATGGTGAATCCCATTGACTAAACTTTCATAGTAAACTTGAAAGTAGGGGAGTTTCACATCCTTGGCGAGTTGGAGTTCTTTCTCAATGTCATAGGACACCCGTCGAAAGTCAACATCTTTCAAGCCCATGTCATCAAACTCCCAGGATGGCATACATGGCCCGGAGATCCTTTCGAAGATTGGCCTGCAAAAAGAAGGGTTGTCCGATGGAACCCGGATTAAGGATAAGCTCTCCGTCGCTTCCATATCGGAAACTGCTGATGGATGTGGCCATAGACTGCTATATCACAAGGGGGATTAGTTACGAGGCGATCAAAATCTTTCTGGTCCCCTATATGAATTAATTCTCGTCCCCAGTTTTTGTCCGGCAAATGATGGGTGATGCCCACTCTTAAGCCAGAAACTTCCCGATGTACTTGCATGGACAGACTTTGCATGGCCTCTATTTCTTCTGGATGAATCTCTTCAAGAATATATTGGCAATGGCGCATCAAATAGCGGTGGCTAGCCCTTGATGGATCTAGCAATCCCTTCATCGCTCGCCACAAGCTATCTTCCCAATTTCCTAAAATCTGTACGGTGATGGGCAATTCCTCAAGTAGGTTCAAAAGATGGCGTCTACCAGTCCCCGGCATAAGGACATCCCCTAATAGCCAGTATTCTTCTACACCTGCACGCTTGGAATCTTCAAGCACAGCCTCTAAAGCAGTTGTATTCCCATGTATATCCGAAAGCAAAGCAATTTTTGTCATGTCTCTTCTCCTTCTCTCATTATACCAAAGCTCTAAAAAACTTCCACCCTAGGGTAGAAGTTTCTTTTTTATTCAACAGATTTCAAAGCCTCCAGCATGTCTACCTTGCGAAGATGATGATTGACCAAGATTCCTAAGATAGTTAGGATTAGAATGACGCCAGCCATAGGAAAAAGATAGACACCAAGGGATACCCGCGGATAGAATAGAATGGCATCTGGGGCGATCATAGCAATCAAGAAGCGATGGAGATAAAAGCCTCCTAGCAAACCCAATCCTATCCCTACAAGAGACAAGAGGATGGTTTCTCGATAAATATAAAGGGTGACTTCTTGATGATGAAAACCTAATACCTTAATGGTGGATAACTCACGGATTCGTTCTGCAACATTGATATTGGTTAAATTATATAAAATAACAATGGCTAGCAAAATGGATACCAGAACTAAAATCATCATGGTCTTATTCAATGATTGGGCTACAGAATTGAAGAGAGAAATCAAGGAAGTATTTTGCGTAACAGCAAGCACCGCCCCTTCGTCCATCATGTCCCTGACTAACCTTCTGAACGAACTGCTGAGAAAAAGACTGTAATCGGACCAAATAGGCATTGTGCTTAGCGCTTCTTCCATAGGTATTCTGATAGGTCGCTTGATTCATATAGATAAAATGGCCTACATAATTTTCGGTAATCGCAGCCACCTTAATCGTATGCCCATCTATCCGCAAGTCATCCCCAACACCCACCTTGGCCAGCTGCGCTAATTTACTGGTAATCACCGCCCCATTGGATAGGTCGAGTCTTCCCTCTTCTGAGCGGAGACTGATAAAGGGTTCCAAGCTGTCTTTAGAGGACACCATTAAGGTCAGGCTTTGTTTTCCACGTCCTGAAGGATAGGAAGCCGCCACTTGTTTTGTAAAAATGGCTTCTATCTCTTTAATATCTGCTTGCTTCAAGCGCTTCTTCAAGGATTCTTCCTCTTCGTCTGTCAGACTGGATTTGGTCGAGAGAATCATATCGTATTTAAGGATTTCTCCAAACTGGCGTTGGGGTACTCCACCAACTGAGGATTGAATTCCTAGACCCGCAAAGAGAAGAGCAACCGAACCAGCAACACCAAATACCGTCATCAACATCCGCTGTTTGTAGCGAAAAATATTTCTAGCGGTCACCTTTTGGGTGAAACTCAAACGTTTCCACAAAAACGGAAGCCGTTCGAGCAAAATACTGGATCCAGAAACTGGTGGTTTTGGAAGAAGGAGGTGACTGGCTTCTTCCTTCAACTCTCTCCTAGCAACTAGATAAGCTGGAAAGACGCTAGAAAGAAGGGAGAGCCCCAAGGCTAAAAAGCTATAGGATCCATAAAAATACTGTTGACTAGTTCCTACGACCATCCCCTGAGTGATAATCTGCGAAATGGTTCCTGATAAAAAATAATGACCGAGAAGAGTTCCGATGCCTGTCCCAACTGTTCCAGCAACCAAGCCGTACAAGAGGAACTTTGCTAAAATATCTTTTGTTCGATAGCCCAAGGCTTTGAACAAGCCCGCATGGCTCCGCTCTTCATCGACAAAACGAGTCATGGTCGTAAACGTGACCATGGCAGCGACTGTGTAGAGCACCACAGGAAATAGATTGCCTACCGCAGAGATACTGGCACTGGCATTACTATACATGAGGTAACCCTGTCCGCCTGGAATAGTTTTTCGATCATAAACATGATAGTTTGGTAAAGCTAGATTCTCCAATTCTTCCTTGGCCTTTTCTAGCTCCTTCTGTTTAGTTGCTAGTTCTGATTCACCTGTCTGTATGTTGACCAATTGCTGATCTAGTTGATTTTGGGCTTCTGCCAACTCGAGTCGTCTCGCTTCTAATTCTTCCTTGGGCAAGAGTGTAGACAGTTGATTCAGTTTATTGGATTGCTCCGTCAATTGTGTCTGTGCTTGACCTGCCTTTTCACGTGCGTCTGCTAACTGTTTGTTTGCAGCATCAAGTTCTTCTTGTCCTTTTTGGATCTTTTGTTTCCCATCAGCCTGCAGTTTTCGATAGCGCTCCTGACCATTTCCAGCTAGGAGTTTTTCCAGCTCCTTTTGATGGGAGGCCAGACAATCTTGGTAGCTAGTTGAGAATGGATTGAGCCCCCTCAAATCATCAAACCGAATCCGAGCAAGGCTATAAACAGGACTAGTAAAGGCTTCTTTTGAGAGGACACCATAGGCATCCAAGGAACCACTCCCACTCGTAGCTTGTCCCAAATCTTTTTCGGACCACATTTCAGCAGACTTTACAAATCCAACAATTCGATAGTTTTTTGTTTTTAGAACAGATGGGACTTCCAGCTTTTTCATGTATCCTTATCTGATCCCCAATCTGAAAACGATCTTTCCAAAATGCTGCTAGAGCGACCTCATCTTCCTTCTGCGGAAGCCGTCCTGAAGTCAGCTGAAAGCGTGAGATGGTTTCTGGAGTGGAAAAAAGTCGAACAGCTTCGTCCTTTCCATCAAGCGTCACATCTGTCAGGTAGGAAAACTCCAAGCTGGCCCCCGTCAATCCTTTTAGCTCTTCTTGGTCAGTCTTATCCAAACCAAGATCTCCCATGACAGCTAGGTCCAACATTTCTTGTTGGTCTATAAAGAGTTGGGCAGTCCGATGCATATTTGGGGTCGTTACTTTTAAACCGACCAGGGCTAAAGTACCCAGCATCATCAGCGTTAAAATGGACAAAAAGCGCCCTTTGGAACTAGTAAAGGAATGGAATAAATCTTTCCAATATATTTTTTTCTTCATGAACATCCCCCCTAATACTCTAAGTTATCGATATCTAGTGGAGTGTTATGGACGGTCACCGATTTTACTTGGGCATCATGCATCTGAATGACACGATCAGCTATTGGTGCTAAGGAAGCATTATGGGTGACGATAATCACTGTTGCCCCTTTCTTACGAGACATGTCCTGAAGAATCTTTAAAACCTGTTTGCCAGTTTGGTAGTCTAAAGCCCCCGTTGGTTCATCACAAAGGAGAATCTTAGGATTCTTCGCCACTGCGCGCGCAATAGCTACCCGTTGTTGTTCCCCCACCAGATAGCTGGGCTGGGAAATTGTTCAATCGCTCTCCCAATCCAACCTCTCTCAAGACTTGTTCAGGATCTAAGGCATCAGAAACAATTTCAGAAGCCAACTCAACATTTTCCTTGGCTGTCAAATTAGGGATGAGATTATAAAACTGGAAGACAAAGCCAACATCATTTCTGCGATAATCCGTTCGTTGGTGCGAGGAGAAGCTTGAGATGGCTTTCCCATCCACTAAAACCTCCCCTTCATCATTGGTATCCATACCTCCCAAAATATTGAGAACCGTTGATTTTTCCTGCGCCTGATGCCCCCAAAATGATGACCAATTCCCCTTTCTCAATTTCAAAAAGTAACATCTTTATTGGCAATGATGTAAGTTTCTCCTGACGGATAGCGTTTATAACTATGTTTCATCTCAATATAAGCTCATATCTTTTCTCCCACTTAAACACAAGTTTCTATCTTTATTATAGTCCTTTTTACCGGAAGACCAAGGATAATCAATCTCTTAAAACGACTATAATACCTGAAATGAACCAGCTCATGACAGGTCATGAACTTATGGAGAAATTTTGGAGTAAAACTAATACTTTTTCTATGCAAAAAAATAGACAAGGAGAACGCTTGATCTTATCTAGTTCCTGATATAGAAATCTCCAAGCATCATCTGCACTCCTCTCCTTAGTTTGTGATATAATAACAAATAAGTATGAATGATTATTTGCGTTTAAATAACTGATATTTCAAGTTTTTTTCTTTCATTTTTTTATAATAGCCCCTTTGAAAAGTAGATCTGGGAAAAATTTTATAATCCTTCCAAAATGGCTTTTACAGTATAAGAATAAGACCTGATTTTAAGCCATTTAGACTTATAGAATGATACTAAAAATTTTTATTCTGTTGATGAATAAATTTGATTTCTGTATAATATGATGATTAGTGAACAATATTTATACCAAACTACATGATAAAGGAGGAACTATGACCCGAAAAAAGAGAAAAACGAATTCTAAAAATGCTATCCGAAGCGCCCTATCACGTCTGCTTCTTGAACAATCACTTGAAAGCCTTACAATTAGCCAACTAACAAAGGAAGCAGGCATTAATCGAGGTACTTTCACCTCCATTATGTAGACAAACAAGATATGTTCAACCAGCTAAAATCTGAACTCTTAGGCGAGCTGGGAGAACTATTCGCTACAAGCACTGTCAATCGAGCAAATTTTCTCGCCTCACTTCAATATATTCAAGATAATTATGACTTTATCTATGCCTTAATGCAGATGGATTATCAAGAGTTTCATTTTCTAATGAAAAATTTCACCTTGCAACTTCTTGACGATACTCCACACGCCAAAGACCATTTGGTTAATAAATTCCAAGTTCCTTATAAGTATGCTGTTGAGATCTTTGCAGCTACGATTGAAGCCGTGATCACGAAATGGTTGTCAACTGGTGCAAAAGAAGAACCAATCGAAATCGCAACGGTCGTATTAAGTGTGACTGACTTTACCACTTGGAACCAACCCTATAACTGAATAAGAAAATGAGAAAAACGAAAGTTTTTCTTTTTATGGATAAGGCCAACTAGCTGAAACATCAATGCTCACACAAGATTATTTGCCCAAGTGTCAGAAAACGTTTTTTCTTTTCTTTCCTTTTTAGCTATAATATTTAGTATGGAAACGAAAATAGAAAAGAGGACCGTTTATGAAAAAGAAGAAACTTCTTTTACCAATCTTATTGCTTGCTCCTGCCTTCCTAGCTTCCCAGGTAGCTGCAGATGAGCAAACAGCTCCTGAAACTAACCTTGAAGTAGCTGCTGCTTCAACAAATGCTACGGATGCTACTACCCCTGCTTCAACAGAAGGCAGTACAGCTACTTCAGAAGGTGCTACAGAGAATTCAGCTGACTTGCCTGAAGCAAATATCCTACATACCAACGACGTTCATGGTCGGATCGTCGAAGAAAAGGGTGTGATTGGAGATGCTAAATTAGCAGCAGTCATCGATGAAGAACGGGCGAAAAATCCATCTACATTGGTCGTAGATGCTGGGGATGCCTTCCAAGGACTACCGATTTCAAATAGTTCAAAAGGTGAAGAACGAGCTAAAATTTTGAACGAAATTGGCTACGATGCTATGGCAGTCGGAAACCATGAGTTCGATTTTGGTCTGGATGAGGCTAAGAAATACAAAGAAATCTTAAACTTCCCACTTCTCAGTTCCAACACCTACATCAACGGTGCTCGCTTATTTGAAGCTTCCACCATTGTCGATAAAGATAAGAATGTTGTTGGGGATGAGTTTGTCGTCATCGGAGTGACAACGCCTGAAACAGCCACTAAAACCCACCCTAAGAATGTCCAAGGTGTTACTTTCACAGATCCTATTTCAGAAGTAAACAAGGTCATTGATGAGATTGAAGCACGCGCTACTGCTGAGGGCAAGACTTACAAAAACTACGTTGTCCTTGCTCACTTAGGTGTGGATACAACCACTCCAGTCGAATGGCGGGGCTCTACTTTAGCTGAGGAACTTTCTAAAAATGCAAAACTGAAAGGTAAACGCGTCACCGTTATTGACGGGCATTCCCATACTGTTCAATCAACCACTTACGGAGACAACGTAACCTATAACCAAACCGGTAGCTACCTGAACAATATCGGTAAAATCACCTACCAAGCCAACCAATTGCTTGGAAATCCTCAACAAATTTCAGCAGCTTCAACTAAAAATGTAGTGCCAAATGCCAAAGTAGCTGCCATGGTCCAAAAGATCAAAGAACAATACGATGCTGAGAATGCTAAAGTCGTTCGTGACAATAGTCCTGTAGAACTAAATGGTCAACGGGAAAATGTCCGTGTCCGCGAGACCAACCTTGGAAATGTCGTAGCGGATGCCCTCTACGAATACGGACAAACCGGATTTAGTCATAAGACTGACCTCGCTGTAACCAACGGTGGCGGCTTGCGCGAAACCATTGCCAAAGACAAGCCAATCACCAAAGGAAGCGTCATTGCTGTTCTTCCATTTGGGAATACCATCTCTCAAATTAAAGTAACTGGTCAGAATATTGCTGATATGTTTGCTAAATCTCTTGGATCTATTTTACAAGAAAAAGATGGCAAAACTGTTCTTGACGAAAACGGTCAACCCCTTCTTGAACCAAGCGGAGGCTTCCTCCAAGTTTCTGGAGCAAAAGTTTATTACGATACAACCCTACCAGCTGAAAAACGCGTCCTCTATATCGAAATTAAAAATCCAGAAACCGGTCAATATGAACCTCTTAACCTAGCTAAAGATTACTACTTGACTACCAATGACTTCTTAGCAGCAGGAGGGATGGCTACACCATGTTAGGTGGAGCTCGTGAGGAAGGTCCTTCCATGGACGTTGCCTTTGCAGATTACCTTGCTAAGGCAGATCTCACAGCCTATGCAACCATCAATCCAAATTCTCGTACCATTTCTATTTCTGCTAGCAAAGATACAGATGGAGATGGTGTGGCAGATATTGAGGAAATCAAACAAGGAACAGATCCTGCTAATCCAAAGTCCTACCCAGGAAGCAATGACCAACCAGTTATCCCATCTACTGGTAAAAATGCTCAACCAACTAATCCATCTACCAGTAAAATGGATCAAACATACATTCCAGCTCTAGTTGGTACGAATTCTCCTAATCAACTAGCTAGCCAAACAAAGAATACTTTTACATCTGCTAAGGACGATACACAGATCAAGGCCAACAACCATCACTTGTCAGTGACAGTCGCTAAAACATTCACAGCGGGCTCTGCTACCCTACCAGAAACAGGAACTTCCGACTCTCCTGCTATCTACATGCTCGCTCTGTTGACATCCGTCTTAGCCTTCTTTGGTCTAAAGAAAAAAGAAGAAATCAAAGAATCTAGAAAAAGCTTTAGAAACAAAAAGTTTCTAAGCTTTTTTCATGTATGATACCTACTGAATCTTTCCTTAGTTTTTCTTTAAAAGGTTTAGATTCGGATTTTTATGAGCAAAGAGAACGACCTCAATAAAGGTTCCCTACTTGGAAGGCAAAGAGCAAGCCTACCAAAATATTGACCCGATGATCTGTTTCATAGAATGGGGAGTTCCATAAGAAGTGATTGGCCACTGTGGAAACCACGCACCAAAGACCAAAGAGCTTTTCTTTTTGCTTGGTGCATTGAGATAAGATGAGAAAAGCTCCAACAGATACAACAGCTGTGTAGACTGCATGAGATGCTAAGCCACCAGAAATGCGGTTCACTGCCTCCGTTACTGCTGAGAGGTCTCCAGATCGCGTTTGACGCGCCACATAACCAAGGTCTTCAATGATTTGGAAACCAAGACCAGATCCAAAACCGGCGATTAAAATTGATTTCAAATCTTTACGACCCAAAATCAAGAGGATCCAAAAGGCCACTAGAGCTTTAAAAAATTCTTCAGCAAATGGGGCTGTCAAAGCATCTGTCCATTTATTAAAGGTACTAACATCCTGAATGAGATGACTATTGAAATGGTCAATGAGGCTGTTCCCTGAAAAGCTGAGCCAGCCAGCAACAAAAGCACCGCCAAACATGGTAGCCCACAAAACAAGCAGGGGAACCTCAAATCTTTTTGCAAGTCGTTTAATAAAGAGATAAAGAGGAACGACAATCACCGCTAAAACGAGCAGGTTTAAAACCAAATCTCTTCCTGCTACTTGGCTAAACTCTTGTTGAGAGAGAGAGCCTAGCTCAAACTCCATCCCAATCCCTGCTAAGACCAGAAATAGGAAGAGCAATATTCGTTGAAACTTATTCATCCTTCTTACCTCCCTTTGCTTTCTTTGATTGAATAAAGTAGACACCTAGTCCTAACACTGTCACAAGGGCTAAGCTAATCGTGATGACGAAAGTCATAATCAAATGGTACCAAATTGATCTCTTCTTCTTGGTTTGCATCTTCTTCATCTGTTAAATCGTCAATAGCACCTTGTCCATATTGAGCAATCACCTTTTCTTCTGCTTCTTGACGAATTTCTTGTAGACGATCGAAGGTCTTTTGAGCCCGAGTCATGCTCGTTTCTGTCGCTTTTTAGGCTCGCCTGCTCTGGCTGTGAAGCGAGGGCGATTTGTTCTTGATCACTGATTTCTTGCTCAGCCATCCATTGAGATTCTAGGCGTTCCATTTCAGTACGGATGGCTCCCATCTCCGAACAAATCAGGATATTTGGCAACTAAATCATTAATGCGAGACATGGTCCAATACCAAGATTGGGGATTATAGGCTGTCCCTAATTCTTGATAGGCTTGGTAGGTATTGGTGATATTGCCATAGTAAGGCAGGTAGGAGCATTTCGTGGGCTTCCCATCGCTAACCACATGGTTCCCCCACCAGCACTATCAGGAACATTGTCCTTTAATTGGAAAAATATGGGCTTCCATGACATTCGGGTTCGAAATCGGGTATTTATAGACTTCATCAAACTTTCCCTTTTTCTGGGATCCCTTTTTCCATCTAACTCCATTTGATCTTGAGGTTTGAAGTCTGTTCCTTCTAACCGATTGCGTTGGAGATTCATCGCATCTCGTAGCGTCAATTTCCGATCCGTTGTATGCATCAAGTCAAAATACTCGTCATCGTAGTTCACATCTGCATCTGGATCCAGTGACTTAATACCAGACCAAACACGAGAACGATCTGCCTCATGCAAAGGAGGGTTGTAGGATTGAGATACATGGAACTGGCCATCGATTTCTTTATAGGTTCCTGCATCACGGGCCACTTTTTCAACATCCTTGGAGGCAATAGTCCGTTCTTTATCTGAAAAATCGACATGTCCTAAGAAGAAGGTATTTGGAAAGACTGCATAGCGATCTTCTGGGAAGAGAATCGCTACATATTGGTGACCAGAAAGAATCTCCATGTACCAGATTCCTTCCTTGTCCGCAATCGTCACAATATTTCCTTCTGCTGCCCCTTTTTCTTCCACAATTTTGGCAATGAGCTCGACTCCTTCACGAGCCGTTTTGACACTCGGAAGAACGACAGTGGTGAGAGCAGACTCAGCCAAGCCATCTTCTACATAAGGATCAACCTTTTGAATGTTCTCATTCGCAGAAGCTGAGACTGTCGCTGAGATGGACACACCATGCTCATTAAAACCAGCTTCATCAAATACACCCTGTTCTGGGGTAACATCTGGGACAGCTGTATATTTATAACTTACTTCTGGGAGCTCATATTTAAAGCCATTGGTAGCATCTTCAAAAACATCTCCCTTTTTGTTATAAGTTCGTTCTCGAACCACAAAGTTCTTATTGTGGTTCGGTTCTAAGTCCTCCGTACGTCCGTACAAAGCATTCCCATCTGCTGTTAACTTCTTACCGATGATAAAACCTGTACAGGCCTCTACCGGTTGGGCAAAGAGGAAGAGAGCAGTGATCAAGCCCAAGGCTGATCGAGCATAACGTTTCTTCATATTGAACTCCTTTAACTAGATATTAACCGTATAACCTCTTTTAGTATACCTTTTGATCCAAGGTTTGGCAAGCGCTTACAACGACTGTAACCAATTAGTAATCTATCTGAAAATTATTTGACCTTCAAATTATCAGTTACCTTCTCTATCTAACTGCACAATAAAAAACTCGGAACTTCTTCCGAGCTTTTTCTGACCACTATCATCCTTTTTAAGAAAGAATAAGACTCGCCACAAGGGGACTTACAAAGACGTAGAAAACGCCAGTTATCCCAATTGCTAAGCCTCCCATAGCTCCGGCTACTTGACCATACTGAAAGGCTGTACCAGTCCCCACCGCATGACCTGTACCCCCAAGGGCCAAACCAATGGCAACAGGATCCTCTACTTTTATGAATTTAAGAATTGTTGGTCCTAGCACACTGGTCAGGATTCCTGTCGCTACAACGACAACCAGGGTAATGGTAGTAATTCCCTGCATTTTTTCAGCAATCCCCACTGCCATGGCCGTTGTCACAGACTTAGGAAAGAGGGAAATAGCTAGAAAGTACTTCATCCCAAAAAGTTTAGCCAAGACAGCTGTGAAAACTGTATTGACCACTACTGCTAGAAAACTACTTAAAAGAATACTCTTGGCATGGTGCTTCATCAAATGGAAACTCTTATACAAGGGAATACCTAAGACAACCGTTGAAGGCACAATCAAATTACTAAGGTAAGTTCCCCCAACATTATAGGCCTTATAGGAAATCCCTGTCAGCTTCAAGAAGGCGATGATCAACACTGTAGCAACTAAGAGAGGGGTCGTGATGGGATGGGGGAAGCGACGAAAAATCATCATCCCAATCAGATAGGCGAAGACCGATAAAGAAATCCCAAAGAGAGGATTAGACCACAAACTTTCCATCATTTCTTCCCTCCTTCATAATCCCCCTCATACCTAGTCTTGATAAAACCAACAACAAGCGCAATGAGGGTTACATTGATGATGATAGCCCCTAAAATAATCAACACGATGGGCAATAAATAGGGCTGGATAACATCAAACTTATCCATAATCCCAACCGCTGGAGGTAAAAATAAAATCGTCATATTGGCTAAGAGAAAAGATCCAACCAAATTCACATGGCGGATACGAAGCCATTTCAACTGCAAGCAAAGAAATAGAATCAGTAGACCAATAATACTACCTGGAATTGGCAAATGAAAGAGGGTCGATATCCCTTCCCCAATCAAAGAGATGGTAAAGATAATCATCAGTTGAACATAGAGTTTCACGCGCTTCTCCTCAAATTCTTGAAAGATACACTAACAGTCTACTCCTTTTCTGTAAAAAATCAAGTATTTTCAGAATGTTTTCAGATATAAAAGACAAGGACGACTGCAAGGGTGTCCTTGTCTAGAGAGCTATTTATATTTTCTTGGCTAGCATGGTCGCAAAGCGTAAGGCAATTCGATTGCCATTTTCATCACGTCGGTGCAGATGCCCTGGATTTTCATTGTATTTAACGAGTTCCCAATCCTTGTAGTAGTCTGCTAGCTCGCCTTCCTTAAAGGTAAAGGAAAAAGGAACCTGGCAAGGATAGTCCTCTGTATCCATGGCACAAACGATCAAGTTATAGCCTCCCGGATTGGTCTGGTCTTGCATATTTCGAATAATCGCTGGAATGCGATCCGCTTGCAAGAACATGAGGACAACCGTTGAGACAATCAAATCATAACTTTGTTTTAGGTTCGCTGAGTTGATATCATAGAGTCCCACAGTCATTTCCAAATCTTCTTGTTCTACAATACTTTGGAGGATCTCTAGGGCTAATTCATTTTGATCGACTGCTGTCACTTCAAAGCCATGCTGGGCCAAAAAGAGAGCATTTCGTCCTTGTCCACACCCCAAATCCAAGGCCTTGCCTGGAGAAAGGGACTCCATGGCTTCTAGCACTTCCGAATGGACGGGATTGCTATTATATTTTTTGGGGAAATAATCTTTGGGCTCACAGTAGAATTCCAAAAACCATTCCACATCATCTGTAAGGGCCTCTACACGATGCCAAGCTTGCGGCTGTGCCATCGGGTTATCCGCACCTGCCTCAAAAACATGGCTGGCTACTTCTTCCCCATCTTCCGTCAGCTCAACAAACTTGAGTTTTCCTTTTAGGACTGTAATCTTTCCCCAAGTACCTACTTTGGTATTGTGTTTTCTTTGGACTGCTTCAGGCATGGTATCCTTGGTCCACAAAGGCATCCGTTTATAGGCAATTAATTTCAGGCATCCGTTTCTTCTCCTTCTTTCTATCTATCCCTATCATACAAAAATTGCATGCAAATAACAATAAAAAGAGTGGAATTACAAGCTCCTTTTCTGAAGACTTCTATTCCACTCTCTTAGAATCCAGTTGAGGCAGGATGCTGATTTAACAGTCTCTGTCTACTTATTCTTCATTTTCATTCTTTTTTGATTTTTTAAAGTAGAAACCTGCCAAGCCAAATCCTGCAAGTGCCAAAACTCCTAAGACGGCAGATAAACTGCTGTTTGAATCACTTGCCTTGCTAGATGATTGACTAGAAGCTGTTTCTTCCTTCTTATCAGTTTCTTTCGATGCATCTTTTTCAGCTTGAGCTGCTGCTACCAGATTGGCCTTGTTATAGCCGTCATATACAAAGTCTGCTTCCAAACCTTTTTCTGTACGAATCTTATCTTCCATCTCGCTTTCAACTTGCTTGATTTGTTTGAAGATCGTTTCCGCACGTTTAAGTGAGTCACTTGTTACTTCGTCTGCAGTAGCTTTCGCTTGGTCATCAGTAAGTCCACTGTATTTTTGATCCAAAGCTGCTTGTTCTTTGATCCATCCTTTTTCCAATTCTTTCCACTTCTCTTGGATGCTGTTGCCAAAGAGGTCTGGGTATTTCATGACCATTTGGTCAATATGCCAAACAGCCCAATACCAAGAAGTTGGATCGTATTTGGCAGAGCGAACTTTGAATGGTGCATAGGTATCATTGACAATACCATAGAATGGCACATAAGGCGTGTTCCGGCTTTGAGCGAGACCTAACCAAACGACACCACCAAATGGAGTTGGCAAGTCCTTCTTAATTTGGTATACGTGGGCGTTAATGACGTTTTCATTTCCCAAAGCATATTTGTATTTATTGGTATCGACTTCTTTACCTGGTTCCACCAAGTCATCTGGTGTGTATTGTTTGAGGTGTTCGAACCGGTTCCGTTGTTCAGCGAAAACATCTTCTAGACTATACTTTTTAGAAGGATCCGTTGGTTTGCGCAAAAGGTCAAAGTGCTTATCATCATATTTGATGTCCGCTTTAGGATCCATCAAGGTAATCCCTGCATAGGTCCGTGAGCGGTTGCGTTCGGTATATTCATCTGGACCATAAGAGTCTGCAATATGGAAGTTACCATCTTTATCAGTCTTGTAGTGGTCTGCCTTTTTAGCAACTGCTTCCACATCTTTCGAAGCAATGACATTGTCCTTGTCCTTGAAATCCACATGTCCTAGATAGTAGGTATTGGCAAAGATGGCATAGCGGTCTTGAGGGAATTTAATGGCTACATATTGGTGACCAGAGAGGATTTCCATGTACCAGAGTTCATTCTTATCTGCTACGACAATGATGTTTCCTTCGGCAGATCCTTTTTCATCAAGTACCTTGGCAACCAACTCAATTCCTTCACGAGCTGTTTTGACACGTGGAAGAACCAAGTCCACCATAGCAGCTTCAGCCAAGCCATTTTTCACCAGTGGGTCTGCTTTCAAAATCTTATCGTGTGGGGTTGCAGATACGGTAGAAGTCATGGAAACGCCCGCTTCGTTAAAGCCGTGTGCTCCGAAATTACCGTTGGAACCATCTCCATGGGCTGCATCATAAGTTGCGGTATATTTCATTTCATGACTCAAGTGGGGATAAGCAAAGCCGTTGGATTCATCCTCCAACATATCCCCATCCTTATAGTCTTTGGCAGGTACCACTTCATAGGTTTTATTGTGGCGACCACCATCGGGCGCATAAGGATAGTCTTCAGTCCGCCCAAAGAGCATGGAACCATCTGTCGTGAGTTCCTTCCCAACAATGAAGGCTGAGCAGGCCTGCGCAACTTGAACTGGAATCAAGGCAAAGGCCATCAAAGCAATCATCAGTTTGACCAGTAGTTTTCTCATAGTCGATCTCCTTTATGACTACAAAAGAGGCTAGAAAATCATTTTCAAGCCGACGAAAAACAACTATACCAACGCTACCTTCAGTATACTCTTATCCAGATAATAATGCAAGCGGTTTCAAGAAAGGAAATTTAAAAATAGGAACAGTTTTCAGCCCTTGCTTCAGCTGTTCCTATTTCTTACTTTAACGCGTATTGTATTGCTTCATGACACGAGCAATGTCACGATTTTGCTCCCGCCGTTTGATGGATTCACGTTTGTCATAATCGTGCTTCCCTTTGGCTAAGCCCAGCAAGAGCTTGGCGTAGCCATCCTTAAGATAAACCTTAAGGGGAACTAGAGTCATCCCTGTTCCTTTAGTCTCCTGCTCCAACTTTTGAATTTGCTTCTTATGCAGCAAGAGTTTGCGACGACGCTCTGGGTCTTGGTTCCAGATATTGCCTTCCTCATAGGGAGCAATATGAACATTGCTGAGCCAGACTTCCCCATTTTTGACTTGGGCAAATCCATCCTTGAGGTTGATACGAGCTGCTCGAACACTCTTGATTTCTGTACCAGTCAGGACCATTCCTGCTTCAATGGTTTCAACAATTGTATAATCGTGGCTTGCTTTCTTATTTTGTGCGACGACCTTTCCCTCGCCCTTTGCCATGCTTAGCTCCTTTCTTAGCTACTTCCTTGTAAAAAGGTTTCTTACTCTTTTTCTTCTTGTCTTTTGAAGAATGCTTGCGCTTGTTCTCTCTAAAGCCCCCTTGCTTTCGTTCTTCTTTCTTAGAAGAAGGGCGCTTAGAGTGTCCATTTCGATCTTTACGGCCCGATGCTTTAGTGACTTTTTCAATCAAATCCAGCTCACTTGGGATATAAGAAAAATCAATCTCACCAGACATCTTATCCGCTCTTTCGACCCTGATTCGGATTTCCTGACCGACACGGAAAGTGACGCCTGATTTTTCCCCGCGCAAGGTCAAATCGCGCTCGTTAAAATGATAAAAACCAGGTAAGGTAGTGATGTGGATCAAACCTTCTACGGTATTTGGCAATTCAACAAAGAGACCAAACTTGACGACACTGGACACCAATGCATCGTACTCTTCGCCAACATAGTCCTCCATGTACTCTGCCTTCTTCATGGCTTCCACTTCCCGTTCCGCATCAATGGCGCGGCGTTCCCGACTAGAGGATTGGCTAGCAATATCTGGAATGACCTGTTCAAAATGGCTAGCCACTTCAGAATCTTTTCCATACTCTCGCACCATGCGATGGACTAATAAGTCTGGATACCGGCGAATCGGACTGGTGAAGTGAGTATAGAACTCAGCTGCTAGCCCATAGTGGCCGTGGTTGTGCTCGGGAATAACGCGCTTGTTGCATGGAACGGAGCAACATCATAGACAAGACATCAGCATAGGGTTCCCCTTCTACCTTCTTCATAATGTCCTGCAAGGTTTCCTGACTCATGGAACTAGCTGTCCCATAAATTGGAAGGCCAAAACTAGAGGCATAATCGATAAACTTTTGCACCTTCTCTGCTTTGGGTTCTTCGTGAATCCGGTAAATAAAGGGAAGTTTTCGTTTGGCAAAATGCTCTGCTACTGTCTCATTTGCAATCAGCATGAAGGATTCAATCATCCGTTCCGCAACCCCACGTTGGCGCAAGACGATGTCTACTGGTTTTCCTTGAGGATTGACTAGGATTTTTGCTTCACTGGTATCAAAGTTCAGGGCTCCTCGTTTTTCCCGCATTCCTTCTAAGATCTGATGAAGACCAACCATGGCTTCGATACTTGGCACAATAGCTTGGTATTCCTCACGCTTCTCCTGGTCCCCAGCAATGATCTCATTGACATCGCTATAGGTCATACGGAAAGTCGTTTTAATGACCGTTTGGGTGATCTGGTAGCGAAGTACCCGACCACGCTGGTCGATCTCCATAATGGCTGACTGGGTCAAGCGATCCACTTGAGGGTTTAAGGAACAAATCCCGTTTGATAGACGCTCAGGTAACATGGGCACGACCCGGTCTGTCACATAGACAGAGGTCGCGCGGTTGAGGGCTTCCTTGTCCAAGGCAGAACCTTCGGTTACATAATAAGAGACATCGGCTATGTGAACGCCAAGCTCAAAATTCCCACCTTCCAAGCGCTTGATGTGAACCGCATCATCCAAGTCCTTGGCATCGGCACCATCAATGGTAAAGATGATTTCATCTCGAAGGTCCAAACGTCCCTCCATATCCTTCTCACTAGGCTGGTCTGGGATGCTTTCTGCTTCTTTGAGGACTGCTTCTGGAAATTCTGAGACGATATCCATAGACTCTAAAACTTCCAAGACATCGATCCCAGGATCTGTCACATGTCCAACCACATCTTGTACTGAGGCTACAAAGTAATTGTGCTTCCGACTTGGATACTGTTCAATAGCTACCTTGAGAACTTCCGTTCCCTCTAATTGTAGGGCAGGTTTTTTCACATAAATGCGTTGACTAATCTTTTGATTCTTTGAAAGGATGTAGCCTGCATATTTGGGTTTTTCCTCATCCAAAACGATTTGGCCGACGACTGTTTGGAGGCTGTGCTCCAAGACATCAATGATTTTCCCCTCTGCCGCGGTCCCCTTTTGCCGATCGGCGACCTTGGTGATTACAACCTCAACTGTATCCCCATCAATGGCATGGTTGACATCATTTCGTCCAATAAAAAGGTCCTCTTCTTCCCCCTCTAGGCTAACAAAGCCAAAGCCACTCTTATGAGCATGGAAAATCCCTTTCACAGTAATGACGCCTTTTGGCTTGGCATCAAGGAGACTTAAAAAACCATTTTCTTCAAAGGTTAGTTGACGACGTCGCTCCATCAGCGAAATGGTCTTAATCAGTTCACGAAAACCTTTGGCGTCTGTACTCCCAATGGCTTGAGCCAACTGATCAACCTGAGCTTTTCCCTCCTGTTTTAAATAATCAATAATTTTACTTTTCATATCTTGTGCTGGATACCCAGCCTCCTTTATTTTCTTTCTTTCAGAGAGATTTCTTTGCTAGTGACAATCTCCCTATCCAACGACCCATAGATGAAAAAATAGGCAAAGACAATGTCTAAGCCTATCTTATTTACTGGATAATACCATTAGAATCATCGCAATGAGTAACCAAAGGAAAATCATTACTCCTGTCAATCGTTGCATCACTGCTTCGAATCCACGAGCTTTTGAACGTTCAAACAAGTCATTTGAGCTTGCATCGAATACGTTGCTAGATTGATTTTTTTAGTTGGTTGCATGAAGATAGCGATAATAATTAATACAGATAGTACCAATAAAATAGTAATCAACGGTTTAGTCATAATTTAAAAACTCCTTAAAAATCCTATCTATTTTACCATAAAAAAATCATTTCGTTTCAAGATGTAATGTCACTTTTCTCTCTTTAGGACAATACTTCAAAACTTCAATTTTTTTCAGGGTGGGTCTTCATATTTTTTTACTTGTCAAATAATTCTGACTACCACAGCTCGTGCAGGTTAGTTGTACTTTAATGCGCACTGATTTCTCTCACTTTCAAATACTTTCTAAAGATGAATAAAAGGAAGGCCAAATCTATAAAGGCTAGGATAGCAGTCCCATAGAATACCCAATGGTAATTGACATGCATGGCAATACTAGAGCCCATCAGGGGACCAAGAACTCCCCCAACATAAAAGAAGAGCTGATTGTAACTAAAAATCCGAGAAATTCCTTCCTTGGGAGTCATGCGGTTTAAGAGAGCCGTAACTCCGGGCATTAAGGCTCCTGTCCCAATCCCAAATAGGAAACGAAGAAAGCCTAATTGAAAAGGGGTCTGAGCAAGGGCACAGAAGATATAGAGGATGCCACTATAGAGAAGAGCTAAAAGTAAGAGGCGATGGTTGCCAATTTTATCTCCGAGCTTTCCCATCCATCCCGATGTCAGGATACTAGAAATCCCCATCGCTGATACGATCAGCCCAGATACAAAAATAACATTGTCGCTCTGGCCAAGCTCTCTTACATAGAGTGGAAGAATGGGAGAAATGGACTGACCGATCATCTGAATGGTCATACTGGTCAAAAAGAGACCCAGTAAAATGTCCTTATGCTGGATAGAAGTCAATAATTCCCAGCTTGAAAGGTGCTCCTCCTTGGATATTTGTTGGTAGTCTTCCTCAATGCCCCACCAAGTCAGGACAGAGACGAGAAAGAGGAAAAAACCAACGAGGAGAAAGACATTCCGCATACCAAATTGCTCTGCAATCAATCCTCCCAACAAGGGGCCCATCAAGGTACCGGCAACAGTTCCCGTCGATAAGGTTCCTAGAGCGTATCCAGATTGATTCTTTGGCACCTGACTGGCAATGAGAGCCGTGCTGTTAGGGACAAAGCCTGAGAAGACACCATTTAATAAGCGTAGGAGCAACAACCAAAAGACGGAGGGGACAAAAGCAATTCCTCCCATGGTCAAGGTCATGGCAATCGAGGCTCTCAACATCATGGGTTTCCGACCATAACGGTCTGCCAGACTCCCCCAGATTGGGGCCATTAGAGCAGAAGTCAAAGAGGAGGAGGCGACTGCAATCCCAGCATAAAAAGGAACTGCCGGACCTTTTACCCCCAACTCCTCCACAAAAAGAGCCATAAAGGGAACCACTAACGAAAGACTGGCACCTACGAAAAAACAGCCAATCCAGGCAATAAAAAGATTTTTACGCCAATTGATTTCCAGTGAAATAGGATCATCTTCTTTCTATTTGTTCTAAAGCCCGATCGATTTCCTGATAGAGGTGATCACGCTGGCTATTGTTATCGATCACAAGATCGACAAAAGCTTTTTTCTCATCTAGAGGCATCTGGGCTGCCAAACGATCGCGCGCCTGGACCTCTGTTAAGGCATTGCGCTCCATCAAACGTTCTAACTGAGTATCTTCCGTCACATAGACCAGCCAGACTTGGTCAAACCAGTCCAGATATCCCTGCTCGATTAACAAGGGGATATCCATGAAAAAGATGTCTTCTGTTGCAGCTAGTCGGTCCTGTTCTCGCGCCAGAGCTTTGCGAATGATGTCCCCCTGTACTTGGTTGGACCAGACAATCTCTTTTTGGCTTGAGAAGATGCGTTGAGCCAGAGCAGGACGATTCAAGTCTCCAGTATCTAGAAGGACTTCCCTTCCAAAATGCTCTACCAAAGCTTGATAGAGTTCTCCACCTGGTGCCTGCAAGTCATGGACCACTTGATCAGCATCAATGACAGGATACCCCTTTTCTCTCAAATAGGAAGTCACAGTCGACTTTCCTGAAGCAATCCCTCCTGTTAATCCGATGATTCTTACCATCTAATTCTCCTTTTGACAGTGAGGGCAAAAATGGGTTCCGCGTCCCCCAGCTGGATTTTTTTCTCGATCGGTGTGCCGCAGCGACAAACAAGGCTGGCCTGTTTTCCCATAGACCTGGTGTTCTTCCTGCATGGTGCCATCCTCACCAAAAAGCATTGCTGTAAGAGCGAATGGTGGAGCCCCCCTTTTCAACAGCCTGAGCCAATACGGCGATTGTTTCTTTGCGAACGGCTTTGGCTTCTCTAGCAGTTAAGCTTTTGACCCAAACGGGCTGGATGAACCTTAGCTCGATAAAGGACCTCATCTACATAGATATTGCCCAGACCAGCCACTAATTTTTGGTCCAAAAGAGCTGATTTAATGGGTTTCTTTGATTGTTTAAGAGCTGCTTGGAAGGCTGGTTCTTTAAAATCTGCTTCTGTCGGCTCTGGACCAATCTTTTTCGCCAAAAAATAGCTGTCGACAAGCTCAGGTGTGATGACTTCTATGGTTCCAAACTTGCGGACATCTTCATAGACCAGGGTGCTACCATCTGTAAAATGAAAGAAGACATGGGCATGCTTGCGAAGAGGGACTTCGTCTGGATAAAAGAAATACTTGCCTTCCATCCGCAAATGCGAGATGAGAACCAGATCCGTCAGATAAAACAAGAGATATTTCCCACGGCGCCCCATGGCCCGAATTTCTTGACCTGGGAGATCTTGACAAAAAGCATCTAGATCCGTATGAATCATCTTAGGATACTTTACTGCCACTGACTGAATGGTTTTTCCAAGAATTAATTTCTCAAGACCGCGTCGGACAGTCTCTACTTCTGGTAATTCAGGCATAGAACTCCTTTCAAAAACAAGAAGCAGGCTTCTGCCCACCTCTTCTTAATATTCTTTTTCGTTGTATCCGAAATCAGCAAGATCCAATTTCTTATCCCGCCAATTTTTCTTGACCTTGACCCAGGTTTCTAGGAAGACCTTATCCCCTAGCATGAGCTCGATATCCTTACGCGCAAGGGTCCCGATCTTCTTGAGCATGGCCCCACCTTTACCAATCACAATGCCTTTTTGGCTATCGCGCTCGACCATGATGGTTGCTCGGATATGTACCTTATCTGTCTCTTCATCCCGCTTCATAGAATCCACCACTACGGCAACAGAGTGGGGAATTTCTTCCCGCGTTAAATGCAAGACCTTCTCACGGATCATTTCAGAGACCAGGAAGCGCTCTGGGTGGTCAGTAATCTGATCAGCAGGGAAATATTGGAAACCTTCTTCTAAGTTTTCGCTCAAAATATCAATCAAATGCGAAACATTGTTTCCTTGAAGGGCTGAAATCGGCACGATTTCCTTGAACTCCATCTGACTACGGAAGTCATCGATTTGCGCCAAGAGTTGGTCAGGGTGCACCTTGTCGATCTTGTTGACCACCAGAATAACCGGTACCTTAGCAGCCTTGAGGCGCTCGATGATCATGTCATCGCCTTTCCCACGTGGCTCGTCTGCTGGCACCATAAAGAGAACGGTATCCACTTCTCGAAGGGTGCTATAGGCCGACTCTACCATGAAGTCTCCAAGCGCTGTCTTGGGTTTGTGAATCCCTGGGGTATCGATAAAGACAATCTGTTCCTTATCGGTCGTGTAGATTCCCATAATCTTATTACGCGTTGTCTGCGCCTTATCACTCATGATGGCAATTTTTTGCCCCATGACGTGGTTCAAAAAAGTTGACTTCCCGACATTGGGACGTCCTAAAATGGCTACAAAGCCTGATTTAAATGTCATAGTTTCCTTTCTTGAGGGAAGTCTCCCTCTTATCCAAATACTAGAGCCCACAACTTGGGCACAAATATAATAAGACCTGTCACCAAGGCAAAGCCCGAAATAACGAGAACTGCTCCTGCCGCCATATCCTTGGCATTTTTTTAGCTAGCATGGAAAAAGTGGTAATTGCTCGCTAAATCCACTACATTCTCAAGAGCAGAATTCATGATTTCAAAGGCAATGACCAAAGAAACACTTAAGAGTAGAAAGAGCCACTCTGTTGCTGAAATGCCAAAAAGGAAGCCTGCAACAATCGCTAAGATAGCTGAAAGTGTATGCTTACGCATATTTCGTTCCTCTTTAAAGGCTGTGAAAATCCCTGTTAAAGCAAATTCAAGACTGGCAATCAGTTCTCGATTTTTCCATTTTCGTTTATTGTCTTGTGAGTCCATAGGCTGTCAAAATCTCTTCCTGTAAGCCAAACATTTCCTTTTCTTCTTCCGGCGTATAGTGATCATAACCGTTGATATGAAGGAAGCCATGCACTGCTAAAAAGCCCATCTCGCGCTCAAAGCTATGACCATACTCAGCTGCTTGCTCACGCGCCTTGTCTACAGAAATAAAAAGCTCTCCAATATAGGTATCGAATTCAGCCATCATCTCTGCCAATTCTGGGTGGTCTTCTAAATCTTCTTCTGAAAAAGCAATGTCCATCTCTGGTTTGTATTCCAGACTGATTACATCCGTTGGGCGATCCGTGTCCCGGTATTCCAAGTTCAATTCATGGCTACGTTCGTTGGTTACAAAGGTCACTGCCATTTCCTTGTCTTCTTTGCCCAATTTTTTTGCAGCAAATTCTAAAATTTCCTGGGTTTGTTTGATCATTTCTTCAGAGACTTGACCGGTCTCATCAACCATTTCAATATACATCTTGGATCACCTCACTATCATTTCAATTATAGCATAAAAATAGCGTATATACTAGAATACACGCTACTTTTACTATTTGAAGAATGCCCTTTTATTCAACCGTCTGTTGGATAGCTTGCATCTGGGCATAGATGCCACCATGAGCAATCAAGTCTGCATGTTGCCCACGTTCGACAATGCGCCCTTCTGATAGAACCAAGATCTGATCTGCATCTTGAATGGTCGATAAGCGGTGGGCAATAATAAAGGTCGTCCGGCCCTTTTGCAGGACTGCCATAGCCTTCTGAATGATCTCCTCTGTCTCCGTATCAATGTGGGAGGTTGCTTCGTCCAGAATCAAAATTTTCGGGTTCATGTAGAGGGTCCGCGCAAAGGAAATCAATTGGCGCTCCCCGCTTGAGAAGGCAGATCCCTTTTCAACCACTGGATGGTCGATTCCCTTTTCTAATCTCTGGATCATAGGCAGGGCACCGACCTGTTTTAGAGCATCCAAGACGCGATCACGGTCGATATCTGTTAGACTCATGGCCACATTGCTAGCAATGGTCCCTGAGAACAGATAGGGATCCTGTAAGACAATTCCCATATGGGAGCGAAGACTCTCTCTAGAGAAATGGCGAATATTCTGGCCGTCGATCCGGATTTCCCCCTCCTGCGGATCATAGAAACGATAGAGCAAGTTCATAATGGAGGATTTACCCGAACCGGTATGGCCAACCAAGGCAAGGGTTTGACCCGGATGAGCTTGGATGGAAATGTCCTTCAGAACTGGCTTGCCTTCTTCATAGGCAAATTGAACGTCGTCAAACACGACCTCTGCCTTTTCTATCTTCAGTTCCAATGCACCATCGGCCTCTAACGGTTGGTCTAAGAAGGCAAGGACGCGGCTCCCCGTTTCTAAGGATCGCCGAATATTTGGGAATTGACGACTAAGATTGGCCATGAGATCAAATAGATTAATCACATAGTTAATATTGATAAATAAGAAACCAGCCGTCACACCGATATTACCCTGTAGGAAAGAAATCCCAGCGATAGTCAAAATGCCTGCAATCACTAAAAACTTGAGCAATTCCGTCAAGGTCCAAGAAGCGATAGAATCGGCTAAGAGGATTCGATCATTTGCTCCTAACATCTTCTGGGTAGTGGCTTCAAACTCCTCCACCACACCAGGCTCTTGATGATAGAGCTGAATCATACTAGCACCGTGCAAGAGTTCATTGACCTGGGTATTGACCTCGCTTCGCGCATCAAAGAAATCCTTCATAGGCTGGTCCGTCATGACCTTGTAGAGATACTGGATCCCATAGAAAATCGGAAAGACCAAACACAAGAGAAGGCCCATCATAGGACTCAGGTAAAAGAGAATCCCTAGGATAAAGAGAAAGCGTACCAAATAGATGACTAAAATCATACAAGAGTTATAAAACTGGGTCCTCAAGGTCTCCGTATCATTGACAATTCTTGTCGCGATCTTCCCAGCCGGCTTATCATCAAAATAAGAAATAGGCAGCCCTTGCATGACTTGAAAGGCTTGGTCCCTCAGACTAGCGGTTACTTGATTACTTCCATGTAGCAAGATCCGATTGCCCATGTAGCTAATCAGCTGCCCCAGGCTCAAGACCAAGAGATAGAATCCTCCCATCTGAAGCAAGTCCCCTTGTCCTCCACCGTGGGTCAATGCAGTCAAAGGCCCATCGATCATCTTTTGGAGAAGAAAGGGAGACAATTCAGAAAAAATGGTGGCTAGTAAGAGGCAAATGAAGCCAGCAAGAAAGACAGTTGGATAAAGCGTGATCCTAGATAATAATCGTTTCAATACTTTCATCTTATTCTCCTTCCTGTTTTTGTTGCCGTTGGTATTGTTCATAATACCAGCCCTCTTGAGCTAATAAATCACTAGCCCTGCCTTCTTCAACAATCTGTCCTTGATCCAAGACGATGATCCAATCAGCCTGATGGACAGCCGACAAGCGATGAGAAACAATGATGGTCGTCTTGTCTTTTCGTTCTTTTTGAATGGTGTCAATAATGGCCTGTTCGGTCTTCGCATCCACTGCCGAAAGGGAATCATCTAACAACAAGAGATCTGCATCTCTTAAGAAGGCACGCGCCAAAGAGATCCGCTGTTTTTGACCTCCTGATACAGAGACCCCTTTCTCACCGATCAGGGTGTCCATTCCATGAGACATCCGCTCGAGATCATCCGCAAAAGCAGCTTGGGCTACTGCTTCCACCAAGTCTTCTTGGCTGGCTCCTTTTTTACCAAGCGCTATATTCTCACGGATAGACTTAGAAAATAAAATATGTTCTTGGGAAACATAACCAATTTTTTCTTCAATCGAGTGTCGGTTGTAGTCCACGATCGGTTGCTGGTTGACCAAGAATTCTCCCTCACCAACTGGGTATTGCCGCAAGAATTGTCGAACCAGGGTAGTCTTTCCTGCACCGGTACGACCAACAATTCCAACCGTCTGTCCTCGCTGGATAGTCCAATCAATGCCTGATAGGCTCTTTCGCTCAGCACCAGGATAACTGAAGGAATAATCCTTAAACTCTACCGAATCGATCTGCTCTAAATAGTGTGTACCATCTGGCTCCAGATCATCTGTCTCATCAATCACTTCTTTTAGTTTTTTATAGGACATTTGCCCTGTCTGATAGACCAAGATCAGGTCCGCCATCATCCACATAGGCTCAATTAAAAAGACCAAATACAGCTGCAAGGCCAATAGCTTGCCAAGGCTCAACTGCCCACTTGCTAGGGACTGTCCTCCAAATAGCAGGAGCAAGACTGTCGAGAATCCAATAAACAACAGGGCTAAGGGGCCAAAAGAATATTGGATAGAAGCAATTTTGTCCCCTGTTTTGGATAGACTAGCCGTTTTCTTCTGAAACTGTTTGACCTGCTGATCCCGTCTACTATAGGCCCGCATGACCCGGATCCCTTCGATGGACTCCAAGACTTCATCGTTCAACTGAGCAACCGCTTCCCGGTTTTGCTCAACATACTCCTCCTGCTTTCTACTCAAAAAATAGGTAGAGACGACAAGGAAGATCATGGGAATAAAGGAAATCAAGGTTAATTGCCAAGAAATGAAAAACATGGTCGGAATAATAAAGGCAAACAAGCCACCGCCAAACAGGAGCACCATCATCCCGTAACCAGCCATATCGGCCATGCCATCCACATCTGTCGTAAAGCGCGTCAAGAGGTCCCCTGAGCGAAATTTCTCAAAAAAGGGACGCCGCATAGCTACTAGCTTACGAAAAGCTTGTCCCTGAAGGGTCGCCTTGAAATGGACTGACGACTGAAAGAGTCGCAACTGCCAATAAAAAGCCGTCAGGTAATTGAGGATGGCTGATCCCACCAAGAGGACCATATCCCATACAAAGTTCGATTGCGTCAGCGTCTGCTGACTCAAATGATCCACTAAGCGCTGGATGACTTGCGTCGGGATCAATAAAGTGTAATCATAAAGAATCAGGACCATAGCGATCTTCACATATCGCCACTTGCGCTCCCTGATATACTCCCAAATAGCTCTGATCATATATTCTCCTTTTCAAAATGGCACAGAAAAAACCCAAGCAAGGAGCTGAGTACGTACTCAGTCCACACTTGGGCCTTCTGATGCCTGTCACCAATTCAGTTAAGGCAGGCAAAAATGCATACAAAAAACCCAAGACAGACTCCTCCATCTTGGGTTTCATTCAATTTTTACATAGAACTCAACTGAGATTGGAGAAGCTGTGTATTCAATTGTGTCATCAAAACATCTACTTTGTTCATGATGGTTTTCTCCTTTCTCTTTGTTGTTCTAACTTTACCACGGATTTCTGTGCTTGTCAACGTTTTTTTGAAGATTGTTGAAAAAAGATCCATAAATAGGCACTCAATCAGAAATTAAATCACAAAAAAGAAGCCTAGATCCTCTCTATGCTTCTCTCTTCTTCTATGCTAGTTGCCGGGATTGAACCGGCGACCTCATCCTTACCATGGATGCGCTCTACCGACTGAGCTAAACCAGCAGTACCTATCTACTATATCATGGAGATAGGTCTTTTGTCAATATCCTGACTCATTTTTCTGCCAAATATTCTTCCTTAGTAAGGACATAATGGACTCTCGTCACCATTCTCCCTTCTTCATGCAAGTCTAGCATCGCATAAGCTTCTTCGTGGGAAAATTGCATCCCTGATTTGGCCATCACCCGTCCAGAAGCTGGGTTGTCCTGATCATGAACAGCAATGAGTTTGTTCATTCCTAACTGTTCAAAAGCCAGAGCAATGACTGCCTTGGTAGCCTCTGTCGCAAGACCTTGTTTCCAATAGTCCTTATTCAGAACATAGCCGATACTCCCCTTCTTCAAACAAAGATCCAAATCCAGTAAATCAATCGTCCCGATGAATTTTCCATTTTCTTTGAGCTCGATCCCCCATTTTCCAAGTGGGCTCGCCAGGTAAAAGAGGGCAATGTTATTCCGCGTCTCTTCAAGACTTTGATTGGTTGGAAAAGGTATAGCGCGTAACGGTCTCATCAGAAGCGTACTCAAACATAGCCGGTGCATCTTCAAGAGTGACCGGACGCAAACGTAAACGCTCTGTCTCCATTTCACGATAAGCTGCTAACTTCACATATAAATTTTCCATTTGACACTCCTTCTTTAGGGATTAGTTTAGCAGAAAACATAAAGGAAGGCAATCTAAAATTTTTTCTTGATTTTTGACTAGCTTTTATATAAAATAAAAACCATTCGATTAAAAAATTGGGATGAGGAGTGAAAAGGTCATTGAGTTAGGAGAGGAATCTCACACCAATGGCCTTTTTACACCCATATCTAAGTAAGGAGAAATAATCATGTTAATCGGTATCCCAAAAGAAATTAAAAACAATGAAAATCGTGTTGGTTTGACACCTGCAGGTGTACAAAGCTTGGTGAAGAAAGGCCATCAAGTTTTGGTAGAAACAAATGCTGGACTTGGTTCTGGCTTTGGCGATGAAGATTACGCCAAACAAGGAGCAACTATCGTTGCAACTGCTGCAGAAGCTTGGGCAGCTGAATTGGTGGTCAAGGTCAAAGAACCCCTCGCTGAAGAATACGACTTCCTTCGTGAAGACCTCTTGCTCTTCACCTACTTGCACATGGCTGCTGCTCCTGAATTAGCTGATGCCATGGTGACTGCCAAGACAACTGGGGTAGCTTACGAGACTGTACGAGACCTTGAAGGACAATTGCCTCTCTTGGTGCCAATGAGTGAGGTTGCTGGACGAATGGCGGTGCAAATCGGGGCTCACTTCCTCACTAAACAAGAAGGTGGATCTGGCGTCCTCCTAGGTGGGGTACCTGGTGTTCCTAAAGGGAAAGTTACCATCATCGGTGGTGGGGTCGTTGGAACCCACGCAGCTCGTATCGCCCTTGGACTCGGTGCCCAAGTGACCATCTTGGATATCAGCGCTAAACGTTTGGCTGTTCTGGAAGATGTCTTTGGTCATCAAATCCAAACCCTCATGTCCAATCCATTTAACATTGAAGCCAGTGTCCGTGATGCCGATGTTGTTATCGGGGCTGTCTTGATTCCCTTGGAGCAAAAGCTCCAAAATTAGTGACAGACGATATGGTCAAACAAATGCGTCCCGGTTCTGTCATCGTCGACGTAGCCGTTGACCAAGGTGGGGTTATTGAAACAGCAGACCGTGTGACAACACATACGGAGCCTGTTTACGAAAAACATGGCGTGCTCCACTATGCCGTTGCCAATATCCCAGGGGCTGTCGCTCGCACTTCTACCATCGCCCTCACCAACGTGACCCTTCCTTATGTCGAAGCTTTGGCTGACAAATGGTTTCCATAAGGCCATCGCCCTTGATGAAGGCTTGCGCCAAGGTGTTACTACTTACCAAGGCCATATCACAAGCCAACCAGTTGCAGAAGGTCTAGAACGCAACTTCACACCAATTGATGAATTGGTTTAATTTCTAATATTTAAAAGGCTGGGCAAAAAGTGTCCAGCCTTCGTTGTATGATAGTAATAACTACATGACGCAGTGGTTGATTGGCATCTTTGTTCGCTTTTAAAGCTCCAAAGACGACCTAATCAACTGTGCGGGGGTGGGAAAACGAACTCTTTTTAATTAGTCTGAGTTCTTTCCCACTCCCTTTTTTATTCTGCTTCTTCTTCCACATCCAGTTTTTCTTTGAGGACTGGATTCGGAATGGGCTCATAGGCCCGGATAATTTCGGCAACTACCGGATGGCGAACGACATCCTTGGCAGAGAAATGCACAAAGTCAATTTGAGAAATATTTTTTAATTTCTCCTGAGCATCAATCAAACCGGATTTGACATTTCGAGGGAGGTCAATCTGGCTGGTGTCTCCATTGACAATCATCTTGGAGTTAAAACCAAGACGGGTCAAGAACATCTTCATCTGCATGATGGTTGTATTTTGCGCTTCATCGAGAATGACAAAAGCATCATCCAAGGTCCGGCCCCGCATATAAGCTAAAGGAGCAATCTCAATAATCTCCCGCTCCATCATCCGAGTGGTCTGGTCCTTGCCCAAGATTTGATAGAGGGCATCATAGACTGGACGTAGATAAGGGTCTACCTTTTCCTTGAGATCCCCTGGAAGGAAACCAAGGCTCTCTCCTGCTTCCACAGCTGGGCGAGTCAAAATGATTCGCTTAACCTGACCACGCTTGAGGGCGGTCACGGCCAAAGTCACCGCTAGAAAGGTCTTTCCCTGTCCCCGCTGGTCCAATCCCGAAGGTGACATCATGGTGCTTGACACTATCGACATAAATCTTTTGACCCAGCGTTTTGACCCGAATGGGCTTGCCGTAGCTATCCTTGATGATTTCTTCTTCATACAAGGCAACGAACTTATCCAACTCATCATTACGAACCATTTGAATAGCTGTTACGACATCCGGCGTCCCGATAGTCATGCCACGATTCACCAAGATCAGCAAAGCCTCAATAACTTGTCTGGCTTTTTCACAATCTTCTTCTTGACCGATGACCTGGACAATTTCTGTTCGGGCATGGATGATCACATCCAACTCCTGCTCCATCAAACGCAAGTGACGTTCATTGGATCCAAATAGATGGAAGAGATCATCTGGATGACTTAATTGAATATCAATTGAATGTTCTTTCAAATAAAGAACCTCTCTATTTCTGTAAGTTTTCTCTATTATAACAAAGAGCCCGAGAATTGACCATCCCCGGCCCACTTTGATTCTCTTGTGCTTAATGACCTAGGTATTCTTCCCAAATTGCATCAAAATCTCCTAGATTAAAGGAGAAACTGGCATGCTCTTCCAGAAAGCGACTCACCTCATCAAAATCATCTGTATGCTTTGGAAAGGCTGTCTCATGAAAGGCCAGATCTGCCAGAAGGGCCTTGGGAGCATTGCTTTTGGGATTGCGCTCTGTCATCAGCCAAGTATAAAATGATTTTCGCATAGAACTCCCTTTATTTTAATTCGGTACCAAAGGCATCCTGTGTAATTTTCCCTGCTTTCATCAAGCCTCCCAGAGCTTTTTTGAACTGCCCCTTGGAAATGCCAAAGATTGCCTTAATTTCTTCTGGGGAAGACTTATCATTCAAGGTCATAAAGCCTCCATTGCTTTCTAAATATGCCAAAATCATCTGTGCATCATTTTCCAGCATTTCAAACGAGCGTGGCTTCAAGGATAAGTTCAAGGTCCGATCCACCTCTCGGAAACCAATAACCCGAGCATCAAGGACTTGTCCCAAACGAGGTTCGGCATAGCGCTCACTTGGATGGATAAAGCCCAACATATTGTTCTCAGGTAAGTAAACAAAGGTCCCTGAAAGCTTTAAGCGATAGACGATAGCCGGCCAGTTTTGGTTCTGCATGTTATTGTAGGCTGGACGGGCAATCCGTTGGAAGTCTTCTTGGTAAGCCAAGACACCCCAGATCCGGTCTTTTTTATCGACTTCCAGACGAACAAAGAGTTTATCACCTTTTTTTCGGCCATAGATCCTTGATTTCTGGCAGGATATCAAGAGAGACGACGATCTCCTTGTCTGGTAAGCCCGTATCGACAAAAACACCCAGGTCCTTACGAACTTCTGTCACTGTCCCCCAGCCAAATTGGTCCTGACGTGCTGTAACTTCTAGAGTGGTCAAACGCAAACGTTGCTTCATGTCGGTATAGGCAAAGCCTTTGACGGATTCTCCAAGAGCATGCTCTCCTTCAGACTTGTCCAAGGCATAGGTCTGCCCATCCTTTTGGACAAAGTAAAAGCGATCATTCTCATCCGTAACAAGGCCCACGATATCATGTGCGAGGTTGGTATTCATTTTTTCCTTCTTTCTGGCTAATGATAATCAATAGCCCTTTAATGGAAATAAAACCCAGCCAGCAGTGCCAACTGAGTTCATTTCCTCTGTAAACTGCTGGAAATGATTAGACTTCAAGCAATTCTTTTTCTTTGTGAGCTGTCATTTCATCGATATGTTTCACAGCATCATCCGTTACTTTTTGGATTTCTTTTTCAAGACCCTTCAATTCATCTTCAGTAATTTCTTTAGCTTTTTCTTGTTTCTTAGCTTCATCCATCGCATCACGACGGATGTTACGGATCGCTACCTTAGCATTTTTCACCAACTTTTTTTCACTTCTTTGGCCAAGTCACGACGAGTTTCTTCTGTCAAAGCTGGGATGACCAAGCGGATAACCGAACCATCGTTAGCTGGAGTAATACCAAGGTCAGAAGCATTCAAAGCGTGCTCAATATCTTTCAATGAAGACTTGTCAAAAGGCGTGATCAACATCACACGAGCTTCTGGAATCGTGATCGATGCGATTTGATTCAATGGAGTATCAACTCCGTAATATTGAACATAGATACGGTCCAAGAGACTTGCGTTTGCACGACCTGCCCGGATACTTCCAAATTCACGTCCCAAACTTTGGTGAGACTGAGACATTCTTTCTTTAGCTTTTTTTCTACGATTGGATTTTGCCATTTTTATTCCTCTAACTTCCTTATTTTTTTCTACATTATTAGAAACGGTAGTACCGATATTTTTCTCCAAAGACAACGCGTTTGATGTTCCCTGGCTCATTCATGTTGAAAACGACTAAGTCAATATCATTGTCCATTGAGATGGTCGATGCTGTCGAATCCATGATACGAAGGCCTTTATTGATGACATCACGGTGAGTTAATTCTTCAAACTTCACAGCTGTCTTGTCTTTCTTTGGATCAGCATTATAAACGCCGTCAACACCATTCTTAGCCATCAAGATTGCGTCTGCTTCAATTTCAGCGGCACGAAGAGCAGCCGTTGTATCCGTTGAGAAGTATGGAGAACCAATGCCTGCACCAAAGATAACAATACGCTCTTTTTCCAAGTGACGAAGGGCGCGGCCACGGATATAAGGCTCAGCGACTTGTTGCATGGCAATCGCTGTTTGGACACGCGTATCTACTCCAACCTGTTGAAGAGAATCCGCCATCACCAAGGCATTCATAACTGTTCCAAGCATTCCAGTGTAATCTGCTTGAACGCGATCCATACCTGCTTCCGCCGCAGGTTCTCCACGCCAGAGATTTCCTCCACCGATAACGAGAGCAATTTCAATTCCAAGGTCATGAACTTCTTTGATTTCAAGGGCCATCTTTTGAACCGTTTTGATATCAATTCCGACACCCCGTTCACCGGCTAACGCTTCACCTGATAACTTAATTAAAATACGTTTATACTTAGGTTCTACCATTTTGTCACTCCTTTTATGATCTGTATTATTTTTACCACAAAAAAAGCGTTTTTTTATATAGTGATATCTATCAAAAAAATTTTATCTTGTCGTCTTAAAATCGATTATTTTTACCTCATACTTTTCTATTGACCATTTCTGAGTATGCCAGCTCGTATGGATAGGTGATTCCCCCAAAAGTAGAACTTCCTTTCCACATTCCAAATTAATGAAGTTGTATAACTTTCTTACCTATCAAAAAGAGCCTCTTGAGACAAACAGGTTGTAGCTTTCAACCTGTTTAGAACTTGAGGCTCCTATTATAAAAATCTCATTGTGATAACTAAAGTGATTGACTGGTCTAAAAAAGGGGATGCATCATCCCCTTTTTCAAGGCCATAAAACCTTTTCTAGTCATCGAGTAGACCTTGCTATTTGGAATTCAGCAAAATCAATCTTTCACCAAAGAAAGAAGAATTATTTTTCGTCTTCTTTTTTTCGACGACCAAATGCCACGAATCCTACAAGGCCTGCAACTAGTCCGAGTACAGTTGATCCTACAGATGTAGTTTCACCAGTATTTGGAAGTTGTCCTTTAGCTGGTGTTGGGATCCACTGGTTTACCTGGTGTTGGATTCACTGGTTTACCTGGTGTTGGATCCACTGGTTTACCTGGTGTTGGATCCACTGGTTTACCTGGTGTTGGATCCACTGGTTTACCTGGTGTTGGATCCACTGGTTTACCTGGTGTTGGGTCCACTGGTTTACCTGGTGTTGGGTCCACTGGTTTATCTGGTGTTGGGTCCACTGGTTTATCTGGTGTTGGGTCCACTGGTTTATCTGGTGTTGGGTCCACTGGTTTATCTGGTGTTGGATCTCACTGGTTTGTCTGGAGTTGGTTCTACAGGCTTGTCTGGAGTTGGCTCTACAGGCTTGTCTGGAGTTGGTTCTACAGGCTTGTCTGGAGTTGGCTCTACAGGCTTGTCTGGAGTTGGTTCTACAGGCTTGTCTGGAGTTGGTTCTACAGGCTTGTCTGGAGTTGGCTCTACAGGCTTTGTCTGGAGTTGGTTCTACAGGCTTGTCTGGAGTTGGTTCTACAGGCTTGTCTGGAGTTGGCTCTACAGGCTTGTCTGGAGTTGGCTCTACAGGCTTGTCTGGAGTTGGCTCTACAGGTTTGTCTGGAGTTGGTTCTACAGGCTTTGTCTGGAGTTTCTTTAAGTTTGTAAACATAAGTGACATTCTTATCGCCTTCAATCACTTTACCAGTTGTTGGATCTGTTGACTTCAAGTGACTATCTTTATCAACTTCACCTACTGTGTAGTTACCAGATGGTACCAATTCGTAAGTCTTACCTTCGAATTCAATCTCCTGTGGACGACGATCTTGTGTGTCATAGTCTTTGTCTACTGGTTGAGCTTCTTCGTCAGTTACATCTTCCTTGATTTTCTTGCCTTCTGTATCTACATAGTGAACATAAACGTTACCCTTCACTTCTTTATAGACGTAAGTGATGGTTGATTTTGGTTTGTCAACTTTACCTTTAACTGGATCAGATGATTCCAAGTGTCCATCTTCGTCAACTTTACCTACTGGGTAGTCACCTTTTGGTACGATCTTATAGGTCTTACCATCTGGTGTCTTGATAGTATTCGGTTTTTCACCTTCCTCAGTGGTATTATATGGTGTGTCATATGGTGAGTTTGGTGTATCTTGACGAGGTTTTTCGATTTCCTTACCATTTTCGTCCACGTAAGTGATGACAACTTCACCCTTCTTAGGTTCAGCTGGTGTTTCCTTCAGTTTGTATACATAGGTGACGTTCTTATCGCCTTCGATCACTTTACCTTTTGTTGGGTCTGTTGACTTGAGGTGACCTTGGTCATCTACTTCACCAACTGTGTAGTTACCAGCTGGTACCAATTCGTAAGTCTTACCTTCGAATTCAATCTCTTGTGGACGGTTGTCTACCACTGTGTCGTAGTCTTTATCCACTGGTTGAGCTTTTTCGTCGGTCACATCTGACTTGATGGTCTTGCCTTCTGTATCAACGTAGTGTACATAGACATTACCCTTCACTTCTTTATAGACGTAAGTGATGGTTGATTTTGGTTTGTCAACTTTACCTTTAACTGGATCAGATGATTCCAAGTGTCCATCTTCGTCAACTTTACCTACTGGGTAGTCCCCTTTCGGTACGATCTTATAGGTCTTACCATCTGGTGTCTTGATAGTATTTGGTTTCTCACCTTCCTCAGTGGTGTTATATGGTGTGTCATATGGAGAATTTGGTGTATCTTGACGAGGTTTTTCGATTTCCTTACCATTTTCGTCTACGTATGTGATGATGACTTCACCCTTCTTCGGCTCAGCTGGCTCTTCTTTAAGCTTGTAGATATATGTAACATTCTTATCTTTTTCAGCTACTTTACCAGTTGTTGGATCTGATGATGTAAGGTGTCCTTTGTCATCAACTTCACCTACTGTGTAGTTACCCGCTGGTACCAATTCATAAGTCTTACCGTCTTTTTCGATTTCTTTTGGACGGTTGTCTACTACTGTATCGTAATCTTTATCGATTGGTTGTTCATCTTCATCTTTTACTGAATCTTTGATAGTATTGCCTTCAGTATCTTTATAGTGAACATAGACATTACCCTTAGGTTCTTCTTTCAATTTGTAGATGTAGGTGACATTCTTATCTTTTTCAGCTACTTTACCAGTTGTTGGATCTGATGATGTAAGGTGTCCTTTGTCATCAACTTCACCTACTGTGTAAGTCCCTGCTGGTACCAATTCATAGGTCTTACCGTCTTTTTCGATTTCTTTTGGACGGTTGTCTACTACTGTATCGTAATCTTTATCGATTGGTTGTTCATCTTCATCTTTTACTGAATCTTTGATAGTATTGCCTTTCAGTATCTTTATAGTGAACATAGACATTACCCTTTTAGGTTCTTCTTTCAACTTTGTAGATGTAGGTGACATTCTGATCTATCCTTAGCAACTTCTCCAGTTGTAGGATCTGAAGACTTCAGGTGTCCTTGGTCATCTACTTCACCAACTGTGTAGTTACCAGCCGGGGCCAACTCGTAAGTCTTACCTTCGAATTGAATCTCATTCGGACGATTATCTACAACTGTATCGTAGGCCTTATTAATTGGTTGATCTTTTTCATCAGTTACATCTGGCTTAATAGTCTTGCCTTCTGTATCTTTGATAGTGAACGAAGACATTTCCTTTAACATCAGACTTGACAAAGTAGTAGTTCACATCAGTTGAAGGTTTAATCGCAGTTGGAATTGAGTAGTTAGTTAGAGAATGATGAATAACCCTTCAAATTAGAGTATACTTTTCCGTTTGTTGGTGCTGTAGGGTCATCCGCTACAGATCCTTCTGCTTGAATCTCTGGAACTTTACCAGCAATGACATTGTAACTGTTATTACCAGCTCCGGCAGGTGTCAATGATGTACTTGGAGCACCTTTGAATGGACGTGGATAAGTGTGTAGAGTTCCATCCATTTGTTTATAAGTATCTGTCTCAGTAGCAGACGACCAACCAGTGATAATGAGTGATTTGCTTCCAGCAGTTTCGTTAACTTCAAGATAGTAGTCCCCATTTTTTTACTGTTTACTTTTTGTAACTTTTTGTCTCGTCAGCCTTCCACTCTTCACCAGCTTTGTTAACTTTACTTGTGTAGATGAGTGTGTACTTAGATACATCTTCAGTACCAATATCAGATGTAGCAAAGTTGTTCACTTGAGATGGATCAAGGGCGTAGAATTTCGTTACAGTTGAGCCATCAGTATCAACGATTTCAGAAATACGTTTCACGTAGTAGTGGTTTGCTCCACCTTGAAGTTCGACAAGTTTTTGTCCAACAACACCCTTACCAAGGATACCAGATGTTTTTTGAGTTGAGTCAGTTGTTGCTGCTACTTGTTTGTAACCAGCAATCTCGCGATTGTTTGAAGCTGTGAATTGTTGACCCTGCAAGACCTGTTTTGAGTATAGCTTGCAAGAACTGTTTCATTTCCAGTTGGTTTGTATGGTTGACCTTCTGTGTACTTGCTGCTATCAACGACTTTATAGTAAGTTGTTTGATCAGCTTTAGCATAAGGAACCGAAGTTTGAACGTTTGGTTTGTCTTCACTTTTCGTTACCTGGGTAGTTGGTATCACGAATTTGAAGTGTTTCATACTCAAGGTTCGCGTTGACCAATGAGAAGGTTACGTTACCTGGATCAGTTCCGTTAGCACCTGTGTAAGTCAAAGTGTTGGTTACATCAGAGTTGTTGTTTGTGATGTAGCTTGGAAGAGAGATATTGCTTTCTCCAGCTTTGAGGGTACGAGTGTAAACTTCTGATCCATCAGATTTCTTCACAATACGCAAGTAAACATCTGGATTAGTTGAAAGGCTACCAGTGATAGCTGAACGATCTACTGCAAGAGTAGCATAATAATCAAAGTTTGTTTTAGCTCCAGTAGCGTGGTTAGTTTTAAGGAATTGCCATACACCAAAGGTATAACGATCTGCGTTTGGATCCAAAGCATAACCTGCTTTGTTGAAGGCTGCATCTTCAATCGTTGCACCGTTCGCATTTGAGATTACTGGATTAGTATCTACACTACCAGTAGTGCTTGTTGAGATTGGTGCCAATTGTGCTGAAATTGCTGGAGCACCATTAACGGTTGTGTTTCCATTGAAACCTGCCTCCTTCAAGGTTGCCATCATATCATCTACTGACTTGTTCAAGCGTTCTCGTTGCTCAGCATATGATTGTGGTTTTACTTCAGAATTGCTCGAAGCTTCTTTTGTTGGCAATTCAGCTTGAACTTTTGCAACAGCCTCTTTGATAGCAGCTTTCTGCTCTTCATTTTGATGGGTTGAAGCATATTTTTCTGCTATTTGATTCAATAAAGCTGCTTCAGAAGCATTTTGTTCCAAAGATCGCTTTTATCATCCGATGCTACAGCACTTTTCGACCACTTCGGGATGAACTTGCTGCTGAGGTTTTGTTTCTGTAGCAGTTTCATTTTTGAGGGACTGAGACTTCTTTCGAACCTTCTTCAGTTAATGGAGCTGCTTCAGGTGAAACGGATGGAGCACTCACTGCTGTAGAGGAAGAAACGACTTCGTTTCCTACTTCATCCGCAAACGTAGTATTTGCAACTGTAGTAGCACTTAAAGACTGCCGCTGCCACTACGATCCCTTTTAACAGGTGACGGCTCTTAGCAGAAACAGCATCTTCACGCACCTCAGCTACAACTGTCTCTTCGACTTGACCACGAATCACTTTGAGCAAACCAAAGTTTGAAGTAGCTGCACGCAACCAATTCTTACCTGACTTGATCAACTTGAAACGAGTCACTCGATCAGTTTCACGGAATTCTCCGTTTGAACGTTTAAAAAAATCATTTGATTCTCCTTAATTTTTTTATTTTTCACCTATATTATACCCTTTTTCCTGTACTTATGCAAGCGTTTTAATGTTTATCAAAGTTTATCATCAGGAGAACGATTTCTGAAAACCATTCAAAGAATAAAAAAAGCTACC
>BNJU01003784.1_pt1 | contig 158052 bp, 197 predicted proteins | sample 8539281 | NCBI WGS metagenome assembly BNJU01 (sample SAMD00202456, study PRJDB9452) | human saliva metagenome | isolation source: human saliva | place: Japan
TCCTCTCCGGTTCTGAGGAGGACATGAGTTGGAACAAGGCAAATATTGATGGTATTAAACTCTATAATGCAAAAATGATCAGCGAATAGAATATATCGAGAACATAGCAGAGAAAGATTTTTGAACGTAGATTTTACAATATGCTGATCGAGGATATGGTCTCATTATTGGGGCAGGTGCACAATTTAATGACGTTATAGAAGCTACAGCGCCTAAATATAAAAAAATACCTTGTTTTGTATTATCAATGGTTCGTTTTTAAATCAAAAGAATATAGTCTCTGTTCAAATTAAAGAAGAGGAAGTAGCTTATATCGCTTCCTGTATAGCCGGGAAACTAACGAAAACAGGAGTGTTTGCAAAATATTGCAGGATTTCCGAATGAGCCAATGAAGAAAATGTTGGACATTTATGAGAAAAAAATGCTGTTCGCGTTGCCCGGGAAGAGGGCTTGGTCAGGCGCACTGTCTAAGGGGCATATACCAACAGTTGGGATAATATTGACTTAGGATATAAAATTACAGAACAAGTGTTAGAAGAAAATGCAGACATTGTTCTGGTATATGCTAATAAGGTTTGGCAAGGAAGCCTTAAGGCGCTTCAAGAAGAACCGGGCAAAGCAAATATGATTGGAATTGCTACGAATCAGTGCTCTATAGATGAGAATATTGTTTTGGCATCTGTTATATTTGATTTTGATAAAGTTTACGCATGGATTATGGACGAATATAAAAGGGCATCTTGGCAAAGCAAAGGGTATATCCACTGGGAATGAGCCAGGATCTTTTTCACGTGCAATATAGTAAGAAAAATACGAGGACAAGTAATAGAGAAATTGATACTGTACAAAAAGACTTGAAAGCAGGACGGATTAACTTGGGCAAGGAGTAACAAATGAGTCTTTGGAAAAAAATGTCATTCACAATTATTGCGGTTATTGTACTTATTACCGGGCTTTTGTGGAGTGATTTCTTACAGAACGGTACAAAGTGTAATTATTCAAAAATAAAAAGAAGAAATGGGAAATATACTGAACCTTATTGATATGAATATAACGCAGCATATAGAAACATTAGATAGATTGATTGACGTTATTAGTGATTTGGTGTTTGCCCCAATAAAAATGATTAATGAGACAGGAGTAAAGATATTTGGAGAAACGGAGCTTTTTTTATTTTTAGAACAGGAAATTAATGTTTTTCCTTCGGTTAAAAAAATTTATATGCTTTGAATCAACAAGATGAAATTTTTTTACCAATATAAGATGAGTCAAATTTCTTTAGAAGAACTTTTCGTTCAATTGGGTGAGGATAAAGTAAAGCAAAATAAAATATATGGATAAGCCTAGAGGACGGATCCATCTTTTTACTTAGAACGATATGGGTGGAAGGGGAAAAAGAAGGGATCAATTGTTCTGGAGTTTAACCCCTCGAAATATTTATGCAATTACTGATTAATAATTTAAGTACTTTCCATCATCAAATTACTCTTTATTACGGATAAAAATGGGAAGGTGATTTGTTCGAATACCAGTGTGCCGGCAGAGTATCTTAATATAGTAAAAGAACGATATGATACCGGAGAACATACCTTTTCAATTTAACTGGAGCAACGTTAGCTATTTTTGCTTGTGGTCAATACAATGGCGTTACTGGATGGAGACTATTTTTCTATTGTTGCTACGAAAGACATTTTTCCGCAATTACAACTGTTAAAAAAATAGAGTAATCACAATTACTGTTATATCCGTGCTTATGGGATTTCTAATCAGCTTTTCTTCTTGCATGGACGATAACTAAGCCACTGAAAGAGCTTTCCAAGGCTATGGAGAAAGCACAAAGTGGTAACTTTGACATTCAGGTTCATACGAAACAAAAGGATGAAATTGGAAGCTTAATTCAATCCTACAATTTTTATGCTGGGTGAAATTAAAAGGCTTTATTCATGTGGTTACGGAAGAAAAGATGGCGCAGAAGACAGCAGAATTAAATGCTTTGCAAGCGCAAATCAATCCTCATTTTTGTACAATACTTTAGATACTATCAATTGGATGCTTTTAGCCAGAGGAGAGGACGATATTAGCGATTTGATTGTTCGTTTGGGAGAATTGTTAAAGTACTCTATATCAGGTGCAAATACATTAGTGCCTTTGCAAGAAGAAGTAAGATACATTAGAAATTATTTAGAAATTCAGAAGTGTAGAATGGAGGAACGTTTGGAATATGCTATTTCCATAGAGGAAGCATGCAATGCGTATCCTTGTCCTAAGCTTCTCCTGCAGCCTCTTGTAGAAAAATGCAATAAAACATGGTTTAGAACCTTTGGCGCGAGGAGGTAAAGTTTGTATTATTGCCGCAATAGATCAAGGAGAGTTGAAAATTACTGTTATTGACGATGGGCAAGGAATGGAAGCAGAAAAGATACAAGATATACGTTTTGGATAAGCGTGTTGGCCTTTAATAATGTGGAGAAACGAATCAAAGTTAATTTACGGACAGAACTATGGTTTGAGAATTCATTCTCAAAAAGAATAATGGGACCACAGTGGAAATTCATCTTCCGTTAATAGTAGAGGAGATTTTTTTCATGAAGATTATGATTGTAGATGATGAACCGAAAAATTAGACAAGGACTTAGGGCTTTACTTTTCCGGTCAAGAAGGAATGGAGTAGTAGGGGCTTATGAAAGTGCTATTTCTGCATTACTCGCTATTTCGGAGAAAAACCCTGATGTTCTCATTACAGATATAAGAATGCCAGAGTGCAATGGCTTGGATTTTATAGAAAAAAATAAGAGAGAAAGATGAGCGCATAAAGATTATTATCCTTAGTGGCTATAGCGAGTTTTCTTATGCACAGCGGGCTATTAAATATGGTGTATATAGATATCTCACAAAAGCCGACTAATCCAAGAGAACTTCTATGGCTTTTAAGAGAGCTTGGTTTTAATACACGAAAGAATGATGGAGAAGCAGTTGAAAAAAATGTATTTTTCAGAAAATTTTCGAGGTGGGAAATTATTTAGTTAGAGAAGCGATGAATTATATTGAAGTGCATTATGCAGAAAAAAATAGGACTCAAGAGTATAGCAGATGTTTTTGCATATTTCTCCAAACTATTTATCGGACTTGTTTTCGCTTACATTTGAAAGATAATTTTTCAGATTATCTTTTAGCTTTTTCGATTAAAAAGCTTGTTTGTTTTTGGAGTTGCCACAATATAAAGTGGCAGATGTTTCTCAAATGGTTGGGTTTAAAGACGCGACTTATTTTTAGTACAGTATTTTAAAAAGCATACAATGCTACTCCATTAGAGTACAAAAAAATACTGCAAAAAAACTATATTAATGATATTTTTTTCGAAAAATGTATACATAATATATGTAAAATAAATAAAAGTGATAAAATATATGTAGAAAACAAATAAAATCAGTAACTTATCATATATTCAATAAAAACAAAATAGATATACTGTTCATAAATACAAGTACAGAAAAAGGAGGGTTACCTTATGAAAAAAAGAATCGTTTGTTTTTTTCTGCAACCTTAGCATTATTGGCATCTATGATGGTTGCTTGCGGCGGTGGAGCTGCAAAAATCTGAGTCGAAGGTCGAGAATGGTGAACAACAGAATGCCGAGAAGACAGATTCGGAATATTCCGGCATGAAGATTGTTTTAATTCTTCCCGAAGCATAGACGATCAGAGCTGGAATGCCAGCAATAATGCCGGAGCAAAACAATGCGATAAAGAACTGGGAACCAAGATTGAGGTGGTTGAGTCTGTTCCTGTAGAGGAATTTGAGCAGACCTTCACAGAATACGGTGAAAAGGGATATGACCTGGTAATGGCTGCCGGAAGTCAGTTTGATGAAGCTTGCAGCAGTAGCGCCTCAATATGAAAAGACAGTTTACACCATTATCAATGGAACCAAGAGTGATTCGGATAATATGGTTCCGGTTTTTCCCAAAAAGAATATGAAGGTTCCTATATTGCGGGAGTCATTGCCGGATACACTACGGAGAATGGAAACTTTGCAACTATGGGAGGAGAGTCTAATCTGGCCATGGTACACCTTTTTGGATACTTATGAAGGGATAGCTGTGGCAACCGCAAAAAGAAAGGGGATTAGCTGATGCAAAGGCAAATCGTTCATTCTTGAATACCTGGACCGATGTATCAATCGGAAAGGCAATGGCTTCACAAATGATTGATAATGGCGCTGATACAGTGTTCTGCTACTCCAACGAGGCGACTTCCGGTGCAATTCAGGCAACAGCTGAAAAAAAGGCAAAATTCGTAGGATTTGCAGCGAACAAGAATGAGGAAAGTGATTGTGTAGTGGCATCCGTAAGCATGAATTGGGCCAATGTATATCCTTGGATTATTAAGGGCATCAAAAAGTGGAGAATTAAAAGGTGCTCAAGAGGTGGGGGTAAAAGAAGGTGTGTTTGAAACTATCTTTACTGACCAGTGCTCTGAGGAATGTAAGAAGGCAGTTGAGAAAGCTACAGAAGAAATTACAAATGGAAAAATAGACTTTTAAGCAGTATTTTTCTGAATAGATTTATAAAAAGGCAGTGTTAATCTAACGCTGCCTTTTTTCATAAAAATCTTAGGAGATGCATTATATGGGAAAAATATTATTGTTGAATTAAAACATATCAACAAACGTTTTTGCCAAGGTTTTTGGCAAATGATGATGTATCTATGGTGATTAAAGAGGAGAAGTAGGTTGCTCTTTAGGGGAGAATGGTGCCGGAAAAAGTACCATCATGAAAATCTTATACGGACTTTACCATGCCACAGAAGGAGAGATTTTCATTAATCAGAAAAAGGTAGAAATTCGCCTCCTAAAGAGGCGATGGCTTGTGGAATTGCTATGATTCAACAGCACTTTTCCTTGGTAGAGGCACATACGGTTACCGAGAATATAATATTGGGGCATTGCAAAGGTAGGATTGATTTCACAGAAAAAGAAAAAGAGATTCAAGCCCTTGCTGACCAATATCACTTTGATGTTCCTGCAGGGGAATTGGTGAAGAATTTGACGGTTGGTGCACAGCAAAAAGTTGAAATTTTAAAGGCACTCTACCTAAATGCAAAAATTATTATTATGGATGAACCCACAGCAGTACTTACACCCCAGGAAGCGGATGTGTTAATGGGATTTGTCCGAGACTATGTAGCGAAGGGAAATTCGATTGTATTTATTACCCATAAGATGAAAGAGGTTTTAGAAGTATCGGATCGAATCATTGTACTGCGAAATGGAAAAATAAGTGGAACGATAGAAGAAGGGGAGATTCGGACGGTTAAAGAGTCAGAGTTAGTCAATCTGATGATTGGACATGACTTGGAAATTATAAAAGCGCCAACAATGACGGGGACAGATAATCGGAAAAATAGATTAGAGGTAGAACATGTATCTTTAAAATCTAAAGATAATATTCCATTACTGGATAATGTTTCATTTTTCGATTAAAGAAGGAGAAATTCTTGGTTTTTGCAGGTGTTTCCGGAAATGGACAGCAGGAACTTTGCGAAGCGATTTATGGTGCAAGAAAACTTCATGCAGGAAAGGTGATTCTTGACGGAGAAGAGATTAGCCAATTAGCGGTAAAAAGAAAAGAATCGAAAAGGGAATAGGATACTTAGCGTCGGATCGTTACAGGTATGGAATGATTTCCGGAATGACACTCTCTGAGAATATTCTTTTAAAAGCCAGTTATCTTAAAAACTGGGTTAAAAATGGAATCATAAAATGGAAAGAATTGAACAATTATACGGAGAATATTATTCAGGAATATAAGGTTAAGGCTCCTGACCATGAAGTTGTGATTGGTAGCTTGTCTGGGGGAATCAACAAAAAAAGTTGTCGTGCCAGAGAAGTGGATAGAGGAGAAAAAGTTGATTATATTTGATCAACCTACAAGAGGCTTAGACCTTGGGGCGATTAACTATGTACACAAAACCATTATGAGAGAAAAGAGTAAGGGAAAGAGCATTTTACTGGTATCTACAGAGCTATCGGAAAATCTTTGCTCTTTTCCGATAGGATTGCTATTTTATACAAAAGGGAAAAATCATGGGGATTTTTTTCAAAATGGAGAGCTTAGCACAGAACAGATAGGATTGTTAATGGCAGGCTATGAATTGAAGGAGGCGTAAATGAAAAAGAAAGAGATTCTTTGTGATTTTTTTACTTTGGATTCTTTTTCGCAATCCTTTTTAGGTCTGACAATCAGCTTTTAGTTTTTACCTTTATTATCAGTGAATCCTTTTTCAGGCTCTTACGGTAATGTTTTTCAGAAACATTTTTCCAGCACATATAATATGGGAAATATTCTGATTAAAAACGGCTCCTCTTATTTTAACCGGTTTGGCTTTTACGTTCACCCATAAAGCGAATCTGTATAATATTGGAGCGCAGGGGCAGTTCTATTCCGGCTGCATTTGTGCATCGGCAGTATCTTTAGCACTGGGAGGGAAACTTCCAGGACCAATTGTAATTCTTTTGGCAGGAATGGCTGCTATTTTGGGCGGTGCTGTTGTTGGATTTATAATTGGATTTTTAAAGGCAAAAATTCAATGCTAATGAATTTTTGATTAGTATGATGTCCACCTATGTTATCCAATATGTTATGCAGTTATTGCTCAGAACCAGTTTACAGGAATCAAAACATGAGTATTTGAAAACAGACTATTTGGATAAAAGCACCTGGCTGCCAAAAATCATTCCGGGCACCTCTGTTTCCTTGGGAATTGTGATTTCTTTGCTGGTTGCGGTATTGGTTTGGTATGTACTTTATAAGACTTCTTTAGGATTTAGAATTCGGGCAACCGGTTTAAATCAGGATGCTGCCAGAATGTCCGGAATCAGTCCTCAACATCAATATATGCTTGCCTTCGCCATTAGTGGTGCTATTGCAGGACTTGCAGGACTGGTGGAAATCAATGGAATGCAGCATATGCTTCTTACCGGTTTTGATACGCAGATAGGATCTTACGGAATCGGAATCGCTATTTTAGCCAATGCTCACCCACTTGCGGTTGTACCGGCTTCTCTACTATTTGGCTTTTTGCAAGTTGGAGGAACGGCATTGGGACATTCAACGGATGCTCCTGCCAGTGTAATTGATCTGCTACAGGGTTTTGTAATGCTCTTCGTGCTTATGTCTTTCTACTTTAGAAGAAAGGCTGAATTAAATAAGCTTAAGAAAAAGAGAATCGTGACAGAGGAGGCCTAGAATGAACAATATAACAAGCCTTTTGGCAAGAGCATTTTTTATGAGTACCCCTCTTATTCTTGGTGCGCTTGGAGAGGTGATTGCAGAGAGAACAGGAATGATGGTTACCGCTGTAGAGGGAATATTTCTCATAGGAGCATGGGGAGGATTCATAGGAGCATACATTAGTGGGAATCTATATCTTGGATTTTTGCTGGCTATGGTGTGTGGCCTCATGGTTGCGCTTCTCTATGCTTTAACCACTGTATATATGAACCAGCATCAAATTGTAATGGGAACAGCAATTTCCATTTTAGTAACAGGGTTTTGTACTTTTTTCTATCGAGTTATTTTTGGCATTCAGACTACCCCTTTGAAAGTAGAGGTGCTTTCCACAATACATGATCCCTGCTAAAGTCAAAGTCAACTTTTTATTGGTAAAAATTTCTATTTTTCCCAAAATATTATTACCTATCTGGCATATCTATTGATTCCGATTATTTTATTTGTGATGAATCATACAGCATTGGGACTTACCCTTAGATCCTGTGGAGAGAATCCGGAAGCCGTTGATACCGCAGGAATAGATATATTAAAGATTCGTTTTGCGGCAGTAGCCGTCGCCGGTTGTTTGGGAGGAATTGCAGGTGCGTACTACTCTTTATGTAATGTGGGGATGTATACATCTGAAATCATTAGTGGGCGCGGTTGGATTGCTTTTGGAATTTGCTTTTTAGGAAACTGGAACCCGGTAGGAGCACTGATTTTCGGCACTGTATTTGGCGTATCAGAGGCTATTGGAGTTTATGTAAAATCTTTGGGGGTGAGCACCATGCCCAGTGAACTCTTTAGTGCACTGCCTTATGTTTTAGTGATTGTTCTAACGGTTTGTAGGAAAGATCTCAGAGCGCCAAATAAGCTGGGACAGAATTATGTGAAAGAGAATTAGTGTATAGAGTTTTGGCATCCATACCAAGCATTTGCTTGGTACAACAATATTTTCATAACAAAGGAGGATATGGTATGAAAAGAAAAGAACGTCTATTTCTAAGTCTTTCACTTGTGGCAGGAATGGCATTGTCCGCATGTGGAGGAGCTGCACAAGAGGCCAAAGACTCTGCTTCACAAGCTCAGATGGAGACAAAAGCTGAAGAAGCAGGGAAAACAGAAGAGACAACAAATGGAACCGGAACAGTGGATAACCCTGAAGAGGTTACTGTTCCTGCGGGTACTTTAAGCTTTTGGTCCTTATTTACCGGAGGAGATGGAGATTGGTTTAAACAAATAAAAGATCAATATAATCAAACTAATCCTAAAAATCCGGTGGAGATCATTACGCTTGTTTGGGATGATTATTATACGAAGTTACAGACAGCTGTAGCTGCCGGAAAAGGTCCTGATATTGGTATCTCTCATGTTTCTAAACTATATGAGCTTTCCCAGAGTGGTGTTGCGGAGCCATTAGATGATTATTTGAAGAAACTGAACATTGATTTATCAAAGGACTATCAGAAATCCAGCCTTGACTCCGTAAGCATTGATGGAAAAATCTATGCCATTCCTTTGGATACTCATGCTGAGGTAATGTATTACAACACCAGCCTTCTGGAAGAAGCGGGAGTTACTGAAGAGGAACTTCTTAATGTGAAGGACATGGAGGGATTTAAGGATATTTTAAAGCGATGCAAAGAAAAATTACCTGCTGAAATATCTCCATTGGGATTAACACAGTCCGGAGATGATCCCTTTAGAACTTGGTATGCAATTTATTTCCAAATGGGTGGAAAGGATTTCATCAATGCAGAAGGAAAGAACACCTTAGATGTAGAGATTGGTAAAAAAGCGCTGGAGGAATTAGAAGTACTTTATAAAGAGGGCTATATTCTTCCCGGTATTGATGATAGCCAGGCTTTATTCCAATCCGGTAAAGCGGCTATACTTTTTGGTGGCACTTGGTTAACCGGAGCGTACGAGCAGACGGAAAATCTTAAGTTCAATAACACAACTTTTTCCACAATTATTTGGCGATAAGCCATATTGTTGAGCAGATTCCCATACTTTGATTCTTCCCAAAAAGAAAAAGAACAGAAGAAGAGACTTTGTCTGCAGTTCAATTTATGGTATATGCGTCAAAAAGACGGAGGTATCGTTTGGGCAGGATCCGGACAAATTCTCTGCAAATGAAGCTAACCAGAGTGAAGAGTATAAAAAAACTCAAAGGATATAATGTGATTTCTGAGTTGGAGTATGCGAAAATATGCACCAAAGAGTGAACATTATTATGGCGGGATGAAAAAGATTTGATGGATGCAGTAGGCGCATATTTAACAGGAAACAGTTCCTAGATGAAGCCGGAGCTGCTCTTCAAGAGGCCGTGGAAAATAATTTGGATTAAAACGTAAACCATCAAAGAATAGTAGGTAAACTATGAATAGATTGCTATCTGCTCCATATAACAAACATAAAATAGGGAAAAAGCAAGCTGTGGCAATATTATTTATTATGCCTTTCTTCGTGCTCTATTCTATCTTTACAATCTTCCCTGTTTTTCAAGGGATATATGTCAGTTTATGCAATTGGAATTTGATGGGAAAGGCCAGTTTTGTTGGTATAGAAAATTATAAAAGATGATGCAGGATAAGAATTTCTACTTATCCTGCATCCACACTGTAAAATTTGTGATTTTTTTCTGTACCATTCTTGGTTATTTTATCATTTATCCTTGCATTATTGGCAAACAGAGCCGTTTGCTTCCGACGCTTTTTAAGGACGGCATATTACTTACCCGGAGTGCTATCAGTTTCTGTTGCCTCTTATTTGGCCAGTTTTGTTTTTGCGCCTTACCGTGGATTACTAAATGGCCTTTTGCGGTCTTTTCATTTCTTGAATGGTCAGAAGGAGATTTTATGGTTACAAGATTCTAATAAAGTGTGGTTTAGCTTAGTGGCTATGACTTTATGGTGGACTATAGGTTTTTCTATGTTGCTATACTTAGCTGCTTTACAGGATATACCGGAGGTTTTGTATGATGCTGCAAAAGTAGATGGTGCGTCACCGCTCCAAATATTTTGGAAGATTACTGTACCACTGTTAAAACCAACAATTTTCCTTGTGATGATGCTCCAAATTATTGCCAGCTTTAAAGTTTTTGGACAAATTCATTTAATGACAGGTGGAGGACCGGCTAATACTACCCGTTCTTTAATACAATACATATATCAACAGGCATTTGAAAAGAATAAGTTGGGATATGCTTCTGCAATGTCGTATTTCTTATTTGTTGTTTTATGTCTATTGGTGTTTATTCAAAGACGCTTTGGAAGACAAGAGGAAGGTTGAGTATGAGAAATAGAACGAAAACAATACAAAGCAATCTTATTTCTGCACTTTCCTTACTTATCGCTTTAATTATGCTTTCTCCGATTATTTGGGGGCTGTTTTGTTCCATTCAATACGAAGGAAAGCAATTTCATAATGTGTTTTCTTGGTTTACACCACCCTATACATTACAAAATTATCCTCAGGTTTTATTGAAAACAGGAGTGTTTCGATGGTTCTGTAATAGCCTGATTGTCGCTGTGGTGACTACTGCATTGTCTGTTCTTGTGTCTACATTAGCGGCGTATAGCATAGCTCATATTTCCTTTTAAAGGAAGTGGCTTTTTTTCTATTTTTTTATTTTCTTATTGGAATTCTGGTTCCCAGTGAGGCAACGATTATTCCTTTATTTGTATTAATGAGCAAATTAAAAGCTAATTGATAGCTATAGCGGTTTGATTTTGCCATCTGTGGCCAGTTCTATGAATTTTGTAATCACTTATAGCTTTTTTAGGTCACTACCAAGAGAACTTTTTGAGGCAGTACGAATCGATGGAGGTGGGGAATGGATAATTTACACTAAAGTCGTCCTTCCGCTTTCAAGACCAATCATTGCGACAATTGCTATCATGAGTTTCATCGCAAGTTGGAATAATTATATTTGGCCACTACTTTGTGTATTTAGCGAAAAACTATATACGCTACCTATCGGGATTCCGACGTTGATTAAGATAGAGAGGCCCGATTTTGTCATTCCAATGTGTATAAACATGGTGGCTTCTTTGCCGATGATTATTTTATATCTAATATTTGAAAAGCAAATTGTTCAAGGAATTAGTACAGGTGGTATCAAAGGATAAAGGAAAAAGGAGAACAGCATGAAACATATTGAAAAATTATCCCAGACCACAATTAGTAAGAGACTCGTGGATAGAACTAAATGGGGAATGGGACTTTGCTTTTGACAATGAAAACAAACCGGAGAAAAAGCCATTGGGAGATGGGGATACCGCTAGCAGAAAAGAGAAAAATTTTAGTTCCCTTTAGTCCGGAAACAAAAAGAAAGTGGAGTACATATTCAGAATCATTCCGGATATTTATGGTATCAGAGAATGCTGCCTGTTAATAAGAAGGAGCTGGAGGAAAACGATTTATTCTGCATTTTCGAGGGCGTAGATTATTTGAGTAAGGTTTATATTAATGGAAAAGCAAGTTGGGCAGCATTGCGGTGGCTATTCTCGCTTTTCTGTTGATGTGACAGAGTACATTGAAGATAAAGAGAATATATTGACTGTTTTTGCTATTGACTCTTCGAATATGGAGCAACCTAGGGGAAAGCAAAGATGGGAACAGTATAGTTATGCTTGTTGGTATGTACAAACTTCCGGAATTTGGAAAAGTGTTTGGGGAGAAGTTGTTAATCAAAGATACATTAAAGATGTTAAAATTACCCCCCACTTATATGAACATACAGTAGAAATAGAAGGGCTTGTTGAAGATGCTTGCTTGCTTTCTGTTGAAACAAAAGCAATCTAAATGTCCCATTGTTTGCCAATGTGAAAGTGAAGTATCAGAATATAGATGTGACAGAGGCTCAAGCGATAGTTCAAGAAGGAAGATTTAAGTTAAAAAGTCTATTTGGATAATCCTGCTATAGATCCATTTTTTGGTGAAGAGATGGAGTCCTCAGGAGCCTAATCTGTACGATTTGGAGATTAAAAATCAAGGAAGAAGATGGAGTGTTAGACTCCGTTTTCAGCTATTTTGGGCTCCGAGAAATAAGGATAGAAGAGGGCAAGTTCCTACTAAATGGATGTCCATTATACCAAAGGTTGATATTGGATCAGGGGTATTGGAAGGATACAGGATTAACACCAAAGGACGAAAAGACTTTATTACATGACTTGCAAAAAGATTAAAAGAAATGGGCTTCAATGGAGTAAGAAAACACCAGAAGATAGAGGATGAGAGATTCCTTTACTTATGCGATACCATGGGTATATTGGTATGGAGCGAATTCCCATCAAACTATCGCTTTAATCAAGAAAGCATTATGGCTTTTACTAAAGAATGGATGGAGGCAGTAAAACAAAATTATAATCATCCCTCTATCATTGCCTGGACACCTTTTAATGAATCATGGGGAGTATTTGAGATTGAAAAAGAAAAAGCGGAACAGTATTTGACCGAAGGGATATACTATTTGACGAAATCTTTGGATCCATATAGGCCTGTAATCTCTAATGATGGTTGGGAACACACTAAAACGGATTTGTTGACACTTCATGACTATACGGAAAGAGGTGAGGATTTCTATAAGAGATACAGTGCTTTTATAGAGCAAATGAAGACTACGGAAGAATATCATTGTGGATTTAAATCAGCTTTTTCCAATGGGTATCAATATGATAAGCAACCAATATTGCTCACTGAGTATGGTGGGATAGCATTTTCCACAAAGGAAAAAGAACAGTGGGGATATGGCAATACTGTAGAAACAGAAGAAGCATTTTTGGAAAGATATGAATCCATAACAAAGGCCATAATAGAACTTCCGTTCTTCCAAGGTTTTTGCTATACACAGTTAACGGATGTGGAGCAGGAAGTAAATGGACTGTTGGATGAAAATCATGAATATAAAGTGTCCCCTGAGGCGATTAGAAAAATTAATCTTACCAGGCCATCTGACGGAAGGTTAATTCATATATTCGACTAAGATATAAGAATGTTGGAGGCTAAAAAAAGCACATTTACCAAGAGGTAAGTGTGCTTTTTTTGATAGCATACTAAAAATATTTATTATTCCAAAATCTCCGGCTCTTCCGTTGCGATATAAGCTTCCAAGCTGTTCTTATCCACTAGGGAGGGCGGCTCCTTCTCTTGTGACACTTAGTGCTGCTGCGTAGCTTGCAATGCGGATAGCCTGCTCCATAGGAAAGTCCAGAAGAATATAAGAGGCTAGGGGCACTGATAAAGGCATCAGCTGCTCCGGTGGTATCGATTGCTTTAACTTCCTTGGCGGGATACAGCCCTAATATGCCTTTTTCCTTTTGCAAAAAGTCCTTGTTTTTCCCAGGGTTATAATCACCATATTTGCCCCTTTTTAGAAAGTAATCGGCACACTGTTCTAAAAAGTGCTTTATCGCAAGCTTCTTTAGCCTGCATTTTCTGTAGCTTTTTGGAAAGCTGGGATTCTTCCGTAGATAAAAGAATCTGTGCTTCCTCTAAATTGGGGAGGAAGATATCTGTTAAGGCAAGGATTTCCGGGTCTATTTGCCTTATGGAGGAAGGCTTCAATAGGACAGGGAGCTTGTGGCTTTTTGCTAAACGACAAGCGGTCAAGATCGTATCCTGCGGAACTTCAGTATTTAGAAGGCATAGATGACTGTCTTTGAAGATGGGAAGTGCCTCTTCAACATGTTTCTTACTGACACACTCATTGGCCCCGGAAAGGATGGAGACGATGGAATCTCCGCTGTTGTTTAAGAAAATATATCCTTTGCCGGTTAATTCTCCGTGGACACGCTTCAAATAGGCGGTATTGATCCCTGCTTGCTTTGCACTTTCGTAAATGGTATCTGCTTCCAAATCATCCCCGACAAGCCCTATAATGCTGGCGTGATGTCCCAATTTGCTCACTCCGATGGCTTGGTTCATCCCTTTTCCGCCTAAATAGTTGGAAGAACGACTGGTCTTGGCTGCCATTCCCGGGCTGGGAAGCTCTCGGAAAAATAGGTAGGAATCAATATTTACACTTCCCAAAACAAGAACTTTTTTTCTTTTAGTCATAGCGGGGGCGGAAATAGATTTAGTGTGGTTTAAATGATAGTCCGGCTGAAAATGCTTTCGCTCCTGTTCTGTATTTTCAGAATGCTCAAGATGCTTGATCAGGCAGGAGCCAAGATATTCTCCAAATTCTTCAAAGGAGATTAGTAGGGCTGAGATTTCGGAGAAGTTATTAATATTGCTTTGGTGTTTACATAAGGTAAGCAAAGAAAAGTCATTGGGAATATGCAAATGACGGCTTAGTAATCTTTGATAGATTTGAAAGCTACTTTGGAAGTGCAGAGTTAGTACAGCACTAATACTCCCGCAGGAAATATGGCGGTAAAATTTTTCATTATCTTTACTAAAAATGAATTCTTCCGTAAAAGGAATGGCATTTTGATACAGACAGCTTTTAAAACCTTCAATAAATTCATTTCGAATAGGACTTTCCTTTTCTGCCACAAGGGCGATTTTGGAATGTCCTGCTTGAACCAGATTTTGGGTCAAGAATTCCGCCATACTTTTATAGGAAATGGTAGGCAGAAAATCCGGACCGGGAATATCTTCTTCTGTACTGAAAAGAAAATAGGGCTTTTTACTCTGCTTCAGCTGTGCATAGACTTCGGAAGATGGCTTGGAACTGATAGGATTAAACAGAATGCCGTCAACATTGCTGGAAGCAAGCAATGATAGGTTTTTTAATTCCTGCGTTTTGTTTAAATGGCTTTCCAGCACCGTTATGCCATAACCGTAGGAGCGAGCGACATTCATTAAACCTTTCAGGAGTCGCTCATCGGGAATACAGTCTCGAAAGATAACTCCGAAAATACTGGTTTTTTCGGGATATTGTGTTCGCACAAAAGAGTAAGGTTTGTAATTATGAATTTTTGCAAGGGAAAGGACATGCTCTCTTGTTTGGGGGCTGATATTTGCGTCTTTATGATTCAAAAATTTTGGAAACGGTAGATACAGACACACCGGCTAATTGAGCAAAATTCTTTTAATGGTCATACTTTTTTTCTCCTACTGTCAAACTTTTGCTTATCATATAATAAACTTAAGGAATTTAGAACCTTTGATTTTTTGTTTTTCAGGTGGGATCTCAATATCTTGAAACTTATTATAATTGTAAGAAACAGACAAAAATAAGAGCGAATTGGAAGAAAGCAAAAAGAATCTTTAAACGTGGAAAACAAGAAGTGCCAAGTATGTGCAAATCGCATATAAATAAGAGAAAAATTAGTTAAAATCAGATAAAATTATTGGCAAAAACATATTGATATTGACACAATTATACCGATTGATATATCTTATGAATAAGAAAAATAAGTATAGGAAAATAGTTTCCTATACAAATATTCTAGACTGTGTATAAAAAGTGTATATTTTTATGAAGGAGGAAAAAGAGAATGAAAAAATGTCTGAGTGTGATTCTGGCAAGCTTGTTAAGCTGTTCCTTATTGCTGGGATGTGGAAAGTCTGCAAATGAGGTGGCAGAATCCAATGCGAACAAGACCGAGGCTGCACAGGCTGATTCTAAGGCGGAAAAAGTCTTCTGATAAGTCTGAGTCCAAAGAGAAAAAGGGGATTCGTGTTTGCATTGTTTATACGGGTAACTTAGGAGATAAGTCTTATAATGACTCTTGCAATGCAGGGGCAAAAAAGGCAGTTGAGGATTTCGGTATTGACTTAAAGTCTCTTGAAGGAACTACAGCACAGGAGTGGGAAGCGAATTTAGTAGCTGCCTGTGAAGAAGGTTATGATCTGATCATCGGTGCTTCTTCCAATATCGCTGATTATATTACTGAGCATGCTCCTAACTATCCGGATGTTAAGTTTGCGGTAATTGATACAACCGTTGATCTGGATAACGTAGAATCCATTAGCTTTGCTCAGAACCAGGGATCCTTCCTTGCCGGAGCTGCAGCAGCTATGTTTACACAAAAGACTGATATTCCCAATGTAAATGATGCGCATGTAATCGGATGGGTTGGCGGAATGGATATTCCTGTACTTCATGACTTCTACACAGGATATGAGCAGGGCGCAAAGTACATCGATCCGGATGTTACTATTTTGCAGGCTTTTGCAGGTTCCTGGACAGATCCTTTAAAGGGAAAAGAATTAACTCTTGCACAGTATGAGCAGGGTGCTGATATTGTTATGAATGTGGCTTCCGGTACAGGAACAGGAATTTTGGAAGCGGCAAAGGAAGCGGATAAATATGCTATCGGCGTAGACTTAAACCAGGATGCTGACCAGCCCGGACATGTGGTAACTTCCATGGTGAAGAGAGTAGATAATGCGTGCTATCTTGTTATTCAGTCTGTTGTTGAGGGGACATTTAAGGGCGGTTCCACCCAGTATCTGTCTTTGGCAGAGGGCGGTGTGAGCTTAACTGATTTCGCAGAGATCAAGAAGTCTTTGGGAGAGAAGTTCCCACAGGATATCGTAGACAAGTGCGAAGAACTGTCCAAGAAGATTATCTCCGGTGAGATTGTAGTGGAAAATTATGAAGGTTTCGGTCCGAAAGCATAAAGCCTGAAACTTTGTGTCGGGCATGGGACTCTTTAGGGTTCCCATGCCCTTTCTTTATCAGTTAAATGAGGGAGAGTAATGAGTGAATTTGTTGTAGAAATGAAAAACATCGTAAAATCCTTTGGAGAAGTGCATGCCGTAAAAGATGGACAATTCAACCTGATTAAGGGAGAAATTCATTCATTAATCGGAGAAAACGGAGCAGGAAAGTCTACTATGATGAAACTGCTTTACGGTATGTACCCCATAGATTCCGGTGAGATTATTGTTAAGGGACAGCCCATGGGCAAGTTAGATCCCAAGTTGGCCATTCAACATGGGATTGGAATGGTTCATCAGGAATTTATGCTCGTCAATGATTTGACTGTGTTGGAAAATGTTATTTTAGGTTTTGAGCCTAAAAAGGGACTACAGATTGACTTCGATAAGGCGAGAAAAGAGATTCAACACTTTATTGACCAATACAACATGGAGATTCAGCTGGATAAAAAGGTTAGCCAGATTTCCGTGGGAGAAGCGCAGCGTGTAGAAATCATCAAAACGCTGATGAGAGGGGCGGATATTATCATATTGGATGAGCCTACTGCTGTTTTGACTCCTCAAGAAACCAAAAAGCTTTTTGAGATATTAAATAATTTAAAGAAAGAGCAAAAATCTCTGGTGTTTATTTCTCATAAGCTAAACGAAGTTATGGAAATTTTCGGATCGTATTTCTGTTATGCGACAGGGGTTGCATATGGGAATTGTGTCTAAAGAAGAAACTTCTCCACTGGATTTAACCAAGAAAATGATTGGTCGAGAGGTGTTCTTGCATATTGATAAGACTTACGAAAAAAAGCGGGAAAGAGAATTTTGGATGTACAAGATGTTTGGATTCCAAGCCAAAAGGAAAGCTCCAAAATTCGAGGCCTGTCCTTACATGTGAATGAGGGAGAAATTGTGGGCATTGCCGGTATAGACGGAAATGGGCAATCAGAACTGATTGAGGCAATCACCGGTCTACGTCCTGTGGAGAGGGCATATCTTCCTGGACGGAAAGGAAATCACCAACCTTTCTCCGAAAAAAAGTACGAGAAGTGGGATTGGCACATATTCCGGAGGATAGAAATACCCGGGGACTGAATAGAACCATGAGTATTGAAGAAAATCTAGTTGCGGTGGAAGTGGACAAAGCACCCTTCAGCAGGGGGATGGTCATGAATACAGCTGCTATGGACCGGCATTCTGGAAGAAATGGTGAAGCGCTTTGATATTCGCCCCACAGACTATAAGCTACCCACATCCTCTCTTTCCGGAGGAAATGCACAGAAGGTAGTAGTAGCAAGAGAAGTTTCCATGAATAAGAAGCTACTGGTGGCGGCTCAGCCTACCAGAGGAGTGGATATCGGTGCCATAGAGTCTATTCAAAAAGACTTTTGGAGGAGGCGAAGAAGAACGGTGCAGGAGTATTGCTGGTTTCTACGGAGTTGGAAGAAATCACATCCCTTTCCGATCGCATCATTGTTATTCACGAAGGAACGATTACCGGAGAGCTTAGTGCCGGAGAAGCCAATGAAAACAACCTGGGACTTCTGATGATGGGAGGTACGGTGGATCGTCAGGTAAAAGAAGATATGACAAAAGCAACAGCCTAAAGTTGATGTAGAAGACCATCAGGCAAAAAGAAGGCGTGACGGAAAATCAGTTACAGGAAGGAGGAAAGGGAGATGAATAAGTCTTTGAACAGCTTTTTGAAAAATATTGTTTACCTTTTTTCCTGGCGATTTTGGTGGGCGCCATTTTTATTCTTGCCATTGGGGAAAATCCTATTGATGCTTATCTGGCATTGTTAAAAGGCGCTTTGGGAACAAAACTGGGAAGAGGAAATGTCATTGCGGGCTTTACTCCTTTACTGCTTACTGCAACAGCATTTGCAGTGGCAGCTAAGGCTGGTGCGTTTAATGTCGGAGTAGAGGAGAAGTAATTTTAGGAGGCATTACTGCTGCTTATATCGGTATCAATTGGGGATTTTTATCTGTACCTCTTTTATATCTTGCCTGCTTTACCGGGGCCATTGTGGTAGCCATGCTATGGGGCTTGATTCCGGCGATTTTGAAGGCTTATTTTAATGTATCGGAAGTCTGTGTAACGATTTTGATGAATACGGTAGCGCTGTATATTGGTTCATATCTGGTTAGTGGACCCATGAGCGCAGGAGTGGCTACTCCTCAGTCCAAGCCTGTGCTGGTAACGATTCCGAAAATCATGAAGCCTTCTTCGGCAAATATGGGGGTTTTTATTGCTATCCTTTTGGTATTGGCAGTCATTTGGATGACTTATAAGACAAAGTGGGGATATAAGATTAGAACTGTGGGAACCAATCCTGCCCATGCGGATTATGCCGGTATTAATTCTAAAAAAGTCTTTATCGGTGCGATGTTACTTTCTGCAGCCCTTGGTGGAGTTGCAGGATGCATAGAAGTTCTTGGTGTACATGGATACTATCTGGACGGTTTTGCAAGGGATTTAGGAACGAATGGTATGTTGGCAGCATTAATTGTGAAGTCAAACATGCTCTTTACTCCGTTTGTGGCTTTTTTCTTGGCGGTATTAAAGGCAGGGGCTATGGCTATGCAGCAGGCTACCAGCGTACCGAAATCTATTGTAGATACTATCTCTGCAGTGTTTATTATTATCGCAACCATGGATTTTGTCATTAGTCTTCGGCAGCGGAGAAAGCTGGAAAAGGAATTAAAAACAGAGATAGCTTCTAATCAGATAGAGAAAGGAGGGGATAAATAATGTCAGAGAATTTAGGAAAAATCTTTAATCTATCACTGATTTATGCAACCTTCCGGGCATCCACTCCCATAATCTATGCAGCTTTATGTGCAGCGATAACACAGCAGGCAAATATTTTAAATATCGGTACTGAGGGAATTATGCTGGTGGGAGCCTTTACAGCGGTGGCTGTGAGCTATTTTACCGGTAGCTGGATGCTGGGAATTCTGGCGGCTATGCTTGGTGGAGCTCTCATTGCTATGATTATGGCTGTTAGTCATATTAAGTACAATTCTGAAATTTGTGCCATCGGTATGGGCATAAATCTTTTGGCTATTGCATTAACCAAGTTTATGCTTCAGGTGTTTTTCCATACCAGCGGAAGCTTTTCCAATCCCTCAATCGTTCCTATTCCAAAATTGCATATGACATTTTTGGAAAATGTTCCGGTCTTAAACAGCTTGTTTAATGACTGGCGCTTTACGGAATGGTTTGTAATTATTTTTATTATTCTTTTGCAGTTTATCTTCTATAAGACGGTATGGGGATTACGCCTTCGTGCTGTAGGACAATTTCCTATGGCTGCTGAAACTGCGGGAATTCAAGCTAATGCAGTTAAATATCAAGCTATGTTGATATCCGGTTTAATCGGTGGATTGGCGGGAGCCCATTTATCTTTGGGCTATAGTACACAGTTTGTGGAAAATATGACCAACAGCCGTGGTTTTATGGGAGTTGCGGCAATGTACTTCGGAGGTGCAAATCCGGTGCTGACAGCGATGGGGTGTTTGCTTTTCGGATTTTCCGATTCTGTTGGAGCCAGATTACAGGCCTACGGTATTCCTGCTCAATTTATTTTGATGATGCCCTATATTGTGACCATTGTAGTACTGGCTATTTCCATGGCGGTAAAGATTCAGGCTACCAAGAAAAAGCAATCTTCATTAATTACGAATTAGAGAATGTTATTTGAAATTGAGTTTAGGATTAAGAAAATGGAAGGAATGTTAAAAGAATGAATAAAAGAAAAATTATATTAGATTGTGATCGGGACATGATGATGCAGTGGCGATAATTCTTGCGGCAAAGAATCCTAATTTGGAACTTTTGGGGATTACTGTTGTTGCAGGAAATCAGACTTTGGAAAAATACTCAGAGAAATGCTTTACATTTAGTACAGCATTTAGACCTGAATCTTCCGGTTTATGCAGGTTGCGGTCAACCTATGGTGAGAGATAAGGTGATTGCCGGAGACATCCACGGGGAAACCGGTTTAGATGGTCCTGTATTCGAGAAATTAAATCGGGAAATTGAGGCAGATCATGCTGTTAACTATATCATTAAGACTTTGATGAATTCTCCGGAAAAAATCACTGTGGTTACCACCGGCCCTATGACGAATTTGGGTATGGCTCTTCGTATGGAGCCGAAAATTGTGAATAAGATTCAAGAAATTGTTTTTATGGGTGGTTCCTACGCCAATGGAAATGTAACTCCTGCTGCGGAGTTTAATATATTGGCGGATGCGGAAGCGGCTCATGTTTGCATTTCCTCCGGACTTCCTATCACCATGGTGGGGCTGGATGTTACCAGAAAGGCTCTTTGTTATCCGGAAATTGTGGAGCGGATGCGTAAGGTTGGCAACAAGGCTTCGGACTTATTTACGGATCTAATGGCATTTTTCTGTAAAACGCAAAAAGAGGTATATGGTTGGGAGGGTGGCCCTTTGCACGATCCCATTACCATTGCTTACCTGATTGACCCTACAGTTCTGACTACAAAGCCCATGAATGTGACAGTGGACACATCCAGTTCTCAGTCCTATGGCAGAACCAACTGTGATTTCTTTGGCTATATGAAGAAGGAGCCAAATGTCAATGTAGGTATTGATATTGATGTGGAAAAGTTTTGGGACATTGTAGAAGATGGCTTAAAACTATACGACTAATGTGGAAAAGATAGTCGGCAATGGGTATCTCCGGGAGGAATACAGTGGAAACTTTAAAAGAGGTTTTAGAAAAAAACAAACAGAAATACATTGATCGTCTATCGGAGCTAGTGGCGATAGATACTCATGATTTGGGGCATGGAATTGATGGCGGCCTGGAAAAACAAGGACAGGATTATATGGCGGAGCTCTTTAGGAAGATGGGAGCGGAAGTCACTTTGGATTCCATGAAGGAAGAGGATATTGAAAAATGCTTCTCCCTTTATCAAGAGGGAAACCTGGGGCATCAGCAGACAGACCGATATAATGTCTACGCTCAATTTAACGGAGAAAAGCCCGGTAAAACCCTGATGTTTAACGGCCATATAGATGTAATGCCCGCGGATGAAGTGGAGGAATGGACCACGCCTCCCTTTAGCCCTACGATAAGGGGCGGAAAGCTTTACGGAAGAGGTACTGCAGATATGAAGGGGGGGCTGATGGCTGCCACCATGGCGGTAAAGCTTTTGCAGGATGCAGGAATTCCCTTCTCCGGTTCTGTGAAAATCACTTCAGTCTGTGATGAAGAAGGCGGCGGAAACGGCTCCATGCAGGCGATTATGAGTGGGCAGAGGGCGGATGGAGTTGTGGTCTGTGAGGGCACCAGCGATGAGCTAATTTTGGCGCATATGGGTTTTGTCTTTTTCAGGGTAAAATTTGCCGGGAAAGCATGTCATTCCGGCGCTAAGCAGAATGGTGTCAGCGCCATAGAAAAAGCAATTAAGGTGATTCAGGCTTTAAACGAGAAGGAGCATGAATGGCTTTTTACATTACAAACATCCTCTATTACCGGCTCCAAACTTAAACGTAGGCCTTATCCATGGAGGAACTGCCGGTTCCACTGTGGCGGAGGAGTGTATGTTTGAGGTTTGTGTACATTATCTTCCCAATCAGATGAGTCACAATCAGGTGGTAAAAGAATTCCAAGAAGTAGTGGAAAGAGTTGCTAAATCGGATGCTTGGCTGGAAGAGCATTTACCGGAAATACAGATTACACAATTTGGCGGCGGTTTTTGAGATGGAGGAGAATTCTCCCTTTGTGGACAGCTTTAAGAGGGCTTATTCCGAAGTCAGAGGAAAGGATGTCAAGGTAGTAGGCTCTCCGGCAGGTTGTGATTCTCGTTTATGGAGAAATATCGCGGAATGCCCCACCATACAGTTTGGACCGGGAAATCTTGCCCAGTGTCATGCTGTGGATGAATGGCTGGATTTAGAGGCTTACTTACAGTCTATCTTGATTTATGCAGAACTGATATTGGACTTTTTGTCGGAGCTTAATACAGTGCTCTTAAAAGGAATACAAAGCTTTTAAGAACAAATAGTGAAAAAGAAAAGGAGAATAAAAACATGGCAAAGAAAGTTTTTATTGGCAGGGGAATCATGGATGAGCTATACCACTCACGTGAAAGGCTTTGATAGCTTTTATACTTCTGTTTACGAGACAGGAGAGAAGTATATTAAGAGAGCTTTTGAAGAGGGAGGATATGAGTTTACATTTCTTCCAAATCATTTGGCAACAGAAGAATTTCCTTTCAGCTTGGAAGAATTAAAGCAGTATGATTTGATTATTTTATCAGACATTGAGCCAATACTCTTCTTTTACCCGGAGCAACCTTTACTCGCAGCGAAATCATGCCGAACCGTTGTAACTTACTTCGAGACTATGTCTTGGACGGAGGTGCTCTCTTAATGGTAGGAGGATATTTGACCTTCTCCGGCGTGGATGCTAAGGGAAAGTGGCAGGACACAGCTGTGCAGGAGGTTTTACCGGTCCAGGTACTTGCTACAGATGATCGTATGGAGCATTGTGAAGGAGTTCGCCCTGTTTCTGTGAAAGAGCATGCTATCCTTGAGGGATTAGAAAAGACCTGGCCAAGAGTTTTAGGCTATAACAAGACTATCTTAAAACCAGAGGCAGAACTTTTAGCAACAGTATGTGATGATCCTTTTATCGCTTTGGGAGAATACGGTAAGGGAAGATCCGCTGTGTTCACCACGGACTGTGCTCCCCACTGGGCACCACCTGAATTCTGTGAGTGGAAGGATTACAACCGCTTGTTCCAAAACCTTGCGCGTTGGCTGACAAAGGAAGCATAACGGGAGAAGCTATGAAGGTTTTAAATTTTGGTTCTTTAAACATAGACTATGTTTACAGTCTGGACCATTTTGTTCAAAAAGGAGAAACGATTTCCTCTGATGCCTTAAACATTTTCCCGGGAGGCAAAGGCTTAAATCAGTCTCTGGCTTTGGGAAGAGCCGGTGTTGCTACTATTCATGCCGGAGCTGTAGGAAAGGACGGAGAATTTCTCCTAAAACTGCTTCAGGAATCAGGAGTGAATATAGACTATGTGCAGTCTTTGGATAGCGTACAAACAGGAACGGCGATTATTCAAAAGGATAAAGAGGGTGATAATTGTATTATTCTCTATAGCGGTGCAAATCATAAAATCACTAAGGAGCAGGTGGAGGATACTATTCGTCATTTTTCTACAGGAGATTTCTTGCTGTTGCAAAATGAAATTAACGAGTTGGAGAGCATTATGAAGCTGGCCCATGAAAAAGGCTTAAAAGATTGTGCTGAATCCTTCTCCTATGAATGAAGCAATCTTAGCTTTACCTTTGGAATATGTGGATTATTTTCTTTTAAATGAGGTGGAAGCGGAACAGATTTTAGGCTTGCAGAGTAGCACGAAGGATAGTGAAGAGGTAATTCGGGCCTTACATCGGCAATATCCTACTGCAAAAATTATTTTAACCCTTGGAGGAGAAGGCTCTCTGTATTTTGATGGGGAAAGTATTTATCGTCAAAGAGCTTATAAATCCGAGGTTGTAGATACCACAGCGGCAGGAGATACATTTACCGGATATTTTATCGCAGGCATCTTAAATGGAGAAACGGTTCCGAAAGCAATGGATCGGCAGCCAGAGCTGCAGGCATAGCAATTTCCAGATTCGGCGCGGCTCCATCCATTCCCTTGAAGGAAGAAGTGTTGTCTTTTTCCTTTAGTTAAAAGAAAAATAGTGAAAATAAAAAACCGTACGCAAGTGCGGTTTTTTTGTATGATAGGAGGTTTTGGAGGAGATTTTATTTGGCTTTGTTTTGTGGATAAAAGCTTCTGGTTTGTTTTGTGAAGAAAGTCCTGTGGATGAAGGGAATTTTCTCCAAAACCCTTAGTTTATTTTTGATGTAAATCTACGAATTTGTTCATATGTATATAGATTTTTATTGACAGTAATGCACAGAATGTTTATATTTCTATAAAACAAACATAAAAGAACATATATTAACATGCATTAGCATATATTAACATACATTAATGTATATCAGCTATGGAAGATTTATACGAATACCTATGTGCATTTATCCGGATGAAGTAACACATAGGAACAGTCATTAAGTGCTATTAACAAACGGAGGAGAAGAATGCCAAAGTGTATTGTCATCGCAGATGATTTAACCAGGGGCAAATGCCACTGGAGTTTTACTGAAAAAAAGATGAATTACAGCGCTTATACGGTTTTGAATGCGGAGCGTTTGGAGCTGTCTATGCTGGAGCAGTGCGACTGCGTTTTGTATCCTACAGACAGCAGAGGGATTGATCAGGATCTGGCTTACAGAAGGGTGTCCAATGTCTGTAATCTATTAAAGAATGAAGATACCAAGGTTTATGGTAAACGAATTGACAGTACTTTACGAGGAAACCTGGGGGCGGAAGTGGATGCCATGCTGGAATCCCTTGGAGAAGACTATGTGGCGATTGTGGTGGCTTGCTTCCCCACCTCATCCCGTATTGTTCTCGGAGGCTATATGCTGGTAGAGGGACTTCCGCTTCATAAGACGGATATTGCCATTGACCCGAAAACGCCGGTAAATAATCCGGAGGTAGCAGAGCTGTTCCGAAAGCAGAGCAAATATCCTATTGCCTCCATTTTGATGAAGGATTTACTGCACGGAAAGCATTATCTTGCGGATTGTATGAAGAAGCTGGCGGAGGAGGGAAACCGCATTATTGTGGTGGATTGTGTAAGCCAGGAAGATATTGATTTAATTGCGGATGCGGTGGAGACCTCCAAGCTAAAGGTCTTGGCGGTGGATCCCGGTGTGTTTACCGCAAGTCTTGTGCGAAAGAGAATTCCTCCCACGGAAAAGAAGGAGAAAAACAAGGTTTTGGCTGTGGTAGGTAGTGTAAATCCTCACACACGACTTCAGCTGGAAGAGCTGTGGCTTTCCCAAAGATGCAAGAATGTTTTTGTGGAAACCAAGGCGCTTTTGGAAGGGGAAGAGCAGTGGGAGCAGGAGGTCCAAAGAGTGGTGGATGCCATTCTACAGGATGTGGATAAGGACAGAGTCTTCACGGTGACGGGAGACGGCATCTATCCGGAAAACCGTGTGGATCTTGGAAAGCTGGCGGAAAGCAGAGCCTGCCAAATCGAAGAAATCAGCAATAAGATGAATTTGGCTTTTGCGGAGATTGCTCATCGAATCTGTGAGCGGGAAAAGAGCTTTAAGGGAATATACAGCAGTGGTGGAGATGTGACGGTTTCTATTTGCAAACGCTTCCGCACTGCGGGACTTAGCTTAGAGGAAGAGGTTTTACCCTTGGCGGCTCATGGGGAAATGCTTCTGGGAGATTTTCCAGGCATGCACATGGTGACAAAGGGTGGCAGCCAGGGTGGAAGAGATGCCATCATCCGTTGCATTTCCTTCCTGAAGGAAAAAGCTCTTCGTATAAAATGGTAAATCTAATAGATTTTACAAAACAAGATTTGCCGGTTTCAAAAAGTGAAAATAATGAAAAAGAAGGAGGATAAAATGAAGAAAGCAGTAATTGCAGTACCTATGGGGATCCTGCAGGGAATCGGTCCGGAGATTGTGGTGAAGGCTGTATTCAAAAAGGAAATCCAGGACATTGCAAAGGTAGTGGTTATCGGAGATGGAAAGATTTTGGAAAAGGCGGTGGAAATCTGTAAAGTTCCCATTCGTTTGCAGAAAATTGAAAAAATAGAGGAATTGGGAGAGGAGAAGGACAGCCTTTACTATATGCAGGAGGGCGAAATTTCCATGGCGGACTTTTGCCTATGGCAAGGTCAGCGCGATGTGCGGAAAGGCTGCATTTTTCCTATATTAAGAAATCTATCGAGCTGGCCAATGAAAGACTGGTGGATGCGGTGGCTACTACCCCCATCAACAAGGAATCCTTAAAGGCGGCAGAGGTGCCCTTTATCGGGCATACAGAGATTTTTGGATCCTTAACCAATACGGAAGATCCTTTGACCATGTTTGAGTGTAACGGCATGAGAGTATTCTTCTTAACCAGACATGTGTCCCTTCGGAAAATGCTGGATATGATTACCAAGGATCGTATCAAGGATTACGTGAAGCGTTGCCTTGAAGCTTTGAAAAAGCTGGGGGTTACCGATGGGAAAATGGCTATTGCGGGCCTGAATCCTCACTGTGGAGAGCATGGATTGTTCGGAGATGAGGAAGTAAGAGAGATTATGCCGGCGGTGGAAGAGCTACAGAAGGAAGGCTACCCTGTAGTTGGACCTATCGGAGCGGACTCTGTTTTTCACCAGGCGGCACAGGGAAGATACAACTCCGTACTGTCTCTCTACCATGACCAGGGACATATCGCTACCAAGACCTTGGATTTTGATAGAACTATCGCTATTACCAACGGTATGCCGATTTTAAGAACTTCTGTGGATCATGGAACCGCATTTGACATTGCCGGAACCGGCATTGCAGACAGTATCAGTATGGAAGAAGCGATTCGACTTGCGGCAAAGTATGCAGAGGCTTTTAAGCACTAAGAAGAACAGTGCAAAAGTACTTAGTTCTATAAAAAGATAAAAAAGGAAATGCATAAGAAAGTTAAACCACATAAAATAGTGAATCACATAAATGAGTTGAAACACATAAAAAACCGGCTTATGCAAATGAGCAATTGACAACGAAGGGGAATAGTAAAGTATTTTTCTAAAGAGGAGGAAAGTATGGTTAATGGTTTACATGGAGAGCAAATGCTCCTGGGCTTGGCAATCGGTATTGTGTTACTGATTTTCATGGTATTAAAGACAAAGATTCAGGCCTTTTTGGCTCTGATTATCACTACCGTAGTGATTGGTGTAATTGGCGGAATGCCTTTAAATACCATCACCTTGGAAAATGGAACGAAGTTCGGTATTTTGCAGTCTATTACCAGCGGATTTGGAAATACCTTATCCAGTATCGGTATCATTATTGGTTTCGGCGTTATGCTGGGAGCAATCTTTGAGGAAACAGGAGCAGCAAAGCGAATGGCTCTTTGCTTCTTAAAGGTATTTGGAAAGAATAAGGAAGAGGAGGCTTTGGCTTTTACCGGTTTCCTGGTTTCTATTCCGATCTTCTGTGACTCCGGCTTCATTATCCTGTCCCCTATCGCAAAGGCGATTTCCAAGGTTACAAAGAAATCTCTGATTTCTTTGGGGGTAGCTCTTGCAGCGGGTCTTGTAATTACCCATACCATGGTTCCTCCTACACCGGGACCCTTGGGCGTATGCGGAATCTTCGGCGTGGATGTGGGACAGTTTATCTTACTGGCTTTGGTTCTTTCTATCCCCATGACCATTGTGGCGATTCTTTATGCCAGAAAGTATATTGCTAAGAAGTTAAACTGGATTGTTAATGAAAACGATGAGCTTGTAGAGGCACAGGCCGGTAGTGTAGAGCTTGGAAAAGAAATCAATTTAGGTTCAGAAAATCTTCCCTCTACATTTTCTTCCTTCCTTCCCATTGTTTTACCTGTCATCTTGATTTTAATGAATACCGTATTTACGGCAATGAAGCTTATGGACGGATTTTTCCATATTCTGATTTTCCTGGGACAGCCTATTGTTGCTGTAGGAATCGGCTTATTGACTGCTATCTTCATTCTTGGGAAAAATATGAGCCGTAAGGAAATTCTGGCTTCCATGGAAAAGGGAATGATGTCTGCAGGAATCATTATGCTGGTAACCGGTGGCGGTGGAGCTTTAGGACAAATCATTAAGGATTCCGGACTGGGAACTTATATGGCGGAGGGAATTACCGCTATGAACGTACCTATTATCCTGCTTCCTATCGTTATTTCCACTGTAATGCGTTTTATCCAGGGATCCGGAACTGTAGCCATGACTACTGCCGCAAGCATTTCCGCACCGATTATCCTGGCTACCGGAGCTAATCCTGTGGTTTCCGCTTTGGCTTGTTGCGTAGGCTCCTGCTTCTTCAGTTATTTCAATGATAGCTACTTCTGGGTAGTCAACAGAACTCTTGGCGTAAGTGAGGCAAAGGATCAGATTCGTGTTTGGTCCATTACCACAACCATTATCTGGGCAGTAGGATGTTTGGAAGTAATTATCCTTAGCTTTATTATGCACTAATTTTTCCGAGGATAAATGTTTGAGGATAAATGGCTTGGTTTCTTTCAGGGAAGCTAAGCCATTTTTTATAAAAATATGCTAAGATGTTTTCGGAGAAAAGGACCGGAATGAGCTAGGGAGAAATCATGAAAAAAGAAAAGGTGTTATCAGGAGAACGGCAGCAAAGCATTTTATCCATTTTGGAGAAGGATGGTTCCGTTTCCGTAGATGAACTGGCTAAGCAATTTTCTGTCAGCGGAATGACCATTCGAAGAGACCTGAAATATCTGGAAGAAAGAAACCGGATAGAGCGTTTTCATGGGGGAGCCATTCTGCGGGATGAGGTGCTTTATCAGGAAAAGGAAGTGCAGAATATTGAGGCAAAAAAGCGTATTGCCCAAAAGGCTTTGGAACTTATTAAAGATGCCAAGGTGATTTTCTTGGATGCGGGAACAACCAACAGGGAGCTGGCTCTATTGTTAAAAGAGCGGGAGGGATTATCTGTGGTCACCACGGACTTGATGGTTGCCGGAGTTTTACAAAGCGGAAAGGGAAGGATTTTTTTCTGCGGAGGAGAAATCCAGAAAAGTACCGGCTCTGCTCTGGGGAGCTATACAGTGAATCAGCTGAAGGATTATTCCTTTGATATCGCCTTTTTTAGGGGCTTCTTCCATCAATGACAGGATGGAGCTGAGTACTCCCACGTTGGAAAAAGTGGCGCTGAAGAAGGCTGTTTTGCAGCAGACCAAGCGGGCAGTTTTATTGGCAGATGCCAGCAAATTTGAGAAGCAGGCGATGATGAAGATTTGCTCCATTCAGGAATTTGATACGCTGGTGACGGATAAGACATTTACAGAGAAAGAAAAAAAGGAAGTGGAAAAGCTGGGAGTAAGAGTGGAAGGAGTCGTATAGTACTATGAAGCCAATAGCAGATAAAATTTCAAAGAAATTATCCCTTGCCCGCTCTTTCGAAAAGGCACATTTTTCAGAGATCCAAAGACAGGAGCGTCCGGGATTTCATTTAAGCCCTGCGGTAGGCTGGCTCAATGACCCCAATGGCTTCTCCTTCTACAAGGGGGAGTATCATCTTTTTTATCAATACAATCCTTATAGCACCAGGTGGGATGCGATGCATTGGGGGCATTGGACTTCCAAGGATTTAATCCACTGGGAATATCATGAGGCAAGCTTTGCACCGGATGAAGATTATGAAACCGGGGTATTTTCCGGAACAGCCATTACGGATAAGGATGGTTCTCACCTTATTATGTATACGGCGGATTATAATAAGGCTCCGGATTATTCTGCGGATTTATCCGGAAAAAATGGCGTTCGCAGAGAAACCCAGTGCATTGCAAGAGGGGATGGAAGTCAATATCAAAAGTATGAGGGAAATCCGGTGATTTCAGAAAAGGAGTTACCGGAAGAATTTACGATGGAAGATTTCCGTGATCCGAAACTTTGGATTGGAAAAGACGGAAAATATTATGCGGTAACCGTGGCAAGAAAGAAGAGTGATAATCTTGGAGCAGCTCTGCTTTTTTCTTCGGAAAATGCTGTGGAGTGGCAGTATTTAGATACGATAAGGGAAAATGACGGAAGCTTCGGCGGGATGTGGGAGTGCCCGGATTTCTTTTTCTTGGAAGGCCGTCCGGTGCTTTCTTTGTCGGTCATGAATATGAAAAACACAAGTCCCTTGTTTAGGAATGGAAATTGTACCGTTGCTTTTGTGGGGGAGGAGGCCAAAAATAGAGCCGGAGCAAGAAAGTATTGTAGATTTGATAGAGAAGATCATGAAAAATGCAAAGCCCCAGGCTTTTGGATTTAGGCTTTGATTTTTATGCGCCTCAGACCATGGAAAAGGATGGACGAACAATCATGGTAGGCTGGATGCAGGCTCCTGAAGCCGGTGGAAATGCTCCTGAGAATGCTAAGTGGTATGGGCAAATGTCATTTCCCAGAGAACTATTTTTCCGAGGGGATAGACTGTGCCAGCGCCCTATTTCAGAGATTCAGAAGCTTTATAAAGATAGGGTAGACTTGGAGATTTCCTGTGAAAAAGAAGAGAAAAGCTATGCAGAATTAGAGGAAACTTCTTGATCTTAGTCTACAGATTTCGGCTCCCAAGGATTGCCTAAAATATCAAGAAAGTTCAGAACAGAAAGTAGTTTCTGGAGTCCCAAAAGCCTTCCAAATGAAATTTGCAAAGCAGGGAGAGAACTATGTCCTCTGTACTTACGATTTTGTATCGGGAATTTTGACTGTGGATAGAAGTCATGCAGGAAGATCGGCCAGCATTTGTGAAGTAAGAAGGATTTACGTGGGATGTTCGGAAGAGCTTTCGCTTAGACTTTTGCTGGACCGTTTTTTTCCTTTGAGCTTTTTGTAAATGATGGGGAACAGGTTCTCTCCGGTACCCTTTATGAGCTGCCGGCAGAGGCTAAGGAAATCAGCTTTCAAGGAGAAGGGATTCATTTACAGGTAAAAAGAATAGCTTAAAAAGAAATTGAGCTGGGGGGCACTGTAAAGCATGCACGATAGTAGAACGGATTCTACATTAAGTTCAGTTCACGAAAGAGTTTTTCTGTAGCGTTTATCCTTGGAAGCTTTTTTTGATATCTTCCAGTCTACCGTTTTCCGCTAAAATACCCATTAATTGTGCTAACTTCTCACTGCCTTCTTCCGGGGCAGCTTGGCGATAACGTTCTAAAAAGAATATTCATATTTTTGTCTCCTTTCTGCATAAAGTCGGTGGATTTAAGTTCTGCTACTCTATTGGACAGTATTGTCGAATGCATTTGCTTGGGATCGTTGGTATGAAAGTCTTCTGCCAGCTGTCCCAAGCTATCATTTTCTGCTTTTTCCTATCTTTAAGATTGTATCAGAACCGGCATGTGTTGACCTTAGCGAAGATTAGCCAACATACAGCATTCCCCTAAAGAGTTCATTTTCATCTTTTCCGTTGATCTTTAAAGTCCAATTCTGCGTGTTTCTTTCGACCTGTACTCGGTAGCAAGTTCCATTGTATTGGAATTGACTAAAATCATTTAGGTTAAAAACGCTGAAGTCCTCATTTCCTACATTGTCTATATTTTTTTCATCAATGATTCGCATATCCATGTAAGAGGAATTATCCGTATACATCAGTAGGAGATAGGAACCGGTGGGGATAGTTCCTTCTTTTAGCGCATTTCCATTTGCATCTACTTCTTGAACCGGAACATCTTGAATAGCCTGGATAACATGATTGCTGGTTATTTTGTATCGGTTTCCATTGGGTTTTGGATAAGCTTCCGCATCAATCAACCAGTCTATTTCTACAGTATTGGTACTGAGAAAGCCGTTGTCTTCTGCTCCGCAAAACCCTTTAGCATCCGTAAAATTTTCCTTGAGAAGATGCGTATATTCGATATTGTCTACATTTTTAAAGTAGTATTCTCTAGCGGATAGGTCGACATTCCAGTTTTCCTCCGGTTTTAATTCCATAGTGGAGAGGTCAATTCTATAGAGTAAAGTTACCCCGTCTTCTTCATACTTAAAGAGGTAAATGTAGTATTTTCCGGATTTTTTGAGAAGATATGGAGTTCCGTCAATGCCTTCCACAGCTCCACTTTCTCTACTGCCGGAAACGACGGAGATATCCAAATAAAACATTCCCTCTTCTTCCTGTTTTTTTAGATAAACGGGCTCCCGTTTTCCGCTTCCCTCCACATCTAAATCCAGATACATATTGTCAAAAAGTGGGATTACATAGTCTTCTTCCGTCTTAGTATATTCTTCGGCAAATATATTCTCCCCCTTCATCAAAATATACGGTAAGAACTTTGGGAGACTTAAGAGACCGGCCGGTAAGATCGATATCGGAATATAGGGAAACGCCCTCCGCATTTACTGTCCAGGTAAGTTCATCTCCCTTCTCTTTTATATTCTGTAAAAGTGTAAGAGGAAATTCCACCACTGTACCTGCGGATTCTTGTGCTCTTTTTTCTGCCAAAGCAAAGAAGCTGTCCCTGTCTTTTACCACATCGGAAAAAGCCAGTCGTTTTCCGCTTTTACTATCAAAATTCACAGAATAGTACTGATACTCACTTCCGCTTCCGGTGTAATCTATGGATTTGGAATTTAAAATGCTGACGATGCTTTTGTCTGCGCGAATAACATCACTATTGGTCTTTACTTCAGGAGTATTTCCTAAGTAGTTCGCCACATTCCTTTTGGCCTCTTCTGAAGTATTAGCGGTATTTGCCAGTTCCGCAAAATCCTTTTGATATAGGTTTTCTACTTCCTTGTTATAGTCTTCAAAGGCCCTTCTCAGGGCATTAAATTCCTCACCCTCTTCCTTCAGGTGTAACTTAGTACTTTCTATACTATATAGATAATGATAGTTTGCATCCGTGTGCCTTTCTCCGATTTCTTCTAAAAGGATATGGGGCATTCCTATAATCGTGCTTTCAGCCTGTGCTTCTTTTTCTTCCCCGCTGTCCTTTTGTTCCTCCCTGTGAATCACCGGATTCTGCCCCTGTTTTTGTCCGTCCCGCCAGCTTCTTTTTTTCTGCCTTTGTACAAGACAGGAAAACAAAAGCTAAGGAGAAGGAATAGTACTAAAATGAATTGTTTTTTTGCTTTCATTTTGTCCTCCTTGCCTTTCCTCTTTAAGAGATTTTTACTTATCGTCTCTGTTTTTTTGTTCCGTACTATTTAAACATTAATTTTTACTATCTTATCATACTTTGCTTTCGTTTCAATATGATTTGAAGAGTAGATGGAACGTCAGAGCGTATAGGGACTGGAGGGAACTTAGTTGTGCCGGCAACTAAGGCAAGGAAGATGGATTTTTATATATATTTCTTCAATTCCCCATATCCCTCTTTTTCCATTTCCTCATAGGGAATAAAGCGGACAGAAGAGGAGTTAATGCAGTAGCGCAGGCCTCCCAGTTCTCTTGGACCGTCATTAAAGACATGACCTAGATGGTAGTCTCCACCCTGGGAACGGACTTCTATTCTACGCATTCCCAGACTATCATCCTCCAGATAGCGTATTACTTCTCCGGCAATAGGTTTTGCAAAGCTGGGCCAGCCGCAGGCGGAGTGAAACTTGTCTTTGGAGGAAAATAAAGGCTCTCCGGTGGCTCTATCCACATAAAGCCCTTTAGCATTTGTATCCCAATAGACATTTTCAAAGGGACGGTCTGTGGCACTATGCACTAGCACGCTGTATTCCTCTTTTGTCAGCTTTTCCTGTAGTTCTTTTTCGGAAAGAGGCTGATATTGTTCCGAATCAATCAAAGGCTCATCCGCCAGGGCAAGGGAAATGTGACAGTAGCCTCCCGGATTTTTATTCAGATAATCCTGATGATATTCTTCCGCAGGGTCAAAGGCTTCCAAGGGAAGTACTTCCACCACCAAAGGAGAGCTGTACTGCTCTTGCTCTTTTTTTAGAGCTTTCAGGATAATTTCTTTATCCGCTTCCTCTACATAGTAAATGCCGGTGCGGTATTGGGTGCCCACATCATTTCCCTGCTTATTTAAGCTGGTAGGGTCAATAATGCGAAAATAATAGCGCAAGAGATTTTTTAAAGGCAGGCGCTCCGGATCGTAGTCGATTTTTACGGTTTCCGCATGGCCGGTATTGTTGTGGCAAACCTCTTTATAGCTGGGATTTCTGCTGTTTCCGTTGGCATAACCGCAACAGGTAGAAAGCACTCCCGGAATTCTTTGAAAATAGGCCTCTACCCCCCAAAAGCAACCTCCTGCAAGATATATGGTTTTCTGCATAGTAACCCCTTTCTTATCTGGTAAGTTCATCATGAAGTAATCTTGTAGCATTGAAATTAAACTTAGAATATTTAGCAGAATATTTGCTAAAGAAATCATGACTTTGATTTTTTTAGTATTTTTTTACTTTAGCACAAATGAGATGGCAATCTACAAAATTCCCCATGATTTCCGGCTTTTTTTAGATTTGTATTTCGAAAAGGAAAAACAATGCTATAGTATAGAAAGTATTTGGAGTATGATACCTTGATAGATGTGCATATAGAGATGGAGAAAATAGGAATGGAGAAAGAACTAAAAATATCTTCCTTTTCCGTAGACGGAAAGAAAGCGACACTGTATCAACCGCTTGAAAGTATGGTGGAGAAGAATTTATATCAGGCGAATACAAATATCGGACTGAATACAAATGGTCAGACTATGGAAGCAAAAGTTTTGGGGGAGAAATTACCAGAAGGCAAACCATCAGAAGACAAATTATCAGAAGGCAAATCATCCTCTCCGCTACTGATTCTTCATTGCTTTTCCGAAGAGGAAGAGGCGGTAGTCAAGCTTTTAAAAGGGCAGGAGTACTTTAGCTTTCCCCTTCTTTGTATCAATAACTTAGATTGGCAGAAGGACATGTGCCCCTGGGATAGTCCTGCTTTAATTAATACGGAAAAGGACTTTATCGGCGGGGCGGATGAATATTTGTCCCTCTTAGAAAAGGAAATTATTCCTAAGGCTGTAGAAATTCTTGGAGAAGAGCCGAACTGTTATGCCTTGGCAGGGTATTCCTTGGCGGGGCTTTTTGCCTTATATGCCGGCTATAGAAGTTCTTTATTTTCTCGAATTGCCTCTGTCTCCGGCTCTCTTTGGTATCCGGACTTTGTTTCCTTTGCCAAGGAGAAGAAAATGTTGAGCAAAGCGGAGAGGCTCTATCTTTCCTTGGGAACAGAGGAAGCGAAGACAAAGCATGCCGTCCTGTCCACAATAGAAAGAAAAACCCGGGAACTGGTAGAGTACTACCAATCCTCGGGCTATTGTGTGAATTTTGAGCAAAATCCCGGAAACCATTTTTGTGAAGTGGAGCAAAGGATTGAAAAGGCTATCCGGTGGATTATGAAATAAAAGGGAAAGTAGAGTAGTGTAAATGAAAGAAGAAATCAGAGTAGAAAAAGACCGTAAAATAAAGGGAATCATTTCCATAATCCTTTCTGCGGCAGGCTTTGCGGGAATGGCTTTTTTTGTGAAGCTTTCCGGAGATCTGCCTACCATGCAGAAGGCAATGTTTCGAAATTGTGTGGCGGCTTTGATTGCCTTTATGATGATGCGGCAGCAGGGATTACGTTACTTTGTCCCAAAGGAGCTTAGGATTCCTCTACTTCTTCGTTGCTGTTTTGGAACCTTGGGGATTCTTTGTAACTTCTGGGCCATTACGTATCTGAAGCTGGGAGATGCCAGTATTTTACAGAAAATGGCGCCCTTCTTTGCCATAGTGATGTCTATTTTTATCTTGGGAGAAAAACCCAATAAGATGGCGATTGTTTCCGTACTCTTAGCTTTGCTGGGAGCAGCCTTTGTGGTGAAGCCCGGGCAGGGAATCGTGGGGCTTCCCGCACTGGTGGCACTTTTTGGTGGATTTTCAGCGGGAACAGCCTATACTTTTGTTCGTAAGGTGGGATTAGGTGGTGTGAAAGGGCCGGTAGTGGTTTTTTCTTTTTCCATGTTCTCGGTGCTGGTATTGCTTCCGTTTTTTCTTTTGCAATACAAGCCAATGTCTATACAGCAAACAGTATATTTGATTTTAGCGGGCTGCAGTGCGGCGGTGGGGCAGATCTTTGTGACCAAGGCTTATGCCTACGCACCTGCTAAGGAGATTTCCGTCTTTGACTATTCCCAGGTGCTCTTTGCGGCTTTATTGGGCTTTGTGGTCTTTGGGGAAGTTCCGGACGTTTATAGTTTTGTGGGCTATGCCCTCATTTTCGGAACGGCTCTTTGGAAATGGAAGCAAGCTTAAAATTTGTTGCATTTGCAACGAATAAGTTCTCTATATTGTATACAATAGACTTTGTAAGAAGGATTTAAAGATGCAAGCCTCTTATAAAGCTAAAGTTTAAAAGCGCTTCCAGAGCAAAATTTTTTAGAGCTTAAAGAGACTTCAAGAGCAATGTTTTTTAAAGCTTAAAAGCATTTTCAAAATCAAAGTCCTTCAACAAAGAAAGGAGGCTTATGAAAGAAAAAGTCGGAGAAGTGTTTTTCCATAGCAAGAGAGAATCCGCCGGTACGGGGCTGTACAGTATCCAAGCAGATTCATCCGGGAGAAAACGCCGTCATTTATTTTTCCATGGCGGAGAGGACAGATATCAGTGCAGAGCTTTACTCCTATCATAAGTTACTTTTCGTAGCGGAGGGGGAGATAGAAGTTTACGGAGAAGGAGAGGGAAAGTTCCTATCAAAAAGGGCAAACCATTCTCACCCCGGTGGAGAAACCGGTGGGAATCCGTAGTGAAAAAGGTGCAGTATACACAGAAATTTCCATAAGGAGGGAAGATTTTATGAATGAAGCAGTAAAAGCAGGTGAGGTTTTTCGTTTGGCAGACTTACTCCCCTATCAGGAGGGTAAGATTGTGAACATGGATTTGATGCATAATGAGAAAATGAAGTTTGTGCTGATGTCCTTTGCCGAGGGAACCGGTCTTTCTGAGCACGCAGCTCCGGGAGAGGCGATGGTATTCGCTCTGGAAGGAGAGGCAGTAATTCAATATGAGGGCGTTGACCATGTGATTCATGCGGGAGAAGAGTTCCATTTTGCCAAGGCAGGACGGCATGCAGTAACAGCCAAGGGAAATTTTAAAATGGCTTTATTAATCAGTTTGGCATAAGAGAACATTTAGAGTACATAAGAGAATTCTTTGGGAGAATAAGATGAGAAAAGCAGTAAAGGGAAATGTCAGTTGGATAGGCTATATCGACTGGGAATTACAGCATTTTCATGGGGATGATTATTCCATCATCAACGGTTCCAGCCAAAATGCCTATCTCATCGAGGAAGAAAAGACGGTTTTGATGGATACGGTTTGGACACCCCATCGTTTTGACTTTGTGGAGAATCTGAAAAAAGAAATTGATTTAAAAAAGATTGATTTCATCGTGGCAAATCATGGGGAGTGCGACCATTCCGGCTCTCTGACTACCATTTTGGAGGAGATTCCGGATGTGCCTATTTATTGCACGGCAAATGCGGTGAAAAGCATTGAGGGGCAGTATGGCAAGAGGGGCTGGAATTTCCATGTGGTTAAGACCGGGGATTCCTTGGATATCGGAAACGGAAAGAAGCTTATTTTCCTGGAAATGAGGATGCTCCACTGGCCGGATTCCATGGCAACTTTCTTAACCGGGGATAATATCCTCTTCTCCATGGATGCCTTCGGACAGCATTATGCGGTGGAGGAGCTTTTTAACGATAAGGCAAATCAATGCGTTCTCATGAAGGAAGCCATGAAGTACTATGCCAATATTGTGGCTCCCTTTGCTCCGATTCTACGGAAAAAGCTGGAAGAGATTACGGCTTTAAATCTTCCGATAGAAATGATTGCTCCTTCCCATGGTGCCATTTGGCGGGAAAATCCCATGCAGATTGTGGAGAAATATGCGGAATGGGCTCAGGATTATCAGGAAGATCAGGTGACGATTGCCTTTGATACCATGTGGGAGGGCACCACAAAGATTGCCTACAGCATTGCGGAAGAGATTCACCGGCAAAGTCCGGATACGGTAGTGAAGGTTTTTAACATTTCCAAGTCGGATAAAAATGAAGTAATGACGGAGGTCTTTAAGTCGAAAGCCCTCGCAGTGGGTTCTCCTACGGTGGCAAATTCCATTCTTTCTCCTGTGGCAGGATGGCTTGAGTTTTTAAAGCAGCTGAAGTTTAAGAAGAAAAAGGCAGCTGCCTTTGGCTGTTATGGCTGGAGCGGAGAGTCTGTGAAGGTTTTACAGGAGAATTTAAAAGCTGCGGGTTTTAATGTGATTCCTGAAAATATTCGGGCGGAATGGACGGCAAAGGAAGAGGATTTTGCGGCGATTCCTGCGTTGGTAAGTGCATTGTTAAAGGCAGAATAGGAGAGGGAAGGATGGCTTTTAAATTGTCGAGATATTGCAGAGCAAGAGGAATTTGAAAAGACGAAAGCAATACTTCATCTTATGTGTAAACTAAATGAAGGAAGGCGCTCCGGAGAAGAAGAGGGGTATTTACCTGCTGAGGAGGTACGGGCATATTTTCGCGGTAAGCGCAAATGAAGTATAATGTAGAATATTCACTATCAGCACGAAAAGACCTTGACCGGGTTTGGCATGAGGTTTTTGAAGCATCCAAGGATACGATATTTGCGAGAAGTACTTAAATGATTTATTAGACAAAATAGAAGCTAGAGCAATATATCCTAAATCAGCGACTCCCCTATATTACGAAGATTTATTTATCGGCTACTATTATATTAGCTTTAAAGCTTACCTGGCATTCTATAGAATAGAGGGAGATAAGCTTCTTGTGGAGAGAGTGCTATTTGCCGCAAGTGATTATAGGAGATACTTTCATTTATCAATCGAACAATAAGGACTCTAATTTTGGGCTGAGGGAAAGAATGGTTTCAGATTCGTTTATGAATAGATATTGGAAAAATAGTATAAAAGGAGTGAAGGTATGGCCTATACTGAAGAAAACTTTCAAGAATGGATTTTCTTTATCGGCTTCAAGATGGACTATGTTACCGGAGAATTTGCAGAGAAAGAAAAGCTTACTCTGGATTACAGTATTCAGTCCTTGGATGCAGTAGAAGCTTGGCTTCTTGAGCATTATGAGGATCACCATAAGTTAATTGAGGATAAGGAAATTCTGGACCAGCTGTCTATTTATGTGGGAGAGACCTTCCGAAAACATCTTGGAGGGAAGTGGTTTATCAACTTAAGCAACAAGAAGAATGTATACTATGGTCTGCCTGTTTTGACGGATCTTGGAGCCATGGGAGATGTATACAAATGTCCTTTGACCTTTTGTACGGCTTGTATCAGCCGGAAAGACGGACAGTATATCAGTAAGATTCTAAGGCATTTAATAGAGCTTTCGGAAACCATCAAAAAGAATAGGGAAGAAGCTGAAAAGAGGGAGAGGAAGTGATATCCTCTCCCTTGCTTTTTGTAAAAAACTTTCTATACTAGGAAGGGTATTTTCTTCTATTTGAAAATAGAAGACTAGCTGGTAAAAGCTAAAGAAATCAACGCTGAAAAGAAAGGCTAATTAGAAGAAAAGCATGACAGACGCAATCCTACATCGTAAATCACATCGTATTTTCACTCCTGCCCCTCTGTCCGAGGAGGAAATGGAGGCGATTCAAAATAAAATTTCTGCAATCAATCTGGAAACAGGACTTACGATAGAATTTGAAGAAGACGGCAGTAGAGCATTTCAGGATTTTCGGAAAAGCTACGGACTTTTTAAAAATGTTCGCAGTTTGATTCTCTTAAAGGGAAATGCGGGACTTGCCCATTTTCGGGAGAAAATCGGTTTCTATGGGGAAGAGCTGGTACTGTTTGTGGAAGAGCTTGGGATAGGAAGCTGCTGGGTTGGAGGAACCTTTGACCGGGAAAGCTTCTGCTATCCGGAGGATGAGCATATTCAGGCGGTAATAGCGCTTGGACACAGTGGAGAAGAGGGAATCGGTAGAAAGCTGATTGGCAGTTTATTCCCTATGAAGAAAAAGCCTTGGCATGAACGCATTTCCGGACAGGATTCCTACCCTCATTGGATTCAGGAGGGGATGGAGGCGGTAGCCTTAGCGCCCAGTGCTTTAAATAAGCAAAAGCCGAAGTTCTTTTATGAGCATGGGGAACTTCGAGCTTCCGTGCCGGATAACTACGATATGGACATGGTGGATTTAGGTATTGCCAAGTATCATTTTCTGAAAAGGGGTAGGAGGGAACTTTCCCCTTTGGAAATGGTGCAAAGTATCAAAAAGAAGAGAATTCTTGACATTCTTAATAGCTTAGGGCACAATAGCATAACAAAGGAAAAACAGCTCCTGCTTTGCGGGAGTTTTTTCTTTGCCTAGTAGTATTAGGGTAAGAAAGTTAGATGAATCCGCATAAAGCGATCATAGAGCGACCATAAAACGACTACAAAACAGTAGTATAGGAAACAAAGTAGTAAGAGTGGATATTGTAGAGTAAAGGAGCAGTAGGGATGCCATTACAAAGTATTGCATTGATTTTGTTTATTCTCATGTATGTGGTGATGATTGTAAAACAGGAATGGAGGCTCTATGCCATTTGGGCGGTGGCCCTCCTTTTTGTGGGATTAGGTATATTACAGAGAAATCCCCTCTACCTCCTGTCCGTCATTAACTGGAATGTGATTATGATGATTGGCGGAACCATGGTCATCGTGTATTACTTTATTGAATCTAAGATGCCCAACCGTCTGGCGGAGATTATATTGGATAAATGTTCCAATGTGATGTGGGTTATCATTTTGATGTCCTTATTTGCAGGATCAGTATCCGCCTTTATCGACAATGTGGCTACGGTTTTGATGATTGCCCCGGTGGGACTTGCCATTTGTAAGAAAATCAAAATCAGCCCGGTTCCCATGCTTTTATCCATTGCGGTGTCCTCCAATTTACAAGGAGCGGCGACCCTGGTAGGGGATACCACTTCCATTATGTTGGGGGGCTATGCCAAGATGAACTTCATGGAGTTTTTCTTTATGAAGGGAAAACCGGGAATGTTCTTTTCCGTAGAGCTGGGAGCTATGGCGACCGTGCCGATTATGATGCTTTTGTTTAGAAAATTCCGTCAGCCGGTGGAGGCTACGGAAAAAACCGAGGTAGAGGGATATTTTCCCAGTATTGCTTTAATCGGGGTGGTGGTTTCTCTGATTGTGGCCTCCTTCATTCCCAACACTCCCGGTATTATTAACGGCTTGATTTGTTGCGTTATCGCTGTCATCTGTATGGCGGTGGATTTTCATGTGAAGAAAATGCCAGAAAATCTCAAGAAGTCTTTGCTTTCTGTGGATAGAGAAACTCTTATGATTTTGATGGGGCTTTTCCTTGTGATTCAGGGCATTACCGATGTGGGCTTAATAGACCTTGCGGCGGAAGGAATCGTAAAGCTGGGAGGAAACAATCTTTTCCTTTTGTACAGTATTATTGTTTGGGGTTCCGTAATATTTTCTGCCTTTATTGATAACATTCCCTATGTGGCAACCATGCTTCCCATCATTACCGGTATTTGCCAGCTTTTTACAGATTGAACCCTATCTTCTGTATTTTTGGACTCTTAACCGGAGCAACTTTGGGCGGAAATATCACTCCCATCGGAGCCAGTGCCAATATCACCGCAGTAGGAATGCTTAAGCAGGAAGGCTACAAAGTAGGCTTCGGTGAATTTATGAAAATCGGAATTCCCTTTACCCTGGCCGCGGCAGGAACCGGCTATCTTTTCGTCTGGTTTATATGGAGATAAAAAGCAGGGATTATAAATAATATAATAAGTATGTTTTAATGCAGTATAGGTCTAAAATTGGGGCACGCTCCCGCTAACCTCGCCCTGCAGCGGATACTAAGCGAAAAACCACAGTTCCTTCGTTTTTCGCAAGTACCGGCGGGCTCAGATTGCCCCTTTTTAGACCCTATACTGCATTAAAAGCCTAAACTATTATTCCAATCCCTGCTTTTTTTGCCTTAAGGAAGGTATTTCTGCACTTCTTCCTTCATCTCCGTCCATTTCTTTTCCATATCCTTTACCAGGGCAATCTGGGTTCTGGCACGATCCAGGTTATGTCCCGGTCTTTTTACATGGAAATAGCTGTCTCCCTGCAAGTAGTCGGTAAGGAAACGCATTCCGCATTCCAAAGTCATAATCTTTGCGCCTTCCGGTAGGGAAAGAATCTCTTTCTCCCAAAGGGAGCCTTCGCAGGCCTCTAAAAAGCCCTTGGTATAGAGGGAAAAGAGGGGAAGAGACAGAGAAATTTTGCTCAAATCTTCTTCGTCCTCCGCCCCGGTATTGGCACCAAAGCGTATGGCATCTCCAAAATCAAAGATGGAAAGTCCCGGCATGACGGTATCCAAGTCAATGATGCAAAGAGCCTTTTCCGTATTGGCATCAAAGAGCACATTGTTTAACTTGGTGTCGTTGTGGCTTACCCGTAGCGGCAATTCTCCCTTTTTCAAAAGCTCCAAAGCATAGGACAAGTCTTTTTCATGGGAGAGGAAAAACTGAATTTCCTCTTCACAATCTTTTTTTCTATCGAATTTATCCTCTTCTACAGCCTTCAGAAAATGCTGAAAACGCTGTGGGCTGTCATGGAAGTGGGGGATGGTCTCATGTAATTTTTCTGCGGGAAAGTCTGAAAGAAGCTTTTGAAAATGCCCAAAGGCATAGGCGCTTTCATAAAAGTGCTCCGGTTTTTCCACAAGGTCAAAGGCCTTACAGTCGGTAATATAGAGATACATTCGGAAAAAATTCTTCTTCTCGTCTTCGTAATAAAGATTTCCGTCCTTAGTTTTGATAATCTGCAAGCTTTTCCCTGTTCCGGATTTCCGCCTTGCTTTTTGATTTCTTCCGTCATAAAAGCGGCAGACAAGGTCTACATTTTCCATCAGTTCCCTGGGCTTTGTGAAGATTTCACTGTTGATTCGTTGCAGAATATAGTTTCTGTCGGCTTCCACCAAAAAGGTATCATTGATATGCCCTGAACCGTAGGGCTTGCAGGATTTTACCTCTCCCTCTAAGGCAAATCGGGAAAGGGCATTTTGCAATTCTTCGTTTGTTAATTTGTTTTTCATAGGACTTCCTTTTCAAAAAATGGCATGGGGAAAAAAACTGCAGGTATATACTGCAAGTATTCAATCTTTTATCCCTTTACACCGCCTCCGGTTACTCCGGCAATAATTCGCTCGGAAAGGAAGAGGTAGAGTACAAAGGTGGGTAAGAAGACAATGATGACAGAGGCAAACATCCCTGCCCAGTCTCCGGTATATTTCATGGAATTAATCATGGAGTAGAGTCCAACCGCCACAGAACGCACCTGGTCGGAGTTTCCGAAGATTAAGGAGATAAAGTACTCGTTCCAGACATTGATAAAGTTGAAAATGCTGACAGTGATAATGCCGGGCTGTGCCATAGGCAGCATGATCTGCCAAAAGCATTTTCCGGGAGGACAACCGTCAATGGCGGCCGCCTCTTCAAAGGCTCTGGAAATATTGGCGAAAAAGCCCATCAGGAAAATGGTGGTGTAAGGTACATTGATGCCTACATAGAGGGAAAAATCAGGGTAAGCTTTGTTGGGAATCACATGATTTAAAATGTCCAGTCCTGCTACCATGGCAAAAAGGGGCAGAACAATCATGACCACCGGTACACCCATGGAAGCCACAAAGGCATTTTGCATGAGCTGATTTCCCCTAAAGGAAAAGCGGGAAAGGGCATAGGCTGCCGGTGCACAGACCACAACCAAAAGAAAAACGGAGCTCAGAGAATAAAAGAGAGATTTAAAAAAGATGGTGGATACATCGGAATTGACCCAGGCCTTCTCGTAATTCTCCCAGTGAAAACCGGAGGAAAGCAATTTATTGGCAAAGATTTCTTGGTGGTGGAAAAGCTGGCCAAAACCACCCAACCCAGCAAAATCACGGTGAAGAAAATCCAAATTAAAAGCAACAGATAAGCAGGGGCTAAACGCAGCTCTTTCTGCCACCGTATGGGTTCTCTATAAGTTTTTTCTTTGGAAAAGAATGACATATTGTTTCTCCTTCTTGTTTACGTTCCTATTCTATCTTTACACAGACTAGTTTTACGGACTTTTGAAAAAATGATTTAGCCATCCTGGATTTAGGAATAAGATTTTTTATAACGGAAAATACTTTAGAATCTTAGCGATAGTATTTTCAGCAAATCTAGAACTCCAAATCCTTGTCCCGGAAAAGGCGGTTACAAAGCTGGAAGATTAGGACTACGCAAAGGCTTAAGCAAACCCCTACTGCGGCTCCGATTCCCGCATTTCGCTCCGTAACACTGTTTCCCGCTCCGAAAATCTGCATATACATATAGACCATAGGAGTAATGGTCTGGGTGTCTGCCGTTACCGTGGAGAAAAGCTGGGACCAGACGAAGAAGCCTACGCTGCTGACAGACCACATGGTGATATTGGTATGGAACATTCCCTTTAAAAGAGGAAGGGTAATGTCGGAATTGCTGGAGTCTATTGGCGCCGTCTAAGGTGGCAGCTTCAAAGTAGTCTCCGCTGATTCTCTCGATACCGCTGGCAAAAATCAACATATGATAGCCCACCATACCGAAGCAATAGGCAATCAAAAGAGCCATAAACTTATGGTCATTGCTGAGCCATTGGATTTTGGCCAGTTTATCCAGATGAAGCATGGTGAAAAAGCTCTTCAATAAGCCGAATTTCGGGCTGTAAACATACTGGAGCCACATGGTGGCTAAGGCTACTGCAGAAACAATATTGGGAAGATAAATCATGGCACGGAAAAAGCTTTTGCCACGAATGCCGGAGGTTATAATTACAGCAAAAAAAGAAGGGAAAAGGCTGAGCACCAAGATTCCCCCCAAAGCCCAAATCCGGAAGAGATTTCCCATAGAAATCCGGAAAAGAGTGGTGCTTAATAGCTTTTGATAGTTTTCCAATCCCACAAACTGCCATTTTTGAAAAAGGCATCCGTTACCCCGTCAATCTTAAAGAAACTCATACACAAGGTTCTCAGGATGGGATAAAGAAACACCAAAAGAAAGAGAATTGCCGCAGGACTGACAAAGGCAAATAGTATAGCAGAATTCTTTTTCACTGTAGCCTCCTAAAAAATTGGCTGTGAAAAAAGAAGTTTTAGGGCATTTCCCTCCCCAGAGATTAGAGGAGGGCCCTGATTTCCTTTTTTCACAGCGTCAAATGTCGTTTTACTATTTCATTACTTCTGTAAATTCTTTACAAACTCTTCAGCAGTGATGCTGCCACCGCAAAGCTTTGTGAAGTTCTCCTTTAAGATAGGAGTCATATCCGCATTATCTTCTGCGGAAGCTGCCCATGGATAACGAGTCTTTAAGCTCTCCATAACAGGCTTTACAGAGGATAAAATCTCAGGCCATTCCTTATTGTCGCTGTCTGCAGGAATTCCCAAAGACATCTCGGAAAGCTTCTGGTCGTACTTACCCTTGGTGAAGTAGGTGATTAACTTGAATGCATCTTCAGCATGCTTGGAATTCTTGTTGATTGCCAATACCTGTGCTCCGAAGTTTGCCGCTTCAACGCCATCTACTCCATTTTCTACTGCAGGATAGCTAAAGCATCCCCACTGGAAGTTGTCGCCGGCAATGTCTTTCACTTCGTTTGGAAGCCAAGAACCGTTTAAGTACATTGCAGCAGTTCCTGCAGCCAATTCCTGATTCTGCCCAGCCGGCCAAACATTGGAAGCAATGCTCTCGGAGAAATATCCCTTCTTAGCAAAATCTTCGTAAGCCTTAGCCACTGCAAGAACAGAAGGATCATCCCATTTTCCCTCTTTTACAATCTGAGAGGCCTTCTCATAACCGTTGATTCTGGACAGGTGGTATCCGAAGCTGCTTAAGATATAAGCGTCATCACTGGTGATAGGCGCATAGCCCTTCTCCTTGATTAAAGCACAAGCCTTATCCAAGTCTTCCCAGGTCTTTGGTACTTCCTTAATGCCTGCTTCATCGAAGATTGCCTTATTGTAGAAGAAAGCAAATACATTTGGCTGGTAAGGAATAGACTTTAAAGTTCCTCCGCCGACTTCTCTACAAGCCGCGATAAGGCCGGCATTTGCAGTCTTTTCGTAGTCATTTGCCTTTGCCAATTCTTCTAAATCTAAAAGATAAGCAGACCAGGTCTTGTTTACACGGTCGATATCCTCATCGAAAAGGTCAATGTTGGTTCCGGCATCAAGTGCGGGTTGTAATCCCTCACGGATTCCGGTTCTTCCCTTAAACTGAACATCTACGGCAATGCCGGTATCCTTGGTGAAAGCATCAATTGCTTCTTTCAAAGCCTGTCCCTGTGGCTCTGTAGCCTCCCACATGGACCAGTATACTAATCCGTCTCCACTCTGTGCGGAAGCATCAGCCTTTGCGGCTTCACTACCTGCCTCAGCCTTGCTTTCGCTCTTTTCATCTTTCGCACTTTCTTTTGCTTGGCTGCCGCCGCATGCTGTAAGCGCAAGAGCTAAGGATGCCATTACGGCGATGGGGTACAATAATTTTCTTTTCATTTTTTCCTCCGTTTTCCGGAAAAATCCCTTGCTTACTGTAGGGGATTTCCTCTTTTTGTTCTGCTTCTTCTTATTTTTTATGAATTATATAGAAGGAACAAAAACATCTGTTATTTTCTTCTAAGTATAGGGAGAATTTCCTAAATAATCTTTTATACGATTGTGTAAAAGCATTTGTCCTTTTGGCTGCGCGCTGTCCCGGCTTATCATGTTATGTACTTTTCTGCTTTATTTTTTGTTATTTTTTTACGTATATAGTTTACAGTTTTTCTGCCCTATGCCACTGCAGTTCCCCGGTTTCCAAATGGATTTCCTGTAGCCTTCCCTTTCCGTCATAATAGCCGGTATCTTGAGGCTCTTGACTATTGTTTAAAACTGCAAGCAGTCCCTTTTCCGGATAGGCATGCACTTCACAGTTAGGGTTTGTGGCCTGGTAGAGAGCGTATTCATTTTCCTTACCGCAGCTGTATAAAAGTGCTCGTAAAAGAAGCCTGGTGTTTTTCGGAGAGTAGGGAAGTCCTGCCATATAGATGCCTCGTCCCTTTCCGAAAGCATGGGCAGAAAGGTGTACAGAACCGTCGCTGTATTCCAAAATCTCTGTATCCTTTTCCGTTGCGTAAATGTTTTTCTTACTCTCCCCAAAGGAAAGCTCTTCTTTGGAGAAGTCTTCCAATAGGAAGTGAGCGGTTTTTTCCGTTTTAAAATACTTGTCTGTAGAAAGGCTGAAGCCCAGCTCTTTCTCTACACCGAGGACATCGGAAAGCTGGAAGAAGCTGCCTTGATACTGCGTAGCACAGGGCTCTCCTACACCGATAAAGCCGCCACCCTCATAGACAAATTGCCGCAGCATGGTGCAAAGCCTTTCATTTTGCCAGATTTCTCCACCGGACCAGGAGGTACCTGCATCACCCGCATTCAGGATAACATCAATGTCTTTTGGGATACCATTTTCCAAAAGATCGGTAAAGGAGAGGAACTCCACCTCCACCGCCATACCGGACAGGGCTTCCAATATACCAAAATAGCTGTAAATCTGCTGATAATACAGGGCGTGAGCCACCATGTAAGCCTGCCAGGAGCGAATTTTTCCCCAGGCATTCAGGATGGCTACTTTACATTTGTTGTAGGCCTTCCGCCCCTTTACTTCCTGATGAATTTCTCTAAATTCCTCCGCCACCTTTTCCATGGTGTCCAAAAAGGCGGGGAATTTGTAGGCCAGGCTTAAATATCCGCCGTAACCGATGCGGTCAATGGGACTTCTGAAAATGGCCCGTCTTGCACTGATCCAGTTTTCTATTGCTTCCTTTTCAGGATGCATACCGGGGGAGAAGCTGTCCGGGAAGAAGTAGGGAAGGAAACGCCCTTCGGTATAACGAACTCCGGGAATGTCGGAAATCAGACGGAGAGTAGCACCTCCCCCCACACTTCCCACCACGCTGTCCAGGCCGATGGAGGAAAAATATTTTCCATAGGGCTCTGTACCGATCCAGTTATCTCCCAGGAACATCATGGCTTCTCTACCTTCCTTATGGCAAAGCTCCACCAGCTCCTTGGCTTCCTTTGCCACAAAGCGTTGAATAAAATCCATGTAATCCAGATAAGCCTTGCCGGGAATGCGGAAGGTACTGTTGAAATATCCCTCGTCCACCAAATCCTCCGGCCGAAGCGCATAGCCGTATTCCTTTTCAAAGGCCTCTAATGCATCTGTGGAAACAGTGTTTCCGTAGCCAAACCAGTCCACATATTTTTCCTTTTCTTCATGATTGAAGAGAAGGGTAAAATGGTAGAAAAATGTGGTGAAGCGCACCACATCCGTATCCGGATGCTCTGCCAGCCACTGGCTGAGACAGGATTTAGCGAAGGCCTTACTGTGGGGCTTCCGAATGTCAAAAGGGATGTCTCCGGGCTTATCTCCCCATTGGTTGGTAATGTGGTTATAAAGTTCTGTGGGGTCCCAAAGGGCATAGGCCAAAAAGCTCAGGGTATAACGATGGAAGGGAATAGCGTTTTCCAGAATCAGGAGATACTGATTTCCCTCCTCCGTCTTTTCCGTTTTTAAACTCCAAAGGGAGGGCTCTACCACTTCCCCTGTACTACGGTCTATAAGCTCCCACCATTTTTTCGGATCATGGTCAAAGTCCGGACTTACCTGCTTTGGAAAGAAGCCTTCCATATAGGGGATTTCCAAGTGGGAGGAATAGGCGGTTAGAGGCTTTGACATCAGGTAAAATTGCTGACACTCCTCCGGATGCTTTTCGGCAAATTCATTGTGCCCTCTGGCTACAAAATAGGTGCTGTAAATTTTTACCGGCAGGGTTTTGCTCTTTGGATCCAAATGGGTGCCGTCACTGTCTCTGATGGCATCCGCTCCTAAACGCTCCACCAGTTCCTTGGTTTCTTCAAAAAAATTCTCTTCTCCGGGGAGGGTTAATTGTCCTGTTCTTTTTTTCCCATAATGCTGCTCCTCTGTATAATTTCTAAATCTACTCCGTATTTTAGTGCAAAAAGCATAAAAAATGGGAATATATATTTGCATGATTGGCGATTTAATTGGTATAATCGAATAGTATAGCGGTGATAGACGACATAAGGGGGAAAGGCAAGTTTGGGGAGGTAAGAATGGATTACGAAAGTGTGTATTTACAGGATTCTATAGAGATTCAGGAACTGGTTTCTCTTCATTATTTTCAATACCATAAAGATTTTGCTTTTCCCGGAGAGGCGCACCCTTTTTGGGAGTTTGTTTGCGTGGATTCCGGAGAAATCACCGCTATTGCCGGGGAGAAGGAGATTCCCCTGAAAAAGGGAGAGATTTTATTCCATGAACCCAATGAGTTTCATAATGTCTTAACCAATGGAAAGAGTGCCCCAAGCCTTGTGGTCATCAGCTTTTACTGTCACAGTCCTGCCCTTTGGCATTTTCGCAGAAAATGTCTTTCGGTTACGGAGCAGGAAAAGCGGATTTTATCGAAAATCATTCAGGAAGGCAGTAATGTTTTTAGCGGAAGAATGGATCAACCATATCAGAAGAAGCTACTTTTTTCTTCAGAGCAAAACTTCGGCGGGCAACAACTCATCCGGCAATATCTGGCGGAGTTTTTGATTTCCCTGTACAGAAGATATTTTTCTTTGCCCTTGCCGGGGAGAAGTACGGAGTATTTTGTGGAAAAGGGAAATCGAAAACGGGAGCTTTATAACAGTGTGGTGGAGTATCTGGAAAGAAGACTGCAGGATAAGCTGACGATTGAAGAGATTTGCAGAGATATGCTTTTGGGACGCTCCCATTTGCAGAAGCTCTTTCAGGAGGTGGGAAGCATGGGGGTGATGGAGCTCTTCCATAAGATGAAGGTGGATACCGCAAAACGGATGATTCGAGAGGGACAGCTAAACTTCACCCAGATTGCGGACCAGCTGGGCTATTCCTCCATTCATTATTTTTCCCGGCAGTTTAAAAAGGAATGTGATATGTCTCCCTCGGAATATGCCCAGTCTATCCGGTCTTTGGCGGAGGAAGCATAAGAGGCAGACAGATAAAGGTATACAGAAGAGAGATATCAGCTTCAGGAGAGCCGATAGGCTCTCTTTTTCAATGAGGGAAATTATACAAATACATATTTAAATTTCCTATAATTATGGCGAATTATAAGTTTTTCAGAATTTGTCATGCTATGTATTTTTCGTTTATCCTATGAAAAGAAAAAAATTTTTCTTTTTTTGACACGAATTTTTAAGGCTTTGTATAGAGGAAAGTGGATAGCGCAATGTTTGATGTTTCTTATTTTTTTTCTGTAATTCCGAAGATTTTCATGAAGGTTCCCGTAACCCTGGAAATCGCTTTAATCGCAACATTTTTCTCCCTGATTTTAGGCATCTTGATTGCCGTTATTTCTTATTATCAGGTTCCGATTTTAAATCCCTTATGTAAATTTTTGGTTTCCTTTATGCGGGGAACCCCCATTGTTGCCCAGCTGTATTTCTTTTACTTCGGCTTGGCGGTTTACAGTGTCTTGGTAAGAGATATGACACCGATTTCCGCTGTGGCCTTCGTGCTGAGTGTCAATGTTGGAGCATTTATGTCAGAAAGCATCCGAGGAGCCCTGATGTCTGTAGAAGAAGGACAGAAAGAAGCGGCTCTGTCTTTAGGGATGACTCACTTTCAGGTGGTATACCGCATTGTCTTGCCCCAGGCAATTCGTGTGGCTATACCACCCCTCTTTAATGACTTTATCAATCTGATCAAATCCAGTTCCCTGGCCTTTATGCTGGGGGTTCCAGATATTATGGGAGCAGCCAGAACGGAAGGTTCCCAAAGCTACCGATACTTTGAAGTCTACGGGGCGGTAATGCTGGTGTACTGGGTTGTAATCAGTTTCTTTGATTTTTTCCGGAAAATAGTGGAGAAGCGACTGAAGGAAGCTTACTAGAAAATCAAAGAAAACTTGGCTATCGCGTAAAAAGCGAAACTTTTGTATAGGGAGGAAGAAAAATGAAGAAAAAGAATTTATGGATTGCCTTGGCTTTGGCTGCATTGGCACTGAATGCCTGTGGAGGAGCGAAGACCGCAACAACTGCGGCAGGAACAGAGAAGGCAAGTGAGAAGGCTACGGAGGCTGCTTCTGAGAAAGCTACAGAGAAGGCAGGAGAAAGTGAGAAAGCTACAGAGAAGGCAGGCAGTGATAGTGCCAAGGTGGAAATCACCAAGGGAAGAACTGTTCATGTGGCGACCAGCGGTGGCGGAGAGCCCTACAGCTTGATTGATGACAAGGGCAACTGGACCGGTATTGATGCGGAAATCTGGAAAGAAATTGGTAACAGAACCGGTTGGACCATTGACGTCATGCAGGCTACCGGCTCCGGTGCAACCTTCGGACAGGTGGATGCGAAGAGGGCGGATGTAGCGGCCAACTGCTATGCGGTAAATGCTGATAGAGTGCAGAAGTATTTGGTTTCCGTACCTTACTACGGAGATGCACAGTGCGTAGTGGTTAAGGAAGACAGTGCCATTAAGACCTTTGATGATTTAAAGGACAAGAAGGTTGGAGTATTAAACGGACAGGCAGCTCAGCAGACCATTGAAAGAATGGGACAGGAAAAGGGCTTTACCGTAACTCTGTATGAGGGAGAGAACGGTTCTGCAGGCTATCAGGATGTTCTTTTAGGCAGACTGGATGCCTTCGCTTCTACGGATTCTGCAGTCTATAAGTGGGAAAATGCCAGCAACAATAAGCTTCGTTTCTTGGATGAGCGTCTTTATGCAAACGACGTTGCTTACTACTTTGCCAAGACTGATGAAGGCAAGGCGTTAAGAAATGAGGTAAATGTGGTTCTTTCCGAGATGCTGGAGGATGGAACCGTGGCGAAGATTGTAGAGAAATATATGTATTCCGACATGACCAAGAATATCATTCCTTACAATAAGCTTGGATTTACCGTGGAATAAGCAGTAAGTAAAAGAGTAAAGCATCAAAAGAGCAAAGTATCAAAAGAGTTAAAGTGCAGAATAGTATGCAAAAAGCAGTATATAGAGCATATGTGTAGAAGTAGGGAGGACAATCCGTGGAGAAAGAAGTACTTATAGAAATCGAACATTTGTCCAAAAGCTTTCCGGGAGGCACAGAGGTTTTAAAGGATATTTCCTTAGAGATTCATAAGGGGGATATTGTAGCCATCATTGGCCCCTCAGGAACGGGAAAGTCCACCCTGCTTCGTTGCTTAAATTACCTTACAGTACCAAGCGAAGGAAAGATTCGCATCGGGGAATGTAGGGTGGATGCAAAGTCCCATACAAAGGAAGAGGTATACGCTTTACGGCGGAAATCTTCCATGGTTTTTCAGCAGTTCAACCTTTTCAAGAATAAAACTGCTTTGGAAAATGTTATGGAAGCCTTAACGAAGGTGCAAAAGATGCCCAAAGCTGAGGCGGAAGAAATTTCCAAGCGACTTTTAGAGCAAGTAGGGATGGGGGATAGAATGGACTTCTATCCGTCCAAGCTGTCCGGGGGACAGCAGCAAAGAGTAGGAATTGCCAGGGCATTGGCGGTGAATCCGGAGGTGATTTTATTTGACGAACCCACCTCCGCCTTGGATCCGGAATGGGTAAAAGAAGTCTTAGCCACCATACAGGAGGTAGCGAAGGAAGGGCGAACCATGATTATCGTCACCCATGAAATTTCCTTTGCCAGACAGGTGGCCAACCGGATTTTATTTATGGAAGAAGGAAAGATTCAGGTGGATGCCCCGCCGGAGGAGTTTTTTTCCGATACCAAACAGGAAAGGTTACAACAGTTTCTCTCTTTTGTCAGGAGGGAAGAGGAGCTGTAGCACAATATATTTTACTTGCGTCTATTTGGAAAGGAGCTAAACATGCAACTTGTACAGGAATTACCGGAGATTTTTTTGAGAGCTTTTGCGGAGCAGAGAAAGAAGTCCTTCTTAATGGTAAAGGAATGGAAGGATCAGGGGAAGCCTATTGTGGGATCCTATTGTACTTATTTTCCGAAGGAAATCGCCATGGCGGCAGGAGCAGCCAGCGTTTCTCTTTGTTCCACTTCCGATGAAACCATTGCAGAGGCGGAGAAGGATCTTCCCAAGAATCTTTGTCCTTTGATTAAGTCCAGTTACGGATTTGCAAAAACCGATAAGTGTCCCTTCTTTTATTTTTCCGATGTGGTTGTGGGAGAAAGTACCTGCGACGGAAAGAAGAAAATGTATGAACTGATGAGTGAGTTCAAGGATGTTTTCTTCCTGCGCCTGCCCCACGAGCAGACAGAGGCGGCGGTTCAGCTTTATCGTAACGAGATTATCCGCTTAAAGGATTATCTTTCCGAGAAGTTCCAGATGGAAATTACCGATGAGATGGTAAGAGAAGCTACCAGAGTCAATAACCGGGCAAATCAGGCATTAAAGGATTTCTACGGCTTAATGAAGTATGACCCCACACCGATTTCCGGCTATGATGTCTTTAAGGTGCTTTATGGCTCCACCTTTAAGTTTGACAGAGCGGCATTGGCTGAGGAAGTGATTGCCCTGAAGCAGAAGACCGAAGAGGAATATAAGGCAGGTAAGCATTTTGAGAAGCGTCCCCGCATCTTAATTACCGGCTGTCCTATCGGAGGAGCTACCGAGAAGGTAATTCGTGCCGTTGAGGAAAATGGCGGTGTGGTTGTAGGCTATGAGAACTGCACAGGAGAAAAGGCTATCGGCATTCAGGTGGATGAAAATGCTGAAGATATCTATGAGGCAATTTCCAGAAGATACTTGGCTATCGGCTGTTCTGTTATGACACCAAACCACAATCGTTTTAAGAGCCTGGATGAGATGATTACGGAATATCATGCTGACGGTGTTTTGGATATGACCTTGCAGGCCTGTCATACCTATGCTATTGAAACCAATAAGATTCGCCGTTTCGTGAATGAAGAAAAGGGTATTCCTTATCTTAACGTGGAGACTGACTACTCTCAGTCTGATGTAGGACAGTTAAATACCCGTGTGGCAGCATTTATCGAGATGCTGTAATTCCTTTTTGGATATAGTATAGGAAAGGGAAGATGGAGAGAAAATATTTAGGAATTGATATAGGCTCCACAGCAGGAAAGGCGGTGGTTTTAGACGGAAAAGGGGAGATTCTTCAAGCCTTTTCCGTGCCTACCGGCTGGAGTAGCTTTGAAGCCTTAAAGTCTATTGGAGAACGATTGGAAGAGCCAATGGATGAAGAGCACTATGCTTGTATTGCCACAGGCTACGGCAGAAATGCAGTGGCTTTTGCAGGAAAAACCATGACGGAAATCACTTGCCATGCCAAAGGAGCCATGGCTCTTTTTGGTAATGAGGCCATGAATGTGATTGATGTGGGCGGTCAGGATACCAAGGTAATCACCTGTAAGGGAAGAACCGTGGAAGAGTTTTTCATGAATGACAAATGCTCTGCAGGAACGGGAAAGTTTTTGGAGGTTATGGCAAACCGCTTAAACATTTCCATGGAGGAATTGAATTCTCTTGCCAAGGAGCATACCGAAGAAGTAAAAATCAGTTCCATGTGTACAGTCTTTGCAGAATCCGAGGTAATTTCCTTAGTGGGACAGGGAATTGAACGAGCCAACATTGCTTACGGCATTCTGCAATCCGTTGCCGGAAAGGTCGTGCAAATGTTGGGAAGACTCAGGGATCAAAGCCCGGAGGTCTATCTTACCGGAGGGCTTTGTGAAGCGGCCTATTTTCAGGAGATTTTATCGGAGAAAATCGGAAAGCCCATTCATTCCCATAAAAATGCCCGCTATGCCGGAGCCCTTGGGGCTGCGGTTTTAGCCAAGGAACAGGTGGAAAAGGGGAGAATGTAGGGGCATATTACTATGCCCCTAAAGCTGCAATCGCCTCATCCATATCCAAGAACTTTCTTCCATCCGGAAGAATCATGCAGGGAATGCCCAGTCTGCCATTTTCAGGATAATCAGACTGAAGAGCCTGCTTCCGAATCTCCGCATAGCAGTCCTCCTGCTCCCGTAACATCAGATAATATTTCAGGGAGGGGAAGTCCTCCAGAATATTAACAAAATCCACTTCTACGTTTCTTTTTTTCATTTCTTCCAGAATTTCTCTGCATCCCGGACAAAGATGACTGCCAACGATTTGAACCTTCATAGTTTCCTCCTTTTTAACGATTTTCTTTTTCCTTATCACTATACGAAAATGTAGCATAGAGTCAAGGGGAAATCCCATTTGACAGGGGGAGGCTTTTTGCTTTATAGTTCCCTTTGCGAGTGCATATTCTAAGGAGGGAAAATCCTTTAGAAGTGTATGCTATTTAAAGAATCCCATTTTTAGAAAATTCCATTACAAGGAGTAAAGGATGTTTGAAAATTTAGAAGAAGTAAAAAAGCATTACGAAGAAATTATGCATAATCTGACGATTCCGGAGGTGGTTTTCCGACATTAGTCAGTATAAAAAGTTGATTTTAGAGCAGACCAGTCTGGAGCCGATTTACAAGGCTTATTTGGCTTTCCGAAAGGCGGAGCAAAGTGAAGAGGAGGCTCTTTCCCTTTTGGACAATGAAAAGGATAAGGAAATTCTGGAGATGGCCAAGGAAGAGTTGCAACAGGCCAAGGAAGACCAGGAGAGACTTACCAAGGAGATTCAGCTTCTCCTCTTACCTAAGGATGAAAATGACGACAAGAACATCGTAATGGAAATCCGCGGTGGAGCGGGAGGAGAGGAAGCGGCCTTATTTGCCGGCTCTCTTTATAGAATGTACACCAGCTATGCGGAAAAAAGAGGTTGGAAGACGGAGTTGGTTTCCTTTAATGAAACGGGCCTTGGGGGCTTAAAGGAAGTGGTCTTTATCGTAGACGGTCACGGCGCTTACTCCCGCCTAAAGTATGAGTCCGGGGTACACAGAGTACAGCGTGTACCGGAGACGGAAAGTGGGGGAAGAATCCATACCTCCACCGCAACGGTGGCGGTTATGCCGGAGGTAGAGGATGTGCAGGTGGAGATTAACCCTGCAGATGTGCGCATGGAAGTTTTCCGTTCCTCCGGAGCCGGTGGACAGCATATCAATAAGACTTCTTCTGCGGTTCGACTGATTCATGAGCCTACCGGTCTTGTGGCAGAGTGTCAGGAGGAGCGTTCTCAGGTACAAAACAGAGAGAAGGCTATGCGACTTCTGAGAGCAAGACTTTATGAAATCGAGTTGGAAAAGCAGCAGTCGGAAAATGCGGCGGAGAAGCGTTCTCAGTTAGGAACGGGAGACCGCTCCGAGAAGATTCGTACCTACAACTTCCCTCAGGGAAGAGTAACGGATCATAGAATCAAGCTTACTCTTTACAATATTGATGCGGTGCTTTCCGGAGATCTGGATCTCTTAATTGACCCGTTGATTACTGAAGATCAGGCTGAGAAACTGGCACGTTTGGAAGAGAAGAATTAAGGAAAATGCCTCCTTTTCTTAATGGGGAAAAGGGGGGATTTTTGTATAATAAAAATAGTTTCTTTGGAATAATGAACCGTGCTGATGAAAGTATAGAAGGGGTAAGGAATGGAAGAACAAAGAGAAAGACAGAGCAGAAAAAGGGGAAAGAGTGGGGGAAAGAGTCTCCTTCCTTTTTTTCTGATCTTTTTTTGCTTCATTTTGCTTTTTGCAGGGGCTGGTCTTTTTTACTATGTGAAGAAGTATATGCCCACTAAGGCCAGAGCGGATTTAAACAGCTATTTTTCCGTATCCGGAGACAATGTGGAGCTGTATTTAAACCATGAAAAACAGGTAGAGGATTCCGTATTGACTCTGGGAAGAATGCAGGATGGAGAGGTCTATCTCCCCTATGGCTTTGTGGTAAAGCAGTTAAATATTCGTTTTTATTATGACGATGATGAGAAAACCCTCCGCTATGCCCTGCCGGATTCTGTGGAAATCTATCAGCCGGGAGAAAAGGGAAAGGATGGAAAGCTTCCCTATTTTGTGGACGGGAAAAACATTTTCCTCAGCCTATCTCTGATTCAGTCCCATACTGCCCTGGAAGTAGAAAGCTTTACGGATGCGGAGCATAAAAGAATCTTTCTTTACAATGCTTTTGGCAAAGAAAAGCAGGCGACTTTAACGGCTAAAGAGGCGGTTCGTGTGCAGGGTGGAGTGAAGAGTCCTATCCTTACGGACCTGGAAAAGGGGGATAAGGTTCTTGTTTTAGAAAAAATGGAGAAGTGGTCCAAGGTGGAAACCAAGGACGGCTTTATCGGTTACCTTCGAAACAGCCGTTTAGGGGATGAGGTGGAGATTGAAAAGAGCTCAGACTTCCAGGCTCCGGTCTATTCCCATAAAAGCATGGGAGAGGGAGTTCATCCCACACTGGCCTTCCATCAGATTACCACTCCGGAAGCCAACAATACCTTGGATACCTTGCTTCCAAATGCAGCAGAGAGCAATATTGTGGCACCTACCTGGTATGTGCTTTCCGACAATGCCGGGAACTTTATTTCCTATAGCGATGCCAGCTATGTAGCCAAGGCTCATGCAGCAGGAAAGAAGGTATTTGCCACTCTGAATAACTTTGATGCGGGAAAGGTGGATGCCAAGGCACTTTTTTCTGCGGCAAAGCATAGAAGCGCTTTGATTGAAAATTTGATCAAGGATTTAAAGGAAAAGCAGATTGACGGAATCAATGTGGATATTGAGCTTTTACCGGAAGGCGCAGCCAGAGATTATCTGGAGTTTATGCGGGAGCTGTCCATTGCCTGCCGCACAGAGGAGCTCTTTTTGAGCGTGGATTGCTATGTTCCCTATTCTTATAATGCTTACTACAATATCAAGGAGCTGGGAGAGATTTGTGATTATGTGGTCATTATGTGTTATGACGAGCATTATGCAGGTTCCGAGGAAGCCGGCTCCGTTTCGTCTTTAAGCTACGTGGAGCGAGGAATTGACGAAAGCGCTGCGAAGATGGATAAGAACAGAGTAATTATTGCCCTGCCGTTCTATACCAGAGTCTGGATTACCGATGCAAACGGAAAGCTCCGTTCCGAGGCTCTTTCCATCAAAAAGGCCAAGGAATGGATTACAGAGAAAAATGTGCCTTTAGAGTGGAAAGAGGATATTGGCCAATACTATGGCATGATTCAGGACGGAAATGAGAAAAAGGAAATCTGGATGGAGGATGAAAAGTCCATGGAAGCAAAGATGAGTTTGCTCCGGGAAAAGGGCATTCAGGGGGTTGCGGCATGGAAGCTGGGACAGGAGCCCCAGGGCTTTTGGTCCATTCTGAATTTAGAAGAAAAGGCTTCATAAAACAGCATGATTAAACAGTAAAAAAGCATTATAGAAACATCTTAAAGTAGAGGCGTCAGGATGAAGACAAAAATCTTTGGAAAAGAAGGAATTTCAGAGGCCGCTGAGATCCTAAAGCAGGGAGGCTTAGTGGCTTTCCCTACGGAAACCGTATACGGCTTAGGAGGGAACGGTTTGGATAAGGAGGCGGCAAAAAAGATTTACGCCGCTAAGGGCAGACCCTCCGACAACCCTCTGATTTTGCACGTTTCTTCAATAGAAGAGGTTTACCCTTTGGTGAAGGCTTTACCGGAAAAGGCGAAGAAACTGATGGAAGCCTTTTGGCCCGGGCCATTAACACTGGTACTGCCAAAGTCCGACATTGTGCCTAAGGAAAGTACCGGAGGACTGGAAACCGTAGCCCTTCGTTCTCCTGAAAATGCCTTAACCCTCGACCTGATTCGCGCCTGCGGCTTCCCCATTGCCGGCCCTTCCGCAAACCTTTCCGGCCGGCCCAGCCCTACAGAGGCTGCCCATGTTTTGGAGGATTTGGGAGGTAGAATTGAGGGCATCTTAGAGGACGGTGCAGTGGGCATCGGGGTGGAATCCACCATTGTGGATTTAAGTGAAGACAGTCCCACCCTGCTTCGTCCGGGAGCTATTACGATAGAGGATTTGGAAGAAGTTTTAGGGGAAAAGGTGGCCATTGACCCGACTTTATTGGGAAAGAGCATGACAGAGGGCTTTATCCCAAAGGCACCCGGCATGAAATACCGGCATTATGCTCCTAAGGCGGAGATGATACTCTTTAAGAAAAATCTGCTTTCTGATCAGAGTCAAAAGGTAAATGAAATACCGTATGGGGAAGAGAAAAAGCTGATAGCGGAAGCCATCCTTTCTTATGGGGAGAAGGAATTTTCGGTATCTCCGGAGAGAAAGATTTGGATTCTTTGTGGAGAGGATACTGCTTCCCTATATGAGGGGGATGGTCGTTTTACGGTGAAAATTTTAGGTAGTCGAGAGGAACCCCTATCCATGACCCATAATTTGTTTCGACTGCTACGGCAGGCGGACGAAGAGGGTGTAGAATTGATTTTGGGAGAGTGCTATTCCGAAGAAGGGGTAGGATTTGCCTTAATGAATCGCTTAAAGAAGGCAGCGGGACAAAGGATTTTCTATGTCTAAATGTGAAATAAAGGGACTTCATAGAAATAATAAGTTTCCATGCAGTATAGGTCTGAATAGGGGCACGCTCCCGCTAACTTCGCCCTGCATCGGTACTAAGCGAAAAACTACAGTATCTTTGTTTTTCGCAAGTACCGGCGGGCTCAGATTACCCCCATTTCAGACCTATGATGCATGAAAGCTAGGTATGTTTTTGCTTCACAATCCCTTCTTGTATTAAATTCCATAGACATAGAAAAATCCATAATATGTAGATTAGAAAAATAATTTAAGCCTTTTAGTCGAATTGCAAAAAAACTTTTATGCTCTAAAGTGTAGAAATACCATACTCTTGGGTGTATCCTAAAGCTAGAAAGATAGCCTTTTCGGTATAGAAATATTCTCCGGCAATAAGGCTTGGAGAATTATAGAGCGTGGGACGGCGACCTACAGAGAGGGGTGGCTATGAGGGTACTGAAGGAGGACAGAAATATTCACTTGAAGGAACAGATGTTGTTCTCGGAAATATTGGAAGGTTTGAAAGAAATCGAAAAAATTGAACAGGGTGACAAGAAGGAAGGGGCAGCAGAGCGATTTTGCAGCCTCTTTTCTGCACTAGAGGAGGAACTTCATTTCGCGGAGGAAGAAGTTCTGGAGGAGAGAAATCCTCCCTTTGACGAAAGTATTTTGCCGAAGGAAGGAGAACTTCTGGCGGAAGGAGAAAGCCTTTGTCTGCTGGGAATTGCAGAAGAAGATAGAGAAGGGTATATGGAAGTGGAATATGATGCTTCCTTCTTTAAGGCGGCATTTTCCGACCAGAGGTTTTTAAAGAATCTTTGGAACAGCTTTCACTATAGGAATAGAGCCTATTACAGTATATTTTCATTTAATGGACTATTCTTAGGCTATTGTGGAATCCGAAATCTGCAGTCAAGTCCTTGGGAACTGTGTATTTCCTTGAAAAAACAGTATCAAGGACGGGGAATCGGCACAGAAAGCTTAAGGCTTTTGATGAAGGCCTTAAAGCGCCGTACCGGAGAGTCCGTCTATAGAGGACGGGTGGATGCGGACAATGAAGCTTCCATCGGCATGATGCGGAAGTTAGGGGCAAAGCCCAATGGAATCAGCGAAAGCTTTCTTCACGGAGAGCGACTTAGGCGTTATCAAAAGCAAAGTAAGTACTTGATTGATGAACGTTTAAAGGAACTTGCTGAGGAATTTGCTGTACCTGCGGAGGAACTTTTGGGGCATCTTTTGGAGTTTCGGATTGAAGCGTGAGAATAAAACACAATGTGAATTTTATTAGATAGTAGAAAATTGGATATAGAGGACAAAGTTTTCAAAATAGAGTAAAATATGAAGCACAGAGCAGATTTCCAATATTAGAATCACAACTTAGGAGAAGCAAATGACAGTACAGGAAATAATTGCAGGAGAATCCAATAATGTTGAGTTTAAAGAGAAGCTTCCGGAAAAAAGTTTAAAATACATGAAGTCAGTTGTGGCTTTTTGCTAATAGCAAAGGAGGAAAAAAATATTATTTGGAGTTGAAGATGGCAGTTGTAAGGTGATTGGAATAGAAGATGAGAATTTGTTTACAACAATAGATGCAATTACCAATGCTATTTCTGATTCTTGTGAACCATCTATTTTTTTCCTGATATTTCTTTTACAAACCATTGATGGAAAAAAACAATCATAGTAGTTGAAATTTTTGGAAGGCAGACAAAGGCCTTACTATATCAAATCTCTGGGTAAAGAAGAGGGGGTATTTATTCGTGTGGCTGGAACTTCACGCCCGGCAGATGAATATATGATTAAAGAGTTGCTTTTTGAAGGTAATAATCGAAGTTATGATCAATCGATTTGTATCGGATTAGAGATTAACATAAATGACATTCAGAAACTCTGTAATGCAATGAAAGAGATTGCTCTTAAAAATTGTCATACTGAAGAAAGAAGAGGGGTTAAGGAAATTACAGAAAGGCAACTGTTATCATGGGGAATTATACAGAAGAATAACGGAAAATATCTGGGGACTAATGCGTTTGCGTTACTGAGTGGTAATGATAGTCTGCGTACAAGTATACAATGTGCGGTATTTAAAGGTCGTACAAAATCAGTCTTTTTAGATCGCCGTGAATATGAGGGCAGTATACAAAATCAGGTTGAAGAAGCGTTAGACTTTGTTTTAAGGAATATTCGTATGGGAGCGGAGATAAAAGCTTTGGGAAGAAGAGATGTCTATGAAATTCCGATGGAAACTCTTCGTGAGCTATTAATCAATGCAGTAGTTCATAGAAGTTATATTGACCATAATAAAATACAAGTGGCTATTTATGATGACCGGCTGGAAGTTATTTCTCCTGGTAAGTTACCTCTTGGACAGACGATTTACAAAATGAAGGAAGGATATTCTAAAGTTAGAAATGAAGCAATTGCCCATGCTTTCTCTTATATGAAGCTAATGGAAAATTGGGGAAGCGGAATACCCAGAATTATAGAGAGTGTATTCAGGCTGGTCTACAAGAGCCGGAGTTTATTGATGGGGAAACGGATTTAAGGATTATTATTTATAGAAAAAAGAGAGAAGAACTAGAAAAGGATGTCCCCAATAATGTCCCCAATGTCACCGATAATGTCCCTAATGTCACCGATAATGTCCCTAATGTCACCAATAATGTCCCCAATGTCACTAATAATGTTCCCAATTATACTATAAATTACGATGAAGAGAATGGCATAAAAAGTTAAAGTGATAAAAAAATTATTAAAGACAATCCATCTGTAACGCAGGTAAAAATGGCAGAGTGGCTTGGGGTTACACCTAGAACAATAAAAAGAGTCCTTTCAAAACTCCAAGCAGAAGGGATTGTTTACCGTAAAGGATCAAGTCGTAGTGGAATATGGCTTGTCACCTAATCTGGCATATTCTCCAAAAATAAACTCCCCTATAGCCTCTCCCCTGGCATTATGATAAAATAATCAGACAGAACTATATCTAAAAGGAGGTTCAATTATGGAACAGGAAAGCAGAATTGCGGTCATGGCGATTATTGTGGAGAATCGTGAGTCCGTGGATACGCTGAATCATCTTCTTCATGAATATGGGGACTATATCGTAGGGAGAATGGGATTACCCTATGAGAAGAAGGGAGTAAACATTGTATCCATCGCTCTGGATGCCCCCAACGACACGATTTCCGCTTTGGCGGGAAAGATTGGGAACATCCCGGAAATCAGTGTAAAAACTGCCTATGCCAGCAAGTAAAGTAGCGGATTTACTTCGTCAGCTGCAAAAACCCATCATTTGTCTTTGGAAGAATATGAGCTGATTCTTTCGAATAGGACGAAAGAGGATGAGGAGCTGGCGAAGAACCTGGCGAAGGACTGTACCGAAGAGTATTACGGCAATGGGGTGTACACCAGAGGATTAATCGAGTTTACCAACTATTGCAAGAACGGCTGTCACTACTGCGGGATTCAGAGAGAAAACCAAGAGGTGGAGCGCTATCGCCTGACGAAGGAGGAAATCTTGGACTGTTGCCGGGAAGGGCATCAGCTGGGATTTCGTACCTTTGTTTTACAGGGAGGCGAGGATCCTCACTTTACGGATGAGCGGATCGTAGAGATTGTAAAGGCAATCAAAGAAGAATTTCCGGATTGCGCCGTCACCCTTTCCATTGGGGAAAAATCCAAAGAATCCTATGAAAAATATTTTCAGGCAGGAGCAGACCGCTATCTTCTTCGGCATGAAACTGCGGATGAAGCTCATTATCAAAAGCTTCATCCTAAGGAATTATCCTTTCAAAACAGGATGCGTTGTCTTCAGGATCTAAAGGACATCGGCTTTCAGGTGGGCTGCGGTTTCATGGTAGGTTCTCCGGGGCAGAGCAGTAAAAGTTTGGCGAAGGACCTGTACTTTATACAGGAATTCAAGCCGGATATGTGCGGGATTGGCCCATTCATTCCCCAGCACAGCACCATTTTCGCAAAGGAAAAGCAGGGCAGTTTGGAGGACACCCTCTTTCTCCTATCCATGCTACGTTTGATTCAACCGAATCTCTTGATTCCCGCCACCACAGCTCTGGGAACCATCGATAAACGAGGAAGAGAACTGGGAATTTTAGCAGGGGCAAATGTTCTGATGCCAAATCTGTCTCCCACGGCAGTGCGAAAAAAATATCTTCTCTATGACAACAAAATCTGTACCGGAGATGAGGCGGCTCAGTGTCGTGCCTGCTTAAGTCGAAGGATGGAGTCTGTAGGCGCTAAGCTTCTGGTGGATAAAGGAGATGCAAAGAAAGCAAAAGTAGAAGCATAAGAAAAATCAAATAGTCTATTAATCAGGTGAAAGCATTTATGCCTTCCAATCTGAACGGAACGTAAACACATTTTCCTAAAGAGGAATTCGAACCGGAAGAAGGGAGTATTATGAGTACAATCTATAATCCAAAATCAACTAAAGCAGAAGAATTTATTTCCCATGAAGAAATCCTGGAAACTTTGGCATTTGCCGATGAGCATAAGAATGACCGGGCTTATATAGAGTCAATCTTGGAAAAGGCAAAGCCGGTATATGATGAGAAGGGCAGAGTTCATTGCGATGGTTTGAGCCATCGGGAGGCCTCCGTTTTATTGGCTTGCGAATTACCGGATTTAAACGAGAAAATGTTTAAATTGGCGGAGGAGATTAAGCTGGCCTTTTATGGAAATCGTATCGTGCTTTTCGCGCCCTTATACCTTTCCAATTACTGCGTAAACGGTTGCGTATACTGCCCTTATCATGCGAAGAATAAGGACATTGCCAGAAGAAAGCTCAGTCAGGAGGAGATTCGTAAAGAAGTAATTGCCCTTCAGGATATGGGGCACAAGCGTCTGGCTTTAGAGGCGGGAGAGGATCCTGTTAATAACCCCATTGAGTATATTTTGGAGAGTATTAAAACCATTTACAGTATCCATCATAAAAATGGAGATATCCGCCGTGTCAATGTAAACATTGCGGCAACCACCGTGGAAAATTACCGTAAGCTTAAGGAAGCTGGTATCGGTACCTATATCCTGTTCCAGGAAACCTATCATAAGGAAAGCTATGAACAGCTCCACCCAACCGGACCGAAGCATGACTATCGTTATCATACGGAAGCCATGGATAGAGCCATGGAGGGCGGTATCGATGACGTAGGTATCGGCGTACTCTTCGGTTTGGACAAGTATCGGTATGAGTTTGCAGGACTTCTGATGCATGCGGAGCATTTGGAAGCAGTACACGGTGTAGGACCCCACACCATTTCCGTGCCCAGACTGAAGAGAGCCTCCGATATTGATCCCAGCCAGTTTGACAATGGTATTGATGATGAGATTTTTGAGAAAATCATTGCCTGCATCCGAATTGCTGTGCCCTATACCGGTATGATTATCTCCACCAGAGAGTCCGAAGCCGTTAGAGGGAGAGCTCTATCCATCGGTATTTCTCAGATTTCCGGCGCATCCAGAACCTCTGTAGGCGGCTATTCCGAAGAGGAGCGTCCCCATGATACGGAGCAGTTTGATGTTTCCGACCAGAGAAGCCTGGATGAGGTGGTAAAATGGTTGATGGATCTTGGGTATCTGCCTTCCTTCTGTACCGCCTGCTATCGGGAAGGAAGAACCGGAGATCGCTTTATGGCGCTGTGCAAATCCGGACAGATTCAAAACTGTTGCCATCCCAATGCGCTTATGACCTTGGCGGAGTTCCTCACCGACTATGCCAGTGAGGGTACCAAGAAGTGCGGAGAAGACTTAATCGAGAAAGAGCTTCTACCATCCCCAATGAAAAACGACGGGACATTGCCAAGGATCGCATCAGTAATATTTACGAGTCCAATAAGAGGGACTTTTATTTCTAAAGAAATAACAGGCTATAGATAATTTAGGAGTAGCTTCGGCAATAAAGGTCTGAATGCAGGGAAGTTTGAGCGTGTCCCGATTTCAGACCTTTATTGCTTAGAAAATTTTTTTGATTTTTTACAGTCTGTACGTAGAGGAAGTTCTTTCAGCGCGTAGGGCTATAGCCAAGACTTTTTATAACAGGAGAAAAAGATGAGTCTACAGGACACCCCTCAGGGGAAAAGGATTCACATCGCATTTTTCGGGAGAAGAAATGCGGGAAAATCCAGTTTTTAATGCCATTGCCGGACAGAAGCTGTCTCTCACTTCGGAAATCTTAGGAACCACTACGGATCCGGTGCGGAAATCCATGGAGATTTTGCCTTTGGGACCGGTACTCTTGATTGACACCCCGGGCTTTGACGATGAAGGAGAGCTGGGAAGCATGAGGGTGGAAAGAACCAAAGAAGTGCTTCGGGAAACGGATATTGCTCTCTTATTTCTTCCTGCCAAGGACTTTCTGCTAGCAAGGAAAGAGGGGCAGGGTAAAGGCCCTCTCTTGTCAGAGATAGAGGGGCAGGAGGAAGGTCTTTTCTTGTCAGAGAAAAAAGAGCAGGGTGAAGTACTTTTCTTGCCGGAGAAAGAGGCCTCCTACCTTAGACTTTTTCAGGAAAATAAAATTCCTGCATTCCTCTTATTAAGCCAGACGGATAAACTTTCTTCCGAAGAAAGAGGGCGGATAGAGGAGTGGATAGAGAAGTGGATTTCCCGGAAAAAGGATACGCCGTTTCAGGGGATATTCTTAGTGTCTTCCGAAACCAAGGAGGGGGTAGAAGCAGTAAAGAATGCCTTTGCACCCTTAGCAAGCCTTCAGGAAGAGAAAAAGCGGCTCTTTCACGGTCTGGTGGAGCCGGGAGATTTTGTGGTACTGGTGACACCCATTGATGAATCCGCTCCGAAAGGAAGACTGATTTTACCGCAACAAATGGCGATTCGAGACATTTTGGATTATAATGGAATTCCTCTGGTCTGCCAGGTGGAGGAACTTCCGAGGATTCTGGAAAAATTTGGGTGAAAAAATCAAGCTGGTGGTTACGGACTCTCAGGCATTTTCCAAGGTGAATCAAACACTTCCTAAGACTATGCCATTGACCTCCTTTTTCCATTCTGATGGCAAGATACAAGGGATTTCTAAGCTATGCCTTGGAGGGCTGTGCTACGCTTTCCACCTTGGAGGATGGGGACAGAGTCTATATTGCAGAGGGCTGTAGCCATCATCGGCAATGTGGGGACATTGGTACGGTAAAGCTTCCTCGAATGTTGGAAAAATATAGCGGAAAGAAGCTTCAGTTTGTATATTCGGAGGGCAAGGGATTTTTACCGGAGGAGGAACAGGAGCGGGTGAAGATAATGATTCATTGCGGAGCCTGCATGCTTAGTGAAAAAGAAGTGGAGAGTCGTTATCAGGACTTTCTTCGAAAGAAGATTCCCATTTGTAATTACGGACTGGCTATGGCGAAGATGACAGGCATTTTGGAACGCTCCATTGAGATGCTATAATAGAATGCAACGAGTAGATTAATAAAGAAATCACTAAAGAAATCACTAAAGAAGTCAATAACGAAGTCAGTAGAGAAATAAACGATAAGCTTCATATCGATAATCGATGCATTGCAGTACTTAAGAAAGAAGGAATTCCCCTATGGTTAAACTCATTCATACCGCAGATTTGCATTTGGACAGTGCATTTCGCTCCCGCTTCACAAAGGAAGAGGCGGAAAATAGGAGACAAAAGCAGCTTATGGCTTGGAAGGAGCTGCTGTCCTTTGCTGTAGAAAAAAAGGTACAGGGAATCTTGATTGCCGGTGATCTTTTTGACAGTCCGGTGGTTTCTCATGGAACAATGGACTTTTTCCTATCCACTATTTCGGAGCATCCGGAGATTTCCTTCTTCTATTTAAGAGGAAACCATGATACGGAAAATACCTTCCGCTATCAGGAAAATCTGCCGAAGAATCTCTTTCTCTTTTCAGAAAAGGGGAAGAAATACCGTTTAAACGATAGATTACTTTTGGCGGGGGTGGAATACGGCACCAAGGATATTTCCTTTGGTGAAAATGAAGGGGCTACACAGGGAGCCGGACAAGCTGCCGAACAAGGCGTAGGACAGGAAAATGCACATGGAGCGGAAGCGCTAAGTAAAAGCGAATCTGAGTCGGAGGAGGAATCCAAGTTCCTAAAGCTAAAGGAAGAGGACTGCAATATCCTCCTTCTTCATGGTGCCCTGTATCAGGGAACGCCCAAAGGAGAGGCTGTTCAGGGAGAGGAAGGCATTTTCCTGAAAAAAATCTTGAAAAAGCTTCCCCTATCCTATATCGCCCTGGGGCACATCCATAAGGGGGAGAAGGCAAGTTAAATAATGGCGCCCTTTGGGCTTATCCCGGTTGCCTGCAAGGAAGGGGCTTTGACGAGGAAGGGGAAAGGGGATTTCTGTATCTGAAGGTAGAGGAAGAGAAGAAGGAAATCCGGAAAGAATTTATCCCCATTAAGCAAGGGGAGTTCCGGATTTTGGAGATTGAGCTTTTGGAAGATGAGGGAACTTTGGCCTGTCTGAAAAAGATAGAAGTGGAAATGGAGAAGGCCGGCATTGCCAAAGAGGACAGCCTTCGCATTATTTTAAAGGGAAAGAAGGGATTGGAGCAGGAGAGAAATCTTCGTTACCTGCAATTACAGCTTCAGGACAGCGTATTTTTTTCTTGGAAATCCGGGATGAGTGCGAGCTTAGTTGGAACCGGGAAGAAGCCATGAAGGAAAAAGAGCCTGAAGGAGAATTCCTGCAGGGTGTTGGCCGCTGCGGATAATCTTTCCAAGGAAGAGCAGGAAGAAATCATTGCCTTAGGAATGGGGCTTTTGCAGGGAGGAGAACTATGATTATAGAAGCATGCCACATTGCCCAATTCGGAAAATGGAAGGATGCGGATTTTTCCTTTTCTCCCGGAAAGAACAGCTTCCTCTGGGACAACGGTTATGGAAAAACCAGCTTTATCTACTTTTTTAAGCTGATGTTCTATGGGGTTTCCGGGGATAGAAAACAGGACTTGGAGGAAAATGAACGAAAGCATTACATGCCCTTCCAAGGAGCATCCTTTGGAGGACGGATCATTTTCCGTATCGGAGAGAAGCGTTATCGCTTGGAAAGAAGCTTCGGGCTAAAGAAGTCTGAGGACAGCTTCCGACTTTTTGATGAGGACAGCGGAAAGGAATCCAAGGATTATTCGGAAAATATCGGAGAAGAGCTTTTTTCTTTGGACGCAGAGTCTTTCCAAAGAGTTTGCATGATTAGCCATGAGGATCTTCATTTTTCCATGAATTCCCGTATGCATGCCAAGCTTGGCAATGTGGCGGAGGATCAGGAGGATATGAAGAAGTTCCAGCAGGTGCAGACGATTCTTAAGGATGGCATCAATGCCCTGTCTCCGAACCGTCGCACCGGAAACATTTTCAAATTAAAGATGCAGGAAGAGGAATTGTCCTCCGGACTTTACGGAAAAGAAGCTTTGGAAAATGCAGTTCTTTCTATAGAGAAGGAAGTGCTTTCCCTTACGGAAAAGGAGGCCCGGCGAAAGGAAGAGGGAAAGGCATTGGAGGCGGAACTTAGTCAAAGGATTTCGGAAAAGGATTCTTTGGGGAAGTGGATGTCCTATGCCCAGAAGAAGGAAGAATGGGAAAAGGCGGAGTATCGTTATGAAAATGCTTTAAAGTGGTACTATCAGGATCGCTTTTCCGAAATTCCCGAGGAGAAGAAAGCACTCCTTTGGAAGGAGGAAATGCAGTCTCTTCAGGAGCAGATTCATTCTATAAAGAAGGAAATTGAAAAGGTATCGGAAGTCGGTGTAGAAAAAATCGGCGGGGAGAATACAGGAGCAGAGGCCGGAATCGAAAGGGAACTGTCCGGCACATCTCCGGCAGTGCTTTTCGCTTTGGCAGGACTGGGACTGCTCTTTGTTCTTCTTTTCTTCGGAAAGCTTTTCGGAATGCCCTTGGGACTTCCATCAGCCCTATTCCTGTTGCTGGGGATTCTTTCTTTTAGTCTTTGTTTCTTCCTTTGGTGGAGCGGGGAACAGAAAAAGCGGGCATGGCAAGAAAAGCAGGAAGAGGAAGAGGTCAGACAAAGAAAGCAACAGGCAATCCGCTTTGCTTCCCTGGAAGAGCTGCTCTCCCGTTTTCATAAGCTGGAAGATATGCAGGATTTAGAAAAGGAAGCAGCAGGTCGGAAAGAAGAGTTCCTTCGCTTCGTGGAAGAGGAAGGGGGAGAGCAGGCCTTTTCTTTATTGGAAGAGAAACAGAAGGAATGGGAGGAAGGCCCTTCTTTAGAGGAGAGCAGGAGAAAGCTGGAAGCTTTCCGGAAAGAGGAGGAAGAAAGACGGGAAGAGATTCGGAAGAAACGGGCGGAAAGAGAAGCGAAGGTTCGGGATCTGGATTTTTTTGGAAGAGCAGGAAAGACTTTTGGCACAGAAAAAAGAAGAGCGAGAGGCCTTGGAAAAGCGCTACAATCTTTTGCAAAAGACCAAAGCTTATCTGGAAATGGCCAAGGAACGGTTTGCCCTGCAATATAAGGAGCCTATTTTGGAAGCCTTCCAAAAGTATTTTTCAGAGTATCTGCACAGAGCCTCTACAATTCCAGATGAGCGAGGACCTGGAGCTTAGCTTTGTGGACAGAGGCTTAAGCCGGGAGCAGGGCTATCTAAGTGAAGGCTTGCAGGATCTTTTGCCGTTTCTGTCAAAAAGCTGGCCATCTTTGATGCCATGTTTCAGGAGGAAAAAGCCTTCTTATTATTGGATGATCCCTTTAGCCATTTGGATGAGAAAAAAATGGAGCAAGAGCCAGAGTCCTATTGGAGGAGCTGGCTGAGAGCCGTCAGATCTTTTACTTTACCTGTAGCGAGGAACGAAAGGCATAAGCAAATGCCATAAACGAAAGCCGTTATCGAGAGATAGCGGCTTTTTTCATGCCTTTTTATGCCTTTTCGAGGCAAAAACTTATAAAGAAAAATTATTTTGCAAAAATAGAATATTTTTTTGATTTTTTTGCTTATATATTAAAAATAACGCGATATACATACATAGCAAAAATAATTTAAGAAAAAAAGGAGCTATAAAACATGAGGAAGATAAGAAATAGAGGAATTAGAGAAAAAGCCCCCGAAGAGGGGAGAGAAAGGCGGAAAAAGCACCGCCGGCGGGAAGAGCTTAAGAGGGTAGCTGCAATACACTCTACTCTTTCGAAAATACGGTAAGAGGACCGGGGAACACCCGTGGGAGCACAGAATATACGGCAAAGAGAGTTCAGCACTATTTATGCCTGAACCGAGGGCGCTGAGAAAAAGAAGAGCCCGTGGTGAGATTCCCCCGTCCCCTTAAAACTTTATAAATGCATAGCTCCTTTTTCTAAGGAGAAAGAGAAGAATTTCTTCTTAGTAAGAAAATAAACGAAAGCAAACGAAAAAAAGAGTATGAAAAAAATTGTCTGTATAGACATTTTTTATAAAGAACGCAAAGTGAGGGATAATTAATGAAGAAGAACATGAACAGATTAGCAACATTGGCATTAAGCGGAATGATGGTACTTTCCACCGCCGCACCGGTATTCGCATCCAGCACCAATGTCAACAAGACTGATCCGAACTTAAATGCATATTATGGAAAGGAAGAAGCTAACGTAGGTAAGAGTGTAAAACAACAATAAGCTGGAAGCGTTAGGAAATACCGTTTCCTTTGATAAGGTAATCCGTGTTGAAACGGACAACAATGAGATGGTGGATCAGCCGGATGTGGTATGGACTTATACGGTTAAAGGAGTAGTAAACGGTCAGAAGATTAATGATGATGGAACACCCACATCCGCAGTATCAGCACCTTTCACTGCAGGAACTACTACAATTTCGGACGGTACTCAAACAATGATTGTTTTAGCCGGACAGGATTCCCAGATTGATACGGCAACCAGTGATTTAAAGGCGGAGTTTAAGGCAGATAGCTATGAGCTTACTGGTAAAACTTTAGAGGATTTTAGAGATGGGGTAAAGATCGGCTTTAAGCCGGCTGCCTTTGCTACTCCGGGAGTATATCGTTTCGTAGTAACAGAAGGACCTGCAACAGGATTCAACAGCGGAGACGTGGAAGCTATGAAGGTTACCGTGGATGGTGCGGCAAAGTCATACCAGACTCAGCGTTTCCTGGATGTGTATGTACGTCTGAAGGAAGGTAGTACCACAGGAGAAAAAGAAATTTACGGCTACGTTCTCCACAGTGGAGATACTCAGGTTACCAGCAATGTAACAGGAAATAAGCATACCGGAGACAAGAACAGCGGCTTTGACGGTGACAAAGGAAAGGGCGGTAAGAAGGATACCCCCCAGGGATATACCCGTTACACTCCGAGAAAGCTGAAGGTGGATAAGAAAATCAGCGGAATGATTGACAAGAATAACCTCTTTCCCTTCACAGTCAACCTTTTTCATAATCCAGTCACTGGAGGAGCAGCTTATGACAACCCGAATTTGCAGGTTAAGGTGAAGATGCCGGGAGCAACTGCTTATACCGTTAAGAAGGCAAGTGATATTCCCGGCTTAGGAGCAAAGTTAAAGGATGGAGATTCCCTGGAAATCATCGGTTTGCCAAAAACCACTACCTATAAGGTAAAGGAGACCAACAATACTGCTTTAACCATTAAGTCTGATGTGCGCTTCTCCGAGGATGTGGCAAATCCGGTTCCGGATACTGCGCATGTAGACACTGAAACAGTGGCTCCTACAGCAAGCTCCACAGAAAGAGGAGGAGATAAGAATTTGTTACTGAAGGACAGCCATGTGGCTTACCACAACCACATCGATGAAATCACACCTACCGGTGTAGTACTGACTGTAGCTCCTTATGCCATGATGTTAGCAGTGGCAGGAAGCATGGGCTTCATGTTCTTTAACCGGAAGAAGGAAGAGGAATAAGTCGTCTATCCCTTCTTAGGATAGAGGAGACGGGAAAAGGAAAGCCTTAGGGTTTTTCTTTTCCCCGGATTCTTCCTCATCCCTTTTTTCCCCAATCCATCCCGGTCATCCCGGATAGATGCGAGATTTTCGGGAACAAAAGTATTGCATGTATCCCGGGATACAAGAGTAGAGAGGCAAATATGAACATTGCGGTGAGAGCGGCAAGGCTGGGAGATCGCATGATTACCGTCTTAGCTGCCATTCTAATGATTCTACTCATGAGCTACGGGGGATTTTCCCTTTGGTACACCTATATGACCATGCAAGAAGGATTTTTAAACAATGACTTAATGTCCTTAAAACCAGTAGTAAGTGAGGATGGCAGTCTAAGCTTTGAGGAACTCTTAGCCTTAAACAAAGATACCAGAGCTTGGATTACCCTGGACGGAACCAATATCGACTACCCTATGGTACAGGGAAAGGATGATATGGAATACGTCAATAAGGATGTGGAGGGAAATTTCTCCCTATCCGGATCCATTTTTATGAGCTATCACAATGCGCCGGATTTTTCCGACCCCTATATCCTGACCTATGGACATCATATGGACAACGGCGGAATGTACGGAGATGTGATGGAGTTCATCGATGACAGTTATTTTGAAGAGCATAAGACGGGAACTTTGTATCTACCCGGCAAGGCAAGGCAGTTAGAGGTTTTTGCCTGTATGGAGGGAGATGCCTATGACCCCTATATCTATAATGTTATGGATAAACAGGGAAATATGCAGGAGTTTCTGGATTACATCAAAAATAATGCACAGCAGTATAGAGATATTGGGATGAAAGACACGGATCAGGTAATCAGCTTATCCACCTGTGTATCCGCATCCACCAACGGTAGGATGATTGTCTTTGCCAGAATAAACCCATAAGGGGGGTGAGGGAATTTGTTTCGAAAAAAATGTCAAAAAATCTTAGCGGGACTATGTGCCCTCCTCTTAATGGGGACGGGGAAGTCCACGGTGCTGGTCTCCAGTGCCAGTGAACAGAAGAAGAATTTCGGCTTGGAGAAGCCTGCAGAAGTGCAGATTCCCTTTGCCATCTCTGTTTCCGGAGAAGAGGTTCCCCAGTCAGAGTTTCGCGTCTATATAGAAAGAGCTGTGGAAAGCCCCAATGCACCGCTACCCAACCCCTACATTATGGATCTCCATATGGACTCCGGGGAAGAGCAGTTCAGCTTTGGAAAGATGCAGTTTTTAAGTGAGGGAGAGTATCATTATCGTGTTCGCCAAGAACAGCGAAATCATGAAGGCTTTACCTATGACACCACGGTATATTCCGTTGTGATTGAAGTACACAGTAAGAACAAGGATTACAATGGAAATGAAGTATCTCCTTATCTTTATGCCATTGTCCTTGCGGAGAAAGAAGGAGAAGAGGATAAGTCCGGAGAGCTGTTGTTTAAAAACAGCTACTACCGAGATCCATCCACTCCGTCTCCCGGACCCGGGCCGAAGGGAGGAAATGAGAATCCTCCCGGTAATCCACCCAAGAATCCCGGCGTTTTGGGAGTGGGTAGAGAAATCCTAAAACCCATCGAGGGAATCATCAGTCAGGTACCCTCCGTCTTGGGCGTGGCAAGAAAGATTGCCACAGGGGATGACAGTGATATGGTATTCTACGGTTTATCCGCCTTACTGGCCATGGGAAGCTTCGGCTTTTGGAGCTACCAGGTAAAGAAGCGTAGTGAGGATGATGAAAATCCCGAAACAGAAGAGTAAAGAGCCTTTCCCTTTCTTGGTTTAGGAGAGAAAGAACGGGGAAGGTTAAAGAAAAAAACACCTTAGAAAAGAGCTTGCCGAAAGGCGTAAGGGGGCTCCTTCCAAGGTGTTTTTTTATTTTTACAAGTATTATCGAAAAAGATTGTGGGGAATCCATTTTTCTAGCTCTATCTTTTTTTGCTGAATTCTTTTCTTTATTTCTTTCCGGCTTCTTCCTGTTCATTCAGGTTTTTTTGGAAACCGTCATTTCCTGATTATCGATATGCTCCTTCATCAGAGCCTTTGCACGAATAATGTCACGAATACGGATAGCTTCCAGAATCTTCTCGTGCTCATTAATCAGCGTTCCTCTCTGGGCTTCATCCTTGATGTACTCTAAACGATAGCGGTACATCTGCTCCCGAAGATTGTTAATCATCTGAATCAAACGCTTATTGCCGGTGGCATTGTAAATGATGTCATGGTAGGCTTCATCCGCCTCCGCAATCTCCATTTCCGTGCCGGTGGCTACAGCTTTCTTAAAACGATCCTCCGCCTCATGTAAGGCAGCCAGTTGCTCCTCGTCGATTCTCTGGCAGGCCAGGTCTGTAGCCAGCTCTTCCAAAGCACCTCGAACCTCCAGCACATCCTGTAAAGACTTATGGGAAATCTTTGCCACCTCTGCCCCTCGTCTGGGAATCATCAGAACCAAACCTTCCAGCTCCAGCTTTCGGATTGCCTCACGAATGGGCGTTCTGGAAACTCCCAGCTTTTCCGCCAGCTGAATTTCCATGAGTCTTTCGCCGGGCTTCAGTTCTCCCTTTAAAATTGCCTGTCTCAGGGTATTGAACACCAAATCCCGTAGGGGAAGATACTCGTTCATATTAATGGTAAAATCACTACTCATCTGTTCCTCCTTCTTCTGCCCATGGCTCTGTAAGATATACCTGTTGTGCTAAATGTCGATCCTCGCCATAGCGAAGTGCTTGATAAGCTTTTTCCGCCCAAGCTTTATGCTCCAAAGGAAAGAGGGCAAAAACCGTGGGGCCGGAGCCGCTCATTAAAGCCACCTCCGCTCCGTAAGATAGGAGCCGCTCCTTAGAAGCTGTATTTCCGGTCGCATGGCAATGCTGACTTTTTTTCAGAAGATTTCCCATCAAAGGGGTAATTTCCGATAAATTTCCTTTTTTTCAGAAAAATACAGAAATTTTTTCCACATCCGGATGCTCTTCTTTGGGAATGGCATTTTACGTTCAGGGCTTCATAAACTGCTTTTGTAGACAGGGAAAATGCCGGTTTTGCCAAGAGAAGAATACAAGCCGGTAAGTTGGGAAGGGGAGTAAGAATTTCTCCTATACCCTCCGAAAGATAACAGCCCCTGTGTAAGCAGAAGGGAACATCCGCCCCCAGCTTCACGCCTCTTTTCTCCAGATCCTCTATACTAAGACCCAGAGCATATATTCGATTCATCAAATGCAGTACGGCGGCGGCATCTGTGGAGCCTCCCGCCATTCCCCCGGAAACCGGAATACGTTTTTCCAAGTGAAAGGATAAGCCTTCTCGGATAGAGAACTCGTCAGCCAAAAGCTTTGCGGCCTTTACCATCAGATTATCCTCTCCTGTGGGGAGAAAGTCAAATTACTGCTTAAGCGAATGCCGGGAGTCTTCTCCCTTTTCAGAGAAATTTCATCGCAAAGCTTAACGGTCTGCATGACCATGCACACATCATGATAGCCATCCGGTCTTTTTCTTCGCACATCCAGGGAAAGATTAATCTTTCCGTAAGCCTGAATTCGCTGTTCTTCCATGCTTCTTCCTTCTAAAAAAAATCCTGTATACAAACGCCACTTTATTGTAAAGGTTAAATTGCATTTTTGCAAGTGCAATCCTCTGTGTTACTAAAGTAGATAAAAATAAAAAACTTCTTGACAGGGTGACAAGCTGTCACTATACTGGGCTGGTAAAAATAGTGACAAGCTGTCACCAGTCCGGGTTCAAGTAAAAGCTGACAGCTTGCCATTGATAAGAAAGTATAAATCATCACAGAATGTATTGAGGGGGAAGATGCCTACACTCAGATTTTTGAATTTGGAAGAAGAAAAACGAAGGCGAATTTTTGGAAGCGGCAAAAAAAGAATTTTTCTTCCTATGATTACGACAAAGTATCCATTAATCGCATTATTCAGGAAAGTGAGATTTCCAGAGGAGCTTTTTATACCTATTTCCCGGATAAGGATGATTTGCTGGTGTATCTTTTTGAAGCGGAAGAAGATAAGGCAGTAGGGCATTTCATGGAAATCATGGCACGCAACAATGGGAATTTTTTCCAAAGTATTCAGGAGTGGGTCATCGAAATCGTGAAGATTCGAAAAAAACAGATTGTGCAGGACAGCTTTGCCATGTTCTATCGCTCCGGCTTTTTAAAGAATCTTTCTTTGGCCAGTATGAAAAGTCACATGGACAGGGGAAGACGGGATAATATAGATGTGGTATTAGAAGCAATTCCCAAGGATTATTTTCCCAAGACATTATCGGAGGAGGAAAAGGGAATTGGGATTCAAACCGCATTTTTCTCTGGCGTCCTTAAGCCTTTTTGCAGTCCTTTTTCCATAGAAAAAAAGAAAAAGAGGAATTATCCGATCAGGAGGATGATAAGGAACAGGAAGCCTTTATTGAACAAATTCTTTATGTATTCCAAAAGCAGATTCAGCTCTTGGAAAAAGCGTTAGGAGGAAAAGAGTAGAGATGAAAAAAGGGGTAAAAATTGTAATCGTGTTACTTATCCTTTTAGGAGTGGCATTTTTGGTAGGAAGGCGTTTATTAAAGCCTAAGGAGGAAGTAGAGGTCACCCAGCTTCCTTTGGCCACCGGCATTTCCGTGGAAAAGGGTGACCTGTTCATTACAGAGTCTTTGGTGGGGACCATTGAGGCCAGTGAGCAGTATGCGTTGGCTTCCAAGGTTTCCGGAGAGGTTTTGGAAATCTATGCGGAAAATGGTGCGGAGCTGAAAAAAGGTGATAAAATTGCCCGTTTAGACAATCAAAAGCAGATTGATGCAGCAAAATATACTTTGGAGCAGGCTGAGGCCCAGGCGAAGGCGGCATCAGACGCCAGAAACCGTTTGGCAAGCCTCCAAGCCTCGGGAGATATTTCCACTCAGGATTTTGAAGCGGCAGATGCCCAGGCAAAGGCTGCGGAAGCTCAGGTAAAGGCGGCGAAGCTGAACTATGATACCCAGGTGGAGTTTGCCACCATTACCGCTCCTGCAGACGGCGTATTACAAAACAGCATTTTTGGTGAAGGATGCCATGATTCCTCAGGGAACCCAAATTGCCAGTCTTATGGGGAAGGGAAAACAGCAGCTTGTGTTTTCCGCAACTGAGGAACTGATGAAGAACCTGTCTTTAGGCCAGGAAGTAAAGGTGGAAAAAGGACAAGAGCAGTATATAGGCTCCATTACCGAGATTTCCGGAGTGATGAATGCCCAGACCGGCCTCTTCACTATTAAAGCTAATTTAGAGAATTCCGCCCTTCCTGAGGGAAGTCGGGTGAAATTAACGGTAACGAAGGATAGTAGGAAACAAGTAAATCTTCTTCCTTTATCCGTTATTTACTATGACAACGGTTCTCCCTACGTTTATCTTTTGGAAAAGGGAGAGGGTGAGAATGGAAGCATTAAAAAGCAGTTTGTAGAGCTTGGCTTGCAGGGAGAGGAGAAGGTGGAAATACTTTCCGGGCTTACGGAGAAGGATTTGATCCTCAGCTCCTGGAATAATGAGATGTATGACGGCGCAAAGGTAAGACTGAAGAGCTCGGAAACAGCGTCTTCTTCTGATGAAAAGACGGCAGGAGAAACAGATAGCAGTACTGGGGCAGTTACTTCTACCGCTACGGAAACTGGAAAGGAGGGCTAAGGATGCTTTCCATGACGAAATTCGTCTTAAGACGACCGGTTACTACCTTTCTTGTGGTAATCACCCTCATTTTCTTCGGTTTTATGAGTTTTACTACCATGAAAATGGAGTTGCTCCCCAATATGAACTTCCCCTACCTCATCGTGACCACCACCTATCCCGGAGCCTCTCCGGAGGATGTGGACGAACTTGTCACCAAGCCTGTTGAGGAGGAGGTTTCCCTGCTTTCCGATGTAAAGCAGGTCAGATCCCAATCCAATGAGAACTTTTCCATGGTTATTGTTCGTTACAATTACGGTACGAACATGACTAAGGCCTATGACAGCCTGAAGAAAAAGATGGACGCCATTAAATCCTCTCTGCCGGAGGACGCCAAGGATATCAGCATTATGGAAGTGGATATTAATGCCAGACCGGGAATGGTTCTCTCCATCAACAATAAAAATGAGAGTCAGCTTTATAATTATGTAGAAAACAATATTAGGCCGGAGTTTGAAAAATTATCCACCGTGGCTTCCCTTTCTCTTTCCGGAGGACAGGAAAGCTATGTAAGAGTGGAGCTTTCCCCGGAAAAACTGCAACAGTATCATTTGACCATGGAACAGGTGGTGGGAATGATGCAGGCTGCAAAGTTCACCTATCCTGCAGGAAGTACAAAGGTGGGAGATCAGGAATTATCTATCAGTACCGCTCAGGACTATTCCACCATTGAGGAATTACGAAAGCTTCCTATTACTACCGGAACAGGAAATACTTTGACCCTTTCGGATTTGGCCACAGTGGGTTCCGCCCTTTCGGATAAAAGCAGTATAGGACGATATAACGGCGAAGAGACCATTACCTTAAGCTTAAATAAGCTGCAGAGTAAGTCGGACATTGCCATGAGTAAGGATGTGAACACCTTAATCAAAAAATTGGAAGGGAAGAATCCCAATCTGGAAATTCATGTGATTTCCGACTCTGCAGATAGCATTAAGAGCTCCCTGTCCAGCGTATTTCAGACCATGATTATGGCTGTCGTGATTTCTATGCTGATTATCTTCCTTTTCTTTGGAGATATAAAGGCCTCCCTAATCGTAGGTTCCTCCATTCCCTTGGCGATCCTGGGAGCTGTCGTCTTTATGGGAGCCATGGGCTATAGCCTGAATATGCTGACCCTTTCCGCCCTGGTTTTGGGTGTGGGTATGATGGTAGACAACTCCATCGTAGTATTGGAGGCCTGCTTCCGTGCCATGGATGATTACGGAGAATGGCAAAGAAGTCTTACAGAAGCGGCTATCGACTCTGTAAGAGTAGTGGGAGCCTCTGTTTTCGGAGGTACACTTACCACCTGTGTAGTATTCCTTCCCCTGGGATTTTTACAGGGAATTTCCGGACAGTACTTTAAGCCCCTTGGCTTCACCATTGTCTTCTGTATGGTGGCCTCTTTGATTTCCGCGGTGACCATTGTGCCCCTATGCTTTACCCTGTATAAGCCGAAGGAAAACAGCAAGGCGGTAGCTTACCGTGGAGTTCGGCTTTTACAGGATGCCTATAGAAACACCATCAGTAAATTTCTACGACATAAAAAAGTAGTGCTTGTAGCTACAGCAGGGATTTTAGTTCTTTCTCTCTTCCTGGCGACACAGCTCAGAACAGAGTTGATGGCGGATATTGATACCGGAACCGTTGAAATCGGCATTACCCAAAAGCCCGGTCTTTCCATAGAGGAAAAGGAAAGAGTAATAAAAGAGCTGGAGGAGCTGGTGGCGAAGGATCCGGATACGGACCGTTATACCGCAACGGCGGGAGGCTCCGCTCTTTCCGCTCTGTACGGAGGAAGCACTGATCCTACGATTACGGTATATCTGAAAAAGGATCGTTCCATGAAAACCAAGGAAAAGGTAAAGGCATGGAAGAAGGCCTTGGAAAACCGGTCTCAAGAGGTTTTAAGCATAAAGTCCGTAAGTGATACCAGTATGAGCGGAGGAGATTACAGCCTCGGCAACAACTATGAAATTATTATTCAGGGATCGGATTTGGAAGAACTGCAAAGAAAGAGTAATGAACTTCTTTCTTTATTACAAAAGCAGAGCAGCCTCACCGGCATTCATTCCAGCCTGGAAAATGCAGCTCCCCTCTTGCAGGTGAAGGTAGACCCCATTAAGGCGGCGGCGGAAGGCTTAAGTCCTATTCAGATTGCCCAGTCCTTAAATACCGATCTTACCGGAAAAAAAGCAATGAAAATGACGGTGGAGGGGCAAAAGGTAGATGTTTGGGTGAATTATCCCAAAGATCAATTCGATAACTTGGAAAAAGTGAAGTCCATTCGTTTTACGACACCCACAGGAGCGCAGGTTTCCCTGGAAAGTTTGGCTACTGTAAAGTATGCGGATTCTCCGGCCAGCATTGAACGAGAAGATAAAAAATATCAGGCGACGATTACGGCAAATTATACGGATAGTGCTACCGGCAATACCAAGGCAGAGATTGATGAATTGGTGAGTAAGAATTTAGGAGAAAATATTTCCGTTGTGGCCAATTCTCAAACCCAAAGCATGAATGAAGAGTTTGCGGACCTGTTCCGTGCCATAGCCATTGCGGTCTTCCTGGTCTTTGTGGTGATGGCGGCCCAGTTTGAATCCACCCGATTCAGCTTTATGGTTATGACCACTATCCCCTTCTCCTTAATTGGTTCCTTCGGACTCTTGTGGCTCTTTGATGCCACCCTGTCCATGACCTCCCTTTTGGGATTTTTGATGCTGGTGGGAACTGTAGTAAACAACGGAATCCTTTATGTGGATACGGTAAACCAGTACCGTCAGGAAATGCCTTTGGAGAAAGCTTTGACAGAGTCCGGTGCCACCCGACTTCGTCCTATTTTGATGACCACCCTGACTACGGTATTGTCTATGATTCCCATGGCTTTGGGCTTCGGGGATAATGGCGCCCTGATGCAGGGGCTGGCCTTGGTAAATGTAGGAGGCTTGGTGGCATCCACCTTGCTGGCATTGCTTCTACTTCCGGTGTACTACATGATTATCTATGGCAGGAAAAAACATATGATAAAAGTTTAAAGTCGGCAGTGCGGCTTTGGTGCATAGTGTAAGGCGATATTTGGCAGGATAGTTGAAACTTATTTAGGAAAAAGAACACCAAAAGTTCACAGGATTGACGATTTTCGTTAAGAAATTCCGAGGAATATTATGTTATAGTAGAGAAGACTCCTTTTCTCTTAGTAGGGGCTGTAAGGAATAAATCATTCACTTTCTGCAGTACAGGGCTAAAATTGGGGCACGCTCCCGCTAACTTCGCCTCGACTGAGCAGCAGATTTGTTATCCACTGCTCACTTTGCTCCGCAAAGCAAATTCCTACGGAAGTTGGTCTGCAACAGGACGACTTTTCTGATGAAAAGTCTGTCCTTTCGGATACTAAGCGAAAAACAACAGTACCGTTGTTTTTCGCAAGTACCGGCGGGCTCAGATTGCCCCCATCTTAGCCCCGTACTGCATAAAGGTAATTTGAATTTTATAAACCTTGCAGCCCCATGCTTAGAGAATATGAGCCTTTTTTGTAAGGAGAAGAAAATGAGAAAAAAGGGATATCCTATTAGTATAGCAATTGTTTTAGCGAGTCTGTCCTTTACCATGCCTGCCATGGCACAGAAGGTACCGGGCTTTTCCGATAATGTTTCCGTGGATCAGATGCAGACTTCCTTTGAACGGCAGCGTTCCGAGGAGGAGTGGGCAAAGCTTCGGGACAATGTGATTTCCTGGGAAGAAATCGGGGACTTGGTACACGAGTACAACCCTACCGTATCCAGTCTTTGGAGAAACTTCCGGGAAAGTGACAGCAAGGGCAGCTACAATGTCAATGTAGAGGATGCCAGAAATCAGGTGGAAGAAGCCTATGAAAAGGCATTGTCCGCAGCAGACGGAAATAGCGTGGCGGAGGCTTTGGCAGAAATGCAGTACCAGAGCAACAGCAGCAATTTTTCCGCAGATACCGTGGCACAGAATGCAGACAGGGAGATTGCCAAGCTTTCCGTGGAACAAACGGAGCAGAATACTATTGAGACCATTAAAAAGTCCTTCATTAGCAGAGAAAGTACAGGCCTTCAAAAGCAAATCGATGCCTTATCTTTAGCGGATGCGAAAAGCGCACAGGAAAGCACCGAGAGAAAGAAAGCTATCGGAAAGGCTACCCAGATTGATGTGCTGACTGCTAAGGAAGCCTATGACCAGGCGAATCTAAGTCTTACGAAGAACAATTCCGCCTTTGACAAGATGACGGAGCTTTTACGGGTGAATCTGGGCTGGAAGGCAAGTGATACTCCGGAGATGCCCGTAATTCCAAGCCTTAGTGCAGAGCAGCTTACGGCAGTGAATTTAGAGGAAGACAGTAAGACAGCTTTACAGAATAACTACAGTCTTCGGATTTCAGAAAGAAAGTTGAATCTTTCCACAGGAGATGCCAACCGACAGAATCTGACAAGAAGCATTTCCACAGCAAAGGAGAAGATTCAGTCCGATATGCTTTCTCGCTACCAAAGCTTAAAGCAGGCAGAAGAGGCGAAAAGACAGGCGGAACTGCAGGCGTCCAATGCACAGCAGGCTTATCAAAAAGCGGAACGAGGGCTATAAGCTGGGAAGTGTAAGCCGTGTGGATTTTTGAAAAAGGCGAAAAAAATGCTTCCGATACCGCAAGCCTTCAAAAAAGCAGCAGGCGGATTTGAAGCTTTATGAAGAATATTTGGATTATCAGGCCGGAAAGAACGGTTTGGCGACGGCAGAGTAAGAGAAAGGACTCATTTAATCTTTTATGGAGAAGAGAAAGAATAAGATAAAATCCGCATTTGCTCTGGCTTTGAGCCTTGGGCTTCTCTGTCAAAAGCTTCCCTGCTTTCGCAGAGGAGAAGCCTTGGGATGTGAATGACAACATCATTTCCTTTAGAGAAATCCCGGATCTTGTGGACCAATTCAGTACCGTGGCCAAGATGGAGCAGGATGCTTTGGCGCAAAGCACCGGCAGTATAGCTTCCGTACAGAAGGCGGTAAAGGACGAAAAGGCTGATATACTGGCGAATTTGCAGGAGAGCATTGACAGCTTAAAGGAGCAGAAGCAGGATACCACAGACCCTACGACCAAGGCTTTTTTGCAAAGCCAGATCAATCAGTTAGAAAAGGTAAAGAACAGCAAGAAGATTTTACCGGATATAGACAGTAGTCTGGCAGAGGTAAATCAAGGACTGGTGCAGCTTTCGAGACGGAAAAAAAGTATGAAGAAGGCGGAAGCCAAGACGGAAAAAGGCGGTGAAATCCGGCTTCTATACCGGAAAAAAAGCTTTTTGAGTGACGGTATGCAAAAACCTTTATTTCAGTGCGATTTCTCTGGAAAACAACAAGACCATGTTGGAAAAAAGAGTGGCGATGCTACAGGCAGGCTTAGAGAAGACGGAAAGACAGGCGCGCCTTGGGCAGGCTACGGCAAATGATGTGAGCGCGGCAAGACTTGCTCTGGAAAGTGCTCAGTCGGATTTGCAAAAGGCCAAGGACGGCCTGGAAAGCATGAAGAGAAATATGGGACTGAGCCTTGGTTGGAGCATGAATACCTATTCTAATATTCAGTTCGAAGCCATTCCCGACTATCCAAGAAATTATCTGTCAACAAGAGACTGGGGAAAGGACATTGACTCCGCCCTAAGTCATAACAGTGAATTGGGAAGCATTCTTCGCACAAAGGACAGCAATATCACCGGCTGGACGGAGAAGAAGCAGAGTCAGAAGGAAAAAGAACAGCAGATTCGAGTTTCCATGGAGGAGCTTAGGCGGAATATTAGCGAAGCGGAAGCGGCTTTAAATGCGGCAGAATCCGTTTCAGAGCTTTCCCGTTTACAGAAGGAAAAGGCAGAGCGGATGAATGCTCTGGGACTTTTGGGAAGGGCAGATTTCCAAGGCTTATCCTTAGAAGCCTTATCCAAGGAAAATGCAGCGGCTCAGGCAAAACTGGATTATAATCAGGCGGTCTTCCAATACGAAGAAGCGGTAGAGAGAGGGATACTTTCCATAGGGGAGTAATCCCCCTCTTTTTTTGGACAGAAGATATAGGAATCTCATGAAAATCCTTATGTGCAGAAGGCCTTTTTATTTCAGGGGGAATGAAATGTATTTTTTAAGAAAAGCTTATCCGAATGTGGAGTATAGGAGATTGAAGCGTTTTGTGTTATAACGGAAGAAACTGAAGAAAAATTCCAATAGCCAGAATGTATGTTCTATGATATAATCTCTCGGCAAGCAGAAAACTAAGAAATAAAGGGAAAGAACAGTAGTCGGTAAGAAGATAAAACCGATACAAGTAAGAATACAAAAAGTAAAGGAAGAAAATCATGGCAAACAAAGTAAGTAAGGCTCCTGTGGTAGCATTGGAAGATAGGGATGAAAAATTAAAGGCGCTGGATGCGGCTCTAAGCAAGATTGAAAAGGACTGCGGAAAGGGTTCCGTAATGAAGCTGGGAGATTCCGGAGTGAATAAGGACATCTCTGTAGTGCCCACCGGTTCCTTATCTGTGGATATTGCTCTTGGAGCAGGCGGTTTCCCAAGGGGACGTATTATCGAGATCTACGGACCGGAATCCTCCGGTAAGACCACTCTCGCCCTTCATGCAGTGGCAGAAGTACAAAAGCGCGGAGGAATTGCTGCCTTTATTGATGCGGAGCATGCTTTGGATCCCCGCTATGCTCAGGCTATCGGTGTGGACATTGATAACCTCTATGTGGCACAGCCGGATTCCGGAGAGCAGGCCTTAGATATTGTGGAGACCATGGTTCGTTCCGGAGCGATGGACATTTTGGTTGTGGACTCCGTGGCGGCACTGGTACCGAAGGCGGAGATTGACGGAGAGATGGGAGACAGTCATGTGGGCTTACAGGCTCGTTTGATGTCCATGGCTTTAAGAAAGCTCACCGCTATTATTGCCAAGTCCAACTGTATCCTTATCTTTATCAACCAGTTAAGAGAAAAGGTCGGTGTGATGTTCGGTAATCCGGAAACTACTACCGGTGGACGTGCTTTGAAGTTCTATGCTTCTGTTCGTGTAGATATTAGAAAGGGAGAAAGCATTAAGACCGGAGACGGAGATTTCAGCGGAGCCCGTACCAAGGTGAAGATTTCCAAGAATAAGATTGCCCCTCCCTTTAAGAATGCGGAGTTTGATATTAGCTTCGGTTCCGGAATTTCCAAGGAAGGAGAAATTCTGGACCTGGCAGTAGAAAAGAAGATGATTGAGAAGAGCGGTGCATGGTTTGCCTACAACGGAGATAAGATTGGACAGGGCCGTGAGAATGCCAAGGCCTTTTTAAAGAGTCATCCCAGAATTATGGCGGATCTGGAAATTCAGCTTCGTAAGGAATACGGCTTAAAGGAAGACCCTTATTTGGAAGAGGTTTTAGCTTTTGTTCCGGAGGATGAGGATATGGATCTTACGGTTAGCCTGGCAGAGGAAACTGAGGAATAAGATTTGTTTTTATGGGGAGTGCGTAAGGCAGTCCCCTTTTTCCTAAAGCTTTATACAGAGTGGACAAAAGGAGGAACAACTTGAAGGAATGGAATCCGGAGGAATTTCTTCGGGAACAGGCAGTGAGAAAGAAAAGTAGCAATAAAGAAAGTAAGGCAGAGGAAGCGGAAGAAGAACAACAGGGAAGAAAGGAAGCAGGAAGACAGCGAGTCGAGGGGCATTGCTTTTTCTTTGAAGGATACTGAACCTGCTGAAATTGTCCGGAATCCCTTACGAAGGGAAAGTCTTTCCGAAGAGGAAAGGCTCTATAACCGATGCAAAGAAAGAAGCCTTTTATCTCTTAACAGGGGCGGCAAAGACCGAACGGAGACTTCGGGAAAAACTGCAAAAATCCGAGCATTATACAGAAGAAATTATAGAGAGAACCATTTCCTTTCTTAAAGAATACGACTACATCAATGACTATCGCTATTGTATGCAATATTTGGAGGAAAATGCTCACCGCCGTTCCGCAAAGGATATGCAGAGTAAGCTCTATGGTAGAGGAGTTGATGGATCTGTGATTCGAGAAGCATTGGAGGATTTTCAAAGAAAGCATAGAGAAGAGGGAGAGGAAAGCTCCTTTTGAAGAGCAAAGAGAAACCGATCCGGAAAGAATTGCTTTAAAGCGTTGGCTGGAGAAAAAGCAGAAACATGGATCTGTCGGATTGGAAGGAGAGGCAGAAGCTTACAGCCTCCCTCCTTCGAAAGGGCTTTTTCTTACAGTATGATTCAGGAGTATTTGCAGCAGCAGGAGGAGTAGAAAATAAAATCTAAAAGTTTAACTATAAAAATTTTTAGGATAATAACAATGATTGATGCTTAATATGAAATATCATTCTGGTATATGAGGTGTTATTATGTCTGAGAAAAATAAAGAAACTAAAATTGTAGAGAGTACAGCTTTAAAAAGAAAAAAATCCATCTTGTTCGTGGTCAAAAAGTAATGATTGATGGAGATTTAGCTGAGATATATGGCTATGAGACAAGATACTTTAATAGACAGGTAAAAAAATAATATTGAGAAATTTGAAGGTGAAGATTTCATGTTTCAACTTACTCGAGTAGAGTTTGAGAATTTGAGGTGCAAAAATTTCACCTCAACTCCTGGCAGTAGAAGATATCTCCCCTACGCTTTTACAGAGCAAGGAATTTATATGCTAATGACTGTGTTAAAAGGGGAACTTGCCACAAAACAAAGCAAGGCATTGATACGAATGTTTAAGCAGATGAAGGATTTCCTTGTTGAAAACAGTGAGTTTATCGATGCCAAAGCGTTTATACAAGTAGCAGCACAGACGACACAGAATACCAGAGATATAGCAACACTTAATAATAAGATAAGCACTTTGGCATCAAAGGAAGACTTTAAAAAGTAATGGATAACTTTATAGATCCGAATAGCTATAAACACTTTCTGCTGATGAACGGAGAGAAGATTGAAGCTGATCTTGCCTATACTACAGTATATAAGTCTGCAAAGAAAAAGCATTTTTCTTAATTGATAACTACATAGGTCTAAAAACACTGGAATTATTGAGAGCTGCTAAGGATAATGTTGAAATTATAGTCTTTAGTGAAAATTTGAAAAACAAGGATATGCTCACACAGAGTATTTTAAATGACTTCAGACAAGATTATCCGAATATTCCATTGGAATTAAAAAAATGCCGGAAAAAAATGTATCATGACCGATATATTGCTATTGATTATGGAACAGATTATGAATCCTTTTTATCTTTTGCGATCATCTTCAAAAGATGGAGGGAAAAAAATATCTACTATTTCCAGGATAGAAGACTCTATAAAAGATATATATCACTGCCTGTTTAAAGGAATGCTAAATAATGCAGACTTACAAATTTAATGCTATACAGGAGGATATTCTGTACTTTATAAACTCTTTAGAAATGAGAACTTGACATATCCTATTTAATTGCGTACAATCAAACCTGTAAAGAAAATCAATAATCACTTTTATAATTGCTTAAGGAGGAATGAATATGTCAGCACCAAATATTACTGCAGCAGAGTTTGAAGAGAAGGTACTACAGTCCAAGGAGCCGGTATTAGTGGATTTCTGGGCAGAATGGTGTGGACCTTGTAAGATGCTTTCTCCAATTATCGGAGAGATTGCAGCTGAGGCACAGGGCTTTAAGGTATACGCGGTTAATGCCGATGAAGAGCAGGACTTGATGGCTCGCTACGGTGTTCGTGCTATCCCAACCTTAATCGTATTTAAGGATGGCCAGGTCTACAAGCAGAATACAGGATTTATTCAGAAGGAACAGGTTTTAGATCTTTTAAAGTAATTTAACGGAGCATATTTTCTTTAAAGAAGGAAAGCAGTCTATTCTTTAGGGAAGATGAGTAGTTTGGGTCATAAGATATATCCTCCACAAGGAGGGGAAGAAGAGGGTGACTGCGGTCGCCCTTTTCTTGTAGAAAAGCAGAGTCATAGAAAGGAAAGAAAAACAATGCATGATATTATCATTGTAGGAGCGGGAACAGCAGGATTATCCGCTGCTATTTACGGACTGAGAGCCGGAAAAAGCGTATTGGTTTTAGAGCAGGCTTCTTACGGCGGACAGATTATCAACACTCCGGAAATTGAAAACTATCCGGCCATCCAGAAGATTTCCGGTTTTGAGTTTGCTACCAATCTTTATAATCAGGCAAAAAATCTGGGTGCAGAGTTTGCTTTTGAGAAGGTTGAGGGAATTGAAGACAAGGGACAGTTCAAGGAAGTAAAGACCAAGGATAAGAGCTACGAAGGAAAAACCGTAATCCTTGCTACCGGTGCCAAGAACAGAAGTCTTGGCGTGGAAAAGGAAGAGGAACTGGTGGGAAAGGGCATTTCCTACTGTGCAACCTGTGACGGAATGTTCTACCGTGGCAAGGTGGTAGCGGTAAACGGCGGCGGAAACACAGCAGTGGAGGATGCTACCTTCCTTTCCGACTATGTGCAGAAGGTTTATGTGATTCACAGAAGAGATGAATTTAGAGCGGACAAGGCGGAAGTAGATCGTTTGGTTGCAAAGCCCAATGTGGAACTGGTTTTGAATTCCACCGTAAAGAGACTGGAAAGTGATGCCTCCGGTTTGACCGGTGTTGTAGTGGCGAACAAGGATGGAGAAGAGAGAACCCTGAAGGTGGACGGTTTATTTGTGGCCATCGGACAGGCGCCGGACAATCAGGCATTTTTCCGACTTGGTAGAATTAGACGGTAAGGGATACATTTCTGCTGGGGAAAGTACCTTGACCAAGACTCCCGGCATTTTCACCGCAGGAGATTGTAGAACCAAGGCTATCCGTCAGCTGGCAACAGCAGCTTCCGACGGTGCAGTGGCAGGACTTGCAGCAGTAAGCTATATCAACGAAAAAGGACTATAAATGAAAGCAGATCACGACTTAAGTTTGAGACTGGAAAACCAGCTTTGTTTCCCTCTTTATGCATGTGCAAAGGAGGTAACAAGAAAATATAAGCCGTTTTTAGATCCCTTGGGTTTGACCTATACCCAGTATATTGCCATGATGGTGCTTTGGGAGAAAAAAGAAGTGCGGGTAAAGGATTTGGGAGAAGCCCTATATCTGGATTCCGGAACCTTGACGCCTCTTTTGAAAAGATTGGAGCAGAAGGGATTACTCACACGCTCTCGCAATCAGGAGGATGAGAGAGCTCTTTGTGTGCGCATTAGTGCAGAGGGAGAGGCACTAAAGCAAAAAGCCTTGAGCATTCCGAAGGGGATGCGGGCTTGCATATCTCTTAGCGAAGAGGAGATGCAGGTATTGAAGAAATTATTGCATAGAACCTTAGAGGGATTGGAGGAGGACTAAGGTCCTCCTTTCTTTTTGTTTTTCCGCTATCGTTCTTCTGAAAGCTTTGGTAAAATAGGGAGCAGTGAATTGGTCGAGACAAGATTGGAGGAATAGATGGCAGAGTTTGATTATCTGGTAGTGGGTGCAGGACTTTTTGGCGCTGTTTTTGCTAGAGAGGCAAAGGAACGGGGAAAGAAGGTTCTGGTCATTGACCAAAGGAATCATATCGGGGGAAATGTTTACAGCTATGAGAAAAATGGCATCATGGTTCATCATTACGGTGCCCACATTTTCCATACCAACAATGATGAGGTTTGGCAGTATGTGAATCGCTTTTCGGAATTTAACCGCTTTACCAATGCTCCCATTGCCAACTATAAGGGAGAAATCTATTCCCTTCCCTTCAATATGTATACCTTCAATCGGATGTGGGGGGTAATCCGCCCGGAAGAAGCGAAAGAAAAAATTGAGGCGGAGCGAAAGGCGGCAGGAATCACCGAACCGAAGAACCTGGAAGAGCAGGCCATTTCTTTGGTAGGAAGAGAAATCTATGAAAAACTGATTAAGGGCTATACCAAGAAGCAGTGGGGTAGACCTTGTAAGGAGCTTTCCGGCTTCCATTATCAAAAGACTTCCGGTACGTCTAACTTATGATAACAACTACTTTAATGCCCTATACCAGGGAATTCCCAAGGCAGGCTATACCAAGCTAGTGGAAAATATGCTCTCCGATATCCCTGTGGAGCTGTCTCAAAACTTCTTTGAGAATAGGGAAATGTGGATGGAAAAGGCGGAGAAGATTGTATTTACCGGTCCAATCGATGCCTTTTACGAGTACTCCTTGGGAGAGCTGGAATACAGGAAGGTGGACTTCGTGGTAGAAGAGCTTCCTGTGGAGAATTATCAGGGAAATGCCGCGGTAAACTACACCGATGAGGAAAGCCCCTATACTCGCATTATCGAACATAAGTGGTTTACCTTCGGAAAGGATCAGGAGGGAAAGGACATTCCCACCACCATTATTTCCAAAGAATACAGTGCGGAGTGGAAGAAGGGGGAGGAGCCTTACTACCCGGTAAATGATGAGAAAAACCAGGCTTTGTATCAGCAGTACAAGGCCCTTTCCGAGAAGGAAGAAAAGGTACTTTTCGGCGGACGATTGGGAGAGTACAAGTACTACGACATGGATATGGTGATTGCCTCCGCCCTGGACTTTTCCAAGAAGCAATTAGGATAAAATTAAAAATAGTAATATAGAATAGCGTAATGTGAGAAGCAGTTATCATGAAGAAGCGGACTGCATTGAAAAATCGTAATCGCTAAACAGGAAACAGCATAATTGTGCAATAGAATAAGGATTGACGGAAAGGAGGAAACAATGAAACCCATAGGACTTATGGGGCGTGTGGCGGTAGGATTTGTGGTAACCACCCTTTTGCCCATTCTTTTGTTTTACCTCTCCTTTTTGAAGATTCTTCGAATCAGTCAGGGGATTTTTATCCTGATTTTTGCGGGTCTGTTCTTTATCGCTTGGATCTATAACGGCATTGTTAAGCCGGTGGATGAATTGAAAAATGCGGCCAAACGTATCGGAGACGGAGACTTGGACTTCAGTCTGGAGGCGGAAAGCCACGATGAGTTCGGAGAGCTGACACAGGCCTTTGAGAAAATGCGAATTCGCCTAAAGCAAAATCAGGAGGAAAAACTAAAGGACGAGCAGGAAAACAGGGAGCTTGTCACCAATATTGCTCACGACTTAAAGACGCCCATTACCTCTATCAAGGGATATGCGGAGGGAATCCTGGACGGGGTAGCCTCCACCGAGGAGAAAAAACGAAAATACATTCAAACCATTTATCATAAGGCTGTGGAGATGAATCGCCTGATTGATGAATTGAATTATTATGCCAAGATAGAAACCAACAGGATTCCCTATCATTTTTGCCAGCTCCCCGCCCTGGAATATTTTCAGGATTTCAGTGTGGAGGTGGCTATGGATCTGGATGCTATGGGCTATCAGTTTGAAACGGACTTTCTGCTGGAAGAATCTGTGGAGGTGATTGCGGATCCGGAGCAGCTTAGAAAGGTACTGAACAATATCATTTCCAATGCCATTAAATATATGGATAAGAAGGATCCGAAGATTCGCTTCGTGCTTTCCGATGCGGGGGATTTCGTAGAGGTGGAGATTTCCGATAACGGAAAGGGAATCGAAAAAGATTTACCCAATATTTTTTTGAAAGATTTTTCCGAACAGATGCCGCCAGAAATACGGAAACCGGCGGTTCCGGCATTGGTCTTTCCATCGTGAAGAAGATTATCGAAGACAGTGGCGGAAGAATCTGGGCGGAGAGTGAATTGGGAGAGGGAACCAGCATTCATTTTGTATTACGAAAATGCTTTTTCCCGGAACGGAATGAAATAGAAGGAAAAATAAAAGAGAAGCAAGAAAGGAAAGTTTATGGAAGAGAAGAAGAAAATTTTGATTGTGGAGGATGAAGCCTCCATCGCAGAGCTGGAAAAAGACTATTTGGAGCTGTCCGGCTTTCAGGTGGAGACGGAGGGAGATGGAGAAAAGGGCTTAAAGAGGGCTTTGGAAGGAAATTATGACCTTCTGATTCTGGATTTGATGCTTCCGGGAAGAGACGGCTTCTCTATTACCCAGGAAGTACGAAGCAAGAAGGATATCCCCATCCTGCTGGTTTCCGCTAGAAGAGATGACATTGATAAGATTCGTGGCTTAGGCCTTGGAGCGGATGATTACATGACCAAGCCCTTCTCCGCCAGCGAGCTGGTGGCCAGAGTAAAGGCACATTTGGCAAGATACACAAGACTTCGGGATAGCGGCAAGGAAGAAAATGAAATCATTGAAATCCGGGGTTTGAAGATTGATACCACCGCCAGAAGAGTATTTGTAAATGGAGAAGAGGTGCCCTTCACCTCCAGAGAGTTTGACCTTTTGGCCTTTCTTGCGGCCCATCCCAACCGGGTTTATACCAAGGAAGAGCTGTTCCAGGAGATTTGGAAAATGGAGTCCATCGGAGATATTGCCACCGTTACCGTGCATATCAAGAAGCTTCGAGAGAAGATAGAGATGGAGAATGCGGTGAAGCCACAATATATCGAAACAATCTGGGGTGTGGGGTATCGCTTTTAAAGCATAGGAAATAGAAAAAGCTGAATTTACCTGTTTCCTCCCTTTACTATCATTTTTATTCTTGTTTATAATGACGAGGTATGATTTTCGTATTTTATCACGAACAATCTGACAATTACTTCAAATGACGGGAATGAAAAAATTTTTTTCCATTTTTCCCTAATCGATTAAGGAGGATGCACAATGGCAAGAAAAATGGGTTTACCTTTTTCAAAGAAGGTGATGCAGGCATGCGTGAGCTTTTGGGTGGTAAGGAGCGAACTTGGCGGAGATGACCAAGATCGGTTTACCGGTTCCTCAGGGATTTACCATTACTACCGAGGCTTGTACACAATACTATGAGGATGGCAAGACGATTAATGACGAGATTCGTGAGCAGATCGACGCACACATCCTTAAGATGGAAGAGATTACAGGAAAGAAGTTTGGAGATCATGAGAATCCATTGTTAGTGTCCGTTCGTTCCGGAGCAAGAGCTTCCATGCCGGGTATGATGGATACCATCTTGAACCTTGGTTTAAATGAAGATGTTGTTAGAGTTTTGGCTGAGAAGTCCAACAATCCAAGATGGGCTTGGGACTGCTACAGAAGATTTATCCAGATGTACTCCGATGTAGTTATGGAAGTAGGTAAGAAGTACTTCGAAGAGCTTATCGATGAGATGAAGGCAAAGAAGGGCGTTACCCAGGACGTTGACCTTACCGCAGAGGACTTACACGAGCTGGCTGAGCAGTTTAAGGCAGAGTACAAGTCCAAGATCGGTTCCGACTTCCCCTCCGATCCTAAGGAGCAGCTCTACGGTGCTATTATGGCGGTATTTAGAAGCTGGGATAACCCAAGAGCCAACGTTTACCGTAGAGACAACGACATCCCATACTCTTGGGGTACCGCTGTAAACGTTCAGTCCATGGCTTTCGGAAACATGGGTGACGATTGCGGAACCGGTGTAGCATTTACCAGAGACCCCGGAACCGGAGCAAAGGGATTGTTCGGTGAGTTCTTAACCAATGCACAGGGAGAGGACGTAGTAGCCGGTGTTCGTACTCCTATGCACATCAATGAGATGGAGCAGAAGTTCCCTGAGGCCTTCAAGCAGTTTACAGAAGTTTGTCAGATTTTAGAGAAGCACTATAGAGATATGCAGGATATGGAGTTTACCGTAGAGCACGGAAAGCTGTATATGTTGCAGACCAGAAACGGTAAGAGAACCGCTCAAGCCGCATTAAAGATTGCTTGTGATTTGGTAGATGAAGGAATGCGTACCGAGGAAGAGGCAGTTGCTATGATTGATCCTCGTAACTTGGACACCCTTCTTCACCCACAGTTTGACCAGAAGGCCTTAAAGGCAGCTACTCCTCTTGGAAAGGGACTTGGCGCATCTCCCGGAGCTGCTTGCGGTAAGGTTGTTTTCACAGCTGACGATGCGGAAGTTTGGGCAGCACGTGGAGAAAAGGTAATTCTGGTTCGTTTGGAGACTTCACCTGAAGATATCACCGGTATGAAGGTGGCTCAGGGTATCCTGACCGTTCGTGGCGGTATGACTTCTCACGCTGCCGTAGTAGCAAGAGGAATGGGAACCTGCTGCGTATCCGGACTTGGCGACATTGTCATGGACGAGGCAAATAAGAAGTTCACTTTAGGCGGAAAGACCTTCCACGAGGGAGACTTCATTTCCTTAGACGGTTCTACCGGAAATGTTTATGACGGCGTTATTCCTACCGTGGATGCTTCCATTGCCGGAGAGTTCGGAAGAATCATGGCTTGGGCAGACAAGTACAGAAAGCTTGCCGTTCGTACCAATGCGGATACTCCTCAGGATGCTAAGAAGGCAAGAGAGCTTGGTGCAGAGGGAATCGGACTTTGCCGTACAGAGCATATGTTCTTCGATCCCGAAAGAATCTTCGCTTTCCGTGAGATGATTGTATCCGACACCAAGGAAGAGAGAGAAGAAGCATTAGAGAAGATTCTTCCTTACCAGCAGGGAGACTTCGAGGCACTTTATGAGGCATTGGAGGGCAACCCTGTTACCATTCGTTTCTTAGACCCGCCTCTTCACGAGTTCGTTCCACAGGAGGAAGAGGAAATCGAGAAGCTGGCTAAGGCAAAGAACAAGAGCGTACAGGAAATTAAGGACATCATCACTTCCCTGCACGAGTTCAACCCAATGATGGGACACAGAGGACTTCGTCTTGCTGTTACCTATCCTGAAATTGCCGTTATGCAGACCAAGGCTGTTATCCGTGCGGCAATCAATGTACAGAAGAAGCATCCTGATTGGAAGATGAATCCGGAAATCATGATTCCTCTTACTTCCGAAGTGAAGGAGTTCAATGTTGTTAAGAAGGTAGTAGTAGAGACTGCTGATGAGGAAATCAAGAAGGCCGGCGTAAATCTTGCTTACCAGGTAGGAACCATGGTGGAAATCCCAAGAGCTTGCCTCACTGCGGATGAGATTGCGAAGAATGCAGACTTCTTCTGCTTCGGAACCAACGACTTAACCCAGATGACCTTCGGCTTCTCCAGAGATGACGCAGGAAAGTTCCTGAATGCTTACTATGACAATAAGATTTTCGAGTCCGATCCATTTGCTAAGCTGGATCAGGTTGGTGTAGGAAAGCTGATGAAGATGGCTATCGAGTTAGGAAAGCCTGTAAATCCGCACTTACACGTAGGAATCTGTGGTGAGCACGGTGGAGATCCTTCTTCCGTTGAGTTCTGCCATGATATCGGACTGGATTATGTTTCCTGTTCTCCATTCCGTGTGCCGGTAGCACGTCTTGCTGCAGCACAGGCGCAGATTAAGAATCCAAGAAAGTAATTGGCTTTCGGCTCAAGGCTTAAATAAAGTCAGTACAGCACGATATTAAGGCTGTTTATGCTTTTAGCAGGATGAAGTATAGAAAAGGCGTATCCTTTAAGGGATGCGTCTTTTTTATTACTGTGAATAAGAAAAACTTAAATTCAAGATTTAAGGAAAATGTGATAGGATAGCTTAGAATCGTGTGGTCAAGACTCTAGCTTAGGAGGAAGTGCTTTGTTAAAGATTTTTTTCGGAGAAATGGAAAATGCAATTTATACGCCTTCAATATACTTTAACAATCAATATGAAGATGAGTGGCTGGAAGAGGACTTGGCAAAGGTAATGATAGAAGATGTGGATCGATCCAAGGTGGTTAGTAGCCATCTAATTGAGAGTCCGATATTGGGACCGATTCCCCCTGAAAGGCTTTCCGGGGGAGTCAAGACCCTTTTGCTGATGGCTTTTGATAATAGTGGACATATCTTTAATGGATCGGCTTGCGGAGATAATTGCGCCAAGTGGATTTCTACCATTGCGTCTCATAAAGATTTAACAATTAATTTGCATCACATCATGGATTTTAGCACTGTGGAAGGATTTTCCGCATTTATCTTAAATACCGGCAAAATGGTAGAAAGCTACAATGCGTATTTAGAGGAAGCTATTAAAATTCCTTTGGAGGACTTCTAAAAATGAAGGAATGCACCACATTGTTATACAAAAATAAGCGGATTCGATTTGCATTTTCTATAAAAAGAAATATTACTATTATCCGAGGAGATAGTGCTACAGGAAAAACAACGCTGTTCTCTATGATTGAAGAATATGGAAATCTTGGCAAGGATTCTGGCGTGCAAATTCAATGCGATAAGGCCTGTGTAGCCCTTTCCGGAAAATACTGGCAGGAAACACTGGAAAATGTTCATGATTCTATAGTCTTTGTTGACGAAGACAGCAGGTTTTTAAAAACTAAGGATTTTGCAAAAAGAATTCGTAATTCCAATAATTATTATGTGCTGATTACCAGAGAAAATTTACCGGCCTTGCCCTATTCTGTGGAAGAAATATACGGGATTCATTGTTCATAAAAAATTGCTAAAAATGCTGTTCAATGCTATACTGCTTTTAGCATAAGAACAGAGAAAAAAATATATTAAGATATTAATTTTTAAGGAGTTTCCATGTTGAAGAAGAGAGCTTTGTCTTTTATGCCTTATGGCTTTGTTATCTTTAGTTTCCTGTAAACCCAAGTACGGGGTGAATTCTGCCCCGAATTTAACTACAGCGGCTGCTGATCAGGTCATTCTTATCGATTTCGACCAGATTTCCGACGATGTGATAGAGAGCATGGATCCTGAGGATTTCCTTTTTGTAAAGCATCTGACGATTTCCGGAAGTAATGATACCCATATGGTGGAAGTCAATGCGGAGATTGTGGACAATGTCAGCAATGAAGCCCTGACCATTTTCCTGGATCAGCTGATGCGGGAGATTTCCAATGCGGCAGCAGTACAGGATTTTCGTTATAGCAAGTCCACAGACGACAGTTATGGAAGCTTCTTCCAAAAATATGGTATACACTATGTAATCACCAAGGGTGAAGAGACGGTAGAGGATGTTACCGTGCAGCCGGGAGAAAGCTTCCCCTTCACTGCGTAAGAATAACAAAATCAGCCACTCGGTGCAGGAAAAACGAGTTTTCGTTTCAGCGCTCGAGAAAATATAGCGGCAGAACTTTTTAACAACAAGTACAAGGACTGTAGCAATAGGAGAAATCATTCTTCATGGAAAATACTAAGGACAAGATGTCTAGCGAGAATATAGATAATCAAGATGGGGGGAAAGTGCCCCAACGAGAAAAGAAAGGGCAGGGTTTTCGATTAGAGCATTGGCATATCATTGCTTTGGGACTGATGCTTTATGATTCCCTTGCCCTCAGCTTTTCCTATTTGATTGCCCTTTGGCTTCGCTATGATTTGCGCTACAGCACAATTGACACAATATATATAGAACGTTGGAGCTTTTCTTCCCTTCTATATTCTTGGGTCACTGGCGGTTTTTTGGTTTTTAAAGCTTTATAAAAGCATCTGGCGCTTTGCCAGCTACTCCGAGCTCCTTCGGGTAAGCATGGCCACCGTCATTTGCTCCGTCTTTCATATCATCGGCATCACGCTTTTTTGGGGAAGAATGCCGATTTCCTACTACGTCATCGGGGCGATTTTACAGTATCTGGCGGTACTGGGCATTCGCTTTTCCTATCGTTTTATCCTGCTTCTTCGAAAGGTCAATAACAAGAAAAGCCATCATCGAATTATGGTAATCGGAGCAGGTTCTGCCGGGCAAATGCTGATTCGTGATATTCAACGCTCCGGAGAAGTGGACGGGGCTGTAGTTTGCATTATTGATGACAACAAAAACAAATGGGGAAGACTGATCGACAATATCCCCGTAGTAGGAGGAAGAGAAAGCATTTTGGAGGCGGTGGAAAAATTTGCCGTGGACAAAATCTTCCTGGCCATTCCTTCTGCGACAGTTTCTCAAAGAAGAGATATTCTGCAAATCTGTAACGAAACCACCTGTGAGCTGAAGAACCTTCCCGGAATGTACCAGCTGGTTACCGGACAGGTCAGTGCCAGCGCCATGCGGAAGGTCTCCGTGGAGGATTTGCTGGGAAGAGATCCGATTAAGGTGGATCTTCGGGAAGTGTTTTCCTTTATTAACGGAAAGACGGTATTGGTCACCGGCGGAGGAGGTAGCATCGGCTCGGAGCTTTGCCGGCAGATTGCAGGCCACAGTCCTAAGAAGCTGATTATCTTCGATATTTATGAGAACAATGCCTACAATATCCAATTAGAGCTACGGGAAAATTTTCCGGAACTGGATTTACTGGTCTTGATCGGCTCCGTACGAGATTCCCGGAGAATGTTCCAGATTTTTAAGGAGTACAGACCGGAAATCGTTTACCATGCGGCGGCGCACAAGCATGTGCCCTTGATGGAGGACAGCCCCTGCGAAAGCATTAAGAACAACGCCTGGGAACCTACAAAACCGCCTATGCAGCCATGGTGAACGGCTGTAAGCGCTTTGTGCTGATTTCCACGGATAAGGCGGTAAATCCTGCCAATATCATGGGGGCAAGCAAACGACTTTGCGAAATGATTATTCAGGCCTTTGACAATAAGATTAAGGCAGGCAGAGTGCAGGACATCCCCCAGCTCTTCACCCATAAGGGCATGGAGAATGCGGACAAAGACGGCACTGGGGCAGTGTTCCAGGATATCCAGACGGAATTTGTGGCGGTGCGCTTCGGAAATGTATTGGGTTCCAACGGCTCCGTTATTCCTATTTTCAAAAAGCAAATTGAAAAGGGCGGACCGGTAACGGTAACTCACCCGGATATTATCCGTTACTTTATGACCATTCCTGAGGCGGTAAGCCTTGTCTTAGAGGCGGGAACCTTTGCCAAGGGAGGAGAAATCTTTGTCTTGGATATGGGAAGCCCGGTAAAGATTGACACCTTGGCCAGAAATCTGATTCGCCTTTCCGGATTTAAGCCGGATATCGACATTAAAGTACAGTACAGTGGCCTACGCCCGGGAGAAAAGCTATACGAAGAAAAGCTGATGGCGGAGGAGGGACTTCAGAATACCGCCAACGAGCGTATTCATATCGGAAAGCCGCTAAGCTTTGATATTGATGCTTTCCTGGGGAAGGTGGATGACCTGATGGAAGCGGCCTATAAGAACAAGGACGATATCCGGGAAATGGTGAAGGATATTGTGGGAACCTATAAGCCGGCGAAATAAATCTCGGCATGGAAAAAGAAGGAGCAAAGCTAATGGAAAGGAAATCCAATCATCTCGTTCTCTTTTACATCACAAATCGACCTGATGTTGCAATCATTGCGGAAAAATATGGTGTAGATAGAATTTGGATAGACCTAGAGCGGTTGGGCAAAGAAGAACGTCAGAAACAAATGAATACGGTAAAAATCTCAACATTCCATTTCTGACATTTTCCACTATAAAAGCCACTTCTTACCAAGGCAGAACTAATGGTGAGAATTAATCCATGGAACGAGAATTCTCCTCAAGAAATAGAGTCAGTAATAGAAGCTGGTAGTGATGTCATAATGTTACCTTATTGGAAATCCAATCAGGAAGTAAGAAATTTTATTCAAAACGTTAATGGAGGTGTAAAAACATCATTACTTTTAGAAACAAAAAGAAGCAGTAGAATGTGTAGATGAAGTTTTAAGTAATGGTGGTTTCGATGAGATACATATTGGTTTAAATGATTTGCATCTCTCTTATGGTTTAACATTTATGTTTGAACTACTGACGAATGGTGTGGTCGAAGAGTTGTGTGATAAATTCAGAAAAGCGGATATTCCATATGGATTTGGTGGAATTGCTAAACTTGGAGAGGGTCTATTGCCCGGCAGAAAAAAATTATCATGGAGCATTTTTCGTTTGGGTTCAACTCGTGCAATTTTATCTAGAACTTTTTGCAATTATGCACAGATTGAAAAAAATAGATGAAATTGATAGGGTTTTCAAGGAAAATATGGATAAATTAAGAAATTTTTGAACGTTTATTGAGTCAATATCCGCAGGAAGCCTTTTTGAAAAATAAAGAGGAAATGATAGGTTCAGTGGATGAGATTGTAAGGACGCTTAAGTCGAAAAAAAGAAAAAAGTAGAATTGTGTGGGGATATGATGCAAAGGGCTCTCGATACAGAATTATTGAATAATCTTTCAGGTAAATATGGAAGCTCCTTTTTATTTACTGGAGTCTGAGATATTTGAAAAAAACTATACAGAATTAACTGCTTCGTTTAAAAAGTATTATTCGAAGTTTAATATTGCATATTCCTATAAAAACGAATTATATCCCCAAATTGGTTCAAATCGTGAATAGTCTAGGAGGTTTTGCAGAGTAGTTTCCGATATGGAGTTGGAGATTGCCTTAAAAAGCAGGTGTAAAGGCGGAACACATTATATGGAATGGCCCTATTAAGAATATGTTAAAAGCCAAAGAGCTACTGCTTGCCGGTGGAACAGTAAATATTGACTCTATTTATGAATATGAAAAGATAAAAGATATAGCTGAGGCGAATAGAGACTGCATACTAAACATTGGAATCCGTTGCAATTATGATGTTGGCGACGGAGTTCTTTCCAGATTTGGATTTGATGTGGATGGAAATGATTTTGAAACAGTTTTAAGGGGGATTGCTGTTTCGAAAAATATGAAACTCATTAATCTTCAAGCACATTTTGCAAAAAGATCACCTGAATATTGGCAAGCACGTACAATGGGTATGATCAAGATTTATGAAAAAGTGCTAAAGAAATACGGACTAAAGCCGGAACGTCTGGATATAGGAGGGGGGATTTACGGTAAAATGGCAGGTTCCCTTAGAATGCAACTAGGTGTAGATAATATTTCGTATCACGATTACGCCATTCGATCTGCTAAGCTTTTTGCTGACTATTTTGAAGGACAAACAGATTCTCCATATTTGTTTATTGAACCAGGCTCCGCACTAGCAGGAGATTGCATGAGATTTGTAAGTAGAGTGGAATCAATTAAACAAGTGAGGGGCAAGACAATAGTGACTGCTTTAGGGTCTCAAAAAAATATTAGCATGACCGGTATTAACCCTCCTATGGAAATTATTGATGGTGGAGGAGAAAGATTCTATGTGGAGGAGGCAGATATAGTAGGTTTTACTTGTATTGAAGATGATATTTTACAAAGAGGATATAGTGGTAAGGTTGGCATTGGAGATTATCTAGTTATACAAAATTGCGGTTCATATTCCGTGGTTATGAAACCGCCCTTTATTCTTCCTAATTTCGCGATTATAGACATAAGTGGAGATAAGGTACAAGTTATTAAGAATGCTGAGAGCTTTTGAGGATTTGTTTCATACCTATAGTTTTTTTAAATAAAGTATTTAACATTAGTGTAAATGAAAAGGATTTGGGGATGTATAGAATTAATTTGGTTGTAAAAAGAATTTTTGATCTTGTCTCTTCTATGATGTTGGCATTAGTTCTGTTACCCCTTTGGATAGCTTTAGCACTATGGATTAGATTAGACTCTAAAGGACCAATATTGTTTAAACAAGGCAGAAGAACAAAGGATGGAAGAATTTTTAATCTTTATAAATTTCGTTCTATGGTTGTTAATGCTGAAAAATGGAGGCTGGATTATTTAATTATGAGAATGACCCAAGAGTAACGAGGGTAGGAAAAATTCTACGGAATACCAGCCTTGATGAATTACCTCAGCTTTTTAATATTATAAAAGGCGATATGAGTGTTGTTGGGCCAAGACCATGTGTGAGTTATGAATTAGGAGATTTTGATACTCTGAATAAAAAGGTATAAGAAAAGATTTGAAGTTAAAAGCCGGACTGACAGGATTGGCTCAGGTAAAAAGGCAGAAATGATATTAGTTGGGATGAAAAAAAGTGGGCTATGACAATCAGTATGTAGATAACTTTAGAAGAATTGGAGTTTTAGAAGATATTAAGATTTTGTGTTTGTCTATAATCAAGGTATTTAGAAAAGAGAATATATACGAGACTAAAGCGGATAGTGCTATGTCGGATGCAGAGGCAGCAAAGGCAGAGGAAGCTGAAATTATCAGAATTGCTCATTTGCCGGATTAAATTGGTTAATGTGCGTTTTTAGAAGAAACTAAATTTACCCAGTAAGATATTAAAATGATAATGAAACTCCAGGCATAGTAGAAGGGACACTCAATGAAATACGAAGTATCAAACAGACTTATTTGGTTAAAAGGGGAACTGGTACACGTTAATGATGCTAAAATAAATGTCTTAGCACCCACATCTCAATTTGGTTTAAATGTATTTGAGGGCATTCCTTGTTATTGGAACGAAGAAATGCAACAACTTTTTGCTTTCCGACTTGAAGATCATTATGAACGTCTTATCAGGTCAGCAAGGTTGATTCAAATTGACTGTCCTTATAATAAAACGGAGCTTACAAAGGCTTTAGTTGATGTTGTGGTGGCCAATGAATATAAAGAGAACTTATCTGTTAGACAAACTTTATTTATAGATGGATTTGGATCTTGGGGGGCAGATGGCCCGACAGAAATGTTTGTAGCTCCTATTCCAAGAGGAAAAACCAGTGCAGAATATAATAAAAAGGATTACATGTTTGTGTGTCATCATGGAAGCGTGTTAGTGAAAATGCACTTAGCCCAAGGATTAAGTGCGGTGCGAATTATATAAACAGTCGTTACGGTCAGAGAGAAGCTTTAAGGAATGGATACGATACCTGCGTATTTCTTAATGAATACGGAAAAGTATCGGAAGGCCCCGGCAGTTGTTTCTTTATGGTAAGGAATAATCGAATCATAACGCCCAAGTTTACGGATGCGGTTTTAGAATCTATAACTCGTGATACGGTGATTCGCCTTGCTCGGAATTTGGGTATTGAAGTTGAGGAGCGTACTATAGACAGAACAGAATTATATACGGCTGATGAAGCGTTTTTATGTGGATCTGCAATGGAATTGACTCCTTTGCTAAGTATAGATAGGTATGAACTTGGAGAAGCAAAAAATAAGCCAAAAAACTTACATGAGGCCTATCTTGAAGTGGTAAGTGGGAAAAATAAGACCTTTACAGACTGGCTTACAAAGATATATTAATTGGAGATACAAATAATGAAAATCTGGATTATAGATCACTACTCGGTTCCGGTAAAGTATTATCCTTTGGCAAGAAATACCAATTTTGCAAAAAACCTCATGAAAATGGGGCATGAAGTTCTGATTTTTGCGGCAAGTACTGTACATAACTCAGCGATTAATCTAATTGAAGATAATAGTAAATACAAAGAGATTGTTGATGATGGAGTTAAATATGTTCTTGTTCACTGCCATCAGTACTCGGGAAATGGTTTAAAACGAGTATTAAATATGCTTGAATTTGCGAGAAAACTTGAACCGAGTATAGAACAGTTTTTCCAAGCCGGAAGTAATATTGTCTACTTGATGACCTTACAGGCTTGCAAAAAGGAATTCAACTGGGAAAAAGTATGCTTTGTAAAACGATAGCTCAAATTACGGATTTATGGCCAGAATCTTTTAGTTGCTTATAAAATAGTTTCAAACAAAAATCCAATAACAAAAAAATATTAAGAAAAAAATTGAAAAATGGATTTATGTAAATGCAGATCAAATAGTTTTTCTCTATGGGTGGGGCTTATGACTACATTATAGAACAGCAATGGCAAAGTTTAATACCTCGGAATAAGGTGCATTATATAAACAATGGTGTAGATTTACAGCAATTTGATTATAATAAAGAAGAGTATCAGGTTAACGATAAGGATCTTGCAGATTTTGAGGCATTTAAAGTTGTGTATGTAGGTTCTATAAGGAATGCTAATAATTTATCATTAATTCTTGATGCGCAAAAGCTTGTTAAGAATAAGAAGGTGAGATTTTTATTTTGGGGAGAAGGAGATCAACTGGAAATACTTAAGAAGAGAGCCATTACAGAGGGAATAAATAATGTGAGATTTAAGGGTAGAGTGGATAAAAAATATATTCCCTATATTACCAGTCATGCTGATTTAAATATTGTTCATAGTCAAAATTCTGAAATAATGAGATTCGGAATGAGTATGAATAAATTTTTTGATTGTCTTGCAGCTGGGAAACCTATATTAGTTGATTTTAACAGTCCGTATAACCCTGTTATTGAAGCTGGAGCGGCTATACAAACCGAAAAGTACTCGGCAAATTCTATAGCTAGTACTTTAGATGAAATAGTTATAATGCCGAAAGAAAAAATTGACCGATATGGAAGAAATGCTAGAGAAGGTGTAAAAGCAATATGATTTTATGGAACTGACAAAAACTTTTAAAAATAATGGAAAAGTGATAAGAAAATTGAAAACTGTATCTTACATGATTTAAGGGTTAAGTGTCATTTTTTTCAAAGTATATACTATAGGCGCGGAATGGTAAAAGAAATAGGATTATTTTCCTACTTGAAACTGGTTACGGATTTTAATATAACAGTTAATAGTTTGTTTTTTTACTTTTTACTCATATAGAGAGCTGAAAAGAACACTTTAAAAATAAAGGAGGAGAATAAATGAAATATGCATTAATCGGATGTGGAAGAATAAGTCCTAATCATATTGAAGCAGCCAGAAATAATAAACTTGAGATTGTGGCAATATGTGATATTGATAGTAAGGCCATGAAAGAAAAGGTGGAAAAATTTAAACTTGATTCAGTTAATCAGTATACGGATTATAAAAGAAATGTTAAAAAGAAAAACCGGAACTTGTTGCTATTGCGACAGAATCCGGAAAGCATGCAGCTATCGCTTTAGATTGTATCAAAAGTGGATGCAATCTTATCATTGAAAAACCTATTGCGTTATCCATGGAGGATGCTACTGCGATTGTTGAGGCAGGAAGGAAGAAAGGCGTTGTCGTTTGTGCCAATCACCAGAACCGTTTTAATAGATCTATTCAGAAAATTAGAGATGCCATAGAAAAGGGAAGATTCGGAAAGATGTTTTATGGCACGGCTCATATCAGGTGGTGTCGAGATTGGAACTACTACTCTAAAGCAAAGTGGAGAGGGACATGGGAGCAGGATGGTGGCGCCCTTATGAATCAGTGTATTCATAATATTGATCTTCTCCGCTGGATGTTGGGAAATGAGATTGAGTCTGTGATGGGGATGACAGATCGCTAAATCACGATTATATTGAAGCTGAAGATTTAGGTATTGCTTTAATCAAATTCAGGAATGGTTCCTATGGTATTGTAGAGGGAACAACCAATGTTTATCCTAAAAATCTTGAAGAAACATTGTATCTTTTTGGAGAAAAAGGAACCATCAAAGCCGGAGGAGCCTCTGTTAACAGAATTGAAGAATGGAATTTCTCTGATTCTATAGATGACCCTGAACAAGTAAAAGCGGAAACGGCTGAAAATCCGCCCAATGTATATGGCTTTGGGCATACGCCCCTTTATGCGGATGTTATAGATGCTATTAATAATCATCGTGATCCTTATGTTACCGGAGAGGATGGCAAGAGAGCTTTGGAGCTTGTTTTGGCTATTTATAAATCTGCTGCAGAGGGACAGCCTGTAAGCTTACCTCTTGAAAATTGTTCAACGACGGATTTCAAAGATAGATTTAGTGAGAGGAGAACTGAAAATAAATAGATTCTAGGTTCAACCCGTATTGTTGCTTGTTGCTACCTAAGGGGGGAACGCAAGTTGTGATTGGGGCTGACGCAGTTATAACAAAAGATGTAACAGCGCATGCAATGCTTATAGCGAGAGTTTTAGCGAAGTGTGTATACTGGATGTGTGAATATAAATGGATAAGTTTTAGGACGGGAATAGATAGATCCGTCTGGATTGTAATAGCCAGTTAGACACCATTTGTAATAGCCAGTTAGACACCATTCAGGTTGCAATATTGCTTCGTATATGTAAAATCTTTACTAAGCATAATCATTACATCGATTAGATGCTTGTAGTAGGCTAAATCTAGACTATTAACTGTCACCTAGTACAATAGAGGAAAAGATTTGGTGTTTGAGTAGGCCAATTTACCGCTATTTGAAAAATGGAAGAACTTGATTTTACTTATATCTTTTGTTGGAATGAGAGGAGCTCTGGAAATGGTATTTAATAATATTTATAGGAATTTAATTGAAGGAAAAGATAAGCTTGCGCTAGTTAGGGTTGGGATATGTTGGGATGCCTATTGCAGTAGAGTTTGCAAAAGCATATTAAGGTTTTAGGTTTTTGATATTAATCAAAAGAGAATAGAAGAATATTCTAATGGAATAGATTCTACGAATGAGATTGGGGACGCTATAAAAGATTCAAAAGTGGAATTCACATCTGATCCATCTAAATTATCTGAGGCTAAGTTTATTATTGTTGCTGTTCCGACTCCTGTAAATAGTGATACAACTCCGGATTTAAGACCAATAGAGGGAGCTTCTCGTACTGTTGGGCAGAATATAACACCTGGTACTATTGTGGTTTTTGAATCAACAGTATATCCAGGAGTTACAGAGAATATTTGTGTTCCCATTATCGAAGAGGAATCGGGGTTAAAATGTGGTGTGGATTGGAAAATCGGTTATAGCCCAGAACGTATTAATCCAGGCGACCATGTGCATAAACTCCCTAATATCGTCAAAGTAGTTTCTGGTATGGATGAAGAATCCCTAAGAGAGATTAAAAAAATATACGATATTGTAATCAAAGCAGGGACTTTTCCTGTTAGCAATATTAAGACGGCGGAAGCCGTTAAAGTTGTGGAGAATAGTCAGCGAGATATCAACATAGCCTTTATGAATGAAGTGGCTATGATTTGCGATAAGATGCATATTGATACAGATGAAGTGTTGTCTGGGATGAATACTAAATGGAACGCGTTGGGATTTAGACCTGGCTTGGTAGGAGGACATTGCATTGGTGTTGACCCATATTATTTGACCAATGCGGCAGAAGAGCTAGGCTATCATAGTCAAATAATATTAAATGGTAGAAAAGTCAATGATTCTATGGGGGCTTTCGTTGCTGATGCAGCGATTAAAGAAATGATTGAAGCAGGAATGGCTCCGAAAAAGGCGACAGTAGTTGTCATGGGACTTACATTTAAAGAAAACTGCCCAGATACAAGGAATAGTAAAGTTATAGATATTATTCGTCGACTAAAAAGAGTATGATATTAATCCAATTATTACTGATTCTTGGGCTGATTCTTATGTTGCTAAAAGTGAATACGGTGTAGATCTTACAGCGTGGGAAGATGTTCCGAAAGCAGATTGTATTATTGTTGCTGTTGGACATAATGAATTTCGCTCTATGTCTATAATGCAATTAAAGGCTCTCTTTAAGAAAAACACTGCTGGATGAAGAAAAGGTACTTCTTGATGTTAAGAGCCTATATCGTATGGATGAATTAAAAGGCGTCAGGAATGAGGTTTTTGGAGATTGTAGTTTATAGAAGGAGACAAGATTATGTTGAACTTTGCCTTAATTGGATATGGGTATTAGGGGTCAAATGTGGCTCGCTAATTTATAAAAAAATAAAAATATTAATTTTTAAATACATATGTGATTTAAAGCAAGAAAGACTAGATTTAGCCAAGGATTTGTATGCAAATGATTTACAATATACAAGGGCATTTGATGATGTACTTTCTGATGCTAGTATTGATGCAGTTTGTTTGGCAGTAGAGACGAGTGCACACTATGAACTGGCTCAACGTGTAATAGATTCAGGCAAACATTTATATGTTGAAAAGCCTTTTACAAATAATTTGCTTCAAGCTGAAGAACTTAAGGCATTGGCAAATAAAAAAGGAATTATCATTCATGTCGATCATATTATGATTTATCATCCAGCTATCGTTAAAATTAAGGAAATCATGGAAGCAGGAGAATTAGGAGATATTATTTATATAGATTGCTCTAGGATGAATTTAGGAAAAGTAAAAAATGATGTGAGTGCTATGTGGGATTTAAGCGTTCACGATCTATCTATTATTGATTATTTATCAAATGGAGCAACGGTGAAAAACGTAGAAAGTATGGGTAGGATTATCTACAGTATCAAGCCTTCGGTAACCTTTATTACTGCGGACTATGGTTCATTTATAGCAAACATAAAAGCCAACTGGATTTCACCTATTAAAGAAAGAAAGTTAATAATTGCGGGAACAAAAATGATAGTATATGATGATGTTGATGTCCCTAAATAAGCTTTATAGTTTATGACAAAGGTTTTGATGTAATAAAGGCTAGTGACTTAATGGAATATTCAGAGTTTGTTGTGAAAACTCGTAGTGGTGATGCGTTAATACCGTGGTTAGATGTGGGTGATGCATTGTTTAACAGTATTGAGCATTTTTAGACAATGTATCTTAGATAAGAAAGAATCATTGTCAGGTGCAGATGCTGCAATTAGAGTTTTAACTGTTTTGGAAAAAGCAGATAAAAATATGATTATTTCTTTTATAATGTTTTTCAGAAAAGGAGAGAAACGTGGACTTTATCGATTTGGGAAGGCAATATGATGTAATAAAAGATAAAATTGACATTGCTATTAAAAAGGTGGTTGAGTCACATTGCTTTTATTATGGGACCTGAAGTTTTGAACTTGAAGACAAACTAGCGAAGTTTGTAGGAAGAAAGTATTGCTTGACCTGCGCTAATGGTACAGATGCGATTCAAATCGCACTTATGGCATACGATATAAAAAGAGGATGCTGTATTTGTGCCTTCATTTACTTTTTTTGCGACTGCAGAAACTGTCAGCTTGGTTGGCGGGACACCGATTTTTGTTGATACAGATAGTGATTACAATATAAGTGCAGAATCTTTAGAGACTGAGATAAAAAGAGTGATATCTGAAGGAAAAATTAAATCCTAAAGGAGTTATTCCTGTTGATTTATTTGGTAGAAGTGCAAATTATGATGTTATTCTTCCAATTGCTAAAAAATATGGTCTTTTTCTGCTGGAAGATGCAGCGCAAGGATTAGGAGGAAGCCTTCATGGCAAAAGAAATGGGGCATTTGGCGACATTTCGACCACCTCTTTTTTTCCGGCTAAACCGCTAGGGTGTTATGGTGATGGTGGCGCTATTTTTACTGATGACGACGAATTATTCACAAAAATGAAATCTATTCGTGTTCATGGAATGGGGGCAGATAGATATGATAATATTAGAATAGGAATAAATGGAAGAATGGATACAATCCAAGCTGCCATAGTTCTTGCAAAATTAGACATTTTTGAGAAAGAACTTGATGCAAGACAAAGAGTGGCTGCATGGTATTCAGAAGAACTAAAAGATATTTTTATTATTCCTGAAGTTGATGAGGAATATTATTCAGCGTGGGCTCAATATACACTTCGTGCAAAAAAATGAAGAGGAGCGAAGTAAGATTATAAAAAGGTATGAAGGAAGAAGGTATTCCGGTAATGATTTATTATCCAATTCCTCTTCATGAGCAAACTGCATATAAGAATCTAGGATATAGTGGAACAAGGCTTCCTCGATGTTCGGAAATAGCAAAACAAGTGTTTAGTCTTCCTATGCATCCTTATCTAAAAAAATAGATGAGGTAAAATATATTTGTGAAACATTAAAAAGGTGATTAGGTGATTTATAAAAAAATTTAATTATATAAATCTGGTTTTAATGAAATAGAAGAAGATAATGAAAATATCGTTAAGAAAAGTTCTGATTTTTCTCTTAGTGTTTGCCAGTCTTATTCCGCACGTGGGAATGAAGATTTCTATATTAGGATTTAATTGGACATTATACAGGGGCACGGTACTATTGTCAGCTTGGATATTCCTTTTGTTACCAAGGAACAAGAAAAAGTTAACACCAAAAAAATTTATAAAAAGCTGGGTATATTTTTTTGAGTGTTTGGATATTGTACAGTAATCTGCTCTTGTTTTTATCACCTTATCGTAATTTGCATGGGGGATTATTGAGTTAATTTCTATTTTTTTCCGGTTTTTATATGTTTTAGCAGTTTTGTTGTTAACTATTCGAGACGTGCGTGATTTGAATCAAATTATTAATATAGTACAGTTTATATTCATTTTACTTGTCATATGGGGGATTGAGTGTACTACTGGAATTCACTTACCAATGTCATACTTTAATGATAATAGTATTAATCATTTACTTAATCCAAAGTTAGCGACAGGTATCTTTTATAGTGAGAATGATTTTTCCTCATTTTTGACCTGTTTGTTGCCAGTGATGTTCTACAGGAGAAAATTAAGTATTCTTACGATTTTTTTACTATGTTAGGTGTTGTATATATTGATTATATAAATGATGCTAATATCTGTTTACTTGCTCTGATTGCAGCTGTAGGATATTATCTCGTTTTTATTCATCAGTATGTTAAAAAGGAAGAAGAACATTTATTGCTATTTTCGTGAGTGTTGGATTTTTAGTGTGTTTTTAATAAGCAAAAATTTAAAAAAAGTTTGGCAAAGTTTAGTGCATTGTTAAATACAATTTATGTGCAGTATTCGAATTTTAATGTATCACAAGGTTCTATGTATGATCGCCTTATTATATATGCTGATTCGGTAAAAGCTTCTATGAAAAACTTTTTTTCCTTGAATTGGTCCCTGCTTCATTTTTCAAATTATTTTTTATAAGCACCCATCGTCAAGTGGATTAGTTAATCCTCATAATTTGTATTTGGAGATTTTACTTGAATATGGGATAGTTATAGCTATGATTTTTGTTTGGAAAATTGTTAGCATGATTAAAAATAATTAGAAAAATGCAATTGCATGCAAAAAGTAGGAGTGTAAAAGTGGAAATATATTTCTTGCTGTGAAATGCTTTTTATATATTGTATTGTTTGTATTGCATCCAGTTCGTTTATAGGATACGCATGGCAGTGGGTTGTGATAGTATTAGGAATAATCCATATGGTTGCGCCTGAAGAAGAACTTGTAGATATAAATGGATAGAGTATAAACTTGTCTTGATGAATAAGAATGGGAAAGTAAGGTTTGATGAAAAACACAAAAAAATAAAGTTCAGTTATTTATTAGGGGAAGTTTTTCTAATCATAAGTAATGTATGTATTAAAGCAATTAACTTTTTGCTACTGCTTTTATACAAAGAATCTGACACCTTCAATGTTGGGGGTTTCGGATTCCATTACTACTTTTACAGGTATACTATTTCCACTATTGGTTATGGGATTGGATTCGGCATATAGTGCATTTTATTTTGATAAACTAGATTTAGATAGAGATAAAAAAGGTATTTTCTACTTTAGGTATTATGTACTCGGAGGAATACCTTTGTTATTGTGCTTTGTGTCGACACCAATATCCTATGCTATCTTCAAAACTGCATCATATAATATAGAGGTAATGATTGCATTAGTTGGAGTTACATTGAATTTGTGGTATTTACCATTTTCGTTGGAGATGCGATTAAAGAATCAAATGGGAAGATTCGGAATGGTATCTATAATAGCATCTTTTTCTATGATACTCTTACAAATTTTTATTCGTAACTGTTCTGAAGCTGGGAGAGATGTCGCTAATACTTAGCACAACTATTGTAGCATTAGAGCAGCTATTATTTTATGGGGGATTTACATGTAAAGTCCCAAGAAAGAAATATTTTGATGTTGCATGTCTACAGAAAATGCTGAAGTTTGCCTTTCCTCTTATTCCTTCAGTACTAATGGCGTGGGTTCTTTCACTTTCGGATAGATATATTTTACTTTATTATTATGGAGATACATCTGTTGGGATATATGGAATTGGATCCAGATTAGTTACTTTATTAAATGTAGTAATTAATGCAATAACAACTGCATATACAACTTTTGCATTTAGTAGCAAGGATGATGATGATGCAAAGTTGAAATATTATTCTATTTTTCAATGTAGTTTCATTGATGCTTATTGTGATTTCTTTTACCATAAGCATATTCAGTAAAAGAAATAATATATAGTATGACAGATGAAGCCTATAGGCCAGCTTATGCTATCATAAGAGATATGATGTACGGTCAGGTATTTTATGCAATGTCAACGATATTATCCTATGGAATTGTATTTAACAAAAAAAGTGTATATTCATTGATTGCAGTTTCATCAGGAGCTATTGTTAATTTCATATTGAATCTGATTTTTTTATTCCGCATTATGGCTTAGAAGCTGCTGCTATGACAACATTGATAGGATATTTTATTTGTATGGTGGTATCTTACTTTTTCGGAGCGACTATATCCATGTGAATATGGAGTAAAACGTGTGATGATAGTATGTTTTATAAGCTACATGGTTTCTATGTTAGTAGAAGAGACATTATGGATAGAAAAAGGCTTTGATATGGACTGTAACATGCATTGGAATAATTATATTTTATAAAGATTTTTTTGCAAATTATTCTTACATTCATTAAATCATTATTGAGAAGTAAAAACGGAGGAGAGGGTAGTAATTAATGAAGAAAAATCAAAAATATTACATGGGATGAGTGATGTTGCTGGACAAGGTAGTTATTCGGCAAGAGGACTAAGAGAAATAGGCGCCGACGCAACTGTAGCTGTTTGGCGTCAAAAACCCATTTGGCTATGAAGTAGATATTTGTCTTCATATTCAAAAAGAAAAGTTAAATAATCCTTTTTATGCATTTAAAAAGTGCTCTAAAGATATTATGCTTTGCCCTGAAGTCATCTTTTTCGATATAATATTTTCCACTTTCACTTTTTCAAATTCCTTAATTCCCTTTTGCTATGATTTGTTTTTGGTTGCATATGCTGAATAAAAAAAGGTCATAATGGAGTTCCATGGTGATGATATTAGGTACTTTTTACAATAGAAAAACCCAAGTACTATCCCTATACAGATTTGGTAGATAGAAGCAAAAAGAGCAAAAGAAAAGCAAATGACCGTATTATGAAATATGCGGATATGGTTATTATACATGATGAGGAACTAAGAAATCATATTCCTCATAAAAAGTTGTATATTACACCACTTCGAATTGACATCACTAAATTCAATCCGGTTTATCCGGAAGTTGAAAAAAAGAAAAAGTTATTATTGTACATGCGCCAAGTGATTATATTGCGAAGGGATCAAAGTATGTATTAGAAAGCATTGAGAAGTTAAAGAAAATTATTGTATAGATTTTTATTCTTGTGGAAAAAGACGCAAAAGGAAGCCTTGGAGATTTATAAGAAGGCGGATATTATAGTGGATCAGTTTTTTGCACAAACATATGGTGTGTTTGCAGTTGAGGCAATGGCTATGGGGAAGCCGGTTGTGGGATATATTTCCGACGAGATAAAAAGACCTTTCCAGATTCCATGCCTATTGTAAGTGCTACCATCGATAATATGACAGAGATACTGGAGGAGCTTATCAAAAATGGAAAAAAATGCGCAGAGAATTGGGAATATCTGGTAGAAAATATGTGGAGACATATCATGATTATCGAAAAGTTGCACAGGTACAAATGGATATTTATAACAATATAATTGAACCAATGAGTACGTTGGAGTCATTTGAATATACAGCTAAGAAGGTGGTAGGGAATGTGCGGAATTGCAGGAATTATATCTAAGGAAAGATTGGATTCTCATCAAATTGAAGGGATGTTAGAAAAAAATAAAGCATAGAGGACCGAATTTTCGGAACTACATTCAGCTATTTGATGATAAAGTGTGGATTGGGCATGCTAGATTATCAATTATAGATTTATCTGCAGATGCTAACCAACCCTATGTTCGATGAACAAGGGCAGTTATGTCTATCGTTTAATGGAGAAATTTATAATTATTTGGAGTTAAGGCAAGAGCTCAGTAAGAAGGGATTTATATTCAGAACACTATCTGATACAGAAGTCATTCTTGCGGCATATCGAGAGTGGGGGATCAAGTGTTTAGATAGATTTAATGGTATGTTTGCCTTTATTATAATTGATAAAGAACGAAGGACTTTTTTTGCTGCGAGAGATAGATATGGAGTGAAACCATTATACTATTGGAAAAATTCCAGTAGTGAATTACTTTATTTTGCTTCTGAAATTAAAGCGTTTACAGGTCTTCCGGGTTGGAGACCTAAAGTTAATGGCCAAAGAGTTTATGATTATTTGAATTTTGGTTTGACAGATCATACGCGTGAAACTATGGTTAAAGATATATTTCAAATTCGAGGAGGAGAATACTGTACAGGAACTTTAGATAGCCCAATAACGTCATTTAGTTTGAGTCAATGGTATACTCCAACTATAAATTCATTACATATTTCAGAGGAAGAAGCGGCAGAACAGTTTAAAACTCTTTTTTTTGATTCACTAAAACTAAGATTACGTTCAGATGTAAAGATAGGGTCTTGTTTATCTGGAGGCTTGGATTCCTCAAGTATTGTATGTGCAGTTAATGATTTGTTAAAAAGAGACTGGCTGTGCAGATGCTCAAAAGACAGTTTCTGCTTTGGCTACGGGAACGCAGTATGATGAGTCTAAGTACATTAATATAGTACTAAGTGAAAGAAAGATAGATGGATATTGTGTAGAGCCTTCTCCCGAAGAGTTATGGGAAATTCAAAATAAATTGATTTGGCACCAAGATGAACCATTTGGTTCAACTTCTATTTATGCTCAATGGTGTATTTGCAAAAAGCCAAGGAAAAAAATTTAACGGTAATGTTGGATGGTCAAGGTGCAGATGAGCTTTTAGCTGGATATCAGAGATTTTTTCTTCCGTTTTATTCTCAACTTTTTAAAAGATTTCATTGGACTAAGCTAGCTGAAGAATTGCAATATACAAAGCAATATTATGGTCATTCCTGGAAAACTGTAGCCAAGGGAGTGATAAAGACAACATTTCCTGCTACTATTTTGAATGGTTTATCTAATCTTAGAAATAACAATGGTGTGATGGACTGGTATTCTATAGATAAATTAGGTGCTAAGAAAAATTTGCCTTTGTTCTATGGCAGTGAAAGGGCGCAGAGTTTGGGAGAGCTGTCCAAACATCTCTTCTTTTATAACAATATGCCTATGCTGCTTCGTTATGAAGATCGGAATTCTATGGCGCATTCTATTGAAAGCAGGTTGCCATTTTTGGACTATAGACTTGTGGAATTTGCACAATCGTTACCGGATTATTGTAAAAATAAATCAGGGAAAACAAAAAAGCAGTATTACGTAATGCGATGAAATCGGTTCTCCCAAAGCAAATTCAAAATAGAATGGATAAAATTGGTTTTGAAACTGCTGAAGAAAAAAATGGGAGAGAGAGAATCTTCTAGGAGTTAGAAGTATGATTGAAAGATCAATAGAAAAAAACGAATGGTATTATCAATAAAAATGCTTTTAAAAGTATTTTTGATAATATTATTTCTAAGGGAAAGCGAGATTTTACCATTTGGAGAATGATAAATTTTGGAATTTGGTATGATCTATTTATCAATAATAATTATAAACAATTATAGTTACTTATGTTTTTTTATAGGGAGAATTGAGTCAATGAAGCTTTTTATATTTAATCTATATAGACATGGATAAGCAACCGACAAGTGGCTCATCGGTACGACCTCTTAAAAATGAGGCAGGCATTTGAAACTTTGGAAATAGAGTTAAGAACATTTAGTGGAGTGCATAATAATCAAACTCTTCGTAAACAGGTAGTGAAAGAAGTAAAAGATCTTCTTAAAGATTGGAAACCTGATGCATGTTATATAGAGCCACCGTCAGGCCCTATGTTTTATTATGGGGATGTTGACTTGATAAAGTTTATTCATAAAAAGGGAGTTCCCATAGCAATATTTTTATAGAGATGCATATTGGAAATATCCAGAATATGTGAAGGATACGACTGACTCTTTGGTAAAAAGAAAAATAAAGCGGTTTATTATTAAATTCATGCAAATATATCAATGGAATGTATTTACAAGAAATATAGATATTATATATTTTCCATCAGCAACAATGTCGACGGAGTTTGATTGTTTACATAAGGACTTATTGCCTCCAGGGTGCTTTTGTGGCAGATGCTGCTGAAAAGATTAATTTATCAAATCCGCTAGAATTTATTTTTGTAGGCGGTGCTGCTAGAAATCATGGAACTATGTTAACTATAGAAGCTTTTTGAAAAAGTTAATAAAAGATTTGGTAAGAGCTAGTTGTATTACATTTGCCCAGAGGATCAATGGAATAGCTTAGGAATTGAAAAATAAATATAGAGATTGGTTAGAAGTAATTCATACTTCCAGGAGATGATAGATTAAAAATCATACTATGAGAAGGCAGATATTGCACTTTTAACGGCACCTCAAACATTTTATAGAAATTTTTGCAGTACCAGTTAAAATATTTGAATATATCTCATATTTGAAGCCTGTATTGGTAACTAATTGTACGGAAACTGCAAAAAAATAGTTAAAAGAAAAATGGGATAGGATGGGTTGTAGAGGATAATTCTGAAGCTGTAGCAGATAAGATTTTTAAATTTGATTGATCATAAAGAAGAGATATTGAAAGTTCGTTCTCGATTAAAGAATGCTAGAGAAAAATAACTTATGGGCAAAGAGAGCTCAAAAAGTTATTACTGATTTGGAAGAACTATCCATAAAAGTAAAAAAATCCTACGTAGACTAATAGAAAGGCTCATAGAAGATGGAATATACATATACGTCATATAAGAATCTTATGAACAGATTAATTAGGAATAAGTATAAGTTACTAAGATTTTTGCGATGTTTCAGAAGAAATAGATAAGTCGGCAATTATTCGGCATGATGTAGATGTGGATATCCAAGAGGCTTTTAAAAATGGCTGAGCTAGAACATGAAATCGGTATAAAATCCACTTACTTTATTCTTTTGACTTCAGAATATTATAATCTTCTTTCTGGGAGAAATATGATGAGTGCAAGAAAAATTCTTGCTCTTGATCATGAAATAGGCTTGCACTTCGATATCACTGCGTATGGAGATAATTTGTCTATAGAGGAAGCTTCCGATGCGTTAAGGCATGAAATAACGGTAATGGAAGCAGCTTTAAATTTAAAAAGTTAAAAAGCTTTTCTTGGCATATCCCCAGAAAGGACTTTCTAGGGCTTCATCTACCTATTACTGATGAATTGGGAATTTTAAATGCCTATGATCCGTATTTTTACAGTGGATATAAGTACGTTTCCGATAGTATGATGCGTTGGAGAGAACCTATTGAAGAGTATATAGAAAACAATGAGTATAGAAAGCTACAAATATTAACCCATCCTATTTGGTACAGGGAAACTCAAGACAAGACAGATGTAGAGATACTTAAAGAAATTCGATTTAAAAACATGAACTCAGGATCAATATATAGATACTATTAGGCCAGGGTTTAATCTTAAGATTAATGTTGAAGAATCGAGGTGAAAAAAATAGTGAAAAGTATAAAAGTTAAGGATATATTAAAATGGGCGAGGGTAGAAGGGTACTCTATAGAATATATTGGTGATCAAAACATCTCATTTTGTGAATTTTCGTCATTAAGTCATTATAAAAAAGGATCATTGACTTGGATTAACTTAAAGAACCCTGTTGACAAAGAAGTTCTAGCTACAATACATTGTGCCATTATTCAAAAGGGAGTGAAGACTATTCCTGATAACTGTTTTTATTGCTGAGGAATCAAAGAGATTCTTTTTTTCGGTATTAGAGAATTTTTTTTCAGACAAGTGTACTAGTTTTGCTGAGCGAGAACACAGCTATATAGGAAGAGAAGTTAAGCTTGGAAAGAATGTTAAAATAGGGTGTAATTGTACTTTAGATGGAAACATTACAATTGGGGATAACACTATCATTGAACATAATGTGACTGTGATTAATAAAGTCGTTATTGGGCATGATTGTATTATTCATTCCGGAACAGTGATTGGAAAAGACGGATTTGGATATTCATTTGATATGGAGCATATACCGCAGAAAGTGAAGCATTTTGGAGGAGTACGAATAGGAGATAGAGTGGAGATAGGGTGTAATTGTTCCATAGATAGGGGTACAATTGATGATACTCAGATTGCAAATGACGTGAAGATAGATAGTTTAGTGATAATAGGTCATAATAACAGGATTGAAGAAGGGGTGATTATTGTAGGGTGTACAGAGATAGGAGGTTCTTGTGAAATTGGAGAAAAATCATATATAGCTCCTCAAGCAGTGATTAAAAACAAAACATCGATAGGCAAAGAATCCTTTATTGGGATGGGAGTTGTAGTAACAGAAGATTTAGATGCATATTCTTCTTCAGTTGGTTGTCCGGTTACTAAAAATAAGTAGGAACAAAAGATTATAGAAGATTTTTTTATAGCACGGGAAACATTAAAACATATTGCAAAAAGGTTTAAATATGAACATAATAGATAAAAAAACACAAAAACAAAGGAGAAACTAAAATGACTAATATTGAAAAAGTATAACAATGCATTTGTGGAGACATTAGAGGTTACTGAGGAAGATTTACAGGATTAACATATCAAGGAGTTTCTTCTTGGGATTCTGTGAGGGCATATGAGTTTAATTGCTGCGTTGGAAGATGCGTTTGATATCATGATGGATACAGATGATATTATTGATTTTAGTTCCTATAAAAAAAGGAATGGAAATTTTTATCGAAAGAGGCATATGGGGTGAAATTCTAATGCATAAAATCTGGAATTTAGAGCAGTTCGAGAATAATGTAGCTATTATTGATGAATATGGCAACAAGCTGTCGTATAGTCATTTGCAGTCAAAATCTGATGAAATTGCACGAGCTATTGACCAACGTTGCATGGTTTTTTTGTTTATGTCGCAATGAAATAGGCTCTGTTCTCGGCTATGTAAGTTTTTATCAATCATAATATAGTGCCAGTTTTGTTAAATGCGCAAATGGAAGAGGAGCTTTTGCATAAGCTCCTAGATCTTTATCAGCCACAATTTTTTTATGGGTACCCAAGAAACAAGCTTATCAGTTTAAGTTTGCAGAGGAAATATATGAAACTTACGAATATGTTTTATTGAAAACCGGATATCAGAAAGTTTATTCTTTATATGAAGAATTAGCACTGCTTCTTACTACTTCCGGTTCTACCGGCTCCCCAAAGTTTGTGAGGCAGTCATATATGAATGTGCTGGATAATGCAAAATCTATAAAACAATATTTGGAGCTTAGTGAAGTGGAGAGACCAATTACTACACTTCCCATGAACTATACTTATGGACTTTCTATAATTAATTCTCATTTTTTAGCAGGAGCTTGTATCTTAGTTACAGATAAAGGCATTATGCAGAAAGAATTTTGGGAGTTCTTTAAAACAGAGAAGGCGACCTCATTTGGAGGAGTTCCCTATACCTATGAGATGTTGGATCATTTACGTTTTTATAAGATGAGTCTTCCCAGTCTTAGAACTATGACACAAGCAGGAGGGAAACTACTTCCGGAACTTCATGAGAAGTTTGCTAGATATTCTGAAGAACAAGGTAAAAGATTTGTAGTTATGTATGGTCAGTGTGAGGCTACGGCTAGGATGGGATATCTTCCACCGAGCGATGCGGTTAGAAAGAAAGGCTCGATGGGAATCGCAATTCCGGGAGGTAAGTTTCACCTTATTGATGCAAATGGGAATGAAATAGGAGAAGAAAACATTACTGGAGAGCTTGTGTATGAAGGAAAAAATGTAACACTCGGTTATGCGGAATGTGGAGATGATTTGGTGCTTGGAGATGAGAGACATGGAATTTTAGAAACGGGAGATATGGCAAAGTTTGATGAGGAGGATATTACTACATTGTAGGTCGAAAAAGAGATTTCTTAAAAATTTTTGGTAATCGTGTTAATCTTGATGAGATAGATGGCCTGATTAAAGCTGAATTTGGCATTGAAGTAGCAAGTAGTGGTGTGGACGATCACATATATTTTTTTATCTTAGAACAAAAAAATATGTGGAATGTGTAAGAAATTTATAATTAGAAAAACAAAGCTTCCTCCAGCTGCTTTTTATGGTAATTGTATTAGATGAAAATCCTAAAAAGTGATTCGGGTAAGATTCTCTATAAAGACTTAGCAAAAATATTATGAAAAGTAAATCATTATTCTTTTGGAGTCGTACAGAAGATAATAAGAACTTCAAATCTAAAATATATATTAGGGGCAAACTATGAGCTCAAGATATAAAGGGAAGTGGAGAAATTATCCAGTAAATGCTGGATGATTATTTTTACCAAGGAACACATTTTTTTACATTAGAATATTATCAAAAGATGACGAGAGTTATATCTAAGAAGTTAGATAGGAGAATCAGTAATGGAATATGAAGAAATTCTAAACATTCCCCCTTTTTCTTTAAATAAAAAGGAAAAGGAGATAATGCTTACAGACAGACTTGCAAAAATTGACAAGAAATCATCAAAAATGCCCAGAATATGCTAGGATTTTAAGTGCAGTAGATTATGATACGGAAAAATAAATTCATATAAAGAAATCCCATTTTTTTGCCGGTGAGGCTTTTTAAGGAACTGGATCTTAAGTCTGTCCCAAAAGAACAGATAGTGAAAACCATGACATCATCTGGAACAACTGGTCAAGCTGTCAGTAAAATTTATCTCGATGCTACAACTGCTTCCAATCAGCAAAAAGCTATGGTTAAGATTGTATCTGAATTTACAGGTAGTCATCGTATGCCAATGATTATAATTGATTGCCCAAGTGTTATTAAGGATAGAACCATGTTTTTCAGCACGAGGAGCAGGAATTCTTGGCTTTTTCTATCTTTGGGGCAAAGAAGTTATATGCTTTGGATGATAATATGGAGTTGGATGTGGAAGGATTACAAGCATTTCTTGAGATGTACAAAGGCCAGAAAATTTTGCTTTTTGGTTTTACATTTATGATTTGGCAACATTTTTATAAACAAATACTCGCATTGAAAAGTAAGGGATTTATTTTGATTTATCTAATGCTATTTTAATTCATGGTGGGGGATGGAAAAAGTTAGTTTCAGAATCGGTAAGTCATAACGAATTTCATCGAAACTTTAGAGAGATATGTGGATTAGAAAAAATTCATGATTATTATGGAATGGTTGAACAGACTGGATGTATTTATATGGAATGTGAATGCGGACACTTACATGCGTCATCTTTCTCTGATGTTATTATTCGGAGGCCTAAAGATTTTACAGAAGCGAATATAGGTGAAAACGGCATTATACAAGTTGTATCAACTATTCCAGAATCATATCCGGGACATAGTTTATTGACGGAAGATGAAGGGATTGTACTTGGAATAGATGATTGTCCGTGTGGAAGAAAAGGAAAGTATTTTAAGATTAATGGTAGGCTTAAAAATGCAGAAATAAGGGGGTGCAGTGATACGTATGCCACACGATTTAAGTAAGCTTAGCTTTTTGGTTGGGTCGGAAGATATACTGAAGCAGATGGCGGATGTGCCCTCTAGAGAGCCATTTTCTGATGATTTCATCGAATTTTTAAATGATTTTTTTCTAAAATGTTGATGAAAGATTCTAGAAGTAAGAACTATTCTGATGTAATTACTTTTGGGGTTTTTGGTGTAGAAGGGCACATATAAGATTATTAAAAGAGAGATTTGCTAAATATGATAATAATTTGCATTTAGGACGTGGAGTGGTTTTCCATATCGCACCATCTAACGTTCCGGTTAATTTTGCCTATAGTTTGATAGCAGGATTTATTGCAGGGAATGCTAATATAGTTCGTGTTCCCGGAAAAGATTATGAGCAAGTAAGAATTATTACTGATGCAATTAATGCGGTATTAGAAAAATATGAAGCACTAAAAAATTATATTGCTCTTGTGCGTTATGAAAGAAATCGAGAGCTGAATAATGCGTTATCTTCTATGGCAGACATAAGAATAATATGGGGAGGAGATGCAACCATAGAAGAACTCCGGAAATCTCCTTTACCAGTAAGAAGTACAGAGATTACATTTGCAGATCGATATTCTTTTTCAATTATAGACTCGGATGCATATATGAAAGTGGGAGATAAGCTTGCTCTTGCATTAGATTTCTATAATGATACATACCTTAACGATCAGAATGCCTGCACAAGTCCAAGACTTATAGTTTGGATTGGAAACCAAATTGAAGAGGCTAAAGAGGAATTTTTGGGAATTGCTATATAAATTAGTTGAAGAAAAGTATTCTTTTCAACCAATACAAGGTGTGAATAAACTTAATAGTGCATACCTTGTGGCTACAATTATTCCGGGAATTAAAATTATAAAGAAAAAGATAATTTATTGATTCGAGTTAAAGTCCCTCGAATTAGTCACAAAATTATGGAGTTAAAAGACAACTGTGGGTATTTCTTTGAGTATGACTGTGATGACATTATGGAGATTAAGTCTATATGCACAACAGAAGATGCCAAACAATAGGGATGATTGGAGATATAGCGAACATCCGCCCATTACTAGAATCTGGAATAAAAGGAGTTGACAGGGTGGTTGCAATAGGAAAACTATGGATTTTTGACTTAATATGGGATGGTTATGATTTAATGAGTCAATTAACGAGAGTAATAAGTGTATGAGAAAAAGAAGGGTATAGTATAGGAAATAGAAAGGTTGCAATTGTTGGAGCAGGTTATGTTGGCTCATCCATAGCATATGCTTTAGCACTCCGTGATGTGGCAAGAGAAATTGTATTAATTGATATAAATAATAAAAAGACGGATGGGGAAGCGAAAGATATTCGGCATGGCTTACCAGCGATGGGAACAGCTGATTTATATGCAGGAGAATACCAAGACTGTATAGATTGTGATTTAATTATAATCACTGCAGGAAGGGGAAGAAAACCGGAGAATCAAGATTAGATCTTACTAACGAAAATATTAGAATTATGAGATCAGTCATTAGTGAGATAAAAAGATATTATACGAGAGGGGTTATTCTAATTGTATCGAATCCAGTAGATATTTTGACATTCAAAGCATCAGAATGGATGGGACTTCAAATGGCATAGTGTTTGGAACGGGGTGTATTTTGGATAGTAGTAGGTTTGTAAGATCTATTGCAGATTATATTGGGCTAAACACTGGGGTTATAAATGGATATGTGGTAGGAGAACATGGTGATGATCAAGTTCCGATATGGAGTCATGTAACTGTGGGAGCAATTCCAATAGATGAATATTGTTCAGATGTTGGAATTGTGTGGAATCAGGATACACGAGATAGGATATCAACACAGATAAAAACGATGGGGTCAGAAATAATACGGGCTAAAAATAGAACTCACTATGGCATTGCAACATGCGTTTGTCAGTTAGCTGATGCGATTGTAAATCAACGACCATCGATAGCGTCTGTAAGTTCAGTTTTAATGGGGGAACATGGGTGTCGAGGTGTAGCTTTAAGTGTACCCTCAGTAGTGGGACCGGCAGGAGTTCAACAAAGAATTAGAGAAAAATGGTCTCCACAAGAGTATAGAGCATTTTTGATGCGGTAGAACATCAAAAATATATTATTAAATATCATGTGAAATTTAAAAAGGTGGGAGAAATGTCTTATTTTGTTCATGAAAGTAGCTATGTCGATGAGAATGTTTTTAATTGGAGATGGTACAAAAATCTGGTATTTTTGTCATATTCAGTCTGGAGCAAGAATTGGAAGAAACTGTTCCATGGGACAGAATGTAAATATAAGTAATAATGTTATTATAGGAGATAATTGTCGTATTCAGAATAATGTTTCTGTATATGAAGGTGTAATTTTAGAAGAGGGAGTTTTCTGCGGCCCATCCTGTGTGTTTACCAATGATTTAACGCCTAGGGCATGCTTCCCTAAAAGCCACGATAACTATGGAAAAACAATAGTAGGTAAGGGGCAAGTATTGGAGCTAATGCTACTATTGTTTGTGGTCATAATCTAGGAAAGTATTCTATGGTTGCTGCTGGAGCTGTTGTGACCAGGATGTACCGGAATTCGCATTAGTAGCTGGAATTCCGGCAAAAGTAATTGCATATGTAAACGAACAAGGTGATGTAATTAAAAGGGTAAAAGAGTAAATTCTAGGAGGAAGATATATTGAGTGCAAATCAACCGCATCGGCTATTCCTTTTGGATATTATGAGGATTTGTTGTGCAATCCAAATATATATGTATCATTCCACCACGATGTATGGGTGTAGCTACGGATATTATATAGATGCTTTTATTGAGAAATCTTACTTCTCCTGTTATGTCATGTTTTTTCTACTTTCTGGCTTTTCTATTCATTATCAACACAGATTTGAAAATGGATCTGAAAAGTGGATAAGAGATTTTTTTGAAAAAGGTTTATTACGATTTTGCCATCATATTTTTTTATTTACTTTAATATGGCCTTTCGATCCATCCGGAGCAATTAAAAAGAGTGGGTTATATTGTTGCCAGTGGACATTTTGGGAATTCAAACAGCATATAGAACTCTGTTTGGAATTTTACACAATGGAGGAACATGGTTTGTTAGTTGCATTTTATTATGCTATTTGTGCTACCCAGTGATGAAGGCCATATTAAGTTCGAACCTAGCATGTACATCAATTATTCTAATTTTTGCTTACGCATTTTATTCTGATGTATAGCAATATTGTAATTCGTATATTTTCTTTAGACACCCTCTACTCGAATCCAATAGCTAGAACTGCAGAATTTATGATTGGTGTCAGTTTTTTTCAGAGATAGTGTTTAGGAGAAAATCTTATGGTGCTACTAAAATGTCCAAGATAAAGCAATTTTTTGAAAATTCGGTTGGTGTTATAATTTGCACAATAATTATTTCTGTGGTCGTTGCTAAACTAAATCATGCTGAATTGAAAGCTATAGTGTTCGAGTATTTATCTATATCCTTTGTGCTGGTGGCACTATATTTATCAACACGCATGAGGTGTCCAATTTTGGAAAAATAGTAGATTGCTATCTTCACTTAGTGGAATGTCATATCAGTTTTTTTAGCACAGCTTTTTTTGTGGATTATCACTGATGCAGTATTAAGAAAAATTCGGATTAGAAGATAACAGTGTAAAAATTTCAACCTCTTTCTTTATATGTGTAGCTATATCATACTTTTACTTGGAGATTTTTTCGATAAATGGATAAGAACTAAATTAAAGAAAAATTCTTGCCGTAATAGGTAAAAAGTTACAGTGATAGTAATGAAGATATATAGGATTTATTTTGTGCTTGGAGGAAAAGAAATGGTAAAAAGAGAGAATGTTATCTGGAAAAATTGCTATTATAACAGGGACAGGAAAAGGGATTGGAAAGAAAAACGACTGAACGATTTGCTGAAGAGGGCGCTATTGTATATGCTACTGATATTACTCCAGGAAGTATAGATGTATTTGCTAAAGAGTTAAGTGAAAAATATAATACAGAAATTATTCCTTTATATTTTGATGTAACAGATGAAAATGAAAGCCAAAAAAAGCAATTTTACAGGTGAAAAAAACAGCACGGCAGACTGGACATTCTTGTTAATAATGCAGGAATAATGAAAGATAATGTAATAGGTATGATAGGAAGACAAATAATTTCTGAAGTGTTTAATATAAATGTATTTTTCTGTTATTAATATGATGCAACTTGCTTTGTAAACTAATGAGACAGCAACAATCAGGGATGTATTATTAACATTTCAAGTATTGTTGGTGTAGAAGGGGCTGCAGGACAGTTGGTGTATTCTGCGTCTAAGGGAGCAGTAGCTGCTTTAACTAAGGCGGCAGCAAAAGAACTGGCTCTAATGGCATTAGAGTTAATGCTGTTGCGCCAGGACTTATTAATACGGGGTTGTTACAAGCTATTGGCGATAGACAAATAGAAGCAAATTTGAACAATATAAGATTGGGGAGATTAGGGGAACCTATAGATGTGGCCAATGTAATAGCTTTTTTAGCTTCGGATTATTCTAGTTATATCACTGGAGAAATTATTGGCATTAATGGTGGTGCACAAGTTTGATTGTAAATGGTAAATAACCTGTCATCTTTTTTCTCCCCCATAAAAATTGATAATCTTGAAAAGTGTGAAAAGTTGAATACATTTTTTCCTACTTTACAAACTTTCCTACTTTGCACACTATCTCAGGGAGGAATTCAAGATGAACACAAAACTTGCTACAAGTAGGATGCGAACCGAGCAATGGGTTGACAGTATTCAAGATTTTAAGGAGCGGAATCAAAAAGTAGACGACTCTTATGCACAGCATGGCCTTTCCAGAAATGCCGACGTCTATTGCTCCGAAAGGTAAAAGAAGCTGCTCTTACACAGAGTGGGTTTCAGGCTCTCTTTGAGGGTGGAAGTTCGGCAGCAACAGGAAGTTCCGCCTGCCATCATCTTCTAAGTTAATAGCACCCGTAAATGACATAGTCTTATGGATTAACGAAAACACACCAATGTATTTACTGGTATATGTTCTAAAAGTCTAAATGCTTAACGATACTTTTAAATTTTAACATGTATACCTCTGTACCGGATATATAGATTTGACAATAGATCATTTGGTGACCATAAGGATATGTAACGAGAACGTTCCCCATAATCACCCAGGGGCCTTTTATGAGGAGGTGTAAGAATATGAATGTTACGAGTATTGCTATATCAATAGGCACTTTTATTCTTGGATTTGCTGCAAATAAGTTATTAGACTGGATTACCGGGGTAGCTTCTAAGCAGTTAAAAAAACGAACGATAGATTGTAATTTTCATGACTTTTATAATGGGGCACACCGGGATATAGTCATTACTTCCAGTGGTTTTCCATTTTTTTCACCTATTAATGTTAAAGAAAGCCTTAATACAGAAAAGACATTTTTGTTGGCGATGCCTGTGGGCGTTAACAGAGAAGATACAGAAAAGGTTTGTCTTTTCCCTGTGGACAGATTAACGGAATCATTTGATAGCTTCATAAAAGCCAATTCGTTAACTGAAACATTAGAAGAAATACGTAGAGAAGTATATCAATCTTTTTGCGATAAAACACAAGGTAACTATTTTAATGGAAAAACATTGGGCGTAAATCATATAGATGGCCTATCAAGAACGACGGATAATAGAGAACAACCAATATTATCTATAGATTTTTTTGAAACAGATTATTATACGCATAAAATTATTGGGAGATTGCTCGATAGAATACATTTTTGATAGTAGTCTTGTTCAAAAAGGACATGGAGGGATTCTATAGTTGGTCAAGAAATTCATTTGGAATTAGTTTGATATTAATTATTCCAAAAGATAATATGATTCTCTTAACGAAGAGATCAAAAAAAGCAGCATTTACGGAAGATAAAGAATGGATATATGTTTCTGTTACAGAAGCTCTATCAGAGACGGATTTTGATGAAGAGACTGGGGCTCCGGACATATCTAAAGCAGTATTTCGTGGTATACAGGAAGAGTTAGGGATAAAAAGAGATACAATTAAAAAGTGACACTTTGCGTTTTTTTATGAATCTTTTTATGAAACCAAGTTTCATCAAGATAATATAGTGGCTTCCATTGAGCTGTCAGAAACACTCAGCTTTAAGGATATCGCTGAGCTATTGGCAAAAAGATAAATTCATGGAAATAAAGGATGTTATTCCACTCCCCCAAGAATAAAAAAAGAAATTGCTACTTTTATTGAAAAGAATGAAGAGCAGATGCGGTCTCAAACGATTTTTACTTTAGAAAGCTTCATGGTAAGACTGGAGGAATGATTAGAATATTAAGTAATAAATGAATTGTATTATGAAACCTTATGATTTTTGTCGAATTACAGGAGAGATTAGTTTTCTATTACCGAAGTGATTATGGAGGAAGCTTATGGGAGAAAATGAACAAGATTATAAGGATAAGATGCTTGAATTGATTCAGCTTGAATATAATGCTATGCGAGAAGAAATTAATAGTGCTCATTCTCACATATTTACAACTATGCAGATTTCTCTTGCTGCGGTTGGTGCGATACTTACCATGTTGTATAATTTTTAAAGATAATCTGGTTATAGTACATTTCCTTTTTATTGATTTTTACTTCCTTGGATTAGCGCGTGTGCCGTCCTTACGATTTTTGGCAGAATCACAGAGATTGAAAAAGGGCTGGAGATTATATTTGTTTTTTTAGAAGAAAAAAAGTAAAACTTTTGTGGAAACCATCTGACACACTATCGCAGTATGAGAAAGTGTGGAAGAGAAAAGCAGAAGGTTGTAGAAAAGTGGCTAAGAATAAAACATACCAATATAAAGCTTTCCGGGCCTCTGTGCTTTGAACGTTGGATAAGATGTTTGAAAAAGGGGAGGGTTCTTATGGCAGGTCTAGCATTATATTTATATTGAGATTTGCTTTGATTTATATTGCAATTCCGGCTGTTTCAATTGTTGCTTCTATACTTATATACGGGGATAATGCAATGATTGATACTTTTTTTATGATGTGGCAATAAGGAAATTACCATGTATCGATACCATAATATTTTTCTATACTTGGATACTTTTTCGATAAAAAAATATGCATGGAAAATGAAGTTGCATATCAAATTCAAAAAGAATACATGGATGGATAGGGCCAGTAGTTGTTTATTAATACATGGATGGATAGAGCCAGTAGTTGTTTATTAATACGAGGAGGAGATTACAAATGGAATGGATATTTAGTGGCATAGGAACAGCAATAGTATCTTTTTGTTCTTGGGTTTATAGGGTGGACGAAAATATCAAGAAAAATGTATATAAATCAAAAACAAGTATCTGGGGATAACTCGATTCAAATAAATTCATCTGTAAAAGCTGATAATGTAGAGAGTTCCCATGTTATTGGAAGAGATATGATTATAAATCATGCTAAGGATGAATTTGATATTGGAAAAAAATGGCAAATATGAGTAATTCTGAAATTGAAGAAGTAATTCGTAAAGGGAATGATTCTACTGTGAGGAAGTGGTGTAGGGAATTGATTCTTGAAAACAAACAAGAATATTTAATAAAGATGTGTATAGAAAAAAATGACTAATGATCAAGAAAAATATAAGTTATTAAAAGAACTTGTCTGATCGAGAGGTTGTATCTACTAAATATTGCAGATTAATAGAGAATTCAATAACTAACAATGTAAATTTATCTAAACTGATTGAGTTATACCTTCCTTTAGGGCTCGAAGACAATGTGGCTTCAATCTTTAAAAAGAATGAACAACAATACCTATATCCTTAAAAGCTTAAAATTAATTTATCCTATTAACAGAAATTTATTTAATTCTTTATATGAAAATGGAAGTTGCTTTAATGATGATAAATATATTAAAGAAATGGAGGAATGGATTTCTGCTCAGTGTGAAAAAAAGTCTGTAAATAATCATAAGGTCTTCTATGATACAATGAGCAATTATGGAGGGCATTTAAATTATGGCAAAAAGAGAAGGGAAATTGGTGCATCACGTTCAAATGTAAATGTTAAATAACTTGTCTTCATTTCCTCCCCTACAAAAATTGAGATAATCGTGAAAAGTGTGAAAAAGTTGAACGCATTTTTTCCACTTTACAAACTTTTTCCACTTTGCACACTATCTCAGGGAGGAATTCAAGATGAACACAAAACTCACTACAAGCAGGATGCGAACAGGGCAATGGGCTTACATTATTAAAGATTGTAAGAGGAGTGATTATTTTGGAGTTTGAGAGCCACTGAATCCAATACTCTGAGCCACCCAATCCGAGCAGCGGAGTCATGCGGAATCCAATGTCATTCCGATGTTTTGAGCCATATCCTGTAATGAATTTACGGCAACACTTGCTGCATCATGACTTGTTTTATTTGATATGTTTTGATAACATAAACTCATTATATTGAGAAAGTATTATAGATTAAGGCGGTAAAGGGATGAGTGTAAATGTGAAGCCGATACAATCCACTCCCAGTTTATCCGGTGAAGATGCGAAAAGAATTATGCTTCAGGTATCTACAAAGCCTTCAAAGGAAGCGATTAAAAGAAATGAAGCATTACTCGAGTTAAGAAAGAATATTTTAAGGGTAAATGGTAAATAACCTGTCATCTTGAATTCCTCCCTGAGATAGTGTGCAAAAGTGGAAAAAGTGCATTCAACTTTTCACACTTTTCAAGATTATCTCAATTTTTATGGAGAAAAAAAGATGACAGGTTATTTATCGTTTACCGGAACCGTGATTCCTCCACATCGAAATATATAAGTCGGCAAAAAAATAAAAATTTTTGCCGACTTGAAGAATATAGAGGTAGAACAAAGAATAATATGGTATATAATCTTTCGCATCAAAAACTTCTCAAGAGAAGACTTTATTACTGACTTTCAGGAAGAAAATAAAAAAATAAAAAGGAAAGACTCCGGAAGATATAATTTTTCAGAAGTTATTGGAGAATGGGGATATTTATCGCGTAGGTAGAAATAGCTATCGCATAGCAGAGGATTCGAAGAGAAATTACTCTTATCAGTATTCGGAGTTATCGTTAGACCTTGCCAAAAAGATTGAGGAACAATACCCGGAACTTGATTTTCGCATTTTTTTGAACTGGTCCAATTAAATGAATTCGTAAATCATCAGATTGCCCATAATGTGATATTTATCTCCGTGGAATCAGGACTGGGAACTTATGTTTTTGATTCATTGAAAGAACAATATTCCGGTAAGATTCTCTTGAATCCCTCCGTGGAAACATTTCATCAGTATTGGTCAGATGATATGATTATTATAAAAAAATTGGTTTCTGAATCCCCGAAGGGTGAAAGAGATGTCTGGGAAACAAAGTTTGAAAAGATGCTGGTAGATCTTGTGGCAGATAAGCTTCTTTTATCATGTGTCAGTAGAGGGGAGTATGATGACATTTTTCATCAGGCGTTTCAGGATTTTTATATTGATGAGAGTAAGTTGTTTCGATATGCAAGCAGGAGGAATGCAAAGAGCAAGGTGTTGCTACATATAGATAAAACGGATTTAAGGATGGGATTGTGATATGCTGTCAAAAAATAATTTTACAGGTCGTAGTTCGAAGCGTTGAATGCATACTGGGAGATAAGTTGACCGCTTTTGCAGAACATACGATAGGTGTTCGATTTCGTAACGATTACTATAAATGAATAATTAAATAAGTTTTATTTCGTGAAAATTGCTTATCCTTTTTATGATTTTTGCCGAAATTGTAGGTAGTACAGAATTTCTTCAATCATCCGTACTACCTACGATTTTTACTTTGCATTTTTGCAAAATTAGTTTAGGCGATGCCCATTCCTAAGAAATATGATTGGAAGACGGTTGTTAGTTTCTCTCCTAGGACAATGGACTCGCTTATAGAAGGAGAAGCATTATGGGATGGGATCAGGATAGTCAAGCCATGGATGGCTTGGCAGAACATAGAGCGTATAATACTGCTGAAAAGCATTCACAGAAGATTGTGCGGAAACATACACAAAAATATAGTGATAAAACTATAGGGGCAAGAAAGAACGGGGGACACCCCTTATCCGTTTTTTCTCGCTCCTTTATGCTGTCTATTCCTTTAGCTCTGACCCTTCCGCTCTTTTCCCTAACAGCTCAGGCAGAGGGAAAATGGGTGCAGGCTGAGGGACAGTGGCAGTATCAGGTGGAAGGACAAAACCAGAAGGGCTGGAAGGAGATTTCCGGCAGCTGGTATTATTTTGATCCTCTTACCGGGAAAATGCAGGATGGCTGGATTTTGGCAGACGGAAAATGGTATTTTTTGAAGACGGATACCACGAACTGGGGAAAGATGGCTCAGGGCTGGACCTGGGTGGATGGCTATTGTTATTTTCTGAAGGATAATGGAACAATGGCTACTGAGGAGAAGACTCCAGACGGATACAGCATTTCCGCAAACGGACAGTGGGTTCAGGATGGTAAGCCGGTGCATGAAGAAGGAAAGGGCGTTTCCTCCCGGCGTTCTGTACAGGTAGAAAAGGAAGTTAAGGCGGGAACCGCGGATGGCCAGCAGATAAATGCAAATGGAGGAGAACAAATTACTCTGATTAAGGGGATTGCCGGTTCCGGCGGTGGCTCAAGTGCCGGAGGTAGCTTTGGCTTCGGTAGCAGTTTCGGATCCGACAGTGGTTCCGGCTCTGCTTCAAGTGCTTCCGGCAGCAGTTTGAATTTCAGCAGTATCGGCAGTCACTTTGGTGCCGGTAACAGCTCCGCTACGGTAAAGACCGACTCAAATCAAAAGCAAGCTTTTTGGTGATAGCCAATCTGATTCTGTAAGCAATACCGAAGATAATACAGGATTTTTCCTCTGAAACAGTTGATGCGGAAAAACACATTTTCCGAAGAAGAGTTGGCAAGAAGGGCAGAAAAGCAGAGAAAGCAGGCAGAAAAAAAGAGCTGGCTAAGCAGAAAAAGATTTTGGAAAAAAAATTGAAAATGGACAAAACAACAATATTGTGGAATATGAAACAGAGGAGGAGAAAAGCGGACTGTCCTTTTTGTAAAAGGTGTTAAACCTCCCAAATTGGGAGAAAATGGTGATTTTTCGGAAGTCGGAAGACCATGGATACATTGATTATAAAGCGCCCTTTGAGGAAGGAAAGGGATATTTTGATGTGAACAAAGCCCCCTTTCGGAACGAATAAAAACTTGATCGAAATCTTTGTTTTGCGGCAGCCAGCAATACCCTGCATTGGTATTTGCAGCAGAATAAAAAGAAATCGAGGACTATATCGAAGATAACGGGGATGTTATCAGAATGGTAGGAGCTAATACATATAGCTTGAAGGCAATGCTAAATCAGGAGGTGGAGCAACAGGGAAGCCTGGTTTATCAGTATTTTAAAGAAATGTATGGGAATAATGAGACCGGCTACTATACAGTTCCGCTTATGGATCTTTTTCCTAAACGGTTATACGCCGAAGGAAGATCGAAAAACAAATATAGAAGATAAGGATTTGCAGCCGGATAGGAGAGGTGGTTTCTTATACGGTATTTTGGGCGGAAAGCTGCAAACCGGTTTACGCTCTGTGAAGGACGTAGAGGATATGGGGGAGAGTTTGCAGTATTACTTGTCCAATGGTTTTGTCCTGTGTCTATCCTATAAAACCTTCAGCTATAACCACGTAGTTACCCTTTGGGGAGCAGAGTATGATGCGAATGGTCGTCTGTGTGCGGTCTATGTAACAGACTCCGATGACCAGGATGAAACCGGCGATGAAGTTGATGTTGCCATGAAGCGCTATCGAGTGAAGGAAGAAGGACAGAAATCGTATCTTAGTAATGCCATTAGTGAGTCTTCGAAAGGGGCACTAGTGAACAGTATTCAGTATCTGCGTTTTGGCGGTGAAGCTGATTTGGAAGATTAAGAAGGAATATGAGGAGTGAGCTCCTGCAGGCTTTGCAAGGAATATTGTCTTGAACAAAAAGAGGAGGGGATTAGCCCTCCTCTTTTCCGTAAAAATCATGATCCGATAATTCACGCCAGGTTAAAGTACATTTCTTTATAATTCTTTTTATAAAATTTTGAATAAGGCGAATGTCTCTCTGGGAGAGAATACCGCTATGGGCTACTGTAGTATCTCCATTTTTCTTTAACAAAAATTTTTGCAGATCCTGCTTCTGTAAGTCGCTTATCACTGGCATGAACATGCATCGCTTCGATTACGCAAGATGCTGTGTAATAGAGATAATAACCATGAATTTTGTAACTATAATACTTCGGCATAGTTCTTCTCAAAAATTCTTTGTTTTTATGGTAATAATCCAAAAACGATTTGACACTCAATTTCATCCATATTGGTTTCAATAATATTATCATGGAAAAATTACAGCAACATGGTGAAAAGGATTCTAGTGTGACAACGAAGACCTTGTCTTCTTTTTTTGTGAAGGCATAGCCATTGATAATCATGTCGGCTTCATCTGCAATTTTCTTTTTATCCTGTAGTTTCACGGATCTTTCACCTCCTTAATATGAGATAGAAAGGAATCGACATCATAAGAAAGGTCTTCCAGAATAGGAACTAAATCAATATATTCTTCCATTGCTGCTAAGTCCTTATATTTCGCAATTACAACCAAATAGCCCTGCATCCCATTCTAGGACTTTCTGATATTTTTTTCTAATTTAGGAGAAGTCATAAAGCGAATAACATCGTCCTGAAATTGGAAAAATGCTATAGCTACCGGAATTGCTTAGAAATGCTAAATTTTTTTCTTTCTTCCATTCTTTTTCTCCTTGTGCTTTCTACTATTTATATATTTTATCACAAAAACATATAGAGAGTAATAGTCTGATAGCAAAAGAAGCTTTTAGCCCTAAAGTTAAGAATCAAAAAAAAGGAGGGATTAGCCCTCCTCTTTTTCCGTAAAAATCATTTATTTTTTTGTAAAGACTGCAAATATTCAATGGCTTCATGCACATTGGAAAAAAAGTGAGACATTTTTTTGGCATAACCACTGATTTCGTTCATCCGTGTCCTCTAAACCCGGGCATTCCCTCTTGTAATAAACGGAATAGAACTTTTTGGAGTTATCCATGGCAGTAGTATAATGTTGTGCAATTTTTTGTCGTGATCTCACCGTTTCCCTTTTTGTAATTTGCTTCGTGTTTTTAAGAGCTTATTCATAATCTGCTTCTTTTTCAGCTACGGTTTTGAACAGAAGGACTATATAGTTCATAATGTAGTAAGAGCCAGTATTCAATACAGGCACTTGTCATCAGGAGACGAACCTTAATATTTGGATTTTTTTCGTAAGCTACGTAAACGCTTTTATGATTTTGATTCGCTCATTCCCAAAATGGACTATCCTCTTTTTTTCTATATCAAAGAAAAACCATATTTCATCAGTGACTTCAGCATTATTCTACCTCCTCGATTTCAATATTAGGAGTGGCACCATATTTCCCGACCAGATACGCTTTACGGATATTGTCACTGGTTCTGGTGGAGAATTCACTGATACTATAAAGTTCGGAAGAACCGTCGTTATTCTGCTTATCTGCAAAATAAATCTGATCTTTTCGCAGGTATTCCAGGTTTAAAAGCTCTGTGTTATGAGTGGTAAAAATGAGTTGGGCTCCATTTTTGTTACTGTCTTTACTTTGAAATTTTGCGATAACGAAGTTGACCAGTTGAGGATGGAGTTCCTTTTTCCAATTCATCTACCAGTAAAACGCCGCCGCATCGCAATGCTGATTCAATGGCGGGTGCAAGAGCCATAAGCTTTTCTGGTGCCATCAGATTCATCAGAAAGATCCAGGTAAAAATTATCTTTTTTCCCGTCTTTCTTAACGCCTTGGTGGCTTGCTTGAGCAGAGACTTCCTGTAGTTGCAGTAAAATGGTGCCGTCAGAGGAGGTCTCAGAGAGTGCACGTATAAACTGTGATAATTCAGTTTTGAAGTCTTCCGGAATATCCGTTGGAAGAGGTCCATCTGACCGAACTTCCTTATTGTTGATTTCGAATTGAACATCTAAAATGCCTAAGTCTGCAGCCTTGGCATAATCAGAAATTGCTTTTAGCATCAGTTTATCTTCTGCATACTCTAAGATTTGACCGGGAATATCAGAATAGTCACGAGAAAAATATACTTCATTTCGAAACCACTGCATGGCTGAAACGCATGCTGCGTCATTCATAGTACATGCTACTGAGAAAAACAGTTGATTTTCTGCAACCATTTTCCCGATTAAAGTTCTTTTAGCTTTATCTTCTGTGAAAGAAAAGTTTTGCTCCTTTCTATCAAAAATGAGGGCTTTTTGTCCTTTAGGAGCATGGTATAGATATTCTGAAAAGATTTTTTTCTCTTGTTGCTGAAAAAAACCATACCAGTAACGAACACCGTTAGAACTGTAAACAAATTCAAATTCTGTAGGGTCATTTTTTTGAATAATCATTTAAGGAAAAACGGGCGAACTGGAATGATGGCACGATCATGCTGAGTCCTCTGTGCGTTTTCGGATAAATTGTACGGCAAGCCAGAAAGCTCGAATGACGTTACTTTTTACCTCCTCCGTTTTTCCGTATATTGCACAGGATGGGAGTACTTTTTATTTTAGAGGATAAAGGGATAAGCGACTTTTTTTCAAAAGAATTAATACCGCTTGCTTCCATAGATAATACGGTTTCGTCTCGAAAAGAACGGTAATTTTTAAAACGAAATTCAATGAGCATATTGACTACCTCCATAGATCATTTTTTTAGTGATAATAGCATCATGAAATACGGAATACAAGAAAAAAATAGCAAAAAAATTGATTTTTAATACCTGATTTCATATTCTTGGTATTCTTGTAATCTAGTTTTTTTCTGAAAAAGATAAGATTTCTTCAGAGGAAATACCTTGCAAAGGAAAGGATTCTCCTTTACTCTTAACGATAGCTTTTTCCATCATTCTTTATAGGCTGTGAAAGTGCCTATAGGATGAGAAAAGCACTAAAGGTAAATAAAACGGATAGAATCATTAGAGAAGTTTGAGTTTAAACTAAGCAATAAAGGAGATTAACTATAAATGAAGAATTGGAAAAATGAAACGGAGGCCAGGGAAGAGATAAAGGCTTTGGTGGCGGAGTATTACCATAGCTTTAAGGAGCAGAAGAAGGACTTTCAGCCGGGGGACAGAGTGAGCTATGCCTCCCGTGTATTTGATGAGAAGGAAATGCTGTCTTTAACGGATGCTACTTTGGACTTTTTGGCTCACCACCGGACGCTTTTGCGGATGAGTTTGAGAAGAAATTTGCGGAGTGGATTGGGGTGAAGCATGCCTATTTGGTAAATTCGGATCCTCTGCCAATTTACTGGCTTTTTATGACTTTAACCGCACCGGAGCTTGGAGAGCGGCAGATTAAGCGGGGAGATGAAATTATTACCGTAGCCTGTGGCTTCCCTACCACGGTAACGCCTGCTTTGCAGTATGGGGCTGTACCGGTGTTTGTGGATGTGACCGTGCCCCAGTACAACATTGATGTTCGCCGTTTGGAGGAGGCTTTGTCCGAGAAGACCAAGGCGGTAATGATTGCCCATACCTTGGGAAATCCCTTTGATTTATCGGCGGTAAAGGCATTTTGTGATAAGCATTCCCTCTGGCTTGTGGAGGACAACTGTGATGCTTTTAGGTAGCCGTTACACCATTAACGGAGAAACAAAGTTTACAGGAACCTGGGGAGATATCGGAACCAGCTCCTTCTATCCTCCTCATCACATGACCATGGGAGAGGGTGGAGCAGTATATACCAACAATGCTCAGCTGTCCAAGTTGATTTTGTCCTTTAGAGATTGGGGAAGGGACTGCATTTGCCCCTCCGGACAGGATAACTTCTGTAAGCACCGCTTCCTTGGGCAATACGGGGAACTTCCCAAGGGCTATGACCACAAATATACCTACAGCCACTTTGGCTATAATCTGAAGGTTACGGATATGCAGGCTGCGATTGGCGTGGAGCAGCTGAAGAAATTCCCAAGCTTTATTGAGAGGCGTAAGGAAAACTGGGACTTTTTACGGGAACAGTTAAGCTCTTTAACGGATGATTTGATTCTTCCGGAGCCTGCGGAAAAATGCAGATCCCTCCTGGTTTGGTTTCTTGATTTCCGTGAAAAAGGATTCTCCGGTAAAGAGAAATGCTTTGACTGCTTATTTGGAGGAAAGAAATATTCAGACTCGATTGCTTTTTTCCGGCAACCTGATTAAGCACCCCTGCTTTAACCAGATTCGAAACACCGATGCGTATCGGGTGGTGAGCGATTTAACGGAAACCGACTATATTATGGAACACACCTTCTGGATTGGCGTTTACCCCGGAATGACCAAGGAAATGCTAAGCTATATGGCAGAGCAGATTTCTGCAGGGGTAAAAAGCGTTAAAGGAGCAGTAAAACAAGAGAAGAATATTATGTAGTATAGGTTTAAATCGGGGCACGATCCTGCTAGCTTTATGGCTGAGCAGTAGACTATGTTGGTCTACTGCTCTTTATTCTTTTCCTGCTTCCGACCGATAATCTATAGAAACTATAATCCAAGGAATAGGGGAAAGAATAGATCATGAAGATGAATCCATATCAAAGAAGAGAAGAATATAGACTCTTGACAGAGAAAATGCAGCAGGCTCATAAGCCCTATGCCATCAGCAAGGCGCGCTCTATTTTTGATGAGAAAAAAATTCGGAATTTTTATGGAAAAATGCGGAGAGTTGAAAAGGTAGAGACAATCTCCTCCCTGTTCCTGCTTTACGTGGCTTGGCCTGCCTGTTTCTTTTTATTTTTTTATGCCTGTTTTGCAGTATTTTTGGTTCATGCGGAGGAAGAGAGCAGGGCGTTTGGGTTTATGAAAACAAAGAGTGGGGCTATCACACCAAAGCCGGTACGCCTTTAACCGGCTGGATTTTCGGATAAGGAGGACTGGTACTACATCAGTCCCCAAAGAGAAAAAGCTGCTGATCGGTTGGTTAAAGGATGGGGAGCAGTGGTATTTTTCTCAATAACAGAGAGAAGAATCTTGGGAAAATGATGAAGGGCTGGGCTGTGATTGACGGCTACGCCTATTATTTTTCGGAAAACGGCAGTATGGCGGTAAATACCAAGGTGGAGGGTCAGTATCCTGTCAATGATCAGGGGCAGTTCCTTGGATCAAATGGTCAGCCTACGTATTTTTTTCCAAAAGCACCTATAGAACAAAGCCCTAGCATCGTGCTGGATGAGCTTTTTGGCTAAGGCAGAGGCGGAACTGAAAGAAAACAGTATTCCCAGAATTACCGCTCTTCCCTAATGGAACCTTTCCAGGCCCACTACGGCAATACCATGATGGGAATCTATGTCCCCGGTCCGGTGAATCCCTGGCAGGAAAAGGTGGAGGTGGACATGGAGCAGTACGACTTAAAAGAAGAAGACCCCATTGAAGTCCCGGATGAAGAACAGCCGGAGGATGAAGGCGAAAATGAACACGAAGAAGAGGAAGTAGACGAAGAAGCGGATGTAGCGAAATAAGGAAGTTGTTTGTATAAGAGTATCTATAGAAAAATAAAAAAATGAATAGCTTTATATACTATAGGTCTGAAATCGGGGGTAGCCTGAGCCCTGCCCCTGATTTCAGGCCTATATTATGTTGAAAATTATTTTTTCACAGGCTCTCTATTTCCATGATAATTCAAGTTGACGATTATTCTTCATACAATCCTTTTAAATATAGATTAATTAAGGTCTGATATGGAATCCCTGTGTTTTCTGCTTTGTTCTTAAAAAAAGAGAATTACTTTTTTTCGTCAAGGTTAATGGTTATCTGCTTTTTCAGAGTCTTAGCATACGGATTTTTTTATAGCCTTGCTAAAAATCAAATTCTTTTTCTAAAAAAATCATCTCTATCATTCATCACCCTACACTCCTTTCATAGCCTGCTTTTCTCAGCTGCAGTTGCCTTTCTTGATGAGATAATGCGTATTGTCGTTTCTTCCCGTATACAATGAACTACAAGAAGAATATTGCCCTCATCGCTGCAACCAAGGATACGAAAAACGGTCCTCATTTCCGGAATGAAACTCGTCATACTCCAGCAGAGCTTGCTCATCATAAAATACTGTTTTTGCTTCTTCAAAGGATACCCCATGCTTGATTTGGTTTATCCGATTTTTGGTTTCATCCCATTCGAATTCCATAGGGACCACCTTTTCTATAGGTACAGTATAATTATATAATAATTATACTTCAAGCAGAAGTTCATCTTTAAGTATAGAAATGGAAGACGAAGGCGAAAATGAAAACGAAGAAGAGGAAGTAGACGAAGAGACGGATGTAGAGAAATAAGACTTCTATTTTAAAGGGTGTTGAAGAAAAAAAGATAAGAGGAGTTTAGCTGCCTCTTTAAGGAGCATTGGAGGAAAAAGCAGTCTGAATATAGTGAAATTTCTAGCTTGGATGTTTTCTCGAAGCAAGTTGAGGATATAAAAAAACCAAGCGAATGGAATAGGTTTTCGACAATATAGGTCTGAAAGAAGGGGTAGTCTGAGCCCGCGGGTTCTTAGCTTTTGTTTTGTAAAAGCTTAGAACCCCTGCAGGGCGAGGCTAGCGAGAGCGTGCCCTTGATTTCAGGCCTATATTGTACAGAAAACCAATTTGGCTTTTTTCATCCTCTTTTTGGTTCCAGCGAGAGCGTACCCGTTGGGACTTGCCTATCGTACTAGAACCGAAGCTATTTCTTACTTTTCTCTTCAGCCTCCTTTTTTTCTTTTTCCTTTTTTTCTGTTTTTATGGTAAAAATTTCCAAAAGATTGTTGTTATTTATGGGAGGTCTTCATGGAAGAACAAAGAGCATATAGAGTAGAAGAACAGGATCAGGATAGTTTTTGGAGAGGTTATCATTGCGGATGAGGTAATTTCCATCATTGCCGGCATTGCGGCAACAGAGGTGGATGGCGTAGATTCCATGGATGGCGGCTGGTCCGAGCCCTGGTTTCCCGTATGGGAATTAAGGATCTGGCTCGTGGTGTTAAGGTGGAGATTTCCGGTGAGGAAGTGGCTGTGGATCTACGTTTAAACATTTGCTATGGTTATGCGATTCCCGAGGTTTCCAAGGCAGTACAGGAAAGAGTGGTTTCCAGCATTAACAGTATGACCGGTTTAACGGTTAGAGAAGTCAATGTTAAGATTTCCGGAGTGGTGAATAAAGAGAATGAATAAGAGAGAAGAAAGAGACCATAAATTTAAACTCTTGTTTTCCACCTTATTTTACCCGGAAGAGGGGAAACAGGAGCAGTTGAGCCATTATTCCTATAGCAAGGAAGAGGATGAGGACTTTTTACTTCCGGAGAAGGAAGAAGAACATCTTTCTGAAGAGGAGGAGGCATTTTTGTCTCAGGAAGTCATGAAGATTTTGGAACGGCTTCCTCATTTGGATGAGCGAATCAACGCGGTAACAGAGGGCTGGACCACCAGCCGTATGTCTAAGACGGACTTAACCGTTCTTCGTTTGGCCTTGTACGAGCTGGAGTATCAGGAAGAAACCCCGGATAAGGTGGTTTTTAACGAGGCGGTGGAGATTGCGAAGAAGTACGGGGGAGCGGATTCCGGCTCCTTTGTCAATGGTGTCCTGGCTCGTATCACCGGAAAGCAGGGTGAGGGAGAAGAGAAGGGCAAGTCTTCTAAGAGCAAATCCGGAAAGGCGGAGAAAAAAAGTCTTTCCATATCGTAAAATCAAAAGCTAAAGATAGTAAAGCGCCAAAGAGAGGATAGAATTCATCCCAAATCACAATTTCATTTAGGCGATTGCTTTATTTATGGGGAAAGTGTTCCCCGGGCGGAGACTTCGCTCTTTAGAACGTCTGAAGCGCATGCCTTGCGGAGAGAGTACACTTCGGGCGGGAGCTTTGCCTTGAAATGTGACGGGATATTAACAGTAGCCTATGGCAAATAAAGAATATACGGTTAGTCAGGTAAATCGCTATCTGGCACGAATGATGCAGGAAGACTTCTTCCTTTCCCACATGACCGTTAGTGGGGAAATTTCCAACTTGAAAATGCATCCTTCGGGACATATTTACTTCACCTTAAAGGACCAGGGCTTCGCAGCTTTCCGGCATTATGTTTGCGGGAAAGAGGGCGGGGCTTGCTTTTTCCGTTGGAAAATGGAATGAAGGTACTGTGTTCCGGCCGTATCGGTGTTTATGAGGCAGGAGGCAGCTATCAGATTTATGCGGATTCCTTCCAAAGAGCTGGGCAGGGAGACCTCTATCTTCGCTTTGAGGCCCTGAAGAAGGAATTACAGGAAATGGGGCTTTTTGACGCTATGTATAAAAAGCCGATTCCCAAAGTATGCCAGAAAAAAATCGGTATTGTTACCGCAAGCTCCGGAGCGGCGGTAGAGACATCATCCAAATCGCAAAGCGGAGAAATCCTTTTGTGGAGCTTTTTCTCTATCCGGCTTTGGTACAGGGTGAGGGGGCTGTGGCTTCCATTTGCAAGGGGATTGCTCGTCTGGATCAGATGGGCTTAGATGTGCTGATTGTAGGCCGAGGCGGCGGTTCTATAGAGGATCTTTGGGCCTTTAACGAAGAGGCGGTGGCAAAGGCTATTTTCAATGCGGACACCCCCATCATTTCCGCTGTGGGACATGAAACGGATACCACCATTGCGGACTTTGTATCGGATTTACGAGCCCCACCCCTCTGCGGCGGCGGAGCTTGCGGTTTTCGACTATATGCAATTTGTGGATGATTTGGCAAGCTATACCTATAGCTTCCATCAAAGGATGGAGCGGATTATTCAGAAAATGCGTCAAAGGGTTAAGGAGGAGGAGCTTCGTTTTTCCGTCCTTCACCCAAGGAACATTTTACAGGGAAAACAGCATAGAATTTTGGATTTGGAAAGTCGTTTTCAAAGGCAGATGGAACTATGCATTCAGGAAAATAAATCGGCGCTTCTTCCCTACCGGGTATTCCCCCAATGGATGGAGCGAAAGCTTACAAATGCCAAGGACAGGATGGGAGAGTATCAGGTCTTTCCCCACAAGATGAAGGAAAAAATTCTTCTTGCGAAAAACAAAGAGGAGCGGTATCGACATTTTCCAAGGCTCATGGAAGGGAAGCTGGAAAAGAAGAAGCATCAGTTAGCCATCCTTTCCGAGCAATTCGATGCCCTTTCCCCCCTGCGCCTTTTTGTCCAAGGGATTTTCCCTATGTGCAAAGGGAAGACGGAAAGCGAATGAGCAGTGTGGAGCAGGTGAAAATGGGAGATTTTACAGATTCATTTCACGGACGGCACTGCCAAGGCCAAGGTTTTGGAAAAGCAAAAGGAAGAACGGCTTGGGGCGGAGAAGTAGAAGCAATAGAGGCTTGGATTGGAAAAGCCGAAGGAATAGAGGTTTGGGCCGGAAAAGTTAAAGCAATAGCGGATATGCATGGAAAAAGCTCGCGAAATAGAGATTAAGTATAAAAGTCGGAGCAATAGCAGCTTGATATAGAATAGGAGAAACGCCTAGAGAAAGGAGCCTGTATGGGAACAGAGGAAAAGAAAGTCGAAGAGCAGAAGCTGAAGAAGGCGGAGAAAGAGCAGAAGGAAAAGAAGGATTTAAACGAGATTTTTTTGAAAAATCTGGATGGACTTTTGGAGAAGATGGAGGGCGAGGATAGCTTGGAAAAAGCTTTGCCATCTACCAAAAGGCGGTTTCTTTTGTTGAAGGAAGCTAACGAAAGCATTGACCAGATTGAAAAAGCAGGTGAAGCTTTTTAGACAGTGAGCAAAAAGGGTGGCTTGGATGCTTAAGGGGAATCAGGCTTTTCGAAAATGCAGAGAAAACTCCAAGAGATGGCATAGAATCGGAAAAAGGCCGGTTTATGGGGAAGGAAATCCATGGATAATGGTGCTAATGCTGCTGTAAATCCGCATTCCGTGGAAGCCGGCTTTCAAAAGAGAAGACAGGAAGTGGAAGACATTCTGAACGCATTTTTTGCCGGAGGAAAAGGGACCCTGCGAAAACCGGAATAGAAGCCATGAACTACAGCCTTATGGTAGGGGGAAACGGATTCGTCCCATCCTGCTTCGAGAGGCCTTTTTGCTTTTCGCCGGGGAAGAAAGACGGAAACTTTTCCTACCCTTGGCTGAGGCTTTTATGCTGGCAATGGAAATGATTCATAGTTTTTCTCTTTGCCATGATGACCTGCCTGCCATGGATAATGACAAGTATCGTAGAGGAAAAGAAGCTACCTGGTACCGTTTTACGGAGGCTCAGGGAATACTGGCAGGAGATTCTTTAAGTCTTTACGCCTTTCAGTGGATACTGGAAGTTTTGGAAAGGGAAGGGAAAAAGGGCAACAACGTGGAACTTCTTTCCCCTACCATGCAGGGGCTTAAGATTTTGGCCAAGTCTGCCGGGATAGAGGGCATGATTGGGGGACAGGTGTTGGATATTGAAAAGACAGGACAGCCCTTAACGGAGGAAGAGCTTTTTCTTTATTTACAAAAAGAAAACCGCAGCTCTTCTTTCCGCCTCTTTAGAAATAGGGGCTTTACTGGGAGGGGCCAATTTGGAAGAGCAGGAGAAGCTGGCTTCCTTTGGAGAGAAAATCGGCCTGGCCTTTCAGATTCGGGATGATATTTTGGATGAGATTTCCAGCTTTTCCGAGCTGGGAAAGCCTATCCACTCTGATGCGGAGCAGGAGAAAACCACGGCTCTTAGCCTTTATGGAATGGAGAAGGCGGAGGCCATGGTGGAGCAGTATACGGAAGAGGGCAGAAGCCTCTTAAAAAGCTTGGATCGAAATGCGGTAGATGGGGAAGCATTGGATTTTCTTCTTTCCTTTAGTCAGTATCTTTGTTCCAGAAGAAATTAGAAGCAGCTGAAGAGAATAAAAGACTGATACAGAAGAAATTCGGTTTTTCCGGAGAATTGCTTTCGCTATGGAATATTTTTCTGCAAAGCAGGATAAAGAAATCTATTGTAAGAGGCATTAAAGTCTCTTTTTATGAAAGAAGTAGGAGATTTTTCATGATATTAGAGTCAATTCATGGGGCGGAGGATATAAAACGTCTGTCCCTTTCCGAACAAAAGACCTTGGCCAAGGAGCTGAGACGCTTTATTCTGGAAAAAACCTCCATGCATGGTGGCCACTTGGCCTCCAACCTGGGGGTGGTGGAGCTTACCATTGCTCTTTTTCATAGCTTAAATCTACCACAGGATAAGCTGGTGTGGGACGTGGGACACCAGTGCTATACCCACAAGATTCTTTCCGGAAGAAAGGATGACTTTGACGGGCTTCGACAGCTGGGAGGAATCAGCGGTTTTCCTAAACGAGAGGAAAGTCCCTATGATTGCTTTAATACCGGTCACAGCTCCACCTCCATTTCCGCAGCGCTGGGAATCGCCCAGGCCAGAGATATTCAGGGAGGAAAGGAAACGGTGGTGGCGGTGATTGGTGACGGAGCCCTCACCGGAGGCATGGCCTATGAGGCTTTAAACAATGCTTCGAAAATGAAGAAGAACTTCATTATCATTTTAAATGACAACGAAATGTCTATCGCTAAGAATGTGGGAGGGATTTCCACCCTACCTAAACGGTATTCGTTCCCACGAGAATTACACTCATTTTAAAGAGAATTTTGCGGCAGGGCTTTCCAGAGTGCCTATCCTTGGGCCAAGTCTTGTGGATCGTTTGAAAAACACCAAAAACTCCATCAAACAGCTTTTTGTTCAGGGTATGTTTTTTGAAAACATGGGCATTACCTATTTGGGACCTGTGGATGGCCATGATATTAAGGCATTGGAGACGGTGTTACAGGAAGCGAAAAGGGTGGATCATGCGGTGCTGATTCATGTGCTTACCAAAAAGGGAAAGGGCTATGTGCCGGCGGAGCAGTCCCCCAGCCATTACCATGGGGTAAGTCCCTTCCATTTGTCCACCGGAAAGGACAAGGCGGAAAGTACAGGACTTAGCTATACCAAGGTCTTTTTCCCAGACCATGGTGGAGGAGGGCCGGAAGAATCGGAATATCGTAGCCATTACCGCGGCTATGCCGGACGGCACCGGATTGGATGCCTTTGAAAAGGCCTTCCCCAGACGCTTTTTGATGTGGGGATTGCAGAAGCCCACGGGGTAACCTCTGCGGCAGGGATGGCCAGCATGGGCTTAAAGCCGGTGATGGCGGTGTATTCCAGTTTTTTGCAAAGGGGCTTTGACCAGTTGGTACACGATGTGTGCTTGCAAAAGCTACCGGTGGTTTTCGCCGTGGACCGGGCGGGACTGGTTGGGGCGGACGGAGAAACTCATCAAGGGATTTTTGATCTGTCTTACCTTCGCCTTATGCCCAACATGACGGTGATGGCACCGAAAAATGCTCGGGAGTTACAGGAAATGCTCCGTTTTGCCCTAGCCTTTTCCGGCCCAATCTGTCTTCGCTATCCTAGAGGGGAGGCTTATCAGGGCTTCTCTGAACAGCAGGAGGAAATCCTTTTGGGAAAGGCGGAGCTTTTGAAAAAAGGAGAGGGTATTGCCCTTTTGGCCCTTGGCTCCATGGTGTCCACCGGAGCCCATATTGCGGAAAAGATGGAGAAGAAGGGATACAACTTAACGCTTGTGAATGCCCGCTTTGCCAAGCCCATTGATACAGAGATTTTTGGACAGGATTGTGGAAGAGGGACATCACTGCATCATTACCTTAGAGGAAAATGTACGAAACGGCGGCTTCGGTGAGGCTGTCTTGGAATATATGAATGCCCATCATCCGGAAATCAGGGTGGAAACTGTGGCTCTTCCGGATGCCTATGTGGAGCATGGAAGTGTTTCCGCTCTTCGGGAAATTTTAGGCATTGACTCTGACAGTATTATCCGGAAAATGCAGGAAAAAGGGGATATTCAAGGAATAAAGGGGAATTTCCCTAGTCTTCCGTAACTTCTCTTAGGAGGCTACCGGCGTAGTCTTCCGGGAAGGCTTGATGGGATAAATAATAACTTGGAATCTAAGAAAGGATAAAGCATGGCTGGAAAGAAGGAACGGCTGGATGTTCTTTTGGTGGAAAGAGGGCTTATGGAAAGCCGGGAAAAGGCTAAGCGGGCCATTATGGCAGGCTTGGTCTTTGTAAATGGAGAAAAGGAAGATAAGGCCGGCAGCAGCTTTCCGGAGGAGGCGGAGATTCTTGTGAAGGGAAAGGCTCTTCCCTATGTGTCCAGAGGGGGCTTAAAATTAGAGAAAGCCCTAAAGTCTTTCCCTATTTCCTTGGAAAACAGAGTTTGTATGGATATCGGTGCTTCCACCGGAGGCTTTACGGATTGTATGCTTCAAAACGGAGCGGTGGAGGTTTATGCCGTAGATGTGGGCCATGGACAGCTGGATTGGAAGTTACGAAACGATGAAAGAGTGCATTCCATGGAAAAGTGTAATATTCGCTATGTGGAGGAAGAGGACATTTTAGCGCTGGGAGAAAAAACCCTCCTTCTTTTTCCATAGATGTTTCTTTTTATTAGTTTAACCTTGGTGCTTCCTGTAGTGAAGAAGCTGGGGAAGCTTCCTTCTCAGGTAGTTTGCCTGATTAAGCCTCAGTTCGAGGCGGGAAGAGAGCAGGTGGGAAAGAAAGGGGTAGTACGGGACATCGCCGTGCATCAGGAAGTGATTCGAAAGGTACTGTCCTTCGCATCTTCTATCGGCTTTTTCGGTACAGGGACTGGATTTTTTTCTCCTATTAAGGGACCGGAGGGAAATATCGAGTACCTTTTGCTTTTTTTGGAGGATAGGGGAAATGCTGAGGAGGCATTATCGGAAGCTTGGGAAGATGAGCTTATGCGAATTACGGAAGCTTCCCACCAGGATTTATAGTTTTGACCACTGTCCTAATTAAGACATATCGTTTTCGTAAAGTTTACAGCAAGGTTTATAGCTAAAATAAAAAAATTCATTGTAGAAATTCAAGTTAAAAATAAAATTTAGTGCAGGAATAAAAAGCTTAAATAAAATTCATTGCAGAACTTATAGTTTAAGCAAGCTAGAGGAAGATATGCTATACTAGAGAGGAAAGAAATACATGAATTTGGCACTCATTGTGAATCAAACAAAGCCAGAGGCAGAGAGCTCCAGAAAATCATAGAAGAAGAATTAGCGAAGAAAGGCATTCTTCCCAAGATTTTTGAATAAGGATTTTTTTCCAGAGAGGATTTTTGTGGGCATGGATTGCCTGATTACCTTGGGAGGAGACGGCACGATTCTCCATACCACCGGGGTTTTACAGGGAATGCCGGTTCCGATTTTAGGAATCAATGCGGGACATCTTGGTTACCTTACGGAAATTCGCCAGAGAAGAAGAATTGCGGAAGCTATAGAACGGCTTGTGGCCGGGGATTATGTGGAGGATCGAAGAGCTATGCTTTCCGGCAGCATTTTCCGACAGGGAAAGGAGATATTTTTCGAGGTCTGCCTTGAATGAGCTTTTACTCTCAGAGTGCGAGGGGTGTCCATACATCATTTTCAGGTCTTTTGCGACGGGATGGAAATGGTTCACTATTCCGCAGACGGAATCATCATTTCCACGCCTACAGGTTCCACCGCCTATAATCTTTCTGCGGGAGGCCCCATCATTTCCCCGGAAGCGCCGGTATATATCATGAATCCTATCTGCGCCCATTCCTTAAATGCCAGAGCGGTGGTTTTGGATAATCGGAGAACCCTGGAGATTGTGATGGAGAGGGGAGATCAGGTGCTGTCCTTTGACGGAGAGGCTCCTATCGAACTTTTGGCCGGAGATGTGGTACGAATCAGGAAGGCCAAGGAAGAAACGGTTTTGATTAAATTTTCCAAGGAAAGTTTTCTTCATACTTTGCGAGAGAAGATGGCAAACTTATAAGAGAGGTTTTTTTGATGAAAAAGACAAGACAGGATAGAATTCTTTCTTTAATCGAAGAACAGGATATTGAAACCCAGGAGGAGCTGGCCAGACAGCTACAGCTGGAGGGGTATTCCGTAACACAGGCCACGGTGTCCCGGGACATCAAGTCTTTGCAGCTTACGAAAATGCAAAAACACGGCAAGATGGTTTACCAGAGCCTTTTAAAGGAGTCTCCGGAGAGAGATTTGGAGAAATTTGTCCGGGTTATGCGGGACGGCACGGTATCCATGGCGGTGGCGGGCAATATTTTGGTCATCAAAACCCTTTCCGGTATGGCAAATGGAGTTGCTATGGCCATTGACCAGCATCATTTTTCGGAGATCGTGGGAAGTCTTGCGGGAGATGATACCATCTTCTGTGTAACTTCCGGTGAGAAGGATAGTCAGGCTTTAAAGGATAGCATTGAAAGCCTGATGAGAGGCTAGCACATAAGGAGGAAGGCATGCTGGATCGACTGCTGGTAAAAAGATTTGGCTTTGATAGAGAAATCCGTTGTAGAGTTTTCCGGCGGCTTAAATGTCTTAACCGGAGAAACCGGAGCAGGAAAGTCTATTTTGCTTGGCTCCATTCAGCTGGCTCTGGGGCAAAAGGCCAATAAAGACCTGATTCGTCATGGAAAGGAACAGGCCATTGTGGAGCTGGACTTCTCCTTAACGGAGGAGGAACTGCGCCGGATTCAAGCCTTGGAAGAGGATTTAGAGCTGGAAGAGGAAAGACTCTTGATTCGCAGGAAGATTTCTGAAAAGAAGTCCGATATTCGTGTCAATGATTTAGGGCTTACTCTGGCTAAGCTTCGGGAAATTACCGGCGGTCTTTTAGATTTGCACGGACAGCATGAGCATCAAAAGCCTGCTTCGAGAAGGCTCCCATTTGGAGATTATCGACGGCTTTCGGAAAAAGCAGGGGGGAAAGCTTTTAGAGGAAGTGGCGAATGCTTACCATTTGCTACAGGAAAAAAAGAGCCTTGCAGAAATTTTCCTTGCAGGAATCGGAAAGAACAAGGGAGCTGGATTTTCTGGATTTTGAGATTCAGGAGCTTGCGGATGCCCATCTTTCCGAGGGGGAAGAGGCGGAACTTACTAAGGAATACAGCCTTTATGAAAATATGGACAGGCTGAAGAGCCTGCTGCTTTCCGCAAAGGAAAGTCTGGAGGAAATGGATTTTCACCGTCCCATTCAGGCGGTGGAAGAGGCCAAGGATTTTGATGAAAGCTTAAAGGGGCTTTCCGACAGCCTTTATGATTTGGAGGCGGTGGGAGAAGATTGTCTCCGCTCTTTATACCATTATCTGGACCATGCGGAGGTGGATGAGGAAAAGCTCTTTACCTTGGGAGAACGGCTGGAACAGATTCGCAGAGTCATGATGAAGCATGGAGGCACGGAAGCCAAGGCTCTGGCTGCATTGGCCAAGAAAGAGGAAAGAAGAACTTTTCTTTTAGACTATGAGAAGGACGAAGAGAAGGCCAAGAAGGCCATAGTGGAACAGGAAAAGCTCCTACGAGAGAAGGCAGTACTGCTTTCCAAGGAACGGCAGGAGGATGCCAAGGTCTTAGCCAAGCAAATCCAAGGGGAAATGCAGGAAATGGGCTTTCTGGACACCAAGTTCGAATTTCATTTTCAGGAAAAGAAGGAGCCAACGGAAAAGGGCTTGGATGAGGTAGAGGCCTATGTGAGTCTGAACCCGGGAGAGCCTCTTCGCCCTCTTCGGGAGGTAGGGTCAGGAGGAGAGCTTTCCCGAATTATGCTGTCTATTAAGACGGTGTTGGCGGATACAGAGGGTGTTTCTACATTAATTTTTGATGAGATTGACAGCGGAATTTCCGGAAGAACCGCGGAGAAGGTGGGAGAAAAGCTTCAGAAGATTGCGAAGAATCACCAGGTGATTTTGATAACCCACCTGCCCCAGATTGCGGCAAAGGCAGACCATCATTTTCTCATTGAAAAGACGGTGGAGAATGGAGTCACCCACACAGGGATTCATCCCTTGGAGGAGAAGGAATCCATAGAAGAGCTGGCAAGGCTTCTTGGGGAGATGAGATTTCGGAGGCTTCCCTGGAAAAATGCAAGAGAGCTTAAGGCAAAGTCCAAGGCAAAGAAGACCAAGGCTTCCAATGCATAGAATAAGTAAGAATTGTCTAAGCTTTTCGCATCAAAAGCTTCATAGAGATCTACTTTGTTTCGAAATGACAGAAAAAGCAAATATAAGCAGCTTCTGCGGAAGGATAAGCAGTTTAGGATTTACGGAAAACAGGCGGTATTTTGGAAGGAGGATAGGATGAAAAAAACATTTTATTTCTTGCATCAGAGGCAGTTCCCTTTATCAAAAACAGGAGGTTTTGGCGGATGTGTGCGGTTCTTTACCCAAAGCTCTGGATTCCAATTACTTTGATTGTAGGGTGATGATTCCCAAATACATGTGTATTCCTGAAGAGAAAAAGGAATGAACTAAAATACAAGACGCACTTCTATATGGACTATTTAGGGACAGTCCCGCTACGTAGGAGTCTTAGAACAGGAAGTAGACGGGATTCTCTACTACTTTATTGACAATGAATATTATTTTTCCGGAAACAAACCCTATGGAAACTGGTACTGGGACTTGGAGAAATTCTGTTTCTTCTGTTATGCGGCTTTATCAGCCCTTCCTCTTTTGGATTTTTCATCCGGATGTGCTGCATTGTCATGACTGGCAGACCGGATTGGCACCAGTTTTATTAAAGGATCGTTTTGCGGGAGGTGAGTTTTTTTCCGTTCCATTCGTTCCGTATTTACCATTCATAATCTTCGCTTCCAAGGCGTGTGGGATATTAAGACCATTAAACGCTTTACCGAGCTCTCGGATTATTATTTCACACCGGATAAGCTGGAATGCGATAGAAACGGTAATCTCTTAAAGGGCGGTTTGGTTTATGCGGATGCCATAACCACTGTAAGCAAAACCTATGCCAGGGAGATTCAATATCCCTTCTTCGGGGAGGGTCTGGAAGGACTTTTACAGGCCAGAGACCATGACCTTCGGGGAATCGTAAACGGAATTGACTATGAGGAATGGAATCCGAAGAGAGATCCCTTCCTTCCCGCCCACTACGACTCTGCTTCCTTCCAGGATGGGAAAGCCGGAGGTGAAGAAAGCCTTACAGGAGGAGCTGGGCTTGGAGGTGGATCCGGGTTGTATGCTGATCGGCATGGTTAGCCGACTAACGGACCAAAAGGGTCTGGATCTTTTAGTAAGAGTTTTTGATGAAATATGCCAGGATAAGATTCAGTTTGTGGTTTTGGGTACAGGCGAGGACGGCTATGAGAATTTCTTCCGTCATTACGCATGGAAGTATCCCAAGAAGGTTTCTGCCCAGATTTACTATTCCGAAGAGAAGAGTCATAAAATCTATGCAGGCTGTGATGCCTTGCTGATGCCCTCTCTGTTTGAGCCCTGCGGTCTTTCCCAGCTGATTGCCCTTCGCTACGGCACGGTTCCCATTGTCCGGGAAACCGGAGGCTTGAAGGATACGGTAGAGCCCTACAATGAATATGAAGGAAAGGGAACAGGCTTTTCCTTTGCCAATTACAATGCCCATGAAATGATGGCAAGCATCCGTTATGCGGAGCAGGTGTATTATGACCATCGGGAGGCTTGGGAAGAAATGATTGCCAGGGGTATGGAACAGGATTATTCTTGGAAGAGTTCCGCTCTTCAGTATCAGGAGCTTTATGACTGGCTGGTGGAGAGATAAATACTTTCAGCGAAAGGTAAGGTACTAAAAATAAAGCTGAAACTGCTGTATCTAAAAGTATAAAGAAGGTATTAAAACGTAGTAGGCTGTAATGATAAAAGAAAAGCCGAAGAAAGGAAACATAGAAAAAGCATGACGTTTCAAGAGCAACTTTTAGACAATTATTTATTGATCTCAGCTCTGCTATCCTGGTTTGTTGCCCAGGTTTGTAAGACAGCGATTGATGCTTATTTTTAATAAGGGAATAAATTGGGAGAGAATGACCGGTTCGGGAGGAATGCCCTCCAGCCATTCTTCTACAGTGGTGGCTTTAGCCACGGCGGCCGGGATTTCATACGGGGTGGATAGCGCTATTTTTGCGGTGGCTCTGGTTTTTGCTGTTGTGGTAATGTATGATGCCACCGGAGTCAGAAGAGAAACCGGAAAGCAGGCAGTGATTTTGAATCGTCTCTTACTGGATAATCCCTTTGCCTGGACCGGTAAGGAATTTGAAAAAAAGCTAAAGGAATATGTGGGGCACAGCCCCCTGCAGGTTTTAATGGGAGCCATTTTGGGTCTTGCCATTGCAGTAGGAATGGGGTATGTCTATGGCTATTTTGGATAAGAAGAAAAGGATAAGGCGTTTTTTCTGCCTTATCCTTTCCCTGCTTTTTCTTCTAAGCTCTTGTAAGGGAATTGCCATCAGCGGAAAAACGGAGAATATCCCCGGCTATACCGAGGCACAGGCCATGATTGTGGTGGGCTCTGAGCGAAATCGGATTCAAAATGTGATGGGGAAGGAAGTTTGGGATCTCCCTGTATCCGGGCAGGTGGAAAAAACTTACGGAGAATATTTCTTGGCAAAAACCAAGGAGTTTCTGCAGGATATCCGTACTTTGAATCTAATGGCGGAGGAAAAGGGAATTATTGCCAACGGCACGGAGATGGAAAGCATTAGAACTGCGGCCAATGCCTTTTACCAAAGTCTCAGCGAAGAGGACAAGGCCTTCTTTGGAAACTGCAGTCTGAAGGACGTGGTGGATATGTATGTGGCCTACTTTTGTGGCGGAAAAGACGGCAAAGTCCCTTTTGGCCAACGTGGATACGGAATTAAGTGCGGCGGAAGCCAAGGTGATTTCTGTGGAGCAGATTGTGGTACAGGATGAAGACCTGGCGAAGGAGCTGGAAGAAAAGGTAAAGCTTGCCGGAGCCAATTTCTCCTATTATGCCAGGCAGTATTCCGAGGATCCGGAATTGCAGAAGAACTTGGCCTTTGGAGAAAGGGGAGGATGAATACGCGAAGGTTGCCTTTTTCCTTAGAGGACAATGAGATTTCCTCGGTATTTTCTCAGGATGGAAAGTACTACATTTTAAAATGTCTAAGCTCCTATGATGAGGAGGCGACCAAGGAACGAAAGGAAAGGTTGGAAACCGCTATTCGCTCCCTGCATTTTCAGGAAAGCTACGAGGCTTATCAAAAAGAGCATATTGTCCGCTTCCGGGAACCCTTCTGAAGGAAATCGACCTTCATAGTCATGAGGGAAGCACTGCGGATTACTTCTTTTTCCTATTATCAGGAGAAGGTGGCGGAGGCGAATAGGAATAAAAATGGGATAGCTGAGCTATCCCATTTTTAAAATTTAAAATATTTTAAAGTGCAGCAACAATTCCCTGGTCGTTAGCATAAATGGTGGCTACACCGGCGGCATTGGTCACCACAATTTCTTTATAGCTTCCTTCCTTTAGGAAGTCTTTTTACCCTGTTCTGCCCGCTCAGGAGCATTGACATGGGTGATTACCAGTCGTTTGTCTTTACCGCTTCCGCGCCCCCGGCACGCTCAACAGCTAACTGCACCATTCTCTTTAAGGCCTTCTGTATACCACGCTGTCGATCCAGCTTCACGATGATACCGTTTACCGCCCCCATGACGGGCTTAATATTTAGGGCGGAAGCCAAGAAGGATTTTACGGCGGAAAGCCTACCGTTCTTCCGTAAGGTTTCCAGGGACTCCAGTACGAAAACCGTTACGATGTCATTACATTTTTTCTCGATAATATCTACTACTTCCACAAAACCGAGACCGGCTTCCTTACATTCTCGAATATCCAGGCAAAGCTTGCACTCACCGGCGGAAGCGGACTTGAGTTAAACAAATGAATCTTCTTGGGAGAATCTTCATGGGACTCCGTATAGAGATCGATGCCGATTTTTGGCTGCCTGATAGGTTCCGGAAAGCTGGTCGGAAAGGGTTACAATATACCTCATCCGCATCGGATTCCTCAATGGCCTTCTGAAAGGCCTCCGGAGAAGGACAGGCGGTCTTCGCTCCGATGGAAGATGCAGCCATTCTTTTGATAAAATCTGCCTGATCAAAAGCTTCATCATCCATGATTCTATATTCTCCCGATTTCCAAGCTTAGGGGAACCATACGAAAATGAGGATCCGCCTTCATTTCCGGTGTAAAATCTCCACAGCTGTCACAAATAATCTGATATTTCATAGGGTTTTCCCTTTCTAAGTAGTTTTCAATACTACATCCATTATAGGGCAATGCGGAGTACTGTCAAGGTATAGCCGGATTCCGGCCTTTGATTACTCTCTTTTTGTTTTTTATTCACTGACAAAATCTTTACTTTTATCCACTGACAAAATCTTTACTTTATTTACATTCTTTGAATTTCCGCCTGAATCATTTTTCCCATCAGCTCGGAAAAAAATGCTCTAAGGACTGGACCTTCACAAAATTTCTGCCGAAAATCTTCTGGGCATTGGGAACATCCTTGTCCTTTCCGGTGTAGGCCAGTAGTACATAGATGTTTTTCCATGTGGGCTTTATGCACCATTTCCTGAATGTCGGAAATGGCCAGATCTCCGAATAGTTCCTGGCCTTGTTCTTTACCTCCAAAAGGTCGTTGGGAGTTAAATCCGTAAGCCAGATTAGCAGGCGATGGGAGGCAGTATTTTTCCTTTAACTGCTCCAAAACAGCGGAAAAGTGCCAGTCCGTCCCGATTCGCACCGGTGGTGAAGTAACGGAAAAATTTCCTTGTTCTTATTCCGTTCCGTATAATCCCGATAACGATTCAAAACAGTATAGCCGCTCATGGAGGAGTAGCCGAAAACCCGAACCGGAATTCGGCAGTTGTCCAAAGCCTTTGCCAGAATATAGCCCTGTTGGGATACGGTTTCCATCCTATGAATCTGGGAGGAAGAGGCATCCAGCAGTAAATCCACCGTGAGAGAGCCTTGACTGTCTGCAATTTCCTTTTTGGAAAAATTTTATTGTGGCCTTTTTAGATATAGAGGTTTCCACAAAAGAGAAGGAATCAATTTGCCCTGATTGGAAAGGACAGGACTTGGCTCCAAGCTGCTAAGAAGCGCATTTTTCAACATCTGACTTAGTCTGAAAATCTGCGTCTGGTTATAGCTTTCTTCTTTTTCATAGGCCTGTTCATTTTTTTCTTTCGCTGGGCCTCCATTTCCTTTCGCATCTTCGCCGCGAAGCCCTTCAGATTTTTCTTCCTCCTTGCCGTTGGTAAAATACAGCCTTGCCCCCTGATGATTTCCGGTGCAGCAGGCTTTTTCCATGGCTTCGGATTTTTTCTTATCGAAGAGAGGCTGTCCGAAATAACTTTGAATGTATTTTCGAAGACCCTCCTCGGTGATTTTTTGGTATTTTTTCGGAGGCGGTTTCACTTCCCTGCTATCCGCCCCTCCCTTGCTTCGCTCTAAAAGTCCTAAAAACCAGCTTTTTTTGGACTTCCGGAGGAACTTCCATTTTCATCCTTTAGCCAAAAAGAAAAGGTGGGGAATCTTGAATTCCCGCTTTTTTTCTTCTGCATGGCAGCCGGAAGACCGGGGAGATAGGGTAAAATATTTTTTTGTAAGGTCTTGGAAAGACTTTGAATCCATTCTTCGGTATTCAGCTCCCCGGAAATTTCCACTTCTTTTAGAAGCTTTCGATCCACTCGGATCAGGGCAGACCGCAGTCATCTCCCAAGGCTGTCTTATAATGTCCTTCTAAGATCCAGCCTTCTCGGCTTTCCGCAATACTGGGAATAAATTCCTGAAGCTTCCGTTTGCAATATTCTCTACGAAGGAGAGCCAGACTTTCTCTAGAGGACTTTCCTTTTTCGAAGGTGGCATTTTCCAAAGCCAGCCAAAAGAGCGTTTCGTGGGTTTCCTGCCCCAGAGTTTCGTGAAAGGTGCTGTAGAATGCCGTTAATTTCTTCCAGTCAAAAATGAGTATAGCTGGCACCAATGATGGTATTCCAATACAGATCCGCCTTGCCTTCGTAGTCATACATACGGTAGCCGGGAGAGACCTTATAGTTATGGGCACCGTTCCAAATCATATTGGCAGCCCGTTTTTTTTCAAATTCTGTCAGCATCATAGGAAAATACGCTCTCCGGAAAGCTCTTTAGGAATTCTGGCATCCAGTAAATCCTGTACCAACTGTCTTTCGTAAAGGTCAAAGGACTTATTTACCAGTCCCATTTCCAAAGCCTTGGATACGGATAAGCCCTTCTGCATTGCTTTAATAGAAGAAATTAAACCTCTAAGGTCTAAGCTCCTGCTGGAAATTTCACCCCCGGAAACCTTTTCCTGAATTTCAGAAAAGAGGAGGGCAAACTGCTTTCTGTATTCCTCCGATAAGTTCGGAAATTGGTGCATTAAAAAGCTTATCCAGATTCTCCGCGCTGATCGCGGCATGTGGAGCACCAGAAAACGGGAAGCTAAAGGCCTCATTTACCTCTCTGGTTCCTGCATAACCATAATTCATGGTGCCGATAAAGCGGGTAGCTTCATGCAGGGGGAACTGGCCGTAGCCCGGCAGGTCGATGCTGTGACGGAAGTCCAGGGTAGCGTGCAGTACCGCCATGAGTTCATTTTTTTCGCCATATTGATTTCGTCTAAGATGCCGAAGCCCCCACGAAGGGCACACTCCAGAATCGGTCCCTTACGAAGCTTCACTTCTCCTTGAGAAAAGGTATCGCTACCCACCAGGGAGGAGGCGTCTGAATTGACATAAAGGGAAATATCCCATTCCGGACGGGAAAATGCCAGAGCCAGTCCCTGGGCTAAAACGTTTTTGCCCGTGGCCTTAGGGACCGTCCAAAAGCAGGTTCGCTCCGGAAAAGCAGGGCGGCAATGGCGGCTTCCCAGATTTCCTTTCCGTAGTACAAATACTCCATTTTCGGCAAACGCTTCTCGTCCTCTTCTTCCAGCTTGTAAAAAGGAACGGAAGGAGCGCAGCTCCTCTAAAAGCTTCTCCGAAATACCTTCTTCTTCTAAAAATGTCAAAATATCCTTCATTTTCTATCCCCTATCTACTTTTTATTATTCTTTCTGACGGCTATTTTACCGCAGTTTAGTACAGAAATCTAAAAATTCCTAATCTTTTATGTGAATAGCACAAAAAAATGAAAAAAACTATCCTTTGATTTTTAGAGGATAATGTATGTGTACAAAAATACAAAAATTGCTATTTATTTAACAGATTATCGCCAATAGAAAAGGAAATTTAGGCAAATAAACTATAATAAAAGTACTTATTGATTTTGAAATAAATAGATAAAATATTGAAATTTCTGTGAACAAGGTGTATTTTTTTAGTTTTGCTAAAAGATTGA